>WNGK01015921.1_pt1 | contig 11079 bp, 11 predicted proteins | sample 5400601 | NCBI WGS metagenome assembly WNGK01 (sample SAMN13153376, study PRJNA577476) | soil metagenome | isolation source: 60 cm soil or saprolite under Garry oak tree replicate 1 | place: USA:California | collected 2016-06-15
TCTCCAACAGCCAGAGGTCTCCTTCAGCATACGGTCGGATTGAAACATCGATGTCAGCGTTCATCGTTGCCCTATGCAGGTAGCGTCTTGCTGAATTTTCGCTATTAAGGGGCTTGCTATGTCGGAAGGGAAAGAGGATCTTAGAGCATCCTTAGTCCCTTTTGCTCTCCAGCCGAGGCCGAACTAAGGAACCTTCTGACCCTTCTAGTTCCAGAACTGGGTCTTCGAGAGACTTCATGGTCGATGAACCATGAAAGGTTGGCGACTTCGGGACAGATGGATGGTGGAACTGGACGTGCCTGGCCAAGGCAAGCAATCCCATGATATAGGAAGGAGCGCGGTGGATAACTTCGAGACTGCCATCCAGCGTCAGGAGAAAGGATAGAGGGGTATTCGTCGCCTTCAACTTCGGAAGAGGGGCGCACGAAAAGGTCGCACGAGGTAAGAACGAGATTTGGACATCAGACTGAAGACCGTTGCTAGGATTCTGAACGAGATCTGACCAACAACCGAGATTTTACCCCCTCAAGCGGAATGCCTCTCAACCGAAGACTTTACGGAACCGCGATTCATAACTAATTAGTAATCCCGGTACATTCTGATTCTAAACCTTGGAACAGGCGACAGCTCAGCTACATACGCCGCGCTCGGTGAGACTCGAGCGGATTGTCGACGAGACTCCTTCCATTCGCTCATTCTGGTTTAGCGATGTAAGCCTGCACAAGGCTCATCCTGGACAGTTCGCCATGGTCTGGGTCCCGGGTGTCGATGAGGTGCCTATGAGCGTTCTTGCAATCCATGGCAGGAACGAAGCGGGTGTTGTTATCAAGAAAGGTGGCCCTGTCAGTACAGCTCTTTGGGAGAAAAAGCCGGGCGACTTGTTCTGGGTCCGGGGACCCTATGGACACCCCTACAGCGTTGGACACCATCACAAACTCTTGGTTGTCGGGGGCGGAACAGGCCTCGTCCCTTTGCTGTCTCTCCTAGTTCACTTTCGCGGCCGCGACGTTACCCTAATCACAGGAGCGCGGACCGCCAGCGAGCTCCTCTTCAAAGACTGGCTGATAGCCGACAGCAAAGAACACCAATTCAAACTTATTTTCGCAACTGACGACGGATCATACGGGGAGAAGAACCAGGTCCCTAAGGTCGCCGAGACCGTTCTGAAGAACGGACATTTCGACGCGATCTACACTTGTGGACCCGAGCCGATGATGAAGAAGATCTATGACCTCGCAATGGAAACCCGCTGCCACATCCAGGTAAGCTTGGAAAGGGTGTTCAAGTGCGGCGTCGGAATATGCGCCGCCTGCGTGATCGGACCCTATTTGGTCTGCCACGACGGACCTGTATTCTCGGAGGCGGAACTTAGCGGCATGCCAGAATTCGGACACATGAGACGCGACCTCTCGGGCAAGAGGGTCCCGCTGAACGCAGGCCATTGATTCAGACTTGGTCTAGCTTACGCATCCGAAGAACGAAGCGTTAATTAGAACGGTCGGCTTTTTCATCAATATCGCTTAGGGGATAGAGACTCTTTCCAACTCACGGCTCGCTGACTAAGGCAGGCAAAGTTAGACAGCAGACTCCTAAAATTGTGGGTCTAGACAAGCCCGGGCTTTCACCGCGTGAACGGGTCCGTAGGAATGCGCAGAAGAGATTTGTTCTAGGCAGAAAACCTGGCCAGAACTACATCAGAGTTTAAGCATCAGACGGTCCGATTTTTCCATTCAGACGCAAGCATGCTATAGCGCACGGTATCGACAAAGTGGTCGTAGATGCGCTCTCTCTGCCGAGACACTCCCTCATGCTTGAACCCCAATCTCTCTGGCACCATACGACACCTCGTGTTCTCGTATGCGCAAGATATCTCTACACGGTTTAGGCCAAGCTCATCAAATGCGAGATCGACAAGTGCGCTACATGTTCTTGTCATGATCCCTTTTCCCTCGAAGGATTTGCCCAGCCAGAAACCGATCAATGCAGCTCGGTTGTCCCAGTCGATATAGTCGTAGGTTACGACGCCCGCTAGTGATTCTCCCAACCAGATCCCCATCAGGAGACGCGTCTTTCCAGCATGGTTTTCTCGATTTCTCCGGATGAATTGGTTTGCAGCATTGACGGATCGATAGTCGTCAACGAACGGGAGCCATTGTCGAAGATGAGTTCTGTTGGAGTCCACGAGTTTGAACAGTTTGGGCGCTTGTGTCAGTTCCAACAACTTGAGCTCGAGATCATGATCAATCGTTAGCGGAAACAGATCTTCAAGCGCTTCGACGGAGTGAAAGTCTCGTCGCTCTTTGGCATGCTTGAGAGAGTGATCGAGTTTAGGCAACAAGCATCTATCGACTCTGACCAACTTAATAGCCTAGATTTGATGCGATGTCCGACTGACTATAACTCGCTGGTTGGTCCAGGTATCCTTGTCCTTGACGATCGATGTTTTGCTCGGCATCCAATCACTCTTCATCTTCCTGTTTGCTGGCTACGAGTATCGTACCTTGATGCACTTCCCGAGCCTTCCGAACCAGACTGGGACCGCCAGCAGCTTCCCTTCAGTTTCCATAATCTTGCCGGTCAGAAACCAGGCCAGAACCGTTAGTGAGTGTGTCAGGTCTTTGGTTGGTCTTGAGTACCCCCACAAGGAGATTATTGTTGTGGACGGCGGTTCAACCGACGGGACCCGGGAGCTCGTTCAGAAGTTCGCCCATGAGATTACGCTAGTTGACGAGCAGCCCCTGCCAGAAGGCTGGGTAGGAAAGAACTGGGCATGCCATCTTGGCTACAAGAAATCGAGAGGCGAGCTGCTCCTATTCACCGATGGTGATTCCGTTCACACAACAGACAGCCTGGCAAGATCCGTTAGCTACCTTCAGTCTGAGAACGCGGATCTTGTTACACTTGCCCCTGGAACGATCCTGAGGAGCTTTTGGGAGAGGCTCCTGCAGCCGCCAATCTTCCTTCTGATCATGATTCTAGTAGGCGGAAAATTGGTTAATGATGATCATCGACAAAACGCGATTGGAAATGGACAGTACATGCTCTTTCGTCGAGAGTCCTACGACAAGATTGGGGGACACTATGCCGTTCGTGACAAGATTATCGAGGACTATTCCCTAGGCAGATTGTTGAAGAGAGCAGGGATGCGGCTCCGGTTCGTAACCGCCCCCGATGCCCTAGGAGTCAGAATGTACGCCAGCCTAGGTGAGATCTGGCGGGGCTGGAGGAAGAACTTCTACACGGTGTCAGAGAAGCACATGCTACCCAGAGCGGTCACTCGAATCCTCCTAATGTTCACGTTCCTCGTACTTCCATTCGTTATCCTCGGCTACGGTCTGGTCCTAGCGACTGCTACTCCGCTCAACGCGTACCTGATCGCCGGACTCTTCATGTCCGGACTGTTGTGGCTAGGCATTGTCATGCTAGACAATTCCATCGGAGTAAGCTCCCTCTACGCGCTCATGTTCCCAGTTGCCATCTTAGTCTACATACTCATCGGAATCGACTCTACTGTTCGCGGGTCGCTTGGCTACGGGTTCTCGTGGAAAGGACGTGTATATGGGAAGCCGATAGAAAGACAGTTAGAGCCCAGCCCAGTCTAACAAACGCAGATTCCAAGGCGTCCCACACATGAGCCAGGTTGTCGAACAAATCTCAACCGAGATTCTCGAACGGCTCCTAGCTCTCGAGAACCCGTCCAAAGATGATGTGAACAAGGTCAAGATCGAGGTCTGCAGAAAGTACAAGTCACCCTTCGTCCCACCCAACTCAAGCATCCTCGAACTCTTATCCAATGAACTCCGACCCAGACTCCAACCCGTCCTAACCGACAAACAGGTACGCGGCATCAGCGGCGTAACCACCGTGGCAGTGATGCCCAAGCCCTACGGTTGCCCACACGGAAAGTGCACCTATTGCCCTGGAGGTCCCGACGTAGGCGTCCCGCGCGCCTACACCGGAAAAGAGCCCGCAGTCATGAGGGCTCTCGAATCACAGTACGACCCCTTCCTGCAAGTGAAGAGTCGACTGTCGCAGCTACGGCGCATGGGCCACTTCGTCGACAAAGTCGAGCTGATCCTGATCGGAGGCACGTTTCCGTTCATGCCTCGCTTGTATCAGGAAGAATTCGTCAAGAGATGCCTGGACGCTCTCAATGACCAGGAGTCAGGATCGCTTGATGAAGCCAAGCAAATTGCTGAGAAGGCTCAGGTCAAGAATGTCGGAGTTACGGTCGAGACTCGGCCCGACTGGTCTCGGAGAGACCACGTAGACCACATGCTGTCTATGGGCGTTACCCGCGTCGAGATAGGTGTCCAGACCCTCTACGATGATGTGTACGACAAGATTCATCGCGATCATTCAGTGGCAGATGTTGTCGAGGCTACGAAGACCCTGAAGGAGTCAGGTCTCAAAGTAGGATATCATATGATGCTGGGTCTTCCTGGCTGCGACGAGACGCGAGATCTGGAGGCGTTTCGAAGGATTTTCGAAAGCTCAGATTTCAAACCAGACATGCTGAAGATCTATCCATGTCTCGTCACACCTGGAACCAAGCTGTATGAACAATGGCAAACGGGAGAGTACAAGCCCTACTCGACACCGCAAGCCGCTCGTCTAATCGCCGAGATCAAACGGTTCATCCCTCCATGGGTGAGGGTAATGAGGATCCAACGAGAGATTCCTGTTGATGGAATCGCGGATGGAGTGAAGAATGGAAACCTTCGCCAACTGGTCCAAGAAGAACTGTGTCGTCAAGGAGTCAAGTGTCGTTGCATAAGGTGCCGGGAGGTCGGACAGCACATCATGAGAAACGGCTCGAACCCTAGAATCGATGATGTCACCATCCAACAAATGGCGTACGAAGGGTCAGGAGGCACTGAAGTCTTTCTTTCATTCGAGGACCCGGCCCAAAGTCTACTAGTTGGATATGTTCGGCTACGGATCCCGGGCGACGAATCTCATCGTCCCGAAATCAAGGACAAGAATGCCGCGATTATTCGAGAACTGCACGTCTTCGGTCAAACTGTTCCAGTCGGCGCAAGATCAGAATTGGCGTTTCAGCACAAGGGCTACGGATCTAGGCTTGTAGTTGAGGCTGAGCGCGTAGCGTCCGAGGAGTATGACAGGACCAAGATGGTTGTGATAAGCGCTCTTGGGACTAAGAATTACTACTCACGTTTCAACTATCAACACGATGGACCCTACGTATCAAAATCATTGACGTAGAAAAGCCGCTACTGGATACAAGCGAGGTAAAATCAAACCATGTCAGCTTCCATACTCGAAGGATATCACGGAGAAATCCTACGCCGACTCAAGAACGCCAATGCCCAGATTGGCAGCATCGTTAGAATCACGACAAAATCAGATGAAGTCTTCGAAGGAACACTGTTCCCAAGGTCAGAATACACCGATCCGAACCACATAGTTCTCAAGCTCAAGAACGGATACAACATAGGAATCCACTACGAGAAGACGGAGAAGATAGCGGTCATAGGGGAAGGCCCGAAGCCGCACTTTACGAAACCACCTTCTCCACCGAAGAGTCCCGGATTACCCAGAGTAGCGATCATCAGCACAGGAGGGACCATAGCAAGCCGCGTCGACTACAGGACAGGAGCTGTCCAACCAGCGCTGACGGCGGCGGATCTTGCGAGTGTTGTGCCTGAACTTGCGTCAATTGCTGAGGTTGAAGCTCACATTCTGTTCAGTGAGCTAAGCGAGAACGTTACGCCCGCACAATGGACAACCCTCGCCGAGGACGTTGCCAAGAGGATCGGAGACGGGGTTGACGGAGTCGTTGTGAGTCAGGGAACTGATACTATGCATTACACCTCAGCGGCTCTCAGCTTCGCGTTACAAGACCTTCCCGTTCCTGTTATGCTCGTGGGAGCTCAAAGGTCTTCAGATCGGCCAAGCTCCGACGCAGCCTCCAATCTAACGGGAGCCGTCGCTCTGGCCGCCCGAGCTGATCTAGGAGCGGTGGGAGTAGCCATGCACCAAGACATGTCCGATCGCTACATAGTAGCCCACAGAGGTACCAGAGTACGAAAATGTCACACGAGCCGGCGGGACGCCTTCAAATCGATCGGATCAAATCCCTTGGCAAGATACGACCTCCAGAGAGGTCAGATCGAACGATTCGAAGACTCTACCAGACGGGGGAAAGCCCGTAAACTTAGCGTCGAGCCACACTTTGATCATCATGCATATCTGCTAAAATTCCATCCAGGCTTCAACCCCGAAATCATCACTTCTGTCGTTTCAAGCGGTGCACGCGGTCTAGTTCTAGAAGGCACGGGTCTTGGACATGTCTCGAAATATTGCTACGACGCCATCAAGAACGCATTGAGAGAGGGTGTCCCGGTTTTCATGACCTCCCAGACGATCTGGGGCAGAGTGGACATGAATGTGTACGTTACGGGGCGCGATCTTCTCAACATCGGTGTCACCCCCCTCGAGGACATGATCTCAGAAACCGCTCTCGTCAAACTAATGTGGGTCTTAGGCAAAACTCGGTCTCCAGAAAGAATTCGCGAACTCATGCTGCAAACTGTGGCAGGGGAGACTACGGAAAGGTCGCCGATAATGGAGGCCGTTTAATCGCCATTCGACTACTCAGCTATCGGCCTTAGGGTCGGCCTCGAGGTTCACAGGCAGCTCGACACTAGCAAGAAGCTGTTCTGTGATTGTCCAACAATCCTTTCCACCAAACCCCCGACGCTCACCCTCGACCGTAAACTTAGACCTACTCAAAGCGAACTGGGCCAGATAGATCCAGCCGTCCTCTTCGAATTCCACAAAGGCCGGACGATCAGATACGAAGCGGACCCGGAAACGACGGACCTAGTCGAGCTAGACGAAGAGCCACCGCACCGCCTCAACGAAGACGCGATCAATATCGCGCTAACGATCAGTGCATTGTTCAAAGCCCGTCCAATGGACGAGATTCATGTAATGCGAAAAGTCGTGATTGATGGCTCCAACACTACAGGATTTCAAAGGACCGCAATAATCGCCATGTCCGGAACACTCAAGGGCGACGAGAAGGACATCTCAATCCAGCAAATCACTCTGGAAGAGGATTCAGGACGAAAGACGGGAGAAAGCAAGAATACAGTAACGTTTCGACTCGATCGTCTTGGAGTCCCTCTGATAGAAATCTCAACCGGGGCCGACATCAACCACCCTGACGAAGCAAGCAAAGTCGCCTTTGAAATCGGTAAGATGCTCCGGGCCACAAAGAGTGTGAAGCGCGGTCTTGGAAGCATCAGACAAGACCTCAACATATCGATCACGAATGGTGCACTCATAGAGATCAAAGGCGTCCAGGAGCTCGAGCTAGTCGCCAAAGTTGTAGAATTGGAAGTACAGCGTCAAACGGCCCTACTACAGATTCGAGACGAGCTGCGAACGCGAAACCTCAAAGCCGCACAATTCAACGACAATTTTGACGACCTGACCGAGCAACTCGCGTCATCACAATCCAAGATTATCCAGTCGGCAGTGAAAAATGGTGGAGTCGTTCTCGGCACTTGTCTAGCTGGTTTCAAGGGTCTTCTCAAACGCGAGCTCATCCCAGGATTCGATTTGGAACTGAGATGGCGAAAAGAGCGGCTTTCTGGGGACGGGTTGGAGGAATATTCCATTCAGACGAACTTCCTGGTTACGGCATAACCGAAAACGACGTAGAGATAATTTCGAAGAAACTCGGATGCAGACCTTCAGACGCTTTTATCCTCGTCGCGGACGCGAAAGAAAACGCTCTCGATGGATTGAAGGCCGCTGTAGAACGAGCCAAGGAAGCACTCGTGGGAGTTCCGGAGGAGACGCGTACAGCAAACCCTGACGGGACGACTCAATACATGAGGCCTCGACCAGGAGCAGCCCGGATGTATCCTGAGACCGATGTACCCCCCGTCCAGATCAGCCCCGAAAGAATCCGGCAAATTGCAGACAATTTGCCTAGGATGCCTGAGGAGTTGGCGAAAGAGATCGGGTCAAAATACGAGATCGGTCCAAAACTTGCGATTCAGCTAGTCAACTCGGACTATCTCGGAATCTTCGAAGGAATCGTTTCCAGCGCAAAGGGGGTCGGGGCGAGTTTCGTCGCAACCGTACTGACGGAGTCGCTGCGTTCACTCTCAAGAGAGCAGATCCCAGTCGAAAATCTGAAGGATTCTCATCTGACAGAGGTCTTCGATCTGGTTGCAAAGGGAAAGACCGCCAAAGAATCGGTTCTTGATATCATCAAGTGGTTATCATCTAATCCTGATTCCAGCGCTGAGGACGCTCTCGGAGAACTGAAACTTAGAATGCTGACCAACGAGGAGCTAAGTGGAATCATTTCCAAGGCTCTCGAGTCAAATCGCTCCCTGGTCCACGAGAACGGGACGAAGGCGATGGGAAAAATGATGAATTTGGTGATGGGAGAGGTCCGGGGGCGAGCTGATCCGAAGATGGTAACCGAACTCTTACGGACACAATTGGAACAATTCAAAGGGTGACATCGTCGGTCCGCGAAACCCCGGAAAAATCCGCAAGCGTCGAGTTGGACGATCTCGACCGGAAGATTCTCCAAGCCTACTTAATGGATGCTCGACTATCTTACAGAGAACTGGCTCTCAAGCTGGGAGTATCCACAACCACCGTTCAGTCCCGGACTAGCAAGCTTGAGAAGTCAGGCATTATTCGAGGATACTCAGCAATCTTTGACCATGAGAAAATAGGGTTTCAACTGACGGCACTTACGGAAGTATCAGTGGCGAAGGGGAAGTTGTTGGAATTGGAGAAAGAGGTTGCTAAGATGCCGCAAGTGTTGGCCGTCTATGATGTGACGGGTCTCACAGACGCGATGGTGATCGCCAAGTTCAAGAGCCGTGAAGAACTAAGCAAATTCACAAAGGCGCTGCTAGCAATGCCTTTCGTAGAACGAACCAACACCCACATTGTGTTAACGACGGTCAAGGAAGATTTCAGATTAGTGTAGAATTCCCCATCGTATCCAATTCGGTCTGCAGTTCCTTCCGGGACCAAAAAAGCATGAGGCTTTCTCGACCTAAGTCAAATAATTCGATCAGCTTCCCAGTGCAGAGAAGGCTATTTCACTGTATATACTTCTGAGCCATCAGAAGTTCCGCGTTCAAGATCGAGCATCCAGCTCCACCACGGACGAGGTTGTGTCCCAAGACGATATACTTTAGCCCCCCAAGGGCAGAATCCTTTCGCAGTCTGCCAACACTCACAGTCATGCCGTTGCCCTCATCTACGTCGAGTCTTGTCTGAGGTCTGTCCTCCTCCTTGCGAACGATCACGGGATGAGGTGGCGCGCTGGGAAGTTTCATCTTCTGTGGTGTCGACTGGAACTCTGACATCGACTTCGCCGCTTCTTCTGGAGAAGCAGGAGATCTTGTCTTGGCAAAGACCGCTTCGATGTGCCCATGAATTGTAGGCACTCTTTGGCAACTAGCCGATACTGTAATGGTCGCCGGTTTGGTGGCGGTGCCAAGAATCTTGTTCGTCTCGCGTTCTACTTTCTCCTCCTCGTTCCTAATGAAAGGGATGACGTTCTCGAGAATGTCGAGGGACGCTACTCCCGGATAACCAGCGCCAGAGATCGCCTGCATCGTCGAGACGATGACTGTTTCGAGACCGAACCGGTCGTAGAGCGGCTTCAAAGAAAGGCTGAGAATGGCTGTTGTACAGTTTGGGTTAGCTACTATGAATCCGTCCCATTTCGTCCGACGCTTCTGAGCTTCCACAAGCGAGGCGTGCTCAGCATTCACCTCCGGATTGAGCAGTGGGACATCATGGTCCATTCTGTGTGATGATGCGTTCGAGAAGACTGGAAACCCGGCTTTGGCGAAATCTTCCTCGATGGGCCCTGCTACTTCCGTTGGAAGGGCGGAGAAGACGATATCGGGGTCAGCTAACGCGCGAGGGGTTGCCTCAACCACTTGTAAGTCTCCCAAATCGTCGAGGACGCGTCTCTGGATTTGCCCGCCTGCTGTAGCAGCATAGGGCTTTCCGACACTCCTATCACTAGCCGCAACGGCAGACACTTCAAGCCAAGGATGGTTTGCCAGAAGCTGTACGAATTTCTGACCCATCATCCCCGTAGCCCCGAGGACTACGGCCTTCTTCTTCGTCGCTACCGTTGTGTCTTCCCCTTTTTTGGAGTTCTTCTCTCAGTCTCCAACTCTACTAGCTAGTCAGAGGACCGATGCCCTTCGTAACTCACGTCCCGAATATGTCAGTATCGTTTTCGAAACTTGCGGTTGGGAGTTCTTACTTTCCCTTAGACCTTTATAGGCTGGGAACGGTCAGTCACCAACGAGAGTGTATGCCTCAACGACCAGAAGAATTAACCCAGTCGTCATTAGCGGAAATCTTGGGAAAGATGTCTGAAAAGGGCTATGCCCTGAACTTCGATGTCACATTGGAACTCGCCACTCCAACATTGAAGGTTGGAACCGTCAGAGTCCACGGAAAAGTCGAGTCAGCAGCCCTCAAGAAGAAATAAGCTGAGCCTACTCATAGGAGCAGCCAGCCGAAAGCTACACCATGGTCTCAGATGGCTCGTACTATCTGGTATCAAATCCCAAATACTCGCAAATTCTGTATCACATTATGAGTCAACCATGGATGGGTGGCGCCAACCTTCCCAGCGTAAGAGGAACATCAACGAGCCACTATGTGGCCCTAGTTGCAGTTTTGACGGCGCTATTCACAGCGTACGGATATGTGTCCAGCGTCGAGCTCCGAGCCATAACCCATTCGGTCGATCTTTTCTTCCTTCTTCCGGCCTTCTTTGCCATCCTCATCTCCCTAACGGGCAAGAAGTGGGGGGGAACCATTCTGGCTACAATTATTGGACTGATCTTCCTCGGCACCCCAAGTGCCGGCAGCAATTTTTCACCTCATATTACTGCCTCGGTAATCGTTAACGGTCTAGTCTTCGACCTCTACCTGCAGTACTCCGGTGGCAGCCTTCTAGACCCATCGAGAAAACATCTCGTAGTAGCTGGCACGCTGGGAAACCTTGCGATGGCTCCCACAGGTTTGCTGATTCTCCAGGCG
>WNGK01011108.1_pt1 | contig 11078 bp, 12 predicted proteins | sample 5400601 | NCBI WGS metagenome assembly WNGK01 (sample SAMN13153376, study PRJNA577476) | soil metagenome | isolation source: 60 cm soil or saprolite under Garry oak tree replicate 1 | place: USA:California | collected 2016-06-15
AAGACGTCGTCGGCGCGGAATGCGCAATCGAAGAGCGAGCGCTGAGCTTTGGTCGTGAGCGCGTACCAGCGGCGCGCGTGGTCTGGATCGACGGCGGTGCGGCACGCCATCCACTCGCGATGCACGAAGAGCCGCGTGTACTCGTGGTAGTCGAGCCCGGCGCGCTTCAATTCCCGATCGTCGAGCCGGAAGCCCAGCGGCTCGACCAGATGCAGCTCGGCGCCCGCGTTCGCCGCCAGTCGAATGACGTTGCCGGTGTTGGGGGGGATCTCGGGTTGAACGAGAACGATCGCCACCATGGAGTGAGGATTCAATCCGCGCCTGGCGGCAGCGTTCGCGCAACGACCCAGTTTTCGACCCGCGCCGCGCCGGCGCGCTTGAGGGTTCCGGCGAGCTCCGCGAGCGACGCCCCCGTGGTCATCACGTCATCGACGACCGCAACCGTTTGGCCCTTGAGGTCGAGCTCGCAGGCGAAGGCGCCGCGGACGTTCTTCGCCCTTTCGCTCCAGGGCAGCGCGGCCTGCGGCGGCGCGGCGCGGTCCCGATGCACGCCGCCGCGGACGAGCGGCATCCGTAGCTCGCGGGCCAGGACGCGGGCGATCTCGTGGGCCTGGTTGTACCCGCGCTCGCGCTGGCGCTCGCGCGACAGCGGCAGCGCGATCAGCTGCGCAGCCATCGCGTCTGTCCGCCGCCGGTACGCGTCGCGGATCGCGCCCGCGCCCCACTCGGCGAGCGCCACTCGGCCGTGATACTTGAACGCATGCATGAGCCGGTCGACCGGGAACGCATAGGCGAAAGCGGCAATCGTCGCGTCGAACGGCGGCGGGTGCGCGAGGCACTGCCCGCAGACCGCACCATCCGGTGTCGGCAGTGCGCAAACCGGACAGGCCGGGCCGAGCCGCGGCAGCGCGCGCACACAACCATTGCACAAGAGCTCCGAGCCGGAGGCACCGGCGCACAGCTCACAGCGCTGCGGCAACGCACGCCTCGCCGCATCGATGGCGCCGCGGCGCACGCTGTCAAGCGTGTTGCCCAGAAAATTTGACAAGGGCTCCTCCTCCCACGACACTGCCTGGCGCATTCTTACCACACCGTCGCCATCCATGCAGCTGCCTTCTGCCTCACCATCAACGCGGCCGGGCGAGGCCTACTCGCATTGGACGGTCGCAACGATCGAAGCGTTGTTCGCGCTGCCCTTCAATGATCTTCTGGAGCGCGCGCATCGAATCCACCGGGCGCACCATTCACCGAACGCGGTGCAGCTCTCGACATTGCTGTCGATCAAGACCGGAGGCTGTCCAGAGGACTGCGCCTATTGTCCGCAAGCCGCGCGCTACCACACGGGCGTGGCTAACGAGGCGCTTCTGCCGGTTGCCGAGGTCGTCTCGGCGGCCGCCGCGGCCAAGGCAGCCGGCGCGACACGCTTCTGCATGGGCGCCGCATGGCGGGGGCCGAAGGATCGCGATCTCGAGCCGGTGCTGTCGATGGTGCGCGAAGTCAAGGCGCTCGGGCTGGAGACCTGCGCGACGCTGGGCCTGCTCAGGGAGGGCCAGGCCGAGGCACTGAAGGACGCGGGACTGGATTACTACAACCACAACCTCGACACCGCGCCCGAGTTCTACGGCAAGATCATCACCACCCGCGACTATCGCGACCGTCTCGAAACGCTCGGCCGCGTTCGCATCGCCGGAATGAAGGTCTGCTGCGGCGGAATCGTGGGCATGGGCGAGTCTCCCGCGGAGCGCGCGGGCTTGATCGCGCAGCTCGCCAACCTCGATCCGTATCCGGAATCGGTCCCGATCAACAACCTGGTTCAGGTCGAGGGCACACCGCTGCACGGCACCGAGCCGATCGACCCGTTGGAGTTCGTGCGCACCGTCGCGGTCGCGCGGATCACCATGCCGAGGGCGATGGTGCGACTCTCGGCCGGTCGGCGCGAGCTCGGAGACGCCATCCAGGCGCTGTGCTTCTTCGCGGGCGCGAATTCGATCTTCTACGGCGATAAGCTCCTGACCACCGGCAATCCCGATGTCGACGCGGATCAGGCGCTGTTCCGACGTCTCGGCCTGACGGCGCTCGAAGCGGGCGATCGCACGACGGCTTGACCACGCGCGCGCTGGACGAACTCACCGATGCGCTTGCCGCGAGGCAGGCCGCGGGGCTGGGCCGGCGGCGGCGCACGGTCGATTCGCCGCAAGGCGCGCGGCTAGCCGTCGATGGGCGCGAGGTACTGCACTTCGGGAGCAACGATTATCTGGGACTCGCTGCGGACGCACGGCTGATCACCGCGGCCGAGCGTGGTGCGGCGAGGTTCGGCGTCGGCGCCGGCGCTTCGCATCTGATTTCCGGGCATTTCTCGGCGCACGAGGCGCTGGAGCGGGAGCTGGCCGATTGGGTCGCGCCGTGCGCCGCTGCGCGGGCGCTGTTGTTCTCGACGGGGTATCTCGCGAATCTCGCCATCGTCAGCGCGCTCTGCGGTCGTGGCGACGCGGTCTTCGGAGATCGGCTGAACCACGCCTGCCTCAACGACGCCGCGTTGCTCTCGCGCGCGCAGTTCATCCGCTACCGTCACGGCGATCTCGCCGAGCTCTCGCGCAGCCTCGCGGGCAGCCGGGCGAAGCGAAAGCTGATCTCGACCGATGCCGTGTTCAGCATGGACGGCGACATTGCGCCGTTGCCGCGACTGCTCGAGCTTTCGGACATGCACGATGCGTGGCTCGTCGTCGATGATGCGCACGGCTTCGGCGTGACCGGCGACGGCCGCGGCACGCTGTCGCACTTCGGTTTGCGCTCGGAACGCATCGTCTACATGGGCACGCTGGGCAAGGCGGCGGGCGTGGCCGGCGCTTTCGTCGCCGCGCATCCGGCAGTCATCGAAACGTTGCTGCAGACCGCGCGGTCGTACGTCTTCACGACCGCGTCGCCGCCGCTTCTCGCCTGCGCGCTGCAGGAGAGCCTGGCCATCATTCGCGGCGAGCCCGAGCGCCGCGAGCGGTTGCTGGCGCTGATCGACCGCTTTCGCGCTGGCGCCGCCCGTTTGCCCTGGCGCGTGCTGCCGTCCGAAACGCCGATCCAGCCATTGATCGTCGGCGAGAATGCCGAGGCGCTGCGCGTGAGCGAAGCGTTGTGGCAGCGCGGGTTCTGGGTCCCGGCGATCCGCCCGCCCACTGTGCCGCGCGGCAGCGCCCGGCTGCGAATCACGCTGACGGCTGCGCATACCGAGGCGAACGTCGATGCGCTGCTGGCGGCGTTGTCCGAAGTCAAGGAATAGGCATGAGCGCGGCGAGCGAAGTTAAGGCAATGCGAAGCGATCTGCGCCGCGCGATTGCATGGCGGCCGACGCGTCACCGCTTCGTGCTGTGCGTCCCTTGCAGCGAGGCCGCATGAAGCGTCTTCACGTCGAGAGCGTCGGAAGGGGGCCGCCGCTGGTTCTGCTCCACGGCTGGGCGATGCATTCGGGTCTGTTCGCGCCGCTGTTGCCGCGACTGATCGATCGTTTTCGCGTTCATCTGGTCGACCTTCCGGGCCATGGCCGCAGCCCGACCGTATCGCCCTACGCGCTGGACAGCATCGCGGCTGCCGTCGGAGAGGCCGTCCGGGGCACGGCGGGAACCGCCGAGCCGGTGATGGTGCTGGGCTGGTCGCTCGGCGGAATGGTCGCGCTGCACTGGGCGCTCGCCGCGCCGGAGCACGTCGCCCGGCTGGTCCTGGTCGCGACGACGCCGTGCTTTGTCGCGCGTTCCGACTGGCCGCACGCGATGGCGGAGACCACGCTGCGTGAATTCGGCGCGGAACTGTCGGTGTCCTACCGGCTCACGCTGCAGCGCTTCGTTGCCCTGCAGGTGCAGGGGAGCGAACATGGGCGCGCCGTGCTGGCGCAACTGCGCACCCAACTCTTCGCCCGCGGCGAGCCCTCGCGCGAGGTCCTGCACGATGCGCTGCTGCTCCTTGAACGAACCGATCTGCGCTGCGAAGCCGGCGCAATCTCGCAGCCTGCGCTGGTCGTCGCCGGCGAGCGCGACCCGCTTGTCCCTCCGGCCGCCGGTGAATGGCTCTCTCGTGCGCTTCCGCGCGCTTCGTTCCGCTTGATCCCCGGCGCCGCACACGCACCGTTCCTGTCGCATCCTGACACTTTCATGAGCGCGTTTGCCGATGCCCGCTGACGACAGACAACGGCCGGACCCACTGGCCGATCCGCTGCGGCTCGATCCGAAGAGCGTACGTCGCACATTCGAGCGCGCCGCGTTGACCTACGACTCCGCCGCCGTGCTCCAGCGCGAGATCGGACAGCGCATGGCCGAGCGGCTCGCCCTCGTGAAGCTCCAGCCGGCCGCGCTACTCGATGCCGGCTGCGGCACGGGCGATGCGCTCGCCGAGTTGCGAACGCGGTTTCCCGCAACGTTCATCGTCGGGCTCGATCTCGCGCAGGCAATGCTCTTCGCGGCGCGGCGGCGCGCGGTGGCGGGGCTCGCGTCGGAGCGTCCGCTGCTTGCGCGGCTGTTCGGAGCGCGCGCCAACGCGAGCAGCGAGCCCGCCCTGGTCTGTGCGGATGCCTGCCGGCTGCCGCTCATGGCAGGCGCGGTCGACCTCATCTGGAGCAACCTGACGTTGCAATGGATCAACGAGCCAACCGCCGCCTTCGCCGAGTTCCACCGCGTATTGCGGGTCGGGGGGCTTCTTACCTTCACGACCTTCGGACCCGACACGCTGCGGGAGTTGCGCGCCGCGTTCGCAGGCGTGGATCGCGCGACGCACGTCAGCCGCTTCATCGACATGCACGATCTCGGCGACATGCTGGTGAATACCGGCTTTGCCGAGCCCGTGATGGACATGGAGAAGCTCACCCTGACCTACCCGGATGCGACGGCGCTGATGCATGACCTCAAGGCGATCGGCGCGCACAACGCCACGCTCGGTCGTCCACGGGGCCTGACCGGACGCGCACGCTGGCGGCGGATGCTCGACGCGCTCGAGGCATTCCGGCGCGATGACCGGCTGCCGGCGACCTTCGAGGTGGTGTACGGCCACGCGTGGAAGCCCGAGCCGCGCATCGCGGCCGACGGACGCGCAATCGTACAGTTTCGTCCATCGAAGCGTTGACCTGAACAGGGAGACACAGAGACACCGAGAAAGACGAATTCTTCCTTCTGCAGATCTGCAGATGATTTTCTCCGTGTCTCTGTGCCTCATTGTGAAAGGCGACGATCCATGACCCGTGGCGTGTTCATCACCGGCACTGACACAGGCGTCGGCAAGACGGTCTTCGCCTGTGCGCTGCTGCGCGCGTACGTCGCACGCGGCTGGCGCGCGATCGGCATGAAACCGATCGCCGCCGGCGTCGCGCCGGGAACTGAGTGCAATGCCGACGTCGCCGCGCTCGCGGCAGCGGGCAACGTCGATGCACCGCTCGCCTTGCGCAATCCATTCGCGTTCGCGCCGGCGATCGCGCCGCATCTTGCCGCCGCCGAGGCGGGCATTGCGATCGACCTCGAGCGCATCGGTGAGGCGTATGAGCGGCTCTCCGCGCGCGCCGATCGCATCGTCGTCGAAGGCGCGGGCGGCGTCTACGTGCCGTTGGATGCGCGGCGCGACATGCTCGACGTCGCCCGCTCGCTCTCGCTGCCAGTGGTGCTGGTCGTGGGAGTGCGGCTCGGTTGCCTCAATCACGCGCTCCTCTCCGCCGCCGCGATCCGCACCCGAGGACTCACGTTGGCGGGCTGGGTCGCCAATCTCGTCGAACCGGCGATGGCGCGCATCGACGCGAACTTGGCAGCGCTCGACGAGAGACTGCCGGCGCCGCGGATCGCCATCGTGGATTGGGGAAGAGTGGACGCACCGGAATGGGGCCCGGGTACTGCGGCGCTGGAGATCGGGTGATCGTGGTGCAGCATCTCGCGGCGCACCCATCCGTGTTAACATTTGCGCGTTTTTTTCAGCGTGGCATTCGAAGCCGGCGCCCCGGCAACATTGGAATTCATCGACAGGTTCGACGGGAGCACGGAGCGATGGCACGGGCGATGAAGGCAGCGCAACAGCTGCCGAAGAAAATGGCCGGGACCGCCGCGCTGGTTTCGGCGCTCCAGCCGGCGTTGGCGTTGGCCGCGAAGGAATACAACCTCCAGGCTCCGGTCACGCCGATCGCGACGCAGATCTTCGACCTGCATACCTACATCATGTGGATCTGCGTCGTGATCTTCGTCGGCGTGTTCTCGGTGATGTTCTATTCGATCTTCGCGCACCGCAAGTCGAAGGGCCATCAGGCTGCACAGTTCCACGAGAACACACTGGTCGAGATCGTCTGGACCGTGATCCCGTTCCTCATCCTGGTGGTCATGGCTGTTCCGGCGACCAGGACGATCCTGGCGATGAAGGACACCGCGGTGCCCGATCTGACCGTCAAGATCACCGGCTCGCAATGGAAATGGAGCTACGACTATCTGGACGACGGTTTCGGTTACTACAGCAATCTGAAGACTCCGGTTACGCAGATCGAGGCAGGGGAGCCGAAGGGCGACCACTACCTGTTGGAAGTCGACCAGCCGATGGTCGTTCCGGCCGGCAAGAAGATTCGCCTGCTCATCACCTCGAGCGACGTCATCCACGCATGGTTCCTGCCTGCGGCGGGTGTGCAGCAGGACGCGATTCCGGGTTTCGTGCGCGACGATTGGATGAAGTTCGACAAGACGGGCATCTTCCGCGGCCAATGCGCGAAAATCTGCGGCAGGGAGCACGGCTTCATGCCGATCGTCGTCGAGGTGAAGAGCGCCGATGATTACGCGAAGTGGCTCGCCGAACACAAGAAAGCCGCCGCGGCCGCGGCCGACGATCCGAACAAGGTCTGGGATGCGAAGGAGCTAACCGCACGCGGCGAGAAGGTCTACGCGGCGAATTGCGCTTCCTGCCATCAGCCGACCGGCAAAGGCGTCGCCGGCGCGTTTCCGGCGCTTGACGGATCGAAGGTCGTTACGGGTCCCAAGGACGACCAGATCAAGACGATCCTGAACGGAGTCGTCAAGAACGGTCAGCCGACGGCGATGGTCGCCTGGAAGAGCACCCTCTCCGACATCGACATTGCGGCCGTGATCACCTATACGCGCAACAGCTGGAGCAACCACACCGGTGAGACGATTCAGCCTGCCGAGGTGAAAGCAGATCGGTCGTAGCGAATCCCGACACTGCAACCTGCGAAAAGCAACCAGGAGCAAGCGATGAGCAGCATTCCGCACGATCACGCCGCAGGCCACGACGTCGGTCATGAGCACGCGCATCACCCGGGCGGGATCATGCGCTGGATCACGACGACCAACCACAAGGACATCGGCACGCTGTACCTGTGGTTCTCGTTCATCATGTTCCTCGTCGGTGGCGTGATGGCGCTGGTGATCCGCGCGGAGTTGTTCCAGCCGGGTCTGCAGCTCGTCGAGCCGGAATTCTTCAACCAGCTCAATACGGTGCACGGGCTGATCATGATCTTCGGTTCGATCATGCCGGCGGCGGTGGGCTTCGCAAACTGGCAGGTGCCGCTGATGATCGGCGCTCCGGACATGGCGTTCGCGCGCATGAACAACTGGAGCTTCTGGCTGCTGCCGTTCGCCGCGGTCCTGCTGCTCTCGTCGTTCGTCGTTCCGGGCGGCGCGGCCAGCTCCGGCTGGTCGCTGTATCCGCCGCTGTCCGTGCAGACCGGCATGGGCATGGACATGACGATCTTCGCGATCCACATCATGGGGGCGTCGTCGATCATGGGATCGATCAACATCATCACGACGATCCTGAACATGCGCGCGCCCGGGATGACGATGATGAAGATGCCGCTGTTCGTGTGGACGTGGCTGATCACCGCGTACCTGCTGATTGCGGTGATGCCAGTCCTCGCCGGCGCGGTGACTATGCTGCTCACCGACCGCCATTTCGGCACCAGTTTCTTTAATGCGGCCGGCGGTGGCGACCCGGTGATGTTCCAGCACATCTTCTGGTTCTTCGGTCACCCCGAGGTGTACATCATGATCCTGCCGTCTTTCGGGATCGTGTCGACGATCATCCCCGCGTTTGCGCGCAAGCCGCTGTTCGGCTACGCGTCGATGGTGTATGCGACCGCATCGATCGCGATCCTGTCGTTCATGGTCTGGGCGCATCACATGTTCACCGTCGGCATGCCGGCGGCCGGGCAGGTCTTCTTCATGTACGTGACGATGCTGATCGCGGTACCGACGGCGGTGAAGGTTTTCAACTGGGTGGCGACAATGTGGAAGGGGTCGATGACCTTCGAGACGCCGATGCTGTTCGCCATCGGCTTTATCTTCATGTTCACCGTGGGTGGCTTCACCGGGCTGGTGCTGGCGCTGGTCCCGATCGATATCGTTCTGCACGACACGTACTATGTTGTTGCGCATTTCCATTACGTTCTGGTCGCGGGCTCGTTGTTCGCGTTCTTCGGCGGCATCTATTACTGGCTGCCGAAGTGGTGCGGCCGGATGTACGACGAGACCTTGGGCAGGTGGCACTTCTGGACGTCGTTTGTCTTTTTCAACATCACGTTCTTTCCGATGCACTTCCTCGGGTTGGCCGGCATGCCGCGACGGGTGCCTGACTACGCGACGCAGTTCACCGACTGGAATATGGTGGCGTCGATCGGCGCGTTCGGCTTCGGATTGTCGCAGGCACTGTTCCTGTACATCGTGCTGAAATGCATCAAGTTTGGCGCGCCTGCGCTGGCGCGGCCGTGGGAGGGTTCGGACACGCTGGAGTGGACGCTGCCGTCGCCGGTGCCGTACCACACATTCGAAACCCCCCCGCATGTCGCGTGAGCGGATGTATCTGAACGGAACGAGTGGGTGATGATGGAACACGGGGCGAAAAGCGATCGGCCGGCGCGGGCGCAACGCGGAGCCAACATGCGTACCGCGCTGGTTCTGCTGTCGATCGCCGCCGTCTTTTTCGGCGGTGTCATCTTTGCCCAGTACTCGGGCGCGCCGGCCACCGGCAGCGGAGTGCTGGGGCTGGCGATCATCGACGGCCTGCTGGTCGCGATCCTATGAACGTGCGCAGATGAGCGACGACGATCTTCGGCAATCGAATCGGAGGCTGCTGGTGAAGCTGGGCGTCGTGGTCGTCGTCATGTTCGGTTTCGGCTTTGCGCTGGTTCCGTTCTACGACCAGATCTGCAAGGCGACCGGGCTGCGCGACATCGATAACCCGGATCGGCTCGAAAACTCGCGCATGGTGCGGCTGGAGTTCGACGCCAACGTGCGCAACCTGCCCTGGACGTTCCGACCGCTGGCGCCGGTCGTCAGCGTACATCCCGGGGAGGTGTCGCAGGTCGTGTACGAGGTCGAAAACAGGACCGAACGGCCGATCACGGGACAGGCGATTCCAAGCTACGGGCCGCAGCTCGCTGCCGAGTATTTCAAGAAGCTCGACTGTTTCTGCTTTGCCAAGCAGTTGGTCGGTCCGCACGAGAAGCGGCAGATGCCGGTCGTGTTCGTCGTCGATCCCAAGCTGCCACGCGAGGTCAGCACGATCTCGCTCTCGTACACGTTTTTCGAGGTCGAAGGCAACTGATCGTAGAAGTCCTGAACCACAGAGTACACAGAGGGCACAGAGGAAGAACATGAAATTCGAGCATTTCTCGGTGTTCTCTGTGCTCTCTGTGGTGCAAGTTCTTGCAGCAGCGTTCGGACGAGGAAGATGAGGAGCAGAGCATGAGTGCATCGCAGAACGGCGCAAAGCCCTACTATTACGTGCCGCAGCCATCGTACTGGCCGATCACGGGCTCGTGCGCGCTGCTGCTGATGGCGGTTGGCGCCGCGGCCTGGTTCAACGCCTATGCCTTGGGCCCGTGGCTATTGCTGGCCGGCTTCGCGGTGCTGCTGACGATGATGTTCGGCTGGTTCGGCACCGTGATAGGCGAGTCCGAGCGCCGGCTCTACAACACGAAGGTGGACTTCTCGTTCCGCTGGGGTATGAGCTGGTTCATCTTTTCCGAAGTGATGTTCTTCGCGGCGTTCTTCGGCGCTTTGTTCTACGTGCGGAACATTTCCGTCCCCGATCTGGGCGAGCTCGGGCAGAAGCTGCTCTGGCCCGATTACACGTCGGGCTGGCCGACCAATGGCCCGTACCTGAAGGAACTGTTCACGCCGATGGAGGCGATCGGCATCCCGCTTCTCAACACGATCATTTTGGTTTCCTCAGGCGGCACGGTGACCGTCGCGCATCACGCCCTGAAAATGGGCCACCGCGGCGCGCTCAAGTTCTGGCTCTTCGTCACGATCGTGCTGGGCTTCACTTTTCTCGGCTTCCAGGCCTACGAGTACATGCATGCCTACAGCGCACTGAACCTGAAGCTGTCGACGGGGGTCTACGGCTCGACCTTCTTCATGCTGACCGGCTTCCACGGTTTCCACGTGACGATCGGCGCGATCATGCTGTCGGTAATGCTCGGCCGAGCGTTCCGCGGCCATTTCGACGCCGAGCACCATTTCGCGTTCGAGGCAGCAGCGTGGTACTGGCACTTTGTCGACGTCGTGTGGTTGCTGCTGTTCATACTCGTGTATTGGCTGTGACCGAGCGATGATCAGCTGCCGATCGCTCGGCGGGCACCAGCGGGCGGTTCAGCGCAGTCCGCTCTCGCCGATCCAGCCGAGCTTGTAGCTCACGACCAGGAAAATGAGCAGGCTTGCCGATAGTGCGACGCGGATCGCCAGCGCTCTGACCATCCGCGTGCCGTGACCGCGGTCGCGGTAAAGGAAATACAGCGCCGACCCGAGGCTGGCAACGATGAGGACCAGGGCGGTGATGACGATTATTCTGATCAAGGTGCGCTCGCGACCAGGGCAGAGCGATGGGCTGCCGGCGGTCCAGTCTAGAGCAGACACCTAAGCGATGCCAAACCCGATAGGCTCGTTCCTTGCGCGCAGGCGGTTCCGGCCGACGCTGTGGCCCACGCTGGGCCTCGCTCTGCTCGTCGCGGCGACGGTGGGCCTGGGCAATTGGCAACGGCAGCGTGGCGCGGAGAAACAAGCGCTGCGCGAACAATACGAGCGCACCGCGCACCAGCCGCCGCTGGAATTGACAGCGGCCTC
>WNGK01007931.1_pt1 | contig 11077 bp, 9 predicted proteins | sample 5400601 | NCBI WGS metagenome assembly WNGK01 (sample SAMN13153376, study PRJNA577476) | soil metagenome | isolation source: 60 cm soil or saprolite under Garry oak tree replicate 1 | place: USA:California | collected 2016-06-15
CGTTTCTGCATATCAGCATGCCGCAGGCACTGCCGTCGATCTTCGCCGGGCTCAAGGTGTCGGTGACGCTCGCGGTCGTCGGCGCCGTGGTCGGCGAGTTCGTCGGGTCGAACTCCGGGATCGGCTATCTGCTCCAGATTGCGAACGGCAACTTCGACCTGCCGCTGATGTTCGCGGCGTTGACCGTGCTCTCGCTGATCGGCGTCCTGTTGTTCGTCGCCATCGATATCGTCGAGCGCCTGATGATTCCCTGGCACGCGTCGCATCGCGCCGATTTTACGGCCACCGCATAGGCCTAAGGAACCTAACCAAGGAGGAACATCATGTTCAGGAAAACAGTCTTGCTCGCCGCAATCGCGATCGTCGGAACGCTGTGTGCGATGGTGCCCCCGCCGGCGTCGGCGCAGGGCAAGGACAAAGACAAGGTCGTGCTGCTGCTCAACTGGTACGTCTACAGCGAGCACGCGCCGTTCTTTCTCGGGAAGGAACGCGGCTACTTCGATCAGGAAGGCATCGACCTCGACATCCAGGAAGGTCGCGGCTCGGGCGTGACCGTGCAGGCGGTCGCGGCGGGAACCGCAACCTTCGGTTACGCCGACGTTCCGACGATGATCAAGGCCGCATCGAAGGGTGCGCCCGTCACCGCGGTCGGGGTCGCCCTGCAGACCTCGCCGATGGCGGTGATGGGCTTCGCGGAGAAGAACATCCGCAAGCCCGAGGACATCAAGGGCAAGACCGTCGCGGTGACCGCCGGCGACTCGATGTCGCAGATCTGGCCTCTGTTTCTCAAGAAGACCAATCTCAAGGACGGCGACTTCAAGCAAGTCGCCGGCGATCCGCAGACCAAGCTCAACGCGGTCATCAGCGGCCAGGCCGATGTGCTCCTCGGTTACGTCATGGACCAGGCGATCAAGCTCCAGGACGCGACTCAAAAGCAGGTCTATCCGATCCGCTTCGCCGACTACGGCATCAACATGGTGAGCTCCGGCATCATCGTCCAGAAGGACTTTCTCAAGACCAAGCCGGACGTCGTCAAGCGCTTCCTGCGCGCAGCGACCCGCTCGCTCGAGGAAGCCGCCAAGAACCCCGACGCCGCAATCGACGCCATGCTGAAGGCGAACCCGAAATCGGGCGTGAAGGACACCGCGCTGGTCGGCATGAAGGCAACCGCGGGCTTGTACAAGGGCCCGGATAATCCCAGCGACCGACCGTTGCGCGTCGGCGCGAAGAACATGGGCGAGACACTTCAGCTCCTGGTTGAGTACGGCGGGCTCGACAAGGCGACCGCGGGGAAGGCCGAGGACTACTACACCAACGACTACCTGCCATGAGCGCCGTTTCAGGCAACGCGCTGCGATGACGCCAGCGCCCACGATCGAGCGACCCACGACGCCGGCGTCGCCGGGCAGGTCGCTGATCCAGCTCGACCGTGTGGCCAAGACCTACGCCACCGCGGACGGCCCGGTCGAATCGCTGAGGCCGCTGTCGTTCGAGATTCGCGAAGGCGAATTCATGTCGGTCGTCGGGCCGTCGGGCTGCGGCAAGTCGACGCTGCTCAAGCTCGTCGCCGGCCTGCTGCCCGCCTCCGCCGGCGAGATCGTCCTCAATGGCAAGCGAGTCGCGGGCCCGCCAGACAACGTCGGCATCGTGTTCCAGAGCCCGGTACTCCTCGCGTGGCGGAGCGTCATCGACAACGTCATGCTCCAGATCGAGCTGCGCGGCCTCGACCCGCGCGCGTACCTTGACAAGGCCAAAGCGCTGCTCGACATGGTCGGACTGGGCGACTTCCAGCGCAAGTTCCCGTGGCAGCTTTCCGGCGGCATGCAGCAGCGCGCATCGATTTGCCGGGCGTTGGTGCACGACCCTGCCGTCCTGCTCATGGACGAGCCTTTTGGCGCGCTCGATGCGATGACGCGCGAGAAGATGAACCTCGAGCTGCAGCGCATCTGGTCCGAGACGAAGAAGACGGTGCTCTTCATCACCCACAGCATCCCCGAGTCGATCTTCCTCTCCGACCGCGTGCTGGTCATGACCGAGCGGCCGGGCCGCATCGCGGCGATCTACGACGTGCCGCTGGCACGTCCGCGCAGGCTGTCGCTGATGGGCACGCCCGAGTTTGCCACGCTGGCCCAGACGATCCGCGGTCACTTCTACGCGCAGGGCGCGCTCGATGCATAGCCACCCGTGAGACACGGATGTCGATGACGACCGCGCCAACGTTCCGCATCGCCTCGGTCGAGCGCTTCGAACGCCGGGTGCGTCTGCGCATTCCGTTCCGCTTTGGCGCCGCGACGGTGCGCGAGGCTCCGCAGGCCTTCGTGCGCGCACGTATCGCGTTTTCGCACGGCGCGATCGAGACGGGTGCGGCGGCCGAGATGATGATGCCGAAGTGGTTCGACAAGTCGCGGGAGCACACCGAGGCCGACAACGTCGCGGATTTGCGCGATTCTGTAGCGGCGGCGGCGGACGCCTACACCGCCGACGCAACGCGACGTTCGGCGTTCGGCCACCATGCAGCGAACTACCGGCCGTTATTGCTTGCGGCGGAGGCGCGCCGCTCCAATGCGCTTACCGCCTGCTTCGGTGCCGCACTCGTCGATCGGGCAGTGCTCGACGCGCTCTGCCGGCACGAACGGACGTCGTTCAACGCGGCCATGCGGGCGAACCTCCCGGGGATCGACGGCGCGGCGCTGACCTCGGACCTGAGCGGTTTCGACCTCGCCACGTTCCTGCGCGCGCTGCAACCACGGGGCGAAATCGCCCTGCGCCACACCGTCGGCTTGCTCGACCCCCTGACCGGGGATGACGTCGAGGCTCGCCTTGATGACGGGTTGCCCGAAACGCTCGAGCAAGTCATCGCCACATACCGGCCGCGCTACTTCAAGCTCAAGCTCTCGGGCGACCCCGCCGCCGACCTCGAACGCATCACCCGTACCGCGGCAGTCCTGGGGCGGATCGTCGATCCGTATCACGTCACGCTCGACGGCAACGAGCAATTTGTGGACATCGACAGCGTCATCGCTCTCTGGCAGTCGATCGCGGCGCGGGGCGCACTGGCGCGGTTTGCGGCGAGCGTGTGCTGGATCGAGCAGCCACTGCAGCGCGATGCGGCGGAGCAGGTCAGCGTCACCTCGCTCGGGCGAATGAGGCCGGTCCTAATCGATGAATCCGACGCCATGCTCGATGCGTTTCCGCGGGCCCGTGCGCTCGGCTACACGGGCGTGTCGAGCAAGTCGTGCAAAGGATTCTACAAATCGGTGCTCAATGCCGCGCGCTGTGCCCATTGGAACTCGGACGGCGTCGCGCCGCGTTACTTTCTCTCTGGCGAGGATCTCACCGCCCCCGCGGGACTCGCGGTCCAGCAGGATCTGGCGCTTGTCGGCCTGCTCGGAATCGCGCACGTCGAGCGTAACGGCCATCACTACGTGGACGGCTTCACCGGTCAGGGCGCGAGCGAAGCCGAGCAGCAACGATTTCTGGCCGCACATCCCGACCTCTACCAGGGGCGCAGCGGAGCGGTTAGGCTCGCGATTCGGGATGGGAAGATCGAGTTCGCCTCGCTCGACGGCCCGGGCTATGCGTCGCGCGCGCATCCCGACTGGCAATCGCTCGAGCCCGCAGGCGCGCTCGCCGCCACGGAACACCCTTAGTAGACATGAACGTGGAGATGTGATCGATGGAAACGGTGCGTCTTGGCATCATCATGAACGGCGTGACCGGACGGATGGGCACCAACCAGCACCTCGTCCGCTCGATCGGTGCGATCCGCGCGCAAGGCGGAGTCGCGCTCGCCGATGGCCGGCGCGTCATGCCCGATCCAATCCTCGTCGGACGCAACGCCGGCAAGCTTTCAGCCCTCGCCGCGGCCAACGGGCTTTCGCGCTGGACGACCGATCTCGGTGCGGCGCTCGGCAATCGCGACGACACTGTGTACTTCGACGCGGCCTCGACGGGCCTGCGGCCGCAGCTCATCAAGAAGGCGATCGCCGCGGGCAAGCACATCTACACCGAAAAGCCGATCGCGCCTACACTTTCGCAGGCGCTCGAGCTCTACCACCTCGCCCAGGCGGCTGGCATAAGGCACGGGGTGGTGCAGGACAAGCTGTGGCTGCCGGGGCTGATGAAGCTCAGGACGCTCGTCGATACCGGTTTCTTCGGCCGGATCCTGTCGGTGCGGGGCGAGTTCGGCTACTGGGTGTTCGAGGGCGATTGGCAGCCTGCCCAGCGACCCTCGTGGAACTATCGCAAGGAGGACGACGGGGGCATCATCGTCGACATGCTCTGCCATTGGCGCTACGTGCTCGACAGCCTCTTCGGTGCCGTCAAGAGCGTGTCGTGCATCGGCGCGACGCACATCCCGCAGCGCTGGGACGAGCAGGGGCGCGTCTACGCCGCGACCGCCGAGGACGCTGCGTATGCCACCTTCGAGCTCGAGGGCCCGCAGGGACCGATCATCGCCCAGATCAACAGCTCCTGGGCGACCCGCGTGCGGCGCGACGATCTCGCCGCCTTCCACGTCGACGGCACGCACGGCTCTGCCGTCGCCGGGCTGACCGACTGCTGGACGCAGCCGCGCGTCAACACACCCAAGCCGGTGTGGAACCCGGACGTGCCGCAGACGATCGATTTCTTCGCGACGTGGCAGAAGATGCCCGAGCATCGGGTCTACGACAACGCGTTCAAGGCCGAATGGGAGCTTTTCATCCGGCACCTGTTCGAAGGTACGCCGTTCCCGTGGAACCTGCTCGAGGGCGCGAAAGGTGTGCAGCTTGCGGAGCTCGGCCACAAGAGCTGGGCCGAGCGGCGCTGGGTCGACTTGCCGCCACTGCCGGATTGAGATGACGTCGATTCGTCTTCCGCGAGCCGACGGCACGTCGCGGCCCCACACGCTGCGGCCACCGCGCGGGTGGTCGCTGCCTCCGGCCGGCGCGCACTTCAACCGGATCGCCTATGCCGCCGCGCACGTCGTCGCCAATCCGCTTTCCAGTGCCGACCCGTGGCTGCAAAGCGCGATCGACTGGGATACGACACTCGCCTATCGCTCCTATCTCTGGTCGCTCGGCCTCGGCGTCGCCGAAGCGATGGACACGGCGCAGCGCGGCATGGGGCTCGACTGGTCGACATCGCTCGAGTTGATCGATCGGGCACTCGAGCTCGCGCACGCCACGCCCAGTGCCCGGATCGCCTGCGGCGCCGGGACCGATCACCTCGAGCCGCGGCTGTCCACTAGCATCGACGATGTCATTGCCGCCTACGAGCTGCAATGCGAGGCGATCGAGGCCCGCGGCGGCCGCATCATCTTGATGGCGAGCCGTGCCCTCGCATCCTGCGCGAAGACGCCTGACGACTACGCTCGGGTGTACCAGCGCATCCTCGGGCAGCTTGCCGAGCCCGCGATCATCCATTGGCTGGGCGACATGTTCGACCCCGCGCTCGCCGGCTACTGGGGTCATGCGGACCTCGACCGCGCGACCGACGTCTGCGTCGATATCCTCGCGACCAACGCCGCCCGGATCGACGGCATCAAGGTTTCGCTCCTCGACAAGAACCGGGAGATCGCCATGCGCCGGCGGCTGCCTCGGGGCATGCGCATGTACACCGGCGACGACTTCAACTTCGCCGAGTTGATCGCCGGCGACGAGCAGGGTTACTCCGACGCGCTGCTTGGCATCTTTGACCCGATCGCGCCCGCGGCGGCTGCGGCGCTCGCAGCGCTCGCCAGCGGTGACCGCGGGCAATTCGATGCCATCCTCGCGCCGACCGTGCCGCTGTCGCGACACGTGTTCCGCGCGCCGACGCGCTTCTACAAGACCGGCGTGGTGTTTCTCGCGTGGCTCAACGGTCACCAGGATCATTTCGTGATGGTTGGCGGCCAGCAGAGCGCGCGGAGTCTGTTGCACCTGGTCGAGCTCTTCGAGCTGGCCGACGCGGCAGGGCTGTTGCGCGACCCGGAGCTCGCCTGTACGCGCATGCGCACCTTGCTCGCCGTGCACGGCTTCGCCGGCTAAGAGTCTCCACGAGCTTTCTATGAACCCTCCACGCCGCGAATTGCTGTCCATCAATACCGCGACCGTGCGCAAGCAATGGGCTCTGCCGGAGATCATCGCCGGTTGCGCACGCCGTGGCATCCGGCTGATCTCGCCGTGGCGCGACCAAGTCGCCGCCGTCGGACTGAAGGAAACCGCGCAGCGCCTTCGCGATGCCGGCGTCCGACTCTCCGGCTATTGTCGCGGCGGGATGTTCCCTGCTGCCGATCGCGCCGGGCGCAAGATCGCGCTCGACGACAACAAGCGCGCGGTCGACGAGGCGCTGACGCTGGAGGCACCCTGCCTTGTCCTCGTCGTCGGCGGGTTGCCCAAGGATGCAGGAGGCAGGATCGCGTCCAAGGATCTCACGGGCGCGCGGGCGATGGTTCGCGATGGGATCGGCGAGCTCCTCGAATACGCGCGTCCTGCCGGCATGCCGCTGGCGATCGAGCCGCTGCATCCGATGTACGCAGCCGACCGCGCGTGCGTCAACACAATGGCGCACGCCAACGATCTGTGCGACGAGCTTTCACCGGGCAGCAACGCCGGCCTCGGCATCGCGGTCGACGTCTATCACGTCTGGTGGGACCCGGATCTCAAGCGCGAGATCGAGCGCGCGGGCGGCTACGCCGGACGCCTCCTGGCGTTTCACCTCTGTGACTGGCTGGTGCCAACGACCGACTTGCTGCTCGATCGCGGCATGATGGGCGACGGCGTGATCGACCTTCCGCTCATCCGCTCGTGGATGGAGGCTGCGGGCTACCGCGGGCCGCACGAGGTGGAGATCTTCTCGGAGCGCAACTGGTGGAAGCGCGATCCCGACGAAGTCCTCGCGACCTGCGTGGAGCGGCATCAGACAGTTTGCTAGTCGTGGCGCGCCATCCCTGCCCTTACCACGTCGCGAACATCGCGGCGACGGCCGCGGCCATCGTACCGGTCGCGAGCCAGCCCAGGGCCTTCAGCTGTCGCGTTATCGTGAATCCGCCCATGACTTTCGCGTCGTCGGCGAGCAACATCATCACGACCATGATCGGCACCGCGATCACGCCGTTGACCACTGCGCTCCAGAACAGCGCCCGGATCGGGTCGATCGGCGAGAAGTCGAGCGCAACTCCACCGAGCGTAGCCAGCGCGATGATGGTGTAGAACTCGCGCGCCTCGAGAAGCTTCAGGTCGAGGCCACGTTTCCATTCGAAAGTCTCGGCGACGGCGTACGCCGCCGATCCGGCGAGCACCGGCACCGCGATCATGCCGGTGCCGATGATCCCAAGCGAAAAGAGCAGGAACGCGAAGTGTCCCGCAAGCGGCCGCAGCGCCTCGGCAGCCTGCGCCGACGTCCGGATGTCCGTGACGCCGGCGGCGTTGAGCGTCGCGGCCGTTCCCAGAATGATGCAGAACGCCACGATGTTGGAAAACGCCATCCCCAGGTAAGTATCGATCTTGATCCGCCGCAAGTGCTCCGCCGCCCCCTCGGGCGCGTGCGCCAGCGCGCCGGCGGTGGGATCGGCGTCGAGCTCCTCGACCTCCTGCGATGCCTGCCAGAAAAACAGATACGGGCTGATCGTGGTGCCGAACACGGCGACGACGACCGTCAGGTACTCCGCCGTCAACGCGAAATGCGGTCTGAAACTGTGGGCGGCGACTTCGTGCCAGGGAATTTCCATCGTCAGGACCAGAACGACGTACGACAGCAGCGCCAGCGTCAGCCACTTGAGGTAGCGCACGTAGCGCTGGTAGGTCAGAAACACCTGCAGCAGCAGGCAAACGATACCGAAGATGACGGCGTAGACATGTGGAGGGCCGCCGACGACGAGGTGCAGGGCGTCTCCCATCGCCGCGATATCGGCCGCGATGTTGATCGTGTTGGCGAACACGAGCAGCGCGACGACGCAGTACAGCACCGGCCGGGGGAAATGACGGCCGATATTCGACGCCAGCCCGTGCCCGGTCACGCGACCGATGCGTGCGCTGATGAGCTGGATGCCGACCATCAACGGGTAGGTGAACACCACCGCCCACAGCGTCAGCAAGCCGAATTGCGCGCCTGCCTGCGAGTAGGTCGCGATTCCCGAGGGATCGTCGTCGGCGGCCCCGGTGATCAGCCCGGGGCCCAGTTGCTTCAGCCAGTCCCGCACTGTACCGCGCATCGCTTACTCTCCGCCCCGGACCGCGGCCGACTATATCAGCATTCCGCAGAGGAGAAGATGAAAAAAGGCCCGCGCTTTGAGGCGGGCCTTTGCCTGCGGAGAGCGCGGACCCCGCGCCCTTTCTCGTTCTCAGGGCAGCATGCTGTGGTCGTAGGTGCGAATGTCCCGGTGCCTGGTCTCGGAGAGGAACAGCGCGCCGATCACCAGCGTCATGATCGAAACGACGATCGGGTACCAGAGGCCGTAATAGATGTCGCCGGTCGCCGCGACCATCGCCGTCGCGGTGAGCGGCAGCATGCCGCCGAACCAGCCGTTACCGATGTGATACGGCAGCGACATCGAGGTATAGCGGATCTTGGTCGGGAACAACTCCACCAGGAACGCCGCGATCGGCCCATACACCATCGTGACGTAGATCACCATGATGACGAGGATCAGCTCGGCCATGACCCAGTTGACCTGACTCTTGTCGGCGCCGCTCTTGTAGCCCGTATCCTTGAGCGTGGCTTCCAGCTTCTTCTGGTCCCAGCCTTCGATGCGCGTGGCCCCGATCGTCGTGACCACTGCCTTGCCGGGCTCTGCAGGAACCGACTTGAACGACAGGCCCTGCTTGGTCATGAAGTCCTTGACCCGATCACAGTCCGAGAACTTGCTCCACGGCCCGACGAAGATGTGGAACTCGCAATCGGTTGCCGCGATGCTGATCGGCGTCTTCGCCGAGTAGTCCTCCAGCGCCGGGTTGACGTAGTGCGTGAGCCCCTGGAACAGCGGGAAATAGGTCACAGCCGCGATCAGGCAGCCCGCCAGGATGATCTTCAGCCGCCCGATCCTGTCGGACAGCCAGCCGAAGACGATGAAGAACGGCGTCCCGATCAGCAGCGATATTCCAATCAGCGTATACGCCGACACGTAATCCAGCTTCAGCGTAATGATCAGGAAGAAAAGGGCATAGAACTGTCCCGTGTACCACACCACGCCCTGCCCCGCCGTCGCGCCGAGCAGCGCCAGCAGCACGAACTTGTTGTTTGGGTACTTGAAGAAGCTGTCGGTCAACGGCGACTTGGAGCCTTTGCCTTCCGCTTTCATCTTCTGGAATACCGGCGATTCATGCAGCTTGAGCCGGATATAGACGGAGAAGACCAGCAGGATGAGCGACAGCCAGAACGGGATCCGCCAACCCCAATCGGCAAATTCCTTGGCGTCCATCACCTGGCGCGACACGCCGATCACCGCGAGCGCCAGGAAGAATCCCAGAGTCGCGGTGGTCTGGATCCAGCTCGTATCGTAGCCGCGCTTGCTGTGTGGGGCATGCTCTGCGACATAAGTCGCCGCCCCGCCGTACTCCCCGCCGAGCGCCAGGCCCTGCACGAGCCGCAGCGTCACGAGCAGGACCGGTGCCGCCCAGCCGATCGTCTTGTAGGTCGGCAGCAGGCCGACCAGGAATGTGGCACCGCCCATGAAGATGATGGTGACCAGGAAGGTGTACTTCCGGCCGACCAGATCGCCGATCCGTCCGAACACGATCGCGCCGAACGGGCGGACCAGGAAGCCCGCAGCATAGGTTGCGAAGGCGGAAAGCAGCGCCGCGGTGTCGTTGCCCGAGGGAAAGAACAGCGCCGCGAAGAACGGCGCCAAGGTCGCGTACAGATAAAAGTCATACCACTCGAAAACCGTGCCCAGCGAGGAAGCGAAAATGACCTTCCTCTCTTCGGTGCCGATACTCTTGATCGACTCTTCTTCCAGGAACCCCTTGGCTCTTGTATCCGCCATCGCTGTCTCCCCAAATTTTGTTCAGTTCGATCTCACACCGGGTGCGTCAAGTGACCGCGACAACAACCCGGATCCGCCACCACAGCCAAGAGCGCCTCTGCAATTGCACCGCCTAATATGGCAGCCCAACCTTACGCGGACCTTACACCGGCGCAACCCTACACCGGCCCATCCGATATTGCAATGCAACGCCCGTACTCGCGGCGTCGTTTCGGCTATCGCGCTGGGACGTCGCGCCGCAGCTTCATTGCGGTTTCGGCCCACCCTCGTCGAGCAGGTCCTTGATCTTCGCCATCAACTCGCGAGTCGAGAACGGCTTGATAACATACACATCGGCACCGGCAGACATTCCCCGGCTGACCTCGGCATCGCGCCCGCGGGCGGAAAGCATGATGATTTTGATGTCCCGCCAGTCGGCGCGTTCGCGCATGCGCATGCACACCTCGTAACCGCTTTTGCGCGGCATCATCACGTCGAGCAGCACCAGATCGGGATGGGAGGTTTCGATAAGCCGGAGGGCTTCTTCGCCGTCACGCGCCACGCATACGTCGTATCCATTGCGCTGCAGGAGGAATTCGACCGCCGCGACGATGCTCGGCTCGTCATCGGCAATCAGGATTTTCTTGCTCACGTCACGGCTCCGCTCGGCAGAGTGAATGAGAAACTCGCGCCGCCGCCGAGCCTGCTCTCCACCCACATTCGGCCACCGAAATGCTCGACGATCTGGCGGCTGATATGCAGCCCCAGGCCGGTACCGAGCGGCTTGTCGGTGAGCGTGTTGCCCACCTGATGGAACTTGCTGAATATGGTCTCGTGATGCTCCGGGCTGATGCCTCGCCCGTTGTCACGGACGTCGACCCTCAGGCTGCCGTCGCGCTCGGCCAGCGCGATCTCGATGCGGCCGTTGGCGCTGTCGCAGAACTTGACCGCGTTCGACAGCAAATTGAGCATGACCTGGATCATGCGGTCGAGGTCGACCGTCACCATCGAAACCTTCTCGGGCAAGCGCGCCTCGACCTTGATGTTCTTCTCCCGGAACAACTGGTCCATCGCGGCGAGAGTGTCCGCGATCACCTCCTTCATGTCGACCTGCGACTGGGCCCAGTCCGCCCGCCCGGACTCGATCTTGGCCAG
>WNGK01007932.1_pt1 | contig 11077 bp, 7 predicted proteins | sample 5400601 | NCBI WGS metagenome assembly WNGK01 (sample SAMN13153376, study PRJNA577476) | soil metagenome | isolation source: 60 cm soil or saprolite under Garry oak tree replicate 1 | place: USA:California | collected 2016-06-15
CAAGGGAAGCCGAGGCCGTTCGGGATTCGACATTCGGCACAATTTCGTCGGGAACGTTTTGTATGAACTGCCGTTTGGCCGGAGAAGTTGGTTCGGAGGCTGGCAGCTCTCTGGCATTGTCAGCGTTCACAGCAACGTGCCTTTTACCCCGGTACTTTCGTTCGACAATGCGGATTTGCAGTCTGTGGTAATCGCCGAAAGACCAAACCTCGTTGGTAATCCTTACTCGGGTGTTTACCCAAACGGTACCAGAGTGGGCACGCCGGCATGTTGGTTTAACCCGAGTGCATTTGCGTTACCGCCTCCGGGTCAGTTCGGCAATGCTGGAAGAAATTCGCTGAAGGGACCTGGCTTCGGGCAATTTGACCTGGCCCTGCGTAAGGCCTTTCATTTAGCCAGAGAAACACAAATCGTGTTTGGAGCAGAAGCCTTCAATCTCTTGAATCATCCGAACTTTGCCGTTCCCAGTAATACGCAAAATCCTATCGCTCTCGGAGGGAACGGAGACGCCGTCTTTAGAGATGTGGCAGGCCATTTCGCTAATAACGTCGGCCGAATATTCACGACGGTCGGCACAGGGCGCCAAATTCAATTCGACGCACGCTTCACATTCTAATGTGCGGGCGAAAGTGGAATCGCTCCATCGTCTCTTCACATGCAATGTGAATTTGTCGGAGACAATTTGTTGAGCGCCGCTGAAAATCGACAAGAATCGCTTCACGCCCCATCGGGAAACTTGAGGGCTCCCGTCTCCCAAAAATTGCTCCTAAATTAAATAGGACAACGTAACTCAATTCGAAAAGTTGAGCTTCTTCAAGAACGCGGCAAATCGCGGGTCTTTGTGCAAGCTTTTCAATAGAGGATCCACTTTCGTTCCGACCAGACCACTGTCATGTTGGGCATAAGCTCGGTCTAGCCACTCGAACGCTTCGTCAGACTGGTTCCGGAAAGCATAAACCTGGGCGATCTGGAATGCAGCGCCTGCATGGTATTTCGTAACTAACTCACTCAATGCGGCGTCCGAGTCTTTTTTCCGACCAAGTGCGTAGTACGCTATCGGATACAGAAACGCACGTAAGAAATCAGAGCGTACTAGCTCGATTTCAGGCAAAGCATCCTGAGGCCGCCCTTGAGTGATGTATATCTGGCTCAACAAGCCATGGCTGAACCAAGCATCGGGACTCAGTTCAAGCGCCTTTTTACTATCCGCTGCGGCTTTATCCAGCTGTCCCATGAAAAACTCGGTCTCTCCAAGGCTCTCCCAACACTCCGCATTCAGCGGATCCAAGTCAACGGCTCGACCGCCCAATCGAAGAGCTTCGTCAAAGCGGCCCAAAATGGCCGCCGAGGAAGCCGCTGATCGTACAATGTCGGAATCTCCAGGCTTGAGAGCAATCGCCCGCTGGAAGGAAGCATCGGCTCCAACCCAATCGAAGTCAACCTGTCCCTTAATCCGTCCCATTTGGGTCTGGGTCTCTGCCAGATTCGGGTTCAGCACTAAAGCTCGCTCAACTGCGTCACGCGCAAGCCGGTGACCCTCCTCGGCGGGAATAAGACCTACGTTGACCTGCCAGTTGCGTACTCGAGACAACCCGGCCCAAGCCAGCGCATAGGAGGGATCAAGCTGGGTCGCCCGTTCAAAATACTTTGCTGCCATTTCCGTATCTTTGTCAGTGTTCCGCTGAAAGAAGTAGTACCCCTTCAAGTAGGCATCGAAGGCATCCGGATTGACTGGGCGCGATCGTGCCAAGTCTGCTTGTTGCGAACTAAAACGCAGCCTGATCTCGCGCGCCACGGCCTTGGCTACATCCTCTTGGACATTGAGGATGTCTTTTGCCAGATAGTCGTAGTCCTGGGACCACAGATGCGTTTGATCCCTCACCTGAATAAGCTGAGCGGTAATGCGTGTGCGACTTCCGCTTTCGCGCAGGCTGCTTTCCAGCACATACTGCACAGAAAGATCGCGTCCAATCTGGTCCAAGCGTTCGTCCTTGTGTTTGTATCCCATGACGGACGTTCGCGCGATCACACCCAACTGTTCCGGGTTAAGCCGGCCTAAATGTGAAATCGTTTCCTCGGTCAGACCGTCCGCAAGATATTCCTTATTGGGATCGCCAGTGAGATTCTCAAACGGCAGTACGGCGAGCATGATTTTTTGCGACCTTGGTGGCGTCTTGCCCCCGAAGTGCCGCCAGGACGCAAAACAAACGACCGCTAAAAGGGCGATAGACGCGCCCACGACTGCGGCTTTCCGCCAGTTCTTTGGCGCTTTTGGAACCGCCTCATCTACGGAAGCTCCGCGCGGGGGTTGCAGGTCGGATAACGAACTTTCGGCGGTCGAAACTTGAACCGCAGGTTGTTTTGTGGAGTCAGTCGATTCGGCAACCGTGACACCCGCCGTGAACTGGTATCCCTTTCGAGCAATCGTGACGATCAAGCGAGTGTCTTCCGGGTTGTCACCTAGCGCCTTGCGCAAATGGGAGATGTATTGCGTCAGGTTCCCCTCTTCCACGAAGGTGTCGCCCCACACGGCTTGCAGCAATTCCTCTTTGGTGACCAAGCGGTTGGGGTTTTGCACCAGGAAGAGAAGAACGTCGAAGGCCTTAGGGGTAAGAGAGACAGGTGAATCGGCGCGAGATACCGTGCGCTTCCGGACATCCAGCGCAAATTGGCCGAAACGGTACAAGTAACCGTCGGCTAGGCTCGACTCTCTTTCCTTACTGAGATCGTCCATTGTGAGAGCCATTCCGAAAGCCTTGGCTCTGATCGCTCAGGTAGCCCTGGGAAGCCGACAGTTCGTTACACGCGAACGATTCCGAGTTTTTCATACATTTTCAGAGTTACCTGAAGGACTTCCCCTGAGCCTCTCCCCGAAAATATGCCCCAGCGAGGCCAGATTCACCTCAAAAGAGGCCGTTTAGTAAGGCAACGGTCTTCGCGCCAGGTGAAGGTCGCATCAGCCCGGCTTTGAACCTCGTTCAAAGATTGTAGAGTTCCCGGGATGTCCCTGCAAGTCGGCATACCTGAACGACCGTCGACTGTTTCTGTCGCGACCACACGTGCCAGGGCAAGCTGCTGGAATCCCGGATATAACAAGGGGGCTTGGATTTATGGCTGCACAAACGGTAGCTTTCCCAGATGATCCTCAGGCAGGTGACCTCGAAGTGGTTCGCCAGAGTTTCAACACACATGACAGCTCGGGCGGACTGCCGCGAGGCAACACGCTCCGGACTAATAATTTACTGAGTGAATCTGTCCACAATAACTCCGAAAGCATCATGGACATTCGGGCCGCCATGAAGATAGTTTTGGATTTCATCCGAGCGGTCAAGCTGAGCGATTTGACACGCCCGTTCTGGGATGGGGCCGAGCATCTTGAAAAAAGGGCAGCCCTAGAATCCGCGGTTGCGGAATTAGAGCTCTTAAGGGAACAGCTCGACAAGGAGGACCTGACTCTACGAGATGAAGTGGATCGGGTCTCCATGTTTGAAGAGATTGTGGGAACGTCGCCGGCGTTGCAGGCTATGCTTTCGCGGGCGATCAAAGTAGCTGCTACAGATTCGACCGTTCTGATCACCGGTGAAACGGGAACGGGAAAAGAGCTAGTTGCACGCGCCATACATCGACGGTCAAAACGGGTCTCGCGTCCGTTCGTCGGCGTGAACTGTGCAGGAATCCCCCGCGATCTGATCGCTTCGGAGTTGTTTGGGCATGAGAAGGGTGCGTTCACGGGCGCGACTCAGCAGCGCTTGGGTCGGTTTGAATTAGCCAATGGCGGTACGCTCTTCCTGGACGAAGTCGGAGAACTTCCGCCCGAGACTCAGATTGCCCTCCTGCGTGTTTTGCAGGAGCATGAGTTTGAACGTGTTGGCGGCACTCGTCGAATCCGCGCTGACGTTCGAGTCATCGCAGCAACCAACCGTAACCTGCAGGCCGCTATCAGCACTGGGTCTTTCCGTAGCGATTTGTTTTACCGCCTACATGTTTTCCCGCTTGAGGTTCCTCCTCTCCGAGAACGGAGAGAGGACATTCCTCTGCTGGTGGAATACTTCATCGATCGTTGTACACAAAAAGCGGGTAAGAACATAACGCGCGTTAGCAAGAAGACGCTGGAAGTGCTTCAGTCATATCGTTGGCCAGGAAACATCCGCGAACTGCAGAACGTCATCGAGCGGTCGGTCATACTTTGCGAAACAGAGATTTTCTCGATCGACGAAAACTGGTTGCCCAGGCAATTTTTTTCCGCAGAAGTGAAAAGCCACACTGAGCTCCCACAAAGACTCTTGGTACAAGAGAAGAACATGGTGGAGGCCTCTCTGAAAGAAAGTCAGGGTCGAGTGTCCGGGCCAACTGTGGCCGCAGCCAGTTTGGGCATACCGCGATCGACGCTGGAATCGAAGATTCCGTCCCTAAGGATCGATAAGAATCGTTTCAAGGCATAGAGAAAACGGCTTTCCTCTGCTGCAGATCCACTGGTGAGTTTTCGCCATTTGGCGAACACCCGCCAGCCGTCTACGTACTAAGAAGCGTATTTTCAATTGAATAGCATTGGCGGCCGCTTTGCATTCAGCATTGCATGTCTAGCGCTCGGAGATGTTCAGTGTTTGATTTTGCCTTTGTACGACACGCGTCCCAGAAAGTGGGCTGGGTGTTAGGAATTCTCCTGCTTTCGCTGGTTCTCGATGATTGCCACACCTCGAAACGAGAACCTACGAGTTTGAGTTATTTGCGTCTCGGTTGGTCCCAACCGGATGACCTGCCAGGGACAGAACCATTGGCTCAGCAGTTTACCCGTGAAACAGGAATTCACGTTCGTAATCTCCCCGTTCCTGAAACTACTCTGGACCAATTGGAACTCTCTCGCCGGCTCCTGAAACAGGTTGGCTCAGGCCCCGATGTGCTCAACATTGATGTGATTTGGCCCGGAGTTCTGGAGCCTGACTTAATTGACCTTCGACACGACTTGGCGGACGAAATCAACTCCCTCGAGCCACAGTTATTGCAAGGCTACGCAGCCAAGGGAAAACTCGTGGCTATTCCTTACACCGTTCAAGTAGGCGTTCTCCAGTATCGAAGCGACCTCCTTCGCGAATACGGTTATCAGCATCCACCGCGAACATGGGACGAGCTTGAGACCATGGCCGCGCGGATTCAGTCTGGCGAGCGAGCTAAAGGCAACAAAGACTTTTGGGGCTACGTCTGGCAGGGAGCGGCCGCTGAGGCTCTCACCTGTAACGCCATTGAGTGGCAAGCTGCGCAAGGAGGGGGGAGGATCATCGAAAACAACCAGACGATCAGCGTGAATAATCCTGCAGCGATCCGGTCATGGCAGAGGGCTAAACGTTGGATCGGCTGGATCTCGCCACCCAGCGTTCTCGCTTATCAGGAGCTTGATTCAATGAATGCTTTCGATCAAGGCGAAGCAGCATTTGTTCGCGTCTGGGGTGGCGCCTCCATTACCCGCATCGGTCTATTCCGCCAAGTGCATTGGCGGAATTCTTTGGCGCCGAGCAAGACAGGTTATACGAGCATTCCTGGGGGACCATTGGGCTGGGCGGGTACATTGGGAGGATCGGGTCTGGCTGTGTCACAACATTCGTCTCATCGCAAAGAGGCTATAGAGCTAATTCGATTTCTGATTCGCGCTCAGATTCATTCAAATCAGGTTGAGGAGAGCGCTGTTGTCAATCAGTCGGAGCTTCAGAGCCTATCTTCCGTTTCAAATGCAAGGCGTAATCCTGACGAGGCGGTTCGGACCAGATTGGTAATCAGGCCGTCCACCGAGACCGGATCACAGTATGAACAGATTGCGAGAACTTATATAGATGCAGTGCATTCCGTCTTAACCGGCGAGAAGCCCGCTCCTCAGGCGGCAGCTGCGCTGGAGGAGAAACTGGTGCGGATTACCGGCTTCAAAACTGGACCACCTCTAAAGGGAGATTGATCCGGCGTTAAGCAGGCCAAGGCCTATGCGGACTACCGTCATTGACTCAGCTAAACATGCTTTCGCGCATTAACAAACTGAAGATCGCTCCGCGCCTAATCCTATGTTTTGCCGTGATTGTCTTGCTGCTGTTAGTAGGTAACACTCTGCTCGTTTGGCAATTCTATCACGTCAGCCAACAATCGGATCGCGTGAGTGCCCTGGCACGGGAGCTAGTTGTCGTTTCACGCTTCCAAACCGATGTCCTATCCCTCGACGCGAAACTCGACTCGCTAGCCAAGTCCGAAGACATCGACGGCTTGAAGCGAGAAGCCGGACGTTTACGATCCGTTCTCCTTACCGACACCGAAGCTGTCAGAGATGCGCTGATTCGTCTACCGTCTGATGTGCCTCGGGATACGGCGATCCTGCCTACTGTGGAAGCAGTTGAGATCACATTGCCACCGCAGCTCGACGCCGTAATCGATTTAGGTGCGGCCTCCGACTGGAATGTGGCCCGTCTTCGTCTGGCTAATGAAAAGAGACCACTGGAAGCCAGTGCCTCGAATCTCGTTCGCAGTGTGGAGCAGCAAGTCAGTGATCAACTCTCACAGTCAGTTGCACAGGCTGCACAAGTCCAAAGCCGAATCCTCCTGATTCTTCCTCTTACAGCTTTCTTTACATTACTAATCGCCGTGTTCCTCGGCTTCGCCATCACGCACAGCATTAGCGCTCCACTCCGCCAGCTGTTGCAGGGATCAACCGCTTTGGCGCGGGGAGATTTTGATCACCAAGTGCAGCTACCAGGAAATGATGAACTAGCTCACCTAGGAGCTGTCTTCAATGAAACAACCGCCAAACTCCGAGAGCTTTATCGACAGATACAGCGCAGCGAAGCTCATCTGGGGGAAGCGCAGAGGCTATCGCACACGGGCAGTTGTGCCATTGATGGTACAACCCGTGAAACAGTGTACTGGTCAGAGGAAATGTTCCGACTCTTCGGCTTTGATCCACAACGGGGCTTACCAACGTGGGACCAATGGCTGCAGCGCCTACATCCGGAAGACCGTGACAAGGTCAAGCTGGCAGGTGATAGGACCTTCCTCAAGAAAGTAGATTGCGACGTCGAGTTCAGACTCGTAAAACCCGATGGAGCAGTCAAACACATTCATGGCATCGGCCATCCAGTCTTAAGTACGGATGGGGAACTTCTTCAAGTGCTTGGCACGATGGTTGATACCACGGAGCGCAGACGTGCCGAAGATGAGTTAAAAGCTGCGTTTGAGGAGATAAAGCAACTCAAGGACCAACTGTATCGAGAGAATCTGGCGCTGCGGGACGAGGTGGACCGGGCTTCGATGTTCGAGGAAATTGTTGGCACCTCGAAGCCGCTGCAGGCTGTTCTTTCCCAGACTGCCAAAGTCGCTCGAACGGATGCCACCGTTTTGATTACGGGGGAGACCGGCACTGGCAAGGAGCTCATCGCCCGCGCCGTCCACAAACGCTCAGAAAGGTCGGAACGCGCTTTCATCAGTGTGAACTGTGCCGCATTTGCGCCAACGCTAATTTCGTCGGAATTGTTCGGCCATGAAAAGGGGGCTTTCACGGGAGCCACTCAACGCCGGCTCGGCCGCTTGGAACTGGCCGACGGCGGAACGATTTTCCTGGACGAAGTGGGCGACCTGCCTCCTGACACGCAAGTTGCATTGTTGCGAGTCCTTCAAGAAAGGGAATTCGAGCGGGTCGGAGGAACGCAGTCCATCAAGGTTGACGTTCGTGTCATCGCCGCCACGAATCGTGATCTGGATGCTGCGGTAGCCAGCGGATCCTTCCGGAGTGATTTGTTTTATCGCTTGCAGGTTTTCCCGATCCAGATTCCTCCGCTTCGAGAACGAAGGGAGGATATTGCTCTGCTGGTGGAATATTTTATCGATCGCTATTCGCGAAAAGCGCGCAAGAACATCAGACATGTCAGCCAGGAAACACTCGAATTGCTTCAGTCATACGCTTGGCCTGGAAACATCCGTGAACTGCAGAACGTCATCGAGCGTTCCGTGATCCTTTGCGAAACGGAGACTTTTTCGATCGATGAAAGCTGGTTGCCACAGCAGCCACAGGCATTTCTAACAGCAAAACCGAAAAACCCAATTGAGCTCCCTCGAAGACTCGAGGAACAAGAGAAGAACATGATTGAGGACGCTCTAGAAGCGAGCCGTGGGCGTGTATTTGGACCCACGGGGGCCGCGGCCAAGTTGGGCATACCGCGGTCGACGCTGGAATCGAAGATTAAGTCGCTGAAAATCGACAAGAACCGCTTCAGGACTTTGTCGGAAATTTGAGGGCTCGCGCTCGCGGCTCGTATTCCGGTCAGCTGGTGAATTTTTTCAAGAACACAGAATATCGTGGGTTGCTGTGCGGGCCTGGTTTGAAGACGGAATGGCTTTTAGAACTCAATCTGAAGAGCTCAATTCATCACGCGCGTACAGGAGTGACACTCAGCTCGCTTCGGACAATAGGCGCCACTTGAGTGCCGAGGATTTCTATGGCGTGCAGCATTTTTTCGTGTGGCAGCGTAGAGACACCCATCTGGAATGTGACGCGCGAAACGCCACCCAGAACTTCATTCACGTAAAGGAGCTTTTTTGCGACCGTTTTAGCGTCGCCGATTAGCAGCGCGCCGGTAGGTCCGCGCAGCGTGTCAAACTGAGCGCGTGTGGCGGGTTGCCAGCCGCGTTCCTTGCCGATTTCGGTAAAAGTGTGCGCATAGCCTGGAAAGAATACGTCCGCTGCTTCGTCCGTCGTGTCCGCGAGAAAACCAACGGAATGAAAACCTACGGTGAGTTGCTCGGAAGAATGACCGGCTCGACGCCCAGCCTCGCGGTACAGGTCTATAAGAGGCCTGAAGCGTCTGGGCTCGCCGCCGATGATGGCAACCATGAGAGGAAGTCCGAGCGTTCCTGCGCGAACGAAGGATTCGGGCGTGCCGCCGACACCGACCCATATGGGAAGCGGATCCTGCAGCGGACGAGGGTAGATTGCCTGACCAGTAAGGACCGCGCGGTGTTTTCCGGACCAGTGCACTTTGGTGCTTTCCCGGATTTTCAGGAGAAGCTCGAGTTTTTCCGCAAAGAGCGAGTCGTAATCCTCGAGACGCAGGCCGAAGAGAGGGTAGGACTCAACGAACGAACCGCGACCGGCGACAATTTCGGCGCGGCCCCGCGAGATCAAGTCGAGAGTTGCGAACTCCTGAAAAACGCGAACGGGGTCGGACGCACTGAGAACCGTGACTGCGCTGGTGAGACGGATATTTTCCGTGCGCGCGGCGGCAGCGGAGAGGATCACAACAGGAGCCGAATCGAGGAACTCGGCGCGGTGATGTTCGCCAATGCCGAAGACGTCGAGGCCGACCTTATCAGCAAGCTCAATCTCTTCGAGTAGATGGTGCATGCGCTCCACCGGGCTGAGCGTGAGACCTGTGGCCGGGTCGGAAATAGCTGCTGCGAAACTGTCGATTCCAATCTGCATTTTCGTCACTTCTCCAGGCAATTTGTACTAGATTGATCTTCCTTCGTTCTCAACTCTTCAGTGAACGCCCGACCGCGCGGGCAATTCGAGTATCTTGCTGACCGTATCCTATATATATGCGTAGCCGGTCTTCGAAAGGCAGCTTCAAGACCGCGGTTTGATTCCGCTCCCCAGGCTTTCGGCGCGCTTGCCAATCTTTTTCAATGTCGTTTCAAGAGTCCGCAACTCTTTCGCGCTCGCATCGGCAAACACTTTCCTAATTTCAGCGGCGTGTTTGCGAAAAATCGGCGCGATCAATGCTTTGCCTTTTGGCGTGAGCGACACGACCCGGACGCGCCGATCCTCAGGACTCTCCACCCGGCTTACCAGGCCCCTTTCGACGAGGCGGTCAACGGCAGTGCTGATCGAACCGGGAGTCAGAAACACTTTTGGGCCGATCGTATTCACCGGCAAAGGCCCTTTGTTCAAAAGGGCCTCGAGGATCCGGAAATCGGTGTCGTCGATTCCCGTCTCCGCTAGTCCCGCATAGAGATATTTCGAAGCCGCCTGAAGTGCCTTCACCAATACCAGCCAACAGTGAACCGGGTCTCGTGAGTTCTTGACCATGACGGAACTATTGTGCCCTTTTATATAACCGATGTCCAGAACTATGTATCTATATCAATAGGCTTGGCATCAATAGAGACTAGGAGGCATCTTACAAATGGAACGCACAAATAAGAAGATGATCGCGGTGGTCGGCGCAACCGGACAGCAGGGAGGCGCCGTAGTACGCGCCCTACAAGCCGATAAGCAATTCAAAGTACGCGCCCTGACTCGGAATCCGGCCAAGCATAGCGAACTCGGTGACGAAGTCGTCCAAGCAGATTTAACCAACCCCGAAACCCTTACGGCTGCGTTTGAAGGGGCGCACGGCGTTTTTCTAGTCACTAATTTTTGGGAAGCAGGTACCGACGAGCTCAAGCAGGCAACAGCTGCGGTACGCGCCGCCAAGGATGCAGGTGTCAAACACTTTATCTGGTCCACACTCCCTGATGTGGAAGCGATCAGTGGCGGCAAGTTCCACCTTCCCCACTTCACCGGCAAGGCCAAGATTGATCTGATAGTCAAAGAAGCGGGATTTCCAAAACATACGTTCGTCATCGCGCCCATGTACTACCAGAATCTGGTCGGCGTTTTAGCTCCGCAAAAGCAGGCGGACGGATCCGTGGGCTGGGCCCTCCCCCTTGATCCAACTGTGCGGGGTATACACATGGGCGACATCACCGAACTCGGCACCATCGTCGCCGGAGCATTCGCTCACCCTGATCAGGCCGGCCATGGTGAGTATCTGCCCCTAGTCGGCGATTTCATGAGCTTCAGTGAAATCATCGATACGCTAAATCGACAGGGTCACAACTTCTCTTTCAACCAAGTGGCAAAGGAAGTCTTCGCGGGTTTCTTTGCTGGAGCCGCCGAGATAGCGGAAATGTTCGATTACTTCCAGACGCACACGTACTTAGGTTCCGATTCGCGGGACCAAATCGCGCTCGCCAACAAAATAGCAGGCCGGCAGCCAACCAAGTTTTCGGCGTGGGCGCGAGTGAATTTCCCGGCTCCAAAGAACGCCCAGTCAGCAGCACGCTGATT
>WNGK01067974.1_pt1 | contig 11077 bp, 7 predicted proteins | sample 5400601 | NCBI WGS metagenome assembly WNGK01 (sample SAMN13153376, study PRJNA577476) | soil metagenome | isolation source: 60 cm soil or saprolite under Garry oak tree replicate 1 | place: USA:California | collected 2016-06-15
TGAACTCGAAGTTGGCCTCGCCTTGGCGGTCCATCGGCAGCGGAGCGGCCAGAGCGGAATCCCGCAAACCGGGCTGCGCATGAAGGCGTTCCAGCAACTCGTTGGAAAAAGCCGTCCATTGTTGCGGCGTCGAATATTCAAATTGCGGAAGCGAAATCTCGGCCTCGATGACGTTTTTCGGATCGAAGCCCGGATTGACCGACATGACCAGCGCGAAGCTGCGGATGAGGAGGCCGCCCGCAACCAAAAGCGCCATCGCCAGCGAAATTTCCGCAATCGCCAGGAAGCTCCGCATACGCTGGCCGCCAGGCTGGCCAGTACGCTCGCCGCCTCCCTCTTTGATGTTCGTCTGCAAGTTGGATGGAGTGGCGAGGAGCGCAGGTGCCAGTCCAGACGCCAGTGCGGCAGCAAGAGAGAACGAGAGCGCGAACGCCAGGACCGAGCCTCCAACATGAATCGAATTGATCCGCGGGAGGTCAGGCGGCAAGAAAGGCCTGAGAAGCCAGACACCCCAGGCCGCAAGAAGCACACCGGCAACTCCGCCGAGCAATCCCAGTAAAGCGCTCTCCGTCAGCAATTGCCGGACGATGCGGGCGCGCGGCGCCCCAAGCGCGATTCGAACAGCAATTTCTCTCCCGCGAGAAGCAGCGCGCGACAGCAGCAGATTGGCAATATTGGCACAGGCGAGGAGCAGGACCAAGCCCACTGCACCCGATAAAATAAGCAACGGGGATTTCGCGTTCCCTACGACTGCCTGTTGATAGGGCAAAACACGGATCGTGAATCCAGAATCTTGCGGGGCAAACTCCTCGGCGAGTCTTGCGCCTAAGGTGTTCATTGCGGCCTGAGCTTGCGTGAGAGCAACGCCCGGCTTGAGCCGGCCGATCACGCGCAGCAAACGCACCCCCGGCTCCGACATCAAAGGTCCGAACAGAGGGTCCTGCGCGACAGGAATCCAGACGTCCTCAGGGGGAGCGTCGACCGGATATCGAAAGCTCGCCGGCATGATTCCGACGACCGTAAATGAGCGATAGTCCAGGCTGATGGATTGACCGATGAGATCCGGATTCGAACCGAAGCGGCTACGCCACAGATTTTCGCTCAGAACAGCCACGGGCGCCGCGCCTTGCTTGCCATCTTCGGGCACGAATGTGCGGCCCGCCAGAGGCTTTGCGTCCAGCAGAGGAAATATCTCCGGCGTCACGGATGCCGTGTTTACAATGGACGGTTCGCCTGCCCCGGTCAATGTGAGATCATGAAATGCATTTCCCGCCAGCTCGCTGAACACATGGTTCTGTTTGCGGCACTCGACGAAATCCCTGTAGGAAAGATTCGTCAGCGCGTCTGGCTGCTCGAGCGGAGCGCCCCATACCAGGACTAGTTGATTTGGGTTAGAAAACGGAAGGGGCCGCAGAAGCACCGCATCCACGACACTGAAGATCGCCGTGTTGGCGCCGATGCCGAGGGCCAGAGTCAAAACCACGACGATTGAGAAGCCGGGCGACTTGCGCAGTGTGCGGAAAGCGAATCGCACGTCGTGCACTAGTTGCTCGAGCCAGATGATGTTCCACACCTCCCGCGTCTCTTCCTTGACCCGAGTCACATTGCCGAACTTGCGCAAGGCCGCATAGCGCGCCTCCTCCGGCGGTATCCCGTGCTCGATATTCTCCTGCGTCTCCCGCTCGATATGGTCGTGGATGTCCTGATCGACATCTGCCAGCATGCGCTTGCGGAGGCTCATGATTCGCTCTCCTGTTCCACCGGCCGCAGAATCTGCGCGATCGCTCCCGCCAGCTTGTTCCACTTGCTGGTCTCGAGCGCGAGTTGCCGCCGACCCTTGGCCGTCAGTTCGTAGAACTTCGCACGCCGCTTATTTTCTGAGGTGCCCGCCTCGACCGAAATCCAACCCCTCTTGATCAACCGGTGCAACGCCGGATACAGCGATCCTTGCTCGACCTGCAACACCTCCTCAGACCTGAATTCGATAGCCTTGGCGATTGCGTGGCCATGCGCCGGCCCCAGCAGCAGCGTCCGGAGAATCAGCAGGTCCAGGGTGCCCTGCAGCAGCTCGATCCGCCCTTTCTGCTCTTTAGTAGACATTCTGGGTAACGATAGACCGCTTCCGGTAGAATGTCAAGGTGAGCAGCCCCTGGGGATCCTGCGGAGGTCAGCCACTCGGAAAGTAGTCTTTGCGTGGTCCACTGGGCGGATCGCGTAGTCCCCGAAACCAATTCCAGCAAAATCGGTCCTGCCTTGTCACACAGCGTCTGCCGATCACGGTCGGATGACGGGCTACTTTGAAGTTGTCCCCAACGGGCTCTCGGGCGACGAATCGCCAGGCTCCCGGATGACCCGCGATCAACGGCCTAGGGGCGATCTGGCCAGAGGACGGAGACCGATCAGGGATCACTCGCCACTTGGCGACAAGCCGGGACCTATTCCCATAACGCCGTTTATGGACGGCGTTAGGGGACGCGCCGAGCGAGTCGCGCCGGTTTAGAGGACATTGACGCAATCCTAACGGCACTCCGGAACTTTGGCGCTTGGCTTGACTCGTCTGCTTTCTGATCCGGGCCTGTCCGTGGGCGAGCTCTACATCAGGATGTTCATTGCTGAGGTCCGTGTGGCCAGAGGACGTGCCCGCGCTCCCGGCGACGACGCGCGTTTCCATTGCGTGTCCGCACGTTGACGACGACCCTCAGCCAGGTGTAAAAGTATTGCCAGGGGACGAACAGGAAAGGAGCGCACCATGGATCGACGATACTTCTTGAAGAAGACCTTGGAAAAGGGAACCCTGGTAACTACGGGACTCGTAGCCTCGAGAGAACTCCTTGGCGCCCGGCCGGAGGGTCCGCCCACCAGACCTGTTCCGAGGCGGCCGCTTGGCAAGACTGGCAAGCGACTTTCCATCCTTGGGTTCGGCGGGATTGTGGTGATGTCTGTCGAGCAGTCGTTCGCCAACAATATCGTGGCCGAGGCGGTGGACCGTGGTATCAACTACTTTGACGTCTCTCCGGATTACGGCGACGCCGAGGAGCGTCTGGGACCGGCACTCCAACCTTATCGCCGCCAGTCGTTCCTGGCCTGCAAGACCAACTTCCGCGACAAAGCCGGAGCGATGGCCGATCTTGATAATTCGCTGAAACACTTGAGGACCGACTATTTCGACCTGTATCAGCACCACGCTCTGACCAAGACTGCGGAGGTCGACAAAATCCTTGGTCCGAACGGCGCTATGGAGGCTTTTGTGGCCGCGCAAAAGGCGGGAAAGGTGCGGTATCTTGGGTTCTCATGCCACTCCGTCGAAACGGCGGTCACCGCCATGGACCGCGCCCACTTCGACACGATTCTCTTTCCCACGAACTTCGTGTTGTTTTCCAAAGCCAATTTCGGTCCGCAGGTACTCGAACACGCACGCCAGAAGGGCATGGGGTACCTGGCGATCAAAGCCATGGCCAAGGGCAAGTATCCGGCGACTCAGCCCGAGGCTCAGCACACGCCCAAGTGCTGGTACGAACCTTGCAAGCTGCCTGAAGAGGCATCGCTCGCCCTGCGCTGGACACTGTCACGACCTTATCTCACGGCTGCTATTCCGCCGGGGAACCCCAAATGGTTCCGACGTGCGATGGATGTGGCTCAGAACTTCCAGCCGATTACGGAGGATGAGACCCAGGCCCTCCTGGCTCATGCCAGCGGCGCGGAACCGATCTTCCAACTCGGGAACAACGTCTGAGGTGTGTCAGCGGTTTCCCCCAACGACGCTCTCTGATGTCATGCAGCACTCAGTCGAGTGAGCCCGAGCGTCCGCTAGACTGCCACCCACATCCCAAGGGGGGGCGCGCGCCGGCAGGCACTGGCGGATGGCACGAAGAGCGGCCCAAGCTCGCCACTCGATTTGGGCGTTGAAGGTCGTTTTTCAGGGGCTATATGAGTGATTCTGAGCCGAAAGAGCGTGCGGAGAACACGAAATTCAATCCGTCGCGGCGGGGGTTCGGCAAGGCGGTTCTTGGAGCCGCTTTGGGAGGGACGCGTTTCCCGGCTCCGGCGGGTACCGGTTCCCGAGCGATCCACCAGAACGTTCCAGGAATCAAGATTTCCGTTCAATCGCCTCCAAACCCGACAGACGAGGATCTCCTATTTCTTAAGCAACTCGGCGCGGAGTACGTCAGCGTCGCAGCGCCGCCGGAGCTACGCACGGCGGAGGGCTTCCTCCAGATCAAACGGCATTATGAGTCAACTGGCATCACGGTGTGGAACATCGGCAACATGAGTGTTCACAACATGCCGGAAGTCACGCTGAACCTCCCGGGGCGCGACGCAAAAATCGAAGAGTACAAGAACTATCTCCGCAACCTGAGCAAGACCGGAATTTATTACACCACGTACGCCCAATGGGCAATGGCATCTGGAGCAGCGGTCGGGGGAGTAGCCGTGGAGCTGCGGCGAGAGAGTTTGATCAGGCGAGCCCCAACAAGGTAGGTGTCTGGGGCGACGCCAAGTTCTACGAGCCTCTTTCCCACCGTCGTCAGTTCACGATCCAGGAGATCTGGGACAACTACACCTACTTCATCAAACAGGTGGTTCCTGTCGCTGAGAGTGAGGGCGTCCGGATCGGCATCCATCCGGACGACACGGCGGTGCCTGTGCTCGCCGGCGTTCCACGGTGTGTTTTCGACAGAAAGCTCTCCTATCAGCGGGTGTAGTTGTCGGTCTATGTTGGTTTGCACTCTACGCCCTTAAGGGGGGTGACTTTGCCGTTGGGCTCGTCCAGCGCAGCGCTGGCAGCCCTCACTCCGGTGGTCTCGTTGCTGAGTGGCTGGGTGCGAGCCGGTTCGCCTGTGCCTGTTCGTAAGTTGGCGGCGGGCAATTACGGCGCTGCTGTTGGGGGCTTCGCGGTTCTAATACCTTTGCTCCTGATGGGCTACGGTTGCTACCTACGCCCAACGACACCCAGCCAAGCTTCGTTAAGCGACCAGCAGTGCTTCTCGGTGCAAGAAGACAGTCGTGGGTCGACAGCCCGCCGCACTGAACCTCGCCCCGCAATACGGAGAGATAGCCTATGAGTTGGGTTACGGAGACGAACACCTGTACGTTCGTTCAGATGACCTCACCAACCTGCCCAAAGTAGGGCAGCGAGTGTGGTCATTTGGATGTGTTGGTAGCCCTGCGGACCCCCGGATTTCGTCGAAAAGTGGCGCACGATCGGAATCTCCGATTTTAACTTCTCTTTGCGCCAAGCAAGAAGATGTCATCAAGGCACTAGAGCACGCAAAGATCGCTGCGGGGCCGGGTGGTCCAGCGGAAATGGTGCCCGGTCAGCATCACGTTCGGATGAACATGTACATTGCCCAGGCGAACAACGGTAATTTCAGGAGCCGCCAACACTCGCCGGCATCAATGAGCCGGAGACCTCCGGCCGCATCCTGCTGTTCCATCTCACTGAGACGCAGCGGTTCCAGGAAGTTGTCGCCGAAGCTGAGATCGGCCAGCCCAATGTCTTCGAGATCGATGCGGAGAGCGAGGTGATCAAATTCCTTGCCGGCAGTTCCCTTCATGGGCGTCAGTTCTCTTCGCACATTTCAGCGGTCTGGGCTGGCGTCCGAACCTCAATTCTGATTTAATTTGTGTCAGGAGATTCGAATGCTCTTTCAGGTGGTGGCAGTTTTGGTTGCGGCTCTCGCGCTCCCGGTCGATGCGCAAAATGCAGCGGTCGATCAATTCGAGACGAAGATTCGGCCGGTGTTGGTGTCCCGCTGCTACCCGTGCCATAGCAAATCGGCCCCAACGCCACAGGGCGGGCTGCTGCTCGATTCGACCCAGGGGATCCGGCGAGGGGGAAACGACGGGCCCGTGATCCAACCGGGCGACCCGGAGCACAGCCTTCTAATTCGTGCGATCCGCCGCACGGATGAGAAACTCAAGATGCCGCCGGGCGATCCGCTTCCTCCGGAGGTCGTAGGGGAGTTTGAGCTTTGGATTCGCGAAGGCGCGTCACTTCCGGCTGATCCGGCAACGATGGCGAAGAAGCAGCAGCCTTCACCGTGGTCTTTGAGAAGGCCACAGTTGCCGGTGTTACCCGCTGTCAAGGATCAAGGCTGGATCCGCAACGATGTCGATCGCTTCATTCTGAGCCGTCTGGAAGCCAGCGATCTAGGGCCGGCGCCCGAGGCCGATAAGCGAACCCTGATCCGCCGTGCCACATATGATTTGACGGGCCTGCCGCCGACGGCACAGGAGGTCGACCAATTCGTCGATGATGCCTCACCGTTCGCTTATGAACGGCTGATTGATCGTCTCCTTGCCTCACCGCACTATGGCGAGCGATGGGGCCGCCACTGGTTGGATGTCGCGCGCTACGCAGATTCAGTCAACAACTCGGTCAATACCGGAGAGCGCTATCCATGGTCATATACGTATCGCGACTGGGTGATTGGGGCGCTGAATGAGGACCTGCCCTACGATCGATTCGTGCTCTATCAACTGGCGGCCGATCGCGTACCCGGCGCTGAACCGCGGCATCTGGCTGCGCTCGGCTTCCTGAGTCTCGGGCGCGAATTCCCGGGCAGTCCTGCCGAGACTGTGGACGATCGCATCGATGCGGTTTCGCGAGGTTTTCTTGGGCTGACCGTAGCGTGCGCGCGCTGCCACGATCATAAGTACGACCCGATACCCAGCGCGGACTACTACTCCCTGTACTCGATCTTTTCGAACATACGCCAGCCGGAACATCTGCCTCTGTTAGGAAAGTCCGCAGGACTCTCGCCAAAGCAGGCCGTCTACCAAGAGCGGCTCGACCATATCGAGCAGGTCTATCAGCAATACCGTTCCCGTCGGCATGCGGAGATGGTGGCCTTCTTCAAAACGCAAATGGCCGATTATATGGTTGCAGCGCACGATGCTGAGGGTTTGACCAACCTTGAGGTCGAAGAGTTGGTGCGCGACCGGCAGTTAAATCGACACCTATTGGCTCGCTGGCGAAAGTGTCTTCGTGAATCGAAGCAGGCCGATGAGCCGGTTTTCCGGCTGTGGCACGTAGGAGCGGCCATTCCGGCGAAGGAGTTCGCGACCGGGTGGCCTGCGGCGCGCCGAAGCGTCAAAGGGGCGTCGCCGGTCGCAGGGGCGGTGGACGCGAAACCAATCGTCTCGCTGCGTGATCTCGCGGAGGCGTATGCCACTGTCCTTGAAAAATACGATCGCGCCGAGCCTTTCGGCCAAACCGAGGCGGATCAGCTTCGCGCGGTTGTACGCGGATCGCAATCGCCCGTCGATGTGCCGCTCGAAGAGTTTGAGCTGATCTGTACCGAGGGCGACACAAATAATATGGGCTCCATTCGCGTTCGCTACAACGCGATGCTGGCACAGGCCGCGTATGATGGAGCTCCGCCGCGCGCGATGGCTGTTGAGGATCTACCGCATCCTGTTCCCACCCATGCATTCCTCCGCGGCAATCCCAATAATCCGGGCGCGTTGGCGCCGCCACACTTCCTGACGTGTCTGGGTGGCAGCGAAGAAAAAGCATTTCGCGACGGGAGTGGCCGGCTGGAATTGGCGCGGGCCATCATCGATCCCGAAAATCCGCTGACTGCGCGGGTTATGGTGAATCGCGTCTGGATGGAACACTTCGGTTTCGGTCTGGTCCGCACGCCGAGTGATTTCGGCATGCGCGGCGATCGGCCGACGCACCCCGAGCTCCTCGACTACCTCGCGGTGAGGTTCGTGCAGTCGGGCTGGTCGCTCAAGAAACTGCATCGGCTGATCATGACGTCCGCTACCTACCGGCAGGCGAGCGACGACAACGAAGCCGGGCGCAAGATCGATCCCGAAAATCAGCTGCTGTGGCGAATGAACCGGCGTCGGCTCGAAATCGAAAGCTTGCGCGACTCGATGCTAGCCGCGTCAGGACGGCTCGATCTTACGATGGGCGGTGTTCCGTTCTCGCTAACGGCACAGCCCTCGGTGCCCCGGCGTTCGCTATACGGCTTTATCGAGCGCGGAAGCATTCCAAATTTGTTAAGCGCGTTTGACTTTGCCTCGCCCGATCAGCACGCGCCGATGCGCTACGTCACGACGGTGCCACAGCAGGCGCTTTTCTTTCTGAACAGTCCGTTCGTCGCGGAGCAGTCTCGAGCCATCGTGGCGCGTCGCGAGTTTGTCGCCGCCCCTACGCCTTCTGAAAAGATCCGTTACCTCTACCGTGCGATGTTTGGCCGTGAACCCACGAAGTCAGAGATGGAAGGAGGCCTGAAGTTCATCCTACAAGGTGGCGGACCGGGGCTGAATACGGCTTCGGCTTTGCCTTGGCAGTATGGCACCGGCGAGTTTCGTGGGACTGGGGGGAGCGGCCAAATCGTATCGTTCACGCCCTTCATAGTATTCGTATCTGACCGCTGGCAGGGAGGGTCGGTTTTGCCCGCGTCGCAGACGGGCAAAGCAGTGCTTCGGGCCACGGGCGGCGAGCCCGGCGAACAGCAGGATCAATCCGTTATCCGGCGGTGGGTAAGCCCGGTCTCAGGAACGCTGGACATCGAGGGCACGCTGCAGCACGCGCAGCCTGCTGTAGCTTACGGCAATGGTGTGCGAGGGCGAATTGTTTCGAAATCTCTGGGCGCGCTATGCGCAGGTGCTGTTCGAGACCAACGAGTTCTCGTTTGTCGACTGAAGGAGGACGAAAATGAAGCTTAAGGATCTGTTTCTGACACGGCGCGAAATGCTGACACGCTGCGGTATGGGCATGGGCCTGGTCGCGCTGAGGTCGACGCTGGGTGACACCGGACACCTGCAGGCGGCACCGATCAGCCCGGCAGTCAATCCTCTTGCCCCGAAGCAGCCTCCACTGCCCGCCAAGGCCAAGCGAGTGCTTCACTTGTTCATGAACGGCGGCGCGTCGCATGTGGATACGTTCGATCCGAAGCCATCGCTCGCGAAGTTCGCCGGCAAGTCCATTCCCATTACCCTGAAAACAGAGCGCCGTACGGGTGCGGCCTTCCCGTCTCCGTTTACGTTTAGGAAGTACGGCCAGAGCGGTATCGAGGTCAGTGAGATCTTTTCAAATGTCGGCGGCTGTGTCGATGACCTCTGTATCGTGCGCTCGATGCAGACCGACATTCCAAACCACGAGCCGTCGCTGATGATGATGAACTGTGGCGAGGTGCGCCAGATTCGGCCGAGCTTTGGGTCATGGGTCACTTATGGCCTCGGCTCTGAGAACCAGAATCTTCCGGGGTTTATCGTCCTCTGCCCGGACGGTCTGCCCACGCAGGGAAATCAGAACTGGCGTTCCGCCTTTCTACCCGGCGCCTACCAGGCGACACGCATTGATACTCGAGAGACTCAGATCGAGAAGCTGATTGAGAACATCCGCAACAACTTCACAACGACAGCCGAGCAGCGCCGTCAACTCGATCTGTTAGCGGAATTGAATCGAGGCTATCAGGAGCGACGCCAAAACGATGCCCTGCTGGAGGCCCGCGTTCAATCGTTCGAACTGGCTTACCGCATGCAGATGGAGGCGGACGATGCCTTTGACCTCTCGAAAGAACCCGAGCACATTCACAAGATGTACGGGGAGGGGCTGCAGGCGCGTCAAATGATGATCGCCCGACGTCTCCTGGAGCGCGGGGTACGGTTTGTGCAGGTGTGGCACGGAGCAGGGCAACCCTGGGACAGCCACGACGACATTCGTGCGAATCATGGGCGCCTGGCGCGCGAGTGCGATCAGCCGATCGCCGCGCTGATCAAGGATCTGAAGCGGCGCGGGATGCTGGAGGACACTCTCGTGATTTGGGGCGGAGAGTTTGGGCGTACGCCGACTGTCGAGTTGCCGGATTTGGGAGCGAACTCCGGCATGTCGAACGGCCGCGATCACAACCCGTATGGGTTCACGACCTGGCTTGCCGGTGCAGGGCTGAAGAAAGGCATTGTGTACGGCGCAACGGATGAGTTTGGCTTTGCGGCGGTCGAGAACAAGGTTCACGTACATGATCTGCACGCAACGCTGCTTTACCTCCTTGGGTTCGATCACGAGAAATTCACGTACCGGTACGCCGGTCGCGACTTCCGGTTGACGGATGTGCATGGACAGGTGGTCCACGACTTGCTTGCGTGACGATCGTCCGATAGGCATGACCACCAGAGTGGTTTCTACCGTCCCGGATTTTCGCGCAGGCGCGCCGATGGCGGCTACCCCGACAGCGACCTGGTGATGGACCGCGCGGGCCATCTTTATGGCACCACCGTGGAGGGCGGCCTCGGTAGCGGGACCATGTTCCTGACGCATTCCGGCAGTATTTGGGCTGAGACGGAATACTGTGCCTGGTCGGTCCAGCATTTTACGTACCGCCGTGGGGGCAACCCGTTTGCTCGTACATCTGCAACGCCCAATAAGACCGCAATCCCCTGGCCCAAAAATCTTGCCCTTCCAGGTCGCTGCAGGTGCTTGATTCTCCAATGCCGATTTGTGGAGGCTGCCCCTCCCAGAACAGATGTCCACCAGCGCTCTGGTGAATGCCCTCGACGCTGAACGTTCGGACCGAGGGACGGCGTCCGCCGAGGGGAGCCCGTATCGGAACCCACACCCGAACAGATCCAGCAGGTCGGAGCGGTTCTGCTGGCTGAGGCCGCTAACTATGCCCATCGCTGCTGAATCCCCGATCTGCGACTGCCGGAAACTGACTTGGCAACCCCGGGGTTTCGGCCATCGGCGGGCCGCATCGAATTTGCCCTGCACCCCCAGTACCGCCGCCAACGATAGATAGTCCGCCGCAGACCAGGGCCCGGCATCCGCAAGTAGGATTTTGCTATCACCTGACAAGACGAGCGTCTGGTTCTAAAGGATATACGCACTTCCGCGCCATAATTCGCGACATTTCGCGTCGCAGTTAGTGGCAGAATCCTATGTGTTTGCCACAGTTCCTGTCACAAATCCTACAGGAGTCTGTCCGCCAGCCAAGGCGCGGGAGGACGAGATCACGGCGTCGACAGCGACCCATTCAGATCAGTAAAGAGTAGGCGACAAGGCAAGGAAGGTGTCCCGAAGATCGTTGGAGGTTGAGCGGCGGTTCGGGTTCATTTTACGCCG
>WNGK01011936.1_pt1 | contig 11076 bp, 9 predicted proteins | sample 5400601 | NCBI WGS metagenome assembly WNGK01 (sample SAMN13153376, study PRJNA577476) | soil metagenome | isolation source: 60 cm soil or saprolite under Garry oak tree replicate 1 | place: USA:California | collected 2016-06-15
GGGCACAGGACGAAGTGGAGCGCGCCCAGATTCAGCGGATCGTGGATGGGTTCTCCGGGGAGCGCCTGGATTTGACCTCAGCTTATCAGGATGTGCTCGAAGGCAAGCTCTCCCTGACCGAGGTGGCGAACCAACTGCAGACCCCGGCAGCCAAGGCGCTCACTTATGAGATGGCCGTTTGCGTTTGCCATGCGGATGGAGTTCTGAACGACGCGGAGAAGAAATTTCTCGCGGAGTTGCGGCAGGCATTGCAGCTCGATGCTCCGTCCACGGACACGCACCAGCAAACCGCTCAAGCGATTGTCCAGGAGCCGTTGGCCAGCCCTGCGCCGCCTGTCAACGACGCGGGCCGGGAAGCAGAACTCGACCGCCTGATTCTGAACGCCGCCATCCTGAACGGGGCGCTGGAGATCATGCCTCATACGTTGGCCACCATGGCCACAGTTCCTTTGCAGATGCGCATGGTTTACCAGATCGGCAGCCGCTATGGGTACGAGCTGGAACGCGGGCACATCAAAGATTTCCTGGCCACGGTGGGTATTGGTTTGACCTCGCAAGTCTTCGAGGGGTTCACGAGAAGGCTCATCGGCGGACTCGCGCGCGGATTGGCGGGAGGCCTGTTGGGCGGGATAGCGGGACAAACTGCCGGTTCAGCGTTGGCTTTCGCTACGACTTATGCTTTGGGCCAAGTCGCCAAGCAGTACTATGCAAGTGGCCGCACGCTCAGCACCCAACAGTTGAAGGACGTGTTCTCTTCGATGCTGGAGGAAGCACGCTCCATGCAGGGCCGTTACTCGGGGGACATTGGCCAAAAGTCACGACAGGTGAATGTTTCCGAGCTTCTGCCCTTGGTCAGACACCAGTAGCGAGGGCATTTGCGCCCGCATAGAGTCTTGAGGCTGTCGCAGGTTATGAATGCAATTAACCTCATCGTGCCTTACCGTTACGAGGGTATGTGGGTGTTCGATGATCCCCGCGTCGGGCTGGACAAAGAACCCTTCGTTTCGGGCGCGGACACGATGATGGATCTGCTTGTGGCCGGTATTCCAAACGCCGAGAAGGGTTTTCGGTTGCTGTTCTCTGCGACCCCGTTCCCTCGCTTCGCGGTGAAGTTGGAATGGCAACGGGAGGAGTATGGCGGCAACTGGTATTTCTCGCCCGAGTTCAATATGGAGGGGTGGTTATGCCCGGCACTTTTCAAATACTTTGTCAAAGCTCCGAAGGAGATACACGTCAAAGCGGAGCCTGCGGCGTGATCAGCGTTTGCGCCATGTCGAAACCAGGCCTGCCAACCAGAACTTTTGAAAGATTGCCGAGTGTGATCTGTCGGCGAAGACACGCCAAATATGCGCCAGAGTGAGCAGGCCAAAGACGGAGCCGGTGGTTATGACATAGGCTTTCATAGGAATCGTCTCTCGTTGCGAGACTTGCTTCTGGGTATGACTTTGACACGCACTTTACGATTAGTAATTGGGGTGGTGGTCGGCTTATGTGTGTTGGCCGGAGGGATTTGGGTTTTGATTCATTTTCTCGGCAATGACGTAGCGCTCTATCGAGGAAAACCGATCGCATATTGGTCTGAGCAGTTGGCTCGCCAGCAGCCGAGCGATCAAGCCTTACTGATGTTGAACGGCGTCATCATTCCCTATCTTACGAATCAAATGTTCTCCGACACCAATGACTACAGGATGAGAATGGCCCTGATCGAGCAGTTAAATGGATTGCCTGGAATTCATATATACTTCACACCCCAGGAAGGGCGTCGTATTCAGGCAATTAACGACTTGGGTAGCCTTGGGCCGAGAGCGAAAGCCGCTGCCCCTGCACTTTTCCAAGCACTCGAACATAAGGATGACTTGCTGTGCGGTCCGGCGGCGGCAGCCCTGGTAAGAATTCAGGCCGAACCGGATCAGGCCATCCCGGCCATGATCGGCTACTTGCTGGATCACCAGGGACATGGACGACCCGATGTGGTCGAGGCTCTCGGCGAGTTTGGACCCAAGGCCAGGGTGGCGGTTCCAGTGCTGGTGAAATTATTGGCAGACCGCAGCTCGAAAGACATCATCGAGGCAGTGCCAGCCACCTTGAAAAAAATTGACCCGGACACGGCACTTAAAGTGGGCGTGAAATAGCCCGCCGGCTCTGCAGTGAGCCTTAGCGCGAAAATCGAGTCCAACGGAAGGCGAGTTTTTCGCGGTTGATGAGGGCCTTGCAACGGACCATCGACAGCACGACCTTCTATAGTCAATGTGAAAGGGTTTCCCGTTCCATAATTGGCGCATTGGGAATCTTCGGGTTGTACTCGCTTTTGAGCCGCTCAGGAATGTTCCCATCCTCGAGGCGAGGCGCATAAACCGCAGCGGTCCTCGTGGGCGCGACTCAGGTAGTCGCAGTTTCGCAGTTGGACTATGCTAGAATCATTATCAATTATTGGTTACCTGGCCATGCTAGGCGGTCTCGTGGCTTTGTTGGCCATGCGGAGTCTGTTCTCACTTTCTCTCGTGGTCATTTTGGTTCAAGCGGCTGCGCTCCTGCTATTCTTTTGGGCGCGGGTAACGTTCGGTCGGCGCAGTTTCCACGTCAGGGCGGATCCCACGGAAGGAGGGCTGGTGACAGCAGGTCCGTATCGGTACATCCGGCACCCGATTTACTCTGCGATGTGCCTTATGATTTGGGCCGGGGCGACAGCGCACTGGTCATGGAGAGCCGCTATCTGTGGTCTGATGGTCCTGGGCGGTGCGGTCGTTCGAATTTTGTGCGAGGAGAAGCTGGTGGCGGCCCGCTATCCTGAATATGGCCGATACGCGGCCACGACCTAGCGAATGATTCCGTATGTCTTTTAAACGACAGACTTGGAGATGTTCGCGTGGAGTATCAGACCAGTACACTTTAACGCTGCACGAAATGGCCGCCGGGGCCATTTAAGGCTGCCTGGTGGTCCGTGTGGCCTCGGTGGTTCGGTCCGATTCCGACCTCCGCCTCCAGCCCTTTTTGTGGGGATTTTGCAGGAAAAACGGTCGAGTTTCAGTGGAATCTTCAGTAGCCGAAAAACTCGGCTACAATCCGAGACGACCTCGGCCACTGCTCGCTGACGGACTCGGATCGAGTTGGTTCATGTTCACAACATGAAAGAGAACATGAAACAACGCTACCGCGTCTTCCTCCGCCCCTGGGGCGTTTTCTACTGCGAAGACCTTGTCAAGCAACCGGATAAGCAAGGAATGAACCGGTAGTAAACTAAATAATGCAGTTTGACATAATGTTGAACAGGTAAAGAATAGGCGCACATGAAGCGCGATTTATCGTCTGTTGCAGTCTGGGTGGTTCTTATAACATTGGAATCAAATGGTTTCGGCCAGACGGCTTCTAATCCTGATGTTGACAAAGTGACATGGATGGACAACCAGATGGTGGCGCTTTACTACCAAGGCCAATCCACACAGGCTCTCGCCCTAGCAATCCAGACGCTGAAGTTATCAGAGGACACTTTGGGGCCTGAACATCCGATGACGACTACCTGCCTTAATGATCTGGGCTGGATATATAAACACCTGGGCCGGTACACAAATGCAGAGCCGGTGTTCAAACGGTGTTTGGAAATTCGGGAAAGGATCTTGGGTCCCGAACATCCCTACACAGCGATTAGTCTTCACAATCTTGCAGACCTCTTTATGCAAATGGGAAAATATTCCATTGCCGAACCGTTGTTTCAGCGCAGCTTGGCGATTAACGAAAAGGTGTTCGGGCCCGAAAGCATTAACGTTGCTACGAGCCTAGCAGTTTTGGCAGTAGACGAAAACTATTTGGGTATGAACGCAAAGGCCGAGGCATTGATGCAACGGAGGCTGGCAATCTATGAAAAGTTAGAGGGGCCGGATCATCCTGATACAGGCCGGACTCTGCAATCATTGGGAGCAATATATTACCAAATGGGAGATCTCGCAAAGTCGGAATCGTATCATCAGCGCGCACTGGCAGTGCAAGAAAAGAATCCAGGGCCGGAACACCCGGACATCGCCGTCACTCTTGGAGGACTCGGGCTGCTTTACATGGACATGGGCGATTACGAGAAGGCGGAAGCGCTGATTCAGCGCGCCCTTAAGATCGATGAAAAGGTGCTTGGGCCGGGACACCCAGACACCGCCAACACCATCGGGAAACTGGCTGGGCTTTATGAGAAGAAGGGGAACTACGCCCAAGCGATTTTACTCGGCGAACGGGTCCTAAGCATTGACGAGAAAACGCTCGGACCAGAGCATCCAACAACTGCAATTGCTCTCCACAATGTGAGCGGATTGTATTTGCAGTTGGGCAACTATTCCCAAGCCGAATCGTATGCCAAGCGGGACGTAAATATTCAGGAAAAAGTTCTTGCTCCGGATCATCCTTTAATTGCAGCAAGTCTACACAATCTGGCTTCGGTCTATTTGAAAATGGGCAATTTCACCACTTCTAAACTGTATATGCAAAGAGCCGCGGAAATTGATGAAGCGATTCTCGGCCCCAATAATCCTGCGACTGCGATCTGTCTGGGAGATTTAGCGGTTGTTAATTTCGATCTTCAGAAAACGAATGAGGCCTTACTGTATGCAGACAAGGCTGAGCGAGCCCAACTGGCGATACTAGATAACATTCTTTCATTCACTTCCGAACAGCACCGGCTCAATTACGAAGCGCAACATGATCCTTATGTCTTGTTCGCAAGCTTAAACAACGCACGCCGGATTGCCTTGGCGATTCTCCGGCACAAGGGCGTCGTATTGGATTCATTGCTCGAAGACCAGATTGTAGCCCAGGCAAACCAGAATCCAGAAAACCGCAAACTGATCGAACAACTGGGGCCGGCCAAGCAGCGATTGACCCAGTTATTGATGGCCGACGCAAAAGATTTGAAACCCGATACATTGAAAAGTCGGGATGCGAGGCGCGACCAGCTTACTCGGCAAGTTGAACGGCTGGAAGGTGACCTGGCGCAAAAGGTAGCAGGCTTTGGGCATTCCCGTCGCGCACTTAAGGTGACGGTGGAACAGGTTCAAAAAGCGATTTCCCCACAAGCCGTGCTGCTGGAATTCATCCGCTACGAGCATTATCTAGGACACCAACGGTGGGAAAATCGTTACGGTGCGGTGGTTTTGTCTTCCAAAGGCGACCCCAAATGGGTGTGTCTGGGTGCCGTCACAGACATCGAAAAGAACGTGCTCTTTTGTCAGCAAGCCGTCCGTAACAAACAGCAGGGCGATGAAGCCACGCTCTCCCAGTCGCTTCACCAATTGTATAAACAGATCTGGGAACCGGTGGATGCGCTCTTCCCGCGGGACACCAAGACTGTCGTCATCAGCCAAGATGCCTCGTTGAACTTTATTTCCTTTGCCACCTTATTGACATCGCACGACCAGTTTCTAGCGGAAAAATACTCCATCCGTTACGTCGCCAGCGGTCGCGATTTACTGCTCGAACCTGTCAAGTCATTGAATCAGAAAATGGTCGTGTTCGCCGCACCTGATTATAACGCCGGAGCTCAAACCCACTCGCCGCAGACTGGATTGCAACTAGTGCCGCTTCCATATTTTGCCAGGAATGCTACTGAACTGGAATCCCTAGCTAAAGGATGGAACTGGCCAGTTCAAGTTTACTCGGGAATCAAAGCAACAGAAACCCAACTGCGTGGCATTCATTCCCCGCGCATTCTGCATTTTGCCACGCACGGCTTTTTTCTGCCGGATACCATCAAAGGGCCAGACCGTGTTTTTTGGGGGGGATTTTCGCTTGGTTCAATGACACCCCATTCGCGGATCCTCCTGCAGAATCCGATGTCGCGCAGCGGTGTAGCCCTTGCCGGTGCGCAAGTGACTTTGGACGCATGGCAACGCGGCGAAGTTCCTGCGACCGACAGCGATGGCATTCTCACCGCTGAAGAAGCCGGCGGTCTTGACCTCCAAGGCACATGGCTGGTAGTTCTATCAGCATGTGATACCGGTATTGGCAAGTTGAGATTCGGCGAGGGGGTAATGGGATTGCGCCGGGGATTTATCCAAGCCGGCGCCCAGAATTTGCTAATGACCCTTTGGCCGGTTTATGACGTGCCAAGCGGAGAATTGATGTTGAAATTTTATTCAACGCTGCATCAGGACAATAATCCCTCGGAAGCTCTCGCTGAAGTCCAAAGAGACTCGTTGGTGAAACTTCGCTCAAAATATGGGCTTCTTCCTGCGGTTATCATGGCCGGGGCATTCATCGTTAGTTCTCAGGGCCCTCTCCAATAAATGGGCCCACTTCGTTGCAACCAACGACGATGGAAAACCCTCAACGATTCCTTCAATAACCGAGTAAGGAGCGGGTCAGGATGAAACTCACCCGATCAAAGTCGAATGTTACGCCAGCATCAAAGCCGGCGAGACTCCCCGCCGATTTTCTTGGGAGGGACTGGCCGGGGGAAAAGCTTCAAACTCCAAACTCCAAGCTTCAGGGAATCGCCAAGCTTCGAGGGCCGGCATTGTGGCTTGATGATTCCCTGAAGCTTGAAGCTTGATGCTTGGAGCTTTCTTTCAATGGTGACCGTGTGCATGACCCCAATTCACGAACTGTTGAACCGCATCCGCTGGGACCCCGATTTTGGCCGTGGGAAATTTGAGTTGGGCTACTTCGATCGCATAGAGGGCCGGATCATTGTTGTCCCGTTTCTGGAAGTGGACTTCCCCGAAGACGACCCGCACGCGTTCCGTCTCGGCGATGCGGAGGGCCAGGCCCATCGTGTGCCGTTTCATCGCGTTCGGGAAGTGTACAAAGACGGCCAGCGCATTTGGCATCGCCCGCAGGACGCAAAATGAAAAGCCGTTTCGTCTATCGATTGACCGAGGCGCGATTTTCGTGGCTTGCCGAGCCGTTTCGCTTGCGATTCGGAGTTACTTCCACGGTTCGGCTGTGAGGGCTGACTTGAGCAGTACAGGCCAGTTCGCGCAAGGCTCCGCGAGTATGCCGGCCAGCCGCGAAAGCTTCCAGGATCGCCGGGCGTTTCGCTCTTTCGCGAAAAGATTTCTTCTGTTACCAGTTCACTGTTCGGGCGCATCGAACATAACGTGAAACAAAAGCGACGTGGTCAGCAGGCCCAGGGGGCGAGGAGTAATCCGACTGGCCGGCTATGGCATCCTGAGGTGACCGGCCCGCTGTGGAACGGGACGCGGCGGGTGGGTGCTGGGCAGATCCAAGCCTACTGCCGCGTGGTGGCCCGCGAGTTTCGGCCAAACAGAATCATTCTGTTTGGCTCCTACGCCACCGGTTCCGCAACGCGGGACTCGGACGTGGACCTGGTGGTCGTAATGCCCTTCCGTGGTTCAGCCACGGAGAAGGTGGTGGAAATTCGGGGACGGGTGGAAGCCCCGTTCCCAATGGACCTGCTGGTGTGGCGCCCCGGTGCGGAACGCAAGCCAGACAGCTTCACTCGCAGCATCCTCAGCGAAGGCAAGATCATGTATGAAGACGGCCACGCGTGAATGGATCCGCTGCGCCGAAGAAGACTTTGACGTAGTGAGCATCGCCATCAGTCTTCCGGCCGCTCGCCAGCGGGCGCCATTTTTACCAGCTTCGGATCGAATTGGCCGAGGATAGTTACCAGGTCGCTCTGGGCGGCCATAACCTGATGGATGTTCTTATACACCATGGGCACTTCATCCAAACCGGCGGAAATCAGGGTCACGCCCTGCTGACGCAGGAAGCGGTTGGCGTCATTCCAGTTGAACTTTTCCTTCGCGGCCTTGCGGCTCATCACCCGGCCTGCGCCATGCGAGGCGGAGTTGAGCGATTCAGCGTTGCCTTTGCCCGCAACGACGAAGCCCGGCGAAGCCATTGAACCGGGGATGATGCCCAGTTCCCCTTGCCCGGCCGGTGTCGCGCCCTTGCGGTGAACGATCACCTCGCGTTGGACTCCGCCGATTACATGCCGTTCTTTCCAGGCGAAGTTGTGATGGTTCTCCAGGTCCAGCAGCACCTCGGCACCAAGGTTGGCCGCCATGTGTTTGTGGATCAGCGCGTGGTTGGCTGCGGCATAACGGCCCATCAGCTCCATCGCCGCCCAGTATTCCTGGCCTTCCTCGGAGTCCAGTGACAACCAGGCCAGGCGCTTCAGTTCGCTTGGCAGGTCAGGAAACTGGCTGAAGGCAATCTTGCTGTAATAATCGCACACCGCGGCACCCGTGCCGCGGCTCCCGCTATGGCTAAGCAACGCCACGTAAGTCCCCGGCTCAAGATCGCCAATCTTTCCGTGAGCCGTGAACAACCCAAATTCGACGAAGTGGTTTCCGCTGCCGCTGGTCCCAAGCTGAGACCATGCTCGGTCCTTATTCTGCGTGGTAATTGGGCTCACGGACCAATCGGCATCCAAGACCGCGTGCTGGCGACGATTCTTGAACGAGGAGCCAACCCCGAAACGCGTCTCGGCCTCAATCGCTCGCGTGAGCCGATCCTGGTGCCGTTCCAAATCCTGCATCGGAATATCGAGCACAGTCATTTTCATACGGCAGGCGATGTCCACGCCGACCGCATAAGGAATCACCGTATTTTCCGTTGCCAGCACTCCGCCAATGGGCAGGCCATAGCCAACATGCGCGTCCGGCATGAGGGCTCCGGCCACGGCCACCGGCAGCAGACAGGCTCTTTCCATCTGCATCACGGCCTCGTGTTCGAGGCCTTCGCCCCACTGCCGGTATTTGACGGGCTGGCTCCGTGGCGGTGGCGGAGCGTTGAGCAGCGCTTTGGCAAACTCGCAGCGCAAGCTGTCTTCGGTAAATGCTGAAGGATTGGCAAGGATCGCCTTCACTTCCTCTTCCAGCCGGGTCTTGTCCCCACCGGCCAGGATGAATTTGCTGATGAAATCGGTCGCCCGCCGGGTCGCTTCACCCAGCGGCACGCCGAGGCGGATAAAATCTCTTGTGTTCATGGGAGGATTGGAGTGATGGAGGTAGTGCAGTAATGGGCGAGCGGCCGGTCAGTTTTTGCGAGAGCCTGCCGCGCACAAAATCGCTCCGCCTCTGTTAAAGTGGCGGGTACATGACCGTGTTCTGCCACTCACCAGGGTCGCACGCTTTGGCAATCAATTCCAGGTCGCGCACGTATTGGCCGATAGAAGCTCCTTTGGCATGGCCCTGCGCCTCGACGCAGGTTCCTCTCGCCACTTTATTTTGCAACGCGGCGCGATTTGTCTTGATTTTTTTCACTATATGCATATAATCAAACTGGTTCCAAAAGTCTGTCCCAAGAAAAATCTGTCCCAAGAAGTATGAAGGAGTTGTATGAAATGCGTTCCAGGGTTTACGGGTAGAACCAATGTCCTCCTCGTCGTCGCGCTCACCGCAGCCTTATTCTCCACAGCCAATGCCGCACCCCAGTCCGGCCAGGTTCTGGTTCAAGCCGTCAAAGGTGGCGCCACTTATTCAACGGGCGGCAGTTGGGAGCCGCTTCAGGAAAATATCACGCTGACGCGCGGTGCCACCATCAAGACCGGCCCGGATGCGACCGTTGACTTGATCCTGCAGTATAACGGCACAGTTCTGCGCCTCACCCCCAACTCGGCGTTGAGCTTCGATAAGCTGACCCAGCAAGCGGCGGGCGAAGAGGTCATCACCGAAACCAGCCTCAATCTCCTCTCCGGCAGCATCATCGGCTCCCAAAGAAAGCTGGCCACTCCCTCCACGTTCGAGATTCACCTGCCTGGCGGGGTGGCCCGGATTAAGGGCACCGAATATCTGGTGCGGGCTGATGGCGCGGTCACCTGCCTTAGCGGTTCAGTTTCGGTCACCTACAACCTGCCGCACAATGGCGGCTCAGTGAAAGTTGATGTGCCGGCCGGCTTTTCCTTCAATCCAGCTACAGGCCAAGTCGTGCCAACCTCGGCAGCCTACCTGCAAAATATTATTGCCGATGTCAACACTGTCCGACATAACGCGCAGGTCTTCAAAGCTGGCGGTGCAACGGTTATAGTTAAACCCGAAAAGGTCGTTTCACCGCACAAAGGCAACAACGGCGTCGGCAACGGCGTCGATCCACAGCCACCTGGCAACCCGCCCGTCAATGATGGCCCTGGCACCGGACCGGGCAATCCCGGTAACCCCGGCCATGGACATAAGTAGAGTCCGACGCTCGAGCAGTGTGGGTTCATCTACGCCGGTGAACTCGAGCTTTCTATGGGGAAAGTCATCGCGGAACCAGTGATAGTGCCCAAACCGCCTCCCATCTTCCATCTTCCACCTCCCACCCTCTCAAATCCGGGTTCAACGAAAAGAAAAAACTTCAAATCCACGAAGCAAGCCCATAAAACACCCTTTGTCATGAACACCATAACCGCACTTAAAATCACCACCAGGAACCTCGAATCTCTTGTCGAGGGCTCGCTGGCCGATACGGGCGGGCTTCTCCGCCTTGCGCCGTGCTGGGTCCCGCGCTCGTTCCTCCAGCCCGGCAAACGACTGAAGCTGCACCCCGATGACCTTTACGCGTTCGGCCTCAATCGCGGCGGCATTGACGAACGCTGGTTCGCTTCCACCACTCCTGCGGCCAATGAGAATCGCACGCCCGATGAGGGCCTCAGTTACGTGCTGGCAGGCAGACAACGCTTCACCTTGCAGCAGGCCGTCGCCGAGTGCGGTCCAACCATCATCGGGAAGAACATTTGGACCAAGTATAAGAAGTGGCCCGTCTATTCAAAATTCTTCGACAACATGGGGCCGATTCCGCATCACATGCACCAGAACGCCCGGCAGGCACGACTCGTAGGCCAGGAGGGCAAGCCCGAGAGTTACTACTTTCCGCCGCAGCACAACAACGTCGGCAACAACTTCCCTTATACGTTCTTTGGACTCGAGCCAGGCACGACCAAAGCCCAAGTGCGGCGCTGCCTGGAAAACTGGAACCAAGGCGACAACGGCATCCTCGATTTGTCCAAGGCATATCGCCTGAAGCCCGGCACCGGTTGGCTGGTCGGGCCGTGCATTCTCCACGCGCCCGGCTCGCTCTGCACCTACGAGCCGCAGTGGGGCAGCGACGTTTTCGGCATGTACCAATCCCTGGTCGAAGGCCGCGAGGTGC
>WNGK01014664.1_pt1 | contig 11075 bp, 7 predicted proteins | sample 5400601 | NCBI WGS metagenome assembly WNGK01 (sample SAMN13153376, study PRJNA577476) | soil metagenome | isolation source: 60 cm soil or saprolite under Garry oak tree replicate 1 | place: USA:California | collected 2016-06-15
CCCGTAAGCTGCCGGACACGCTCAGCCGCCTTGGCATCGCAGGCGGTGCCGTTTACGATGCGCTGGTGGCGCTGGCCGCCAAAGAGCACGGGGCCGCCCTCGCCACCCGGGATGCGCGGGCACGCGGCACCTACGACGCCGTCGGCGTCACGGTAATCGCCGTCACCTGACCGCAGCAGGAGGCATCGTCGCGGACCGACGTCCGTCCGCAATCCGAGGAAGCGTGCCTCGCGCTTACGGCGGTTCACTACAGTCTCGCTAGAAGATATGGCAGCTTACGGGGATACGGGAGGACTAGGGCCATGGCGAGGGCGGCGCGTGACCGGCTGGCCAGGACATTGCGCGGCGATACGCAGGCCGCGTTCAGCGTGGAACTCACGGCGAGGACGGGCGACTTGAGCCTGGAGGTCGAGGGCTTCGGGCACGTCAAGTTCCCGGTGACCCCTGCGAAAGCCCGCAAGCTCGCCGGTCTCGGTCAGCCGGCCCGGTTCGGCCGTGGCGTGCAGACGCTGACCGACCCGGACGTCCGCGACACGTGGGAGATCCCGAAGCACCTCGTCCGCGCCGAGTGGAACGACGCCATGCTGAAGGTCATCCTCGCGACGGTAAAAGAAGAGCTAGGACTACCGAACGCTGCCGAACTGACTGCCGATCTTCACTCGCTCCTGGTCTATGAGCCGAACCAGTTCTTCCTCGCCCACCAGGACTCCGAGAAAGACGACTCGATGATCGGCACCCTGGTGGTGACCCTGCCGTCCAGTTACACCGGCGGCGAGCTGATGGTCGGGCATAACGAGGAGTGGAAGGCCTACCGGGGGTCGAAGACAGCGCTGTCGCTGGTCGCCTTCTACGCCGACTGCCGCCACGAGGTTCTCAGGGTGCAGTCGGGCTACCGGATCACCCTCACGTACAACCTGCTCCTGCACGGCGACACCAACCGTCCGCAGGGCGATGAGGGAACCATCGCCGAACTGGCGGACCTCCTCCGCGAGCACTTCAGCACGCCGGTGCCCCGCTATTACGGCGGACCCGCGACCGACCCGCCGAACCGGCTCGTCTACCTCCTCGACCACGAGTACACGCCACGCGGGCTGAACTGGCGGCGGCTGAAAGGCGCGGACGCGAGCCGGGTGACCCTGCTGCGGACCGCCGCGGGCAAAGCAGGCTGTGAGGCCGTCCTCGCGCTCGCCGACATCAAGACGACGCACAGCGCGTTCCCGGCGGATGAAGGCTACGGATACCGGCGGCGCTGGGACGATGCCGATGCCGAAGACGACTACGACGAAGACGCCGGCAACGACACCCAATACGAGATTCAGGAGCTGATCGACTCCGAGGTCACCCTCACCCACTGGACCGGGCCGGACGGCACCCGGCTAGAAGAGACTTCGCTGTTCGCCGACGGCACCGAGGTCTGCGCGTCTACCCCGTCCGGCGACCTCACGCCGTACGCCCAGCAGTACGAGGGCTACATGGGCAACTGGGGCAACACGCTGGACCGCTGGTACCACCGGGCGGCGGTCGCAGTGTGGCCCCGTGATCAGGCCTTCGCGAACCGCGCCGAAACCTCGCCGGCCTGGGCTCTTGACGAGCTCACCGCGATGGCGTCATCGGGCGATGTACCAGGCGCCCAGGCCGCCACGGCGACACTCACGCCGTTCTGGGACAGCGCGGTGCGCGGCCGGACTCCGGAGGAAAGTGGTAGGACCTCCGGGCTGTTCGGCACGGCGCTGCGGACGGCGGACGCCGTGGCGGACGCGAGGACCGCGGCGATGCTGCTGCACCCGTTCCGCGTCGAGAACCTGACAGACGCGCATGTGACCTCGTTCGCGAAGATCGCCGGCGGCTACGGCCATCAGTGGACGGCGGACCTGCTGCGGACATGGTTCGGCGGTGACCAGCCGGCCTGGGCATACGGCGGGGGCCGGGAACGACCGCAGTGGGTGGCGGACTTTCTGCCAGGCCTGTGCGCGGGACTGCACGCCGAGGGCAGTGCTGGCGCGGTGGCCGCGCAACGGCTGCTTGATCTCGCGTGGGAGTGGATCAGCAAGGACATCCGCAGCGGGCTCGGGTTGTCGTTGCCCAGCTACCGCGACGAGCAACTCAGCAGCCTAGGTAAACCGCTCGCCGCGGTCCTGACGGCTGCCGCCGCGATCGGGGCGGCCAGCACGCGGGACATAGTTTCGGGATATATCCGGGAACAGGGCGACCCGGTGACCACGCTAGAGCTGTCCGCGCTGCACGCCGCTGACCAGATGCCCCGGGATGGCGCACGCGGCGACGGCAGCTTCGTCGACCTGGCCGCCGACTGTGCGGCGCGGCTCCGCGCCCGGCTCGCCCGCCCGCAGCGCGCGTCGGGTGACTGGTCGATCGAACTGCCCGCGGGGGGCTGCACATGTGACCTGTGCGGCACCCTCTGCACGTTCCTGGAAGACAGGAGCCGGCGCACCTTCGAGTGGCCCCTTGCCAAGGATGGCCGGCAGCATGTCCACTCCCGGATCGACGGGGCCGAACTGCCCATCAGCCACGTGACCAGGCGGCAAGGCCGCCCCTACACGCTCGTCCTGAACAAGACCGACGCGCTCTTCTCCCGCGAGCGGGAGGCGCGGATCAAGGATGAAACGGATCTGAGGTGGCTCGCGGCAGAGGGGAAGCCCAGCGCTTGATCAGTGCAATTAATGACCCTCCGTACGACAGCAAAGACCAGGGCAAAGGCAGTGCCATCATTGTCGGCACCCACAAGCATGCGGCCGGGCTCCGGCCACACCCGTTCGGCCTGTTCATCAGGACCGAGCCGGGTCAGCGGCGTGCAGGCCTGGCGGTTCCCGCGCTGGGAGCCGGGGATCTACTCAATCGTGCGGTTCACCGTTTCCTGCCGACACCGCCCAGGGCCGGGACCTCCCGCGGACCGGGCTGGCTCGGCTCCGGCCGCCAGTCCTGAAGCTGAACGATGCCGGGATCGACCAGTTTCAGGCCATCGAAGAACCGGACGATCTGATCCCGGCGCCGCGCCCGGTAGGGCACGGCACCGGTCTGGTTGTAGTCGTCAAGCGCCGTGTTCGCATCCTGGTCGGTGTCGACCGCCTCGTTGAGCGCGAAATAGCCGCCGGACGGCAGCGCGGCTCTGAGCGCCGCCACGATCGACTGGGTATAAGCGTCGTCGTCTTCCGCGGGGTTGCCGATGTGCCCGAGCATGCCCATGAGCATGATCGCGACGGGCTGCGTGAAATCCAGCTTCTCCCGGGCAATGCCGAGGATCGAGCCGGGATCGTTCACGTCGCCGTCGATGTAATCGGTATTGCCCGCGGGATTGCTGGTCAGCAAGGCGCGCGCATGCGCGATCACCATCGGATCGTTGTCGACATAAACAACGCGCGACTCCGGCGCGACCCGCTGGGCGATCTCGTGCGTGTTGTCGTGACTGGGCAGGCCGGTGCCGATGTCGAGGAATTGCCGGATCCCCGCCTCACCGGCCAGGTACCGCACCACGCGGATGATAAAGCCACGAGACGCCCGCGCCAGGTCAAAGACGCCGGGAAATACCGCAGCGTACTCGTCGCCGGCGGCCTTATCCACCGGGAAATAATCTGTGCCGCCCATCCAGTAGTTCCAGATCCGGGCCGAAACCGGCACCGCGGTGTCGATCTTGGCCATCAGGTCTTCCGCTTCCGCGTCCCCCCGCAGAGCCGCAGCGTCATCACTGTTCACAAGGGCCTCCGATTGTTGTCCAGTCGCAGCAATCACGGATTCCAAGCACGCAAATACACGTCGCCCGCACCAGCCTTACACGACACTGGCAGGCGCGCTATTGCACAGTCCCTAATTTTTGTCGCTGGCTTGTGTGATAACAGGGCTAACAGAGCGCGGTGGGTCATCCCCAGGGTGGCCTCGATGATGGCGTCGGGGATGTCGACAGGGCGGGTGAAGGCGGTGTGCATGGCCTTGCGGATGGTGGCCTCGGTTCGCAGGCGCCACAGCAGCCGCCCAGGGAACGGGGCCAGCAGGAGCCGGCCGAGCAGGCCCTGCTCGATGTAGGCGTCCGGGTCCGGGCCGGAGGGAAAGTGTGCGTAGACGGTCTGGCGCATGACGCGGGCCTCCTCAGCCTCCGGCGACGATCCCCAGGGCCGAGCTCAAGGTGGCAATGATCGCTCCGCCCACGGTGATCGCCAGGAACGACCGGGCGAAGCTGGTGCGGAAGAACCTGTGCCGCAGCCAGGCGAGGGTAACCAGCTCGCTCACCACTACCGCGAGGGCGGCGCCGATCGCGGGGCCGTAGCCGGGGATGAGGAACGGGAGGGTGTGGAAGATGCCCCCGGCGAAGGTCCCGCCGCCGGTGATCGCGCCGCGCAGCACGGGGCTGCCGCGTCCGGTCAGGTCCCCGGTGTCGGACAGGCCTTCGGAGAAGGCCATGCTCACTCCCGCGCCCAGGGCGGTCGCGACGCCGGTGAAGAACGCGGTCAGGGGGCGGTGGGTGGCCAGGGCCACCGCGAAGATGGGCGCCAGGGTCGACAACGACCCGTCCATCAGCCCGCTGAGCGCGGGCTGGACGCGCGTGAGCAGGAACGACAGGGCATCAGTAGGGCCCGGTACGGTCCTGACCGGCGCCGCGGCGGTGCTGGTGCTCATCTTTGATCCTTCGATTCCCGGTGATGAGTTCGGCTTCCATCGTCTGGGGCCGGAGCCGCCCGGGTCGTCGGCCAGCAGCAGCGATTACCCCAGGCGTTACCGCACCATCCGGCGCGGCTTCCGGCTTCGCCTACTGTGTTCGCAGTAGTTCAGTTGTGGACGGTGAGGGCGGTTGCTTACAGTCCTGCTATGTGGGCGAGTGCTTGGCGCAGGCTGTTGGCCGGGCAGCAGTTGCTGCTGCTGTCGGCGATCACGTCGATGGCGCTGTTCGCGGTGGTGACCATCCCCGCCGACATCCGGCACGCCCTGAGCTCCCACCAGCCGCTGAGCTGGTCGGTGTCCGTCGTGGTCTACGCGACCCTGGCGACGCGCCGGCGGTTCCCGCTCGCCACCGTGGCGGTCGCCACCATCGGGTCGGTGGTACTGATGGCCGACGGGATGGCCTACCCGCTGACCTTGCCAGCGCTTTTTTACGCGCTGTACTCGGTCGCGCTAGGTGCCAGCCAGCGCCGGACGCTCGCGGTCGGCATCACCGTCAAGGCGACACTGCTCGCCGCCTCGCTCATCACCCATCCCGGCATCACGGGCTTCGTCATCTTGCTGTGGGCAGCCCTGGCGGTGACCACCGGCACCGCCGCCCGCAGCCACCGTGCCTACGTCGCCGAGGTCGAGGAGCGCGCCAGGCGCGCCGAGCAAGCCAAGGAGGACGAGGCGAACCGCCGCGTTGCCGAGGAACGGCTGCGGATCGCACGGGAACTGCACGACGCCGTCGGGCACCATGTCGCCCTGATCAACGTGCAGGCCGGCGCGCTGGCCTGCCTGCTCGACGACGAGGACCGGTCGCAGGCCAGGGAGTCGGTCACGCACATCCAGCGGGCAAGCGAGGAGGCCCTTGAGGACCTGCGGCTGACCGTCGGGCTGCTGCGCGAGCCCGGCGCGCTCGAGCCGATGGAGCCGGCGGAGCCGGCGGAGCCGGTGCCGGGACTTGACCGGCTCGAGGAGCTGATCTGCTCGTTCGCCGGCGCGGGCCTGCGGGTCACCCGCGAGGTGACCGGCCAGGTCAGGTCGTTGCCCGAGGCGGTGGAGCTGACCGCCTACCGGGTCATACAGGAGTCGCTGACCAACACCCGCAAGCATACGGATTGCGACACTGCGGTGCTGCGGCTCGGGTACGCGCCTAGGGCGCTCAGGCTGGCGGTCGAGGACGAGGGCAAGGCGGTCGCGGCCGGCCGACGCACGCTCGAAGGGCACGGCATCGTGGGCATGCGAGAGCGGGTGGCTGCTCTGGGCGGACGGCTGTCGGCGGGGCCAGGGCCCGAGGGAGGCTACCGCGTCTTCGCCGAGCTTCCGCTGCGAGCGGCCGGGATCGAGGGCTCTTGACCGGGACCACGGCCGCTTCGCCGGGGTCCGCGGGCACGGCGCCGACCCGCGTGGTCCTCGCCGACGACCAGGGCCTTGTCCGCGCGGGCCTGCGGCTCATGATCGACCGTGCGCCGGGGCTGACGGTTGTGGGCGAGGCGGCCACCGGCCACGAAGCGGTCCGGCTCGCCCGCGAGGCACGCGCCGATGTGGTCCTGATGGACATCCGGATGCCGGACCTTGACGGGCTGGCCGCGACCCGGCGGATTGCCGCTGACGACAGCCTCGCCGGGGTACGGGTGCTGATCCTGACGACGTTCGAGGCCGACGAGCACGTCTTCGAGGCGCTGCGGTCGGGGGCCTACGGGTTCCTTGGCAAGGGCGCCCGCCCAGACGTCCTGATCGACGCGATCCGCACCGTCGCCCGCGGCGACGCGCTACTTTCGCCGTCCGCCACCCGGGGCCTCATAGCCAGGTTCCTCAGGCTGCACGACAGCGAGCCGGTCCGCCCCTCGCCGCTGCTTGCCACCCTCACCGACCGCGAGCGCGAGGTGGCAGCCCTGGTCGCCGACGGGATGTCTAACGCCGAGATCGCCCTCCAGCTCACGCTCAGCCCGCTCACTGTCAAGACGCACGCCAACCACGCCATGACCAAGCTCGGCGCACGGGACCGCGCGCAACTCGTCGTGCTCGCCTACCAGACCGGCCTGGCCCGCGCACCGCGTCCCGGCCGTGAGTTACCGCGTCGCCGCGAGGACGACCCCGAGCACCGCGCCGGGGTACCGCCGCGGGAGAAGCGCCGCACTGCCGATGATCAACAGCATTATCCCGAACGGTCCCGTGGCGGCTCTCAGTCGCCCAGCCTGTACCGCTTCAGAACTCGGCACACGGCCACACGGCCCTACGGTGTGTCCCGTAGATCATGGGACAGGTGAGGACAGCGCGGCGCCGCCGGGCCCGCGACCAGCTTTCCCCAGGGCCCGGCTCGCGCCCGGGGAACCACGGCGATGTGACATTGACGTTGCCCTGAGTAGTCGCAGCGAAACAAGCCGTATGCTCCGAGCTGCCTCAGCAGCGCCGCCCCTCTGTGGGTCGACGGGTTATTCGCCGGCGCGTACTGACCACGGCGATGTCACATCGGCGTGGTAGCGCCCGGTGCCCGGAGCGGCGCAGGACGGGACGGGCGGGACCTGCGGGCCGCACGGTGCGCACGGTGCCCGGCGGGATCCGGCGGCGGGCGGCGGGATCCGGCGGCGGGCCACGGTGTTGCGTTTCTTGTACCAGCCGGCGTCGAAGGCCGGCGGGCGGCCGCCGGCCCGGCCGCGGTCACGGCGGTGCTTCTTCTGGTCCTCCTTGACCGGGATGACCGCCTGGATGCCGTGCTCGCGCAGCCAGGCGCGGTTCGCCCGGGAGGAGTACGCCTAATCGGCCATCGCGCGGCCCGGCCGCCGGCGTGGCCTGCCCAGTCCCCGCCGCTGAATGCGGATCGCGTCCATCAGCGGGATGAACCGCGGGGAGTCACCATGCTGGCCCGGGCTGGCCAGCCGCGCAACCGGACGGCAGCGCAGGTCAGCAGCCAGGTGAATCTTGGTCGTCAGCCCGCCCCGGGACCGGCCGATCGCCTCCCGGCCGGATTTCCTGTCATTCGCTAAAGCCCCCCGCGCGGTCATCAGCAGCCGGGACGCGGCGGGCCCCGGCCGCGTGCTGATGGGCCCGGGCGACGGTGGAATCGGCGCTGACCGTCCAGTCCCAGGACTCCTGACATGGAGTGAAAATTGGTGTGAGGTATGCGGCTCGAAGTGACTCAAGACGAGGGCCGTCCGTCACGTTTTCCCTGCTCACAGTCTTGAGGGTGTAGCAGCTTTACATAATTACCTTGCATCTATTCTCACCCGCTTCCCGCCGACCGGTCGCAAGCGATTCCAGTAAGCGCGCAGGTCCGGTGGCCCGCACCATGTCAGGAGTCCTGAGTCCCTGCCTTCGCCCTCGTCGCACCCGGCCCGCAGCCCGTCCAGGATCTGCTCCCAGGTACCGTCCAGGGACCAGCGGCGATGCCGGTTGTAGATGGTCTTCCAGTTCCCGGAGCCCTCCGGCAGGTCCCGCCACGGGCAGCCCGCCGGGTACGGAAGAAGATCCCGTTGATCACCGTCCGGTGATCGGCCCAGCGGCCGCCGCGCTGCTGCGGACCGGACGGCAGGAATACCCGCAGGCGTTCCCATTCCTCATCGGACAGGTCATGGCGATTCAGTCGGTCAAGCACCGTAATGGTCTACACGACCCTACTTCGAAGATCCACGGGACACGCCCTAGGTGGCTGGTGTTAAGCGAGGTTCTCTAATGTCGGCAGCTTCGCCTGCGGGTCGCGGGATGGCCCTGGGATCGGGTCGTCCCGCCCGGTCCGCGCTTGCGCTCCGGCAGGCCGGCAGGGTGCAGGGTGCGATTGTTTCCAGGCGGGGCCATCCGGGCAGGGGCGTCCCTTACCTGACCGCTTCACTGTGTCTCATCCGGTGCTGGCGACCCAGGTTCCGTCGTAGCTGGCCAGTCCGAGCGCCGCGAGCCGGGCGAGGTTGACCGCGGCGGCGAGCAGGGCGAAGTCGGCGGCGACCTTGAGCCGTCCGCGGACCCGGGCGCGGCGCCCGCCGTGGCGGCGGCGCATCAGGTGGCCGATCTTGCGTTCCACCTTGGGCCGGGTTGCCTTGTAGTCCGCCTTCCAGGCGGGGCTGGCCTGGGCCTGGCGGGTGGCGGCCAGCCGGGCCTCGTGCGGGCCGATGGTGATCGTGCGGCCGCCATTGGCGGTGGTGCACCGGGCGGCCAGCGGGCAGGTGCGGCAGGCCGCGCCGAACCTGGCCTCCCCGGCGTGGCGGTCGCGGCCGCTGGCCCGGATAGGCATGGTGACGCCCGCGGGGCAGGTGACGGCCTGGCCATCAAGATCGATGGCGAAGCGGTCCTTGGGGAAGTGACCTTTCACCGCGGCGGGCGGCTGCACCTTGATGCCGGTGTAGATGCCGGCATCTTCCACGCGTTCGAGCAGTTCGCCGGAGCCGTAGGCGGCATCGCCGTAGACCGCGGCCTGGCCGGTGCCTGCCGCGGTAGTCCCGGCCCGGGCCGTGGCGGCGTCCCGGCACTGCCCGCCCCCGCCGGTCCCGGTTTCACCGGCGGCCCCGGTCTGCGTGCCGTCGGTGGTCCCGGCGCCGGGCAGCGTATCGGCGAGCAGGTCCTCAGCGGCTTCGGCGTCCCCGCCGTTGCCGGGCGTGACCTCGGTGGCGGTGATGATCTCCGAATCGGGGTCGGCCGCGATGTGGCCCTTATAGCCGTCAAAGCCGCGGGCGGAGGTCTTGTGCCCGTGGCGGGCATCGGGGTCGACGGTGGAGATCACCCGGTCCGGCGCGACCCGGCGGGCTATCCGGAACACCCCGGCCGCATCCTGGTCCAGGTCCTGGCCGGTCACGGTGGCCAGCAGCGCCGCGGCCCGCGCCAGCGCCGGGCCCAGCTCCCGGCCCTCCAGGACCCCCAGCAGCGCGCGGGCGTCCTTGGCCAGCGCGTCAACCAGTTTCTCCCGGGCCGCCGCGTCGCCGTAATCACAGGCCGGCTTGCCCGCGGCCATATAGTCGTCGTCGCGGCGCAGCACCGCGCGTAGCGCGCCGGCCAGCTCACCGTCAGCGGCATTCAGCAGCCCCCGGATCGCCGAGCGGACCAGCGTGACCGTATCCATCGTGGCCACCGCGTCATACAACGGGGTGGAATCCAGCACCCGCCGCCGGCCCACCAGCCCGGCCTGGCGCGCCGCCTCCAGGGTCACCTCAAAGATCCGGTCCGGCCGCGCCGAGCGGGCCAGCCGGGCCCGCATATCCACCAGCACCGTGTGCACGAAACCCGGGTAACCGAAGTCCAGCCCTCCGGCCGCGTACTTCCACCGCGCGTCGAAAGCGAACCGGTCCGCCGCCTCCCGGTCGCTGCAGCCCTCGATCCGCTGCAGCACCATCACCACCGCCACGATCATCGGCGGCACCGACCGCCGGCCCACGTCGTCAAACAGGTCAGCGAACATCTCATCCGGGAACAGCCGGAAGCACTCCCGGTGCAAGATCCCGTAAATCGAGTCCGGCGCCACCCGCCCCTCGCAGAACGCAGCCGTAGAGGAGAACAGGTCAGCCTGCCTTGGCGCCAAGCCCAGCGTCATCGGCCACCCCCGGGGGGAAGAAGTCCTGCAACTACAGCAATTCTCCCGAAACGATCAACGAACCCAGCGGACCGCCACGCGCGAAAAACACCAGCCACCTAGAGCTGCGGTTGGTGTCGATGGGGAGTTGAGGCATGATCCGGTCCATGTCTCTCCGTCTGCTGTACCTGATCATGGTCCGGGTGTTCGGCTGGCTGGTCCTGCTGGGCCGCAGTCAGGCATCCAAGGACGCGGACGACGAGGTCTTTACCCAGCGAGGGCGTGCGGGTCGTGAAGACTCCTCCGCAGACGCCCCGGGCGAACTGTTATGCCCAACGCTGGGTACGGACCGTCCGGGCCGAATGCACCGACCGGATGCTGATCTACGGCGAGGGCCATCTCCGCACAGTTCTGCGGACCTATGCCGGGCATTACAACGATCATCGGCCGCACCAGTCGCAGCAGCAGGGGCTGCTACGACATTTTGAAGCGGTACACGGACAGCCTCGCGAACGCGGCCTTGACGCAACTGATCGGTTGCTATATTATGGCAACCGATCAGTTGCTACATCAACACCGACGGAAAGAGAGGAGCTGGCCTTGTCCGACAACATCGAGATCATCACGCGCTTCGAGCACGCGTTTCGCGCGGCCGACCAGGCGACGATCGACGAGCTCTGCCACCCGGGCCTGGTCGACCACAATCCAGCGCCCGACCATGAGCGGACGCTGGCCGGCTTCAAGCAGAAGGTCGCGGGCTTCAAGGCGATCTTCCCCGACCTGAAGGAGGAGCTGCAGGACATCATCGCCAGCGGCGACACCGTCGCCACCCGGTGGGTCGTGACCGGTTCTCAGCAGCAGGAGCTCATGGGGATCCCCGCCTCCGGCCAGACGATCAGGGTCGAGGGCATGAACTTCTACCGCCTCAAGG
>WNGK01018106.1_pt1 | contig 11074 bp, 9 predicted proteins | sample 5400601 | NCBI WGS metagenome assembly WNGK01 (sample SAMN13153376, study PRJNA577476) | soil metagenome | isolation source: 60 cm soil or saprolite under Garry oak tree replicate 1 | place: USA:California | collected 2016-06-15
CCGCCAGCAAAAGGAGAGGACTGATGGCCATGGCAGACAACAAGTAGCTCTGCAATGGGGGAATCAGCAGTGCAGTACCGAGGCAAATCGCCGCCAAGACAAATAGCCCCACCGATCGCATTTCCATAGCAAAATCATCCCCTAATCCTGGTTCCCAGGCTCTTACTCTGGGCGTCGCACCAGTCGGCGAAGCCACGGCCCACCCCACAATCCATCAGCCCGCCACGACTGCTTCCCGCGCTGGCGGCTGTGCGCCTAAGAACCCCACAATAGCTTGTTGTGACGCTTCCGGCTGGTCAGTGGTAAAAATATGGCTCGCGTGTGCCAGCATGACCAGCTTTGCTCCCGGAATCCGGGCCGCGATCAATTCCCCGTTGCCGGGCGGCACCAGTTGATCCGAGTCGCCGTGAATCACCAGCGTGGACGCGGTGATCTGCGCTAGCCGGCTGTAAGCCTCCCAACTGAAGATTCCCTGCAATTGCGCCATGTACCCTTCCGGACGGGGAAACCATTGCCGGCGAATCACCAAATCCTGCTCCACCCGTTCCAGCGGGGTTGATGCATCATAGATGTACGGCCGCATGGCCTTTGCCGCTTCTTCCGGGCTCATATCGCGCGCCGTGAGGATTTTGGTGACTTCAGGGGTGGCCCGCACCGCGTTGGGCCCGCCCGCGGCCGTGCATCCCAGGATCAGCGACCGCACCCGTTTGGGATATTGCAGAGCAAACTCCTGTGCGATCATGCCTCCCATGGACAGACCGAAGACGTGCGCACTTTCCACCTGCGCCGCATCCAGCACGGCGGCTGCGTCGGAGGCCATCAACGAAATCGGGTATGGGCCTGACGGCACGTCACTGCGGCCGCTGCCACGATTATCGAGCGCAATGGTGCGATACTGTGCAGCCAGAGTATTGTTCGTCCCAGTAGATCCTGGCGCCTTGATTCTCCACGAAAGCCATAAGAAGCTCCTGTCCGCCAAAAAAACAACGCAACAAACGGCACCTATGGTACGCGAGACCTCTCCCTCGGGAGAAGGCCTTTTAGCATAGAATATCCTTCCGCTTTGAATCAGGTTTCTGCGGTATATTGGCGGAGCTTTTATCCTGCGAGGTGGCGATGTCCCGAATTGTGCGCTGTGGATTGATTCAGGCAACCAACGTGCTTGGTCCCGACCAGCCGTTGGCAAAGATCAAGAAGGCCATGATCGATAAGCATTTGAAGCTCATTGATCAGGCGGCAAAAAAGAAGGTCCAGGTGCTCTGCCTGCAAGAGATATTCTACGGTCCTTATTTCTGCGCTGAACAAGACAAGCGTTGGTATGAATTGACTGAGCCTGTGCCGGATGGCCCCACCGTCAAGCTGATGCAAAAAATTGCCGCCAAGCACCGCATGGCCATCGTGGTCCCGATCTATGAAAAAGAAATGACCGGGCTCTACTACAACACGGCTGCCGTCATTGACGCGGACGGAAAGTATCTGGGGAAATATCGCAAGCACCACATCCCGCAGGTGGCTCCCGGGTTTTGGGAGAAATTCTATTTCACTCCGGGCGATGGCGGGTATCCAACCTTCCAGACAAAATATGCGCGCATCGGCGTATACATCTGCTATGACCGGCACTTCCCGGAAGGCGCACGCGCACTCGGGATGAACGGAGCAGAGATTGTCTTTAATCCATCAGCCACAGTGGCTGGCCTTTCAGAATATTTATGGGAACTGGAGCAGCCCGCGCACGCCGTGGCCAACGGATATTTCGTCGGGGCGCTCAACCGAGTGGGCAAAGAAGCTCCGTGGAACATCGGAGAATTCTATGGCAAGAGTTACTTCTGCACTCCGCGTGGCAAGATCATCGCCCAAGGCAGCCGGGACAAAGATGAAGTCGTGGTGGCTGACCTTGACCTCGACATGATTGCCGAGGTGCGTAATACCTGGCAGTTCTTCCGCGATCGCCGGCCGGACAGCTATGGGGCGTTGGTGAAGAGTAGCGGCTAGCTAAAAAGCAGCTACTAGCTACTGGCTGCTAGCTTCTAGCCGAACAGAGCCGGTGTGAGATGACGTTAATTGTAGGACGCACACGGAAAAATCAGCAATTCATAAACAACAGAACATATAGCTAATTGAGATTGTGATCTGGCTAGCAGCTAGTAGCTAAAACAAAATGCCCATGACAACCCCACTCAATAAGCACTCTGGGTGTCGATGTCAGTGAACACGCTGACCTACATCCTGGCCGCCAGCCTGATCAGCAAAGGCATGAACTGGAAGCAGGCTGTCCTGACGATCTTTCTTGGCAACACAATCGTCCTTGCGCCAATGTTGCTGAACTCTCATCCTGGCGCACGTTACGGAATTCCGTTTCCTGTGCTAGCGCGTGCTTCGTTTGGTGTGTTGGGAGCAAATGTTGCTGCCGTCTTACGCGGCCTGGTTGCATGTGGATGGTTCGGTATTCAGACTTGGATCGGTGGAGAAGCCATCAACGTCCTGTTGAGCACGATCTGGCCCGCATGGCACAACAACCCCTATGGCGTCCCTATCTGCTTCCTTGCGTTCTGGGCCATCAACCTGGCTGTGATTCTCAAGGGTATTGAATACATACGATTTTTACAGGGAATCAGCGCGCCTGTCTTGCTTGGTGTGGGACTGCTGCTCCTGGGATGGGCCTACTTTTCCGCCGGCGGCTTCGGCCCCATGCTCTCCGCGCCTTCCAAGTTCAGCAGCAATCGCGAATTTTTCCGGACGCTGATTCCCGCTTTGAACGCGACGGTAGGTTTCTGGTCGACTGTCTCGCTTAATATCCCTGACTTCACTCGCTTTGCCAAAGACGAACGTGGCCAGGCCATCGGGCAAGCCGTTGCGCTGCCCCTGACCATGACACTCTACTCGTTTATTGGCGTCGCCGTGACCTCAGCGACTGTGGTGATCTACGGCGCGGCGATTTGGGACCCGGTCCAACTGCTCAGCCGCTTTCATTCTCCTGTGACGGTAATTATTTCCCTGGTGGCGATCCTGCTCGCGACGCTCAACGTCAACATCGGCGCAAATGTTGTCTCTCCCGCGAATGATTTCTCCAATCTCTGGCCCCGACGAATCTCTTTCAAAATCGGCGGCGTGATCACATGCGTCATGGGCATCGCCATGATGCCGTGGAAGCTGCTGGCGAATTACGATACGTTCGTGGTCGCATGGCTTGGTGGCTACGCCGCGGTGCTCGGCTCAGTTGCAGGAATCATGATCTGCGACTATCACCTGGTCCGCCACAGAACGCTGGCAACGAACGATCTGTATCTCCGCGGAGGACAATACGAATACACCAAGGGCTTCAACTGGCGCGCCATCGGATCGTTGGTGATTGGATCAGCCATTGCCCTGATGGGGCTGGTAATTCCTTCGGTCAGGTTCTTGTACGATTACTCGTGGTTTGTGGGATTTGCGGTGGCGTTTGTGGCGTATTGGGGACTAATGGGACGAAAGCAGCAATTGGCAACTAGCAATTAGCAAGTCGTTTTTATACAGAGCATCGCATAACGCCAGATGCTATTTGCTAATTGTCGGTCTGTTTTCCTGCCAACAGATCTTCCATGCTGCACTGCGGACTCTTCCCTCTCGCCTCCTGCAATTGCTTCCAGCTCATATGCGGACGTCCTGAATCGACTTCGACCATGGTGATGCAATTGGGCACAGGGCAGACCAGTGCACAAAGATTGCAGCCGACGCATTCATCTTCCAGAACGTACGGCACGTGCTTGGGCAAAACGTCATGACGCAAATCGCCCAAGGGACGCTCTTCTACACGGATGCACTGGTGCGCGCCGTCTTCACAGGCGATGTAGCAGAGGTTGCAGCCGATGCATTTCTGCGCATCAATTTTGGCGATGATCTTGTAATTCAGGTCAAGGTTGCCCCAATCATCGACGCGCGGCGTGGACTTGCCGATGATGTCCATGGCTGAAGCAAAGCCCTTTTCTTCCAGATAGTTTTCCAGTCCATCAATCATGTCGCGGACGATGCGGAAGCCGTAATGCATGGCGGCGGTGCAAAACTCCACGGCGTCACGCCAGTTGCCGATTCCTCCGATCCCGGAAATAGGAATATCCACTGTCTTGGCCACGGAAGAAACCATGTGCAACGCGATTGGCTTTACTGCGGGACCGCAGTAGCCGCCGTGGCTGCCGCGTCCAGCGACAGCGGGGCGCGGAGAATAGTTGTCCAGATCAACGCCAACAATACTGTTGAAAGTGTTCACCAGGGAAACCGCGTCGGCGCCGCCGGCCTTGGCGGCTTTGGCCATATGCGCAATGTCGGTCACATTGGGCGTGAGCTTTACGATCACTGGAGTCCGCGCCACCTCTTTTACCCATGTCGTAATCATGGTGGCATATTCCGGCACCTGTCCCACAGCCGCACCCATACCGCGCTCAGACATGCCATGCGGGCATCCGAAATTCAACTCCAGCAGGTCCGCTCCGGAGTCCTCTGTGCGCTTTACAATGTCGTGCCAGGTTTCACGCTTGGATTCCACCATGAGCGAAGCAATGACCGTGTGCAGCGGGAAGCGTTTCTTTACTTCCGCAATTTCGCGCAGATTGGTTTCGATAGAGCGGTCGCTGATGAGTTCGATATTGTTCAGGCCCATCATGCGCTCTGTTTTCAGATCCACCGAACCGTAGCGTGAAGCGGTATTGATGATGGGCTCACCAATGGTCTTCCACACCGCGCCGCCCCATCCGGCGTCAAAGGCGCGCATGATCTGGTAGGCGGTGTTGGTTGGCGGCCCCGAGGCCAGCCAGAACGGATTGGGTGAACGCACTCCGCAAAAATTAATGCTTAGATCAGGCATGTGCCTTCCTTCCCCGCGAAGCTTCCAGCATGTGATGAATACCGGCTGCCGCTTTCTTGCCATGGGCCACCGCGTCGACAACTTCGCCGCCACCATTCACGCAATCTCCGCCGGCAAAGTAGCGAGGGTTCGCGGTGCACATGGTCTGCGAGTCAACAGCAATACAGCCATTCTTCAATTCCAACTGCGCAATCTGCCCCAAGAATTGAGTCTTCCGCTCCTGGCCTAGGGCCTTGACGACCATTTCCACATCCAGACGAAACTCCGTGCCCGGCTCGGGAACAAAGCTGCTGCGCCCGCGAGCATCTTTTGCGCCTTTCCTGGTGCGAATACATTCCAGTGCATTCACGCGTCCATTGGCATCACCGATAACGCGCACGGGCGAGGCCTGCCACACAAAGGTCACTGAGTCTTTTTTCGCCAGTTCGTATTCATATTCGAAAGCGGACATCTCCTCCGGCCCTCTGCGGTACACCATGTAGACTTCTTCCGCGCCCAGACGCCGGGCGGCCGTAACCACGTCGATCGCGGTATTCCCGCCGCCAATCACGGCCACGCGTTTTGCCACCTGGACCTGGTTCAAGCTTTTGCTCTTGGTCTCTTCAATGAAGGAGAGCGCATCCATACAGCCCTTCAGTTCTTCTCCAGGAATGCGCAGAACTTCCGTCGCTCCCAGCCCGACGCCGATAAACACCGCGTCGTAATCGCGCTCAAGCTGCTCGATGCTTATGTCGCTCCCAACTTTGACTCCGCGACGGATCTCCACACCCAGGGCGCTTATCATCTCAATTTCCTTCAGCACGTCTTGCGCGCGCATCTTGTAAGCGGCAATGCCATAGGTGTCCAGGCCGCCGGGCTGCGGGTTGGCGTCAAAGATCACTGCCTCATAACCCAGCCGACGCAAAGCAGCAGCGCACGCCAGACTTGCCGGACCACCGCCGATCAAGGCCACTCTGTACCCGTTGCTTGCTCTGGCTTTAAAAAGCTGTATGCCATTCGCAATCACCGGATCAACGGCGTAACGCTGTAGCCGTCCGATCTCCACCGGCTTCTTCCCTTCGATGTTGAGCACACAAGCGCCTTCACACAAGACTGACGTCGGACAGACGCGCGCGCAACTCTGGCCAAGAATATTGGCTTCCAAGATGGTTTTGGCGGAGCCACGCAGGTTGCCGGTAAGAATCTGGCGGATAAACTGAGGCACGTCGATTGCGGTCGGGCAGGCCTTAATGCAGGGAGCGTCATGGCAAAACAGGCATCGCGAGCCTTCCTCCAGAGCTTGCCCCGGGCTCAGCGGCGGGTTGATATCCGCGAAGTTTTTTTCAAGTTGTTCAAGTGCAAGCTTAGGCGCTGCGTCATTCGACATCGGTTTATCCCTTGCTCCTTGCCTTACCGCCAAGAACACTCTTTCCAGGCGACGTGTATCTGAAACCAGCTTTGCGCTCTGATACAAACTACTCTGTAAATCGATTCTTTCTCCAATCGCGGAGCCGTGTGCACAAAAATTACTCCGCAATTACTCCGCGCAAAGAGGCGGTGTAAATCCCGCGAGTGTAGCATAGAATGCTGGCTTGGTTGTAAGAAAGCAAAGGCTAACCACAAGGGGTACGAAATTGAAGAACCATTTCATGCGCCGATTGACGTTGACCACAGTGATCGCACTTATGTTCTCGCTGTCACTGTCCGCTCAAACCGTGGATGAGATCATCGCTAAGAATATTACGGCCAAAGGCGGCATGGCCAAGATGAAGGCCGTCCAGAGCGTGCGCATCACTGGCGATGTGGAGACCGGCGAGATGCAGGCAGGTTTCACCCAGGTCTATAAGCGTCCCATGAAGATGCGCCTTGATATTTCCGTCCAGGGGCTTACCTTGACTCAGGCGTATGACGGCCAGAACGGGTGGCAGATTGTCCCTTTTACGGGTAAGACCGACCCGGAGCCACTGGTGGCCGATGATTTGAAAAATACGCAGGAGCAATCCGATTTCGACGGCCCTCTGGTGGATTACAAACAGAAAGGTAATACCGTTGAGTTGGTTGGAAAAGAAAAGATGGATGGTGGCGCCGATGCTTACCATCTCAAAGTTACGCTCAAGAATGGCGGCATCCGTAATTTATATCTTGATGCGCGCACTTTTCTTGCGATTAAGACCGTGGCCAAAATCACCACGCGTGGCACCGAAGTTGAACTTCAAACCATGATTGGCGACTACAAGGAAGTAGAAGGTTTGATGTTTCCGTTTTCCATTGAGCAGCAGCCAGCGGGAGGCCAGGGAGCCAAGCAGAAGATCACTTTTAAGAAAGTTGAACTGAACACTCGCGTTGACGATTCTTTTTTCAAAATGCCGGCGGTTGCACCGCCTCCCGCGACTGAAAAAACTGGGCCGGCACCGGTTCCAAAATAAAGAGCAATCCAATAACTAGGATTTGGAGGCATGCATGGCTTTTGACACTCTGATTGTGAATGGAACCGTGGTCACCGCCACTGATACTTATGTCGCGGACGTAGCAATCACTGGCGGTAAAATTACCGCCATCGGCGCTGGCCTGCCGCGCGATGGCGCCAAGCAAGTCATCGACGCTAAAGGCAGATACGTTTTGCCCGGTGGGATCGACGTCCACACGCACCTGGATATGCCTTTCGGTGGCACCACCAGCGCTGACGACTTTGAAACCGGAACCCGCGCCGCTGCTTTTGGCGGGACCACGACGCTCATCGATTTCGCCATTCAGTACAAGGGTCAGCCGTTGCGGGCCGCGTTTGACGCCTGGATGCAGAAAGCCGCTTCCAAGGCCACGAGTGATTACGCATTTCACTGCATCATTACCGACTTACCCAATGCGCGCCTGGACGAAATGGCGGAGATGGTGCGTGAAGGCGTACCCAGCTTCAAACTTTTCATGGCCTATCCGGGCGTGTTCATGCTGGACGACGCGACCATCTTCAAAGCCATGCGCACGGCGTCGAAGATCGGCGGCATGATCTGCATGCATGCGGAGAATGGCGGCGCTATTGATGTGATCGTGCAGCAGTCGCTGGCGGAAGGAAAGACCGCACCCAAATATCACGCTCTTACCCGCCCAACCACCGCTGAAGCTGAAGCCACGTCGCGCGCGATTGCGCTGGCGGAGATGGCTGGCTCGCCGGTTTACATCGTGCACCTGAGCTGCAATGAGGCGCTGGAAAAAGTGCGCGAAGCCCGCGACCGAGGCCTGCCGGTTTACGCAGAGACATGTCCGCAGTATCTCTACCTCTCACTCGACGACATGGACAAACCCGGCTTTGAATCGGCCAAGTACGTATTTACTCCGCCGCTTCGCGAAAAATGGCACCAGGAAAAATTGTGGACCGGACTGAAGCAAGACCACCTTCAGGTCGTCTCCACGGACCATTGTCCTTTCTGCTTCAAGGAGCAAAAAGAAATTGGCAAAGACGACTTCACCAAGATTCCCAACGGCGGTCCCGGCGTTGAGCACCGCATGAGCCTAATCTATTCCGGCGGCGTGGGCAAAGGACGCTTCAGCGTGAACCGCTTCGTCGAACTGGTATCCACCACTCCGGCCAGGATCTTTGGCCTCTATCCGCAAAAAGGCACGGTGGCGGTGGGCAGTGACGCCGATCTTGTAATCTTCGACCCCAACCGCGAACACACCATCAGCGCCAAGACCCACCACATGCGCGTGGACTACTCCATGTTCGAAGGCGTCAAGGTCAAGGGCATGCCGGATGTTGTGCTCTCCCGCGGACGCGTGCTGGTAGACGGCGACCAGTTCCACGGCAAGCCGGGACAAGGCAACTTCCTGAAGCGGGCGGTATATAGTGGGGTGTGAGATGCGAAACGGTCGAGATTGCCTAGCTGCACATGGCTCTGCATGAGCCTGAGGGGTTGCGAATGATCGGAGGAAGTCTCAGTATCTTTGCTCTGCTTATAATTTTGCTGATCGGAGTCGCCGGCACAGTTTTCTGGATTTGGATGCTGGTGGAGTGTGCCACAAAAGAGCCTGCTCAAGGAAACGACAAGATCGTTTGGATCCTCGTCATCGTCCTCACCCACTGGCTCGGAGCTCTTATTTACTACTTCTTCCGGCGGCCCCAGCGCATTGCGCAGTTTGGAGGCTGAACTGCGGGCTAGACCGGCCACCTGGACGTCACGCTGGGTCTCAGTGTAGAAGTGCACGCCGTCTTTGCCCAGGGCATGCCGATCAACAAAAGCACTACTACGAAAAATGGTGAGCTTGCCGCACAGTCATCGCCACCGTCTTTCACATTTTTCGCCTCGGGCGTAAACGGAGTTTGAAAGTTCAGGCGGAAGTATCCGCCTTAAAAAGGAGAACCTTACGTATGACACCTAAAGCTATAACTGCGTCTACCATCCTGCAAGCAATCTCTGATGAATCCATGGGGTTTAGGTTCGGCAAGCCCGAGCGGCCGAACGAATTGTCCCTGGCCTGCATTTTGCCGATCCTGCGGGAAACTTCCCAGGAACGCCAGTACATCACCCTGCCGGAAACAGAAAACGTTCTGGTTTCCGATAGCGGGACCATCAACAAGGTGAATCTAAAGAATGCGTCCAAAAAAAATGTATACGTGCGTTCCGGGACCATCTTTGAAGGCAAAGGGACGCAAAGCCGCGCTCTGACGCGGAGCGCTGTTTTGTTTCCGGGAACTGAGGTCGCGCTCGACGTGCGTTGCGTCCATCAGACGCACGGCATCCGCACCGGGGCAGAATTCAAATACGGTGGGATCACGCCTCTCGCCGTGGATGCAGCCGTATATTCGGCGGGCTACCGCCAGCAGGACCAACAAACTACATGGAACGCCGTACGCCAAACTTCGGCGGCAATGCGCACCATGGCCGGAACTCCGGAACAGAAGCCGGAAGCCGCATTGCCTGCGGAGCCTTTGCTTCACAGTGTTCCACGGCCTGCTCCTCTCTTCAGGAGGATGATCTCGAGTACTCCAAATGTACCCATGCCGCCACCGGCGGAAGCGGCACACAGCTTCTACCAGGGCGAGGACAACCTTAAGCAGAACTTTGATGAGTTTGCCCGCAACTTTGACGCCATTTTGTCTAAGGCGCGGCTATACGAAAATCAGGTCGGCCTGGCCCTGATCATGGAGACCGGCTGCAAGACGGTTGAACTCTTCGACCTGGCTGCATCATGGGAGGCCATTCACAAGGACTCCGTGAAGCGCATGGGAACGGAGTTGCTGCGCGGACCGGACAACACGTCGGTCTTTGACTACAAGCCGGAAAATGCGATCAACGCCGTGCGCAAAGTCCTTGGGCTTCCGTACAAGACCAACCTGATCTACGAGCACAACCCCAGCAATGGCGAACCACATATTGCCATCTTTGGGCTGACAGCCTCGCGTTACGTTGGCGAAGTGGTTGAGCTCGACGGCCGGGCTATCCACGTTAATATTCTGGAGATGGCAAACGTATAAGACCACTGATTTCGCGGGGAGTTCAACCCTCCCCGCGATTTTTTTCTGAAAAGCCCGGGCGCTCTTAATCTGATGTAACCACGGCCCGCGTCGCTTTGCCGGCCTGGTCCTTGGGAAAAATCTCTTTCAATGCTGAGACAATAATAAAGCTGATGCTCACCAGGAGCATCCAGGAGCTGATCTTGCTGGGGCCGACAATCGCCCACTGCTGGGCCTGGTGCGGGTAGACCCACGCGCCAAAAAACGTGGCGATATTTTCTGCCACCCAGATGAAGAACCCGATCAGAAGGAAAGAAAGCACCACGGGCATAAAGCGTTCGATGCGCACCACCGTGAAATGGACGCGCGTCCGCCAGAACAGAATGATCACCACCGCCGCAAGCGGCCAGCGAACGTCCAGCGTGTAGTGATTGGTGAAGAAGTTGGTATAGATCGCCACGCTGACGCCCACCGCCAGCTTGAAATTGGGAAAGTGTGTGAGCCGAAGATCGAAACGGCGCCAAGCTTGCATGATATAGCTGGCGACCGAGGCGTACATGAATCCGCTGTAGAGCGGGACTGTTTTCACGTGAAAGAAAGCCGGCTCGGGATAACTCCATGACCGGACTGAATGCGACGTCTTGAAAAGTTCCAGCCCCATGCCCAATAAATGAAAGAGCGAGAGCACCGCAACTTCGCGCCAGTTCTCCAGCCGCAAAGCGACGAGCAGCAACTGGATCGCGATTGCGCTCAGGAACAGGAAGTCATACCGGGCCAATCCCGGTATTTTCACGTGTCCGGAGATGGCA
>WNGK01016670.1_pt1 | contig 11071 bp, 13 predicted proteins | sample 5400601 | NCBI WGS metagenome assembly WNGK01 (sample SAMN13153376, study PRJNA577476) | soil metagenome | isolation source: 60 cm soil or saprolite under Garry oak tree replicate 1 | place: USA:California | collected 2016-06-15
GTCCCGCGCGGAATGACGATGTAGTCTCCTTCATGATAGGGCAACAGGCCGAAGTTCGTCTCGAGCATACCATGCCCATCATGGACAAAGTAGACCTCGTCACATTCACCGTTGCGATAAAAGTAATTCATCTCCTCTGTTGGCCGCACCACGGCCAGCGCCACGTCCTTGTTAAACAGCAGCACCTGGCGTCCCATGACAGCATCACCACCGGGCGCCAGCGGGCCTGTTTTCAAATGATGATGGCGCTGTACATCCTCGCGCCACTCCTCCAGGTGCACATCCATGAATTTCTCAACCTTTTTCACGCGTGTCGGTGGATAATAGTAGTAGAGGTTGGAGTAGTTGCCCGAAAAGCCCTCCGTCCCAAAGAGTTCCTCGGCATAAAGCGTCCCATCCGGTTTACGAAACTGCGTGTGCCGCTTAGGTGGTACCTGCCCTAAACGATGGTAGCCTGGCATATGTTCCTCCTGTCATAGATAAGAGCAGCGGGACGCGTTATTTAGCGTCCTTACGCGATTCGATTACGCAATACACCAATACCTTCAACTTCTAATTCGATCTCGTCACCATGTTGGAACCAGGGGTGAACCTCTGTCCCTAATTCCAAAAGGCATCCAGTCCCCACGGTGCCGGACCCCAGGACATCGCCCACACGCAGGCGTGCATTTTGCGAAGCCCAGGCGATCATCTGCGGGAAACTGTAATAAATATCACTGAAGTTGCCGCGAGAAATCTCTTTACCATTAACACGCGCCAGCATGGTCATATCGTAACGCTCATTGGCACCACTCCCACTATGGCGCGAGGCCAGTTCGTCAGGTGTGACCAACCAGGGGCCAAGCGACGTAGCAAAATCTTTGCCCTTGCCAGGCCCAAGGTTGAGTTTCATATCCCGGCGCTGGAAGTCGCGAGCGCTCCAATCGTTCATAATGGTATAGCCGGCAATGTAGTTCGCTGCCTCTTCCACCGGGATGTCTTTGCCATCGTGCCCGATCACACAGGCAATCTCCAGTTCGATATCAAGCTCCTCACTCCCAACTGGATAGGGAACCTCCTCGTCGTGACCGTAGATTTCGCTATTGTTCGTGAAGTAAAAGATGGGGACCTCGTACCACTCGGGGATCATAGCGAGCCCACGCTTTGCGCGAGCAGACTTGACATGCTGTTCAAAGGCGTAGAAATCGCGCACAGACGGCGGATCTGAAATAGGTGAACAGAGAATTACCTGGTTCAGCGCATAAGTAGCCTCTGCTGAGCCCAGCGCCGCCTGCGCCTTTGCAATCCCACCCGGGTCACGCAGCAGTTCAAGTACCGTCGGATAGTCGAGCACAATGACTCGCCCATCATGTACGACTCCTGCATACGTCACACGCTCAGGAGTTTTAAATGTCACGAGTTTCATCTCACAAATTCCTCAATCAGGGCGCCAGCGAAGGCCGGTAATGAATTTTAACCATCAAAACCGGTCCTGTCATCCTGAGCCCTTCGCTGCGCTCAGGGTAAACTCCGCGAAGGATCTGCCCAGCGAGAGAGATCCTTCGCTGCGCTCAGGATGACAACACAGTGCCGATCTTGGTCGTTAAACTTCATTACCGTGCAGCTACGAAAAACGATATCCATATCAAAGTCCATCGTCACGTCCCTACAGGTTCCCGCGTAGCTCCTGCTCGTGCTCAAGGGCCTCAAAAAGGGCCTTAAAATTCCCTTCGCCAAAGCCGCGCGCACCCTTGCGCTCAATGACCTCGAAGAAGACCGTGGGACGGTTGACAATCGGCTTTGAAAAGATTTGTAGCAGGTAGCCTTCATCATCGTGGTCAACCAGGATACCCAGCTCTGCCAGGTCCTTTACGTTCTCAGCAATGCTGCCAACGCGATCCAGCACCGTATCATAGTACGAGGATGGAGTCTTTAGAAAATCCACACCACGCTCCTGTAAGCCTCGTACCGTCGAGACAATATCGGTAGTGTTCAAAGCAATATGCTGTACCCCGGGACCACGATAGAAGTCGAGGTACTCTTCGATTTGTGATTTACGTCGTCCCTGGGCAGGCTCGTTAATAGGGAATTTGATACGCCCGCTGCCATTCTGCATCACCTTGGACATCAGCGCGGAATACTCGGTACTGATTGCGCGGTCATCAAAGTGCACAAGCTGCGTAAAGCCCAGTACACGCTCGTAAAATGCGACCCACTCGTTCATCTTGCCCAGTTCGACATTGCCCACGACATGATCGATCGCCGCCAGACCGGCAGGTCTCGTCCGGCGAGGAACGCTTGTATCTAGAGCCCGGTATCCCGGCATGAAGGCGCCTTTATAATTCTGGCGTTCGATAAAGGGAAGAATGGTATCGCCGTAAATAGCAATAGCCGAGGTCTTCACCACACCATAATCATCTTTACGCGCAGTTGGCTCCCACACACCTCGTGCGCCGCGGCTTGTCGCTTCGCGATACGCGCGCTGGGCATCATCGACGCGCAAGGCAATACTTTTAACGCCATCACCATGAAGCTTGATATGTTCAACCATCTCGCCTTCCGGACCAAGTGGTGAAGTTACAACCAGACGGACATTGCCCTGTTCGAGAACATAGCTGCTGCGGTCACGCATACCTGTCTCTAAACCGGCATACGCGATAGGAGTGAAGCCCCAGGCGTGGCTAAAGTAATATGCTGATTGCTTGGCATTGCCCACGTAGAACTCCAGGTAGTCGAAATTCTGAATGGGCATGAAATCCTGTTCAGCCATTGATCACTCTCCTTCAAATGAAAGACACAGGAGCCGGGGCATGATCGGCGAACGGAATAACGCTGCTGACAAACATCCCGAAACTCCTTTGTTTCGTACGCTGCATGCAATAGGGGGTACCCTCGCGGGTGCTTACACATAAATAACACGTCTACTGCCATTATACGTGACCCTGAGATACACCCGCAAGTGAGTAACAATCTGATGAGGTCCACATTCACTCTAGGCTCTGCATGGGTATTCTGCCTATCCCTTTTTGGAGATAGACAGGTTCCCATGCTTCATGTTATGATAGGCAGGGCAATTTTATCTGGCTATTATCGATCTCTCGTGTCGTCAAGGACTACCAGAGCAAAAGGAGAATCGTATGTCTTATGACCCAAATCAGCCACCCAATTCCGGTTACGACAACCCGCCCTATGGGACTCCACAGCCCCCTTACGGACAGCCGCAGCAGAGTCCCTATGGCCAGCCGCAGCCTCCTTACAGCGCTCCACAGCCCCCTTATGGAGCTCCCTACCAGCAACCGGAATATGGTTACCCTCCACCACAAACCGCACCACTACCGCTAGGGGAGGCGATTCGACAATTGCCCAACCAGTACATCAAAGTTTTGACCAGGCCATCTGCGGCAACCTTTGCCGAGGAGCAGGGCAAAGCCTCCTGGGATATCGTCTGGGTACAACTGATCATCTACGCTATCGTTGCTGCCGTGCTAGGGTATCTTGCCCTCTTGATTTCACCCAATCAATTTTCTACAACAAGTTCCAGCGCCCTTAGTCCTGGGATGGTTCAAGCCATTTCATTGAGCACTGGTTTCGGCCTGATTCTCCTGATCCCGATCGGGTTTTTCATCGGTGTAGGTATCTACTACCTGATTGCCAAAGCCTTTGGTGGGCAGGGAACATTCCTGGCGCAGAGCTACACTACGCTCCTGTATAGCGTTCCGATTGGCATTCTCTCTTTCGCACTTCGCCTGATCCCCATTCTCGGTGCCCTGGTTGCTTTCGCACTGAGCATCTATGGTATCGTGCTCCAGGTCTTCGCTATTATGGCAGTCCACCGCTTGAGCGGGGGCAAGGCCACTGCAGTCGTACTCATTCCAGTTGCTGTGCTGCTTGTACTGGCGTGTATCCTGGGTATTATATTCATCGCTATTATCGCCGCGGCCCTCAAGCAAGCGCAGCCCTGATGCATGACCAAATAGATGATTTTCTTATCCAGGGGGGGCACCTCTTGCAGGTGCCCCAGATATTTGTATCCTCATTTGTCTCACACGCTACCTACTCACCGGGAGAGCGCGAGCACATAGGGATGCTTGGGCTCAAGCCCGGTCACTGCTGCTTGCAGCACCTGCACCACCCCCTGATCGAACAGCGAGACACTGGTGGGCGCCCGCTGCCCGGTCGTCGGCTTGCCATGCTCCAGCGGCACGAGCGAGAGATGCGTGGCCTGTTCGGCGATGCCCAGCGACACGAGTCCTTGCGTGCCAGTGCCGCCCGGCACGGCATTGGGCACATACGTGATCGCCTGACACCCCTGGCCGATCGCGCTCGTCGCCATCACCTGGCGCGAAAGACTCGAATCGATCGCCTTCTTCTCATGGCACTACCCCTTTCTGTACAGGTGAGAAGTGGGTGTCGTCAATTCTTGCCCTTTGTGTGTCGTCCTCGGTCCTCTTGCCAGCTTGAAAGGTCGCTGGTTTCCGACAGATACTTGTCAAAAAACGACGACACCCAGTTCTCACGTTTACAAGGAAGTTCCGCTTATAGGCGTTGCGAGCCGTGTGAAAGGTATCATGGGCACCTCGATGAGACGCCCACGACCAGGATCACTTAAACCTGTGCCTGACCCCCATCGACGAACAGTTCGATCCCGGTAATAAAACTGCTGTCATCCGAGGCGAGGAACACCACCGCTTTGGCGATTTCGTCAGGATCGCCCAGCCGCCCCAGCGGAATGGTGGACACGGCTGACGTCAAGATCTGCTTCCTCTGTTCCTCAGTCTGCCCCAGGTGACTGATACCCGGGGTGTTGGTCGAACCAGGGCTAACGGCGTTGACGCGGATCTGGCGGGCTTTGAGGTCCAGGGTCCAACTGCGCGCAAATGAGCGGATCGCCACCTTAGTTGCACAGTACACACTGAATCCAGGCAGCACTTTGATCGTGCTATTCGAAGCGTTCAGAACGCTCGCGGGGCAATACCAAAGCACACTGTGTCGGCAATGGCATCCGCAATCTGCTCAGGCGTATATCGTAACGCCTGTTCATCACGTAGAATGTGACGACGTAGTACAAAGCCCATGACGCTCCCTAGAAATACTTGAGCGGTCAGCGAAGCATCCGACTGCCGCAACTCACCTGCCTCCATTTTGGACTCAAAGTAGCTCGTCAGGAACTCCATCACCCGCTGGAGAAAGCCTACCACCGTGGGTGTCATTTCTGGGTTATGGACGATCTCTGGCAGCATTACCCGTATTACCTGGATAAAATTTTCGTCCTCTATAATACTCAGTATCTGGCGGATGATGAAACGCAAGAAGGCCTCTGGCGGCAATGCCAGCATCTTGGGTGTGAGAGACGTCAGCAGTCGTATGGGCGAGCGACTCTCAATCATTGCCTCCAGTAACTTCTCCTTGCTTTCAAAGTAGTAGTAAATCAAGCCGGGAGTGATGCCTGCTTCACGAGCTACGTCCCTGTTCGTTGCTTTCATAAAACCTTTTTCTGAAAATACATGCATGGCAGCATCTATAATCTGCTCTCGACGATCCTCTACTACTTTCGGCGTCCTCGGCATACTCAATCATTTCTACTGTGTCACTATCCACAGGATAACTTTAATTGACTGGTCGATTAATGACAAGTATAAGGCAGGAGGGAAGAAAAGTCAAGGAATGGTGGGATATTAACAATTACGGCTATGAATACCCATTGCTACTTCCGGCTGCCTCCCTTATAATGTTTAGAGCTATACTCTTGTGTATACAAAGGACTTATTAGAGATGGACATCGAAGGAACTTATACGCTTCAGGGGCCGCCGGAAGAGATCTGGGGTTATCTGAAGGATCAACAGGTACTCCAGCGTACTATTCCTGGAATAGAGCGAATAGAGGCACTGAACGAAGAAAGATACGCCGTTGCTATTCATGTCGGCCCAACCCCATTGACAGGCTCGTACCAGGGGCAGATTACGGTAACCGAACGACACCACCCCTACTACTACCGCATTGCCATTGAAGGCGAGGGACAGCAGAGCTCGATTAACGGTGTAGGAGACATACATTTGAGCAGCCAGGGTGAAAACACCATCATCGCCTACAAGGGGAAGCTGAATCTCGGCAAATTAGGCACGTCTTTGCCTACACCTGTAATAAGAGGAGCTGCGAAATTGCTCATTCAGCAATTCTTCACGGCACTGGCTGATCAGTTACGTGCTGCCAATCCCATACCTGTTGCTGCCACAGGGGAACACGTTCGCGGTATAACTACGCTGGAGCAGCCAGGCGGGAAAATTGTTATCCTACCTGCCTCACCCCACTCGACATTTCTGGCGACCATTGTGCGTCGAGTGGGATTGGGAGCAGGCGACCCTGCTGCAGAAGCACTTTGGGTTAACCGTCTGAAAAGGACCGGCCTCCTTCTAGGCCTGTTATTGCTGGTTTGGATTGGTACCAGGATAGTTCCAAGAAAATAGAGCGTATTATTGCAACGCCCCATTTCCTGTTTGATTTATACGGCAAAGCCGTACGGGGTGAACTACATAGCCGGTTGTGCCCTTTGCAAATGCATCAAGCTTACTCATCCATTAACGCGCGTAAACGAGCCTTCCAGTCGCTCTCATCTTCATCGCTGGACTTCCCGCTCGTCTCGCCGACCGTCCAACTGCGTACACCATTAGCGAGCCTGGTAGAAGTCACATGCTGTTGCTGTTGGCCCTGTGAGTGGCTGCTCAGATTGCGCAGAGCTGTTTGGGCCGCTTTCCGCACGTCATAAACAGGATCGTGTAATAAGGGGCGGATCAGCTTTTCAGCGTGTTCCACATGCAGTCGGCTGAGAGTTCGTGCTGCGGCAGCACGTTCTTCAGATGCCTGAGCATGCAATAGAGGTTCAATCTCAGGTGCTAGTTGAACCAGTGATAAATCGGCGATCAGTCGCAACAGGCGATTTCGCCGCATTGGCTGCACTAATGCCGCAAGAGCCGTACGACAATCTGCATACAGTTCCTCCTCGCTCAGAAGTCCCTGAATGCCCGCGATCGCCACTTCTGTTGGAACAGGCAATGCCCCTCGCAAGAATGGTTCCATCCATACAGCTACCGATTCTTGTTGGCCTGTATGTTCATGAAGTTGCAATGCCCAGTGATAATGCTCATCCAACCAGTAATAGAGGGCTAAAGTCATCTCAGCATCCCTGGCAGCATAAGAAACCATCGCCGTTGGCAGTGGACGGCGCGTCCAATCTGTCCTCTGCAGGCTCTTATCCAGGCGAACATTGAACGCGCGCTGCAGCATGGCCGCGAGTGATGATTCATGCTGGCCAAAGATAGAGCGACTGGCAGCTTCCAAATCACAGTAATGCGCCACGGTTAGACCTCGTTCCGCCATGACCTGCATATCAGCTCCTGCTCCATGGAGCAGGATAGTGATCTCCCTGTGCAAATGAACGCATCTGGGTAAACTCAGCATCGATAGCGATCACGCTGGCTCGTTCGAGCTTCTGAATCGCTTGAAGTAACTGATCAGGACGATCGATCCACCGGCGTTCCCCTTTGGCTGGAGGTTGACCCGCCGGGGGAGTTGTACCAAGGTAACCAGATTGAATATTTTCCAGGTCCTCTGGTTCTATCGGGTGTGCTTTATCTTTCAACACTGCCGCCATTCTGCTGCATCAAAGTGACGAAGATTTCTATAAACTATAGCAGATTTTTGTGTGCAGGTACAGAGTCAACTGCTTGTGTCAGACATTTGGAGATAATGCCTGTCATCCTGAGCGCAGGAGCCGAAGCCCTGAGCCCTTCGCTTCGCTCAAGGGTAAACTCCGCGAAGGGGAAGGATCTCTGCGTCCGTCGAGCCAGACCCTTCGCGAAGCCAGGGGTGACAGCCGGGGCAGCGCTCAAATCCGCTCACAGGAAGGCTTATCTCCAAACGTCTGTGCTTGTGTAAGCAGTCGCCATTGTGCTAAACTGAAGCAATCCGAGATAAGATCGCTGGATATGCATTGATAGAGGTGCTGCTATGACGCAAAATATACCGGTAACAGTGGCTTACGGTGATGGCATTGGCCCAGAAATCATGGATGCCACTCTCCATATTATCAGGGAGGCAGGGGCGCGTATAGAGATTGAGCAGATCGAAGTTGGCGAGAAGGTCTATTTGCGCGGCAACAGCGCAGGTATCGAGCCGGGAGCGTGGGAATCGCTGCGCCGCACCAGGGTATTTCTCAAAGCTCCCATCACTACACCCCAGGGCGGCGGCTACAAGAGCCTCAACGTTACAACGCGCACCATGTTTGGTCTCTATGCCAACGTGCGTCCCTGTGTATCCTATTACCCGTTTGTCGATACGAAACATCCTGACATGGATGTAGTCATCATCCGCGAGAACGAAGAGGATCTCTATACCGGCATCGAGTATCGCCAGACCCACGACATGATGGAGAGCCTCAAGTTGATCAGCCGCCCCGGCAGCGAGAAGATCATCCGCTATGCCTTTGAGTACACCAGGAGCCACAACCGCAAGAAAGTAACCTGCTTCATGAAGGACAACATCATGAAGCTAACCGACGGCCTGTTTCATAAAATGTTCGATAAGATTGCAGCGGAGTATCCAGATATCGCCAGTGAAAACTGGATCGTCGATATCGGAGCCGCCAAACTTGCCGACACACCAGAAGCATTCGATGTTGTTGTCATGCCCAACCTCTACGGCGATATCCTCTCCGATGTAGCGGCCCAGATCGCTGGTTCAGTTGGCCTCGCGGGCTCTGCAAATATCGGCGATTATTGTGCCATGTTTGAAGCCATCCACGGTTCTGCTCCCCGCCGTGCCGGTCAGAACCTGGCCAACCCTTCTGGACTCCTGCTCGCTGCTGTGATGATGCTCGTACACATTGATCAACCCGATGTCGCCACACAGGTACATAACGCGTGGTCACGCACCATTGAGGATGGTGTCCACACCTACGATATTTTTACCGAAGGGATTAGCAAAGAACGCGTTGGCACAAAAGAGTTCGCTCAGGCCATTATTGCCCGCCTGGGCCAGCAGCCACAGAAGCTCAAAGCGGTCAACTATAATGCAGCATCAAAACACACCGACAGTGGGCACGTCATCAGCAGCATGTCTACAGAGAAGAAGGATCTGGTCGGTGTAGATATATACCTGGACTGGCATGATGGAACCCCCGAACAGTTGGGTGAAGCGCTCAAGCAGGTGGGTGGAGGTGACCTGCACCTGCAACTGATCACCAATCGCGGAGCTAAAGTCTGGCCGCACGGCTTGCCGGAGACCTTCTATACTGATCACTGGCGTTGCCGTTTCATGACCCAATCCCCCGTTACTACAATCAATCACAGCCAGGTTATTACACTACTCCAGAATGTAGAGGATGCTGGCTTTGACTTCATCAAAATTGAGAACCTGTACACCTTCGATGGTCACATAGGATATTCCCTCGCCCAGGGCGAGTAACAGAGCAACACCCCTTCACGCAAGTGTGAAGGGGTGTCTATATTTCCCTGGACACGCAGTATTCAGAACGGGCTTATCGCTCCCGCGATGGCGTGATGTTGGTTTCCCCTTCTACAATGAAGACAATGCGCTCGCAGATATTGGAGCAATGATCACCAACGCGCTCCAATTTGTGAGCAATCCAGAGCATGTATGTCAAACGCTGCAAGATACGGGAATCAATTTGTAAGGCGGGTATGGCGCGAGCGCCTTCCAGCATCTCCATCAAATCGTGACGCACCATGTGATAGCGCACATCTACTACATCGTCTTCTTCCCAGATATAGCGCGCGGCCTTCGCGTCAGAGTTGGCAAAAGCATCCATAGTCCCCTGCAAGACGCGGCGGGCCTCTCGACCGAGTTCAAGCATACCACGCATGATCGATGCCTCGGTAATCTGCCCATTTTCGCCCACAGAACTTACACTTGTGGTAATCTTTACTTGCGCTGCATTACTGCGCAAGGGGGCCATATCTTTACTTGCACCACATTACTGCGCAAGGGGGCCATCCGCAGGATATTCTGCGCAATCCCTGCAGCGCCATCCCCGGTACGCTCCAGGTCACTCACGATCGACAGCACCGAGGTAAGGTAGCGCAGGTCCCGCCCCCCGAGCGGCTGTTGTAGTGTCAACAGGCGAATAGTATGCTCTTCGATAGCCGCTCGCAGGCTATCTATAATGGTATCACCTTCAATGACCATGCCCGACATAGCAACATCGCCTGTTTCTAGCGCATCAAGGACTTTTCCCAATGCATCATCTACCAGAGATCCCAACTGTATGATCTGGGCATTCAGTTCGTGCAACTCTTTATCCAGTACTGTTCTTGCCATAAATTTACCCCTCCGTCCTCTGGTTTCGCACCGTTATGTAGTCGCCGTTTCAGTCTACCTGGCACACAGCTTTAGATCGGCCAGGCACAATGCCTGAACTACTAGATGTAGTGTAACATATCTTCCACATAAAAGATAGAGTGATATCTTAAATACTCGTTCTATTCTTTAGGGATAAGTGAAACACCCGTTCTCCTTCCCCGCCGACCCACATTAGAACGGCCACCAGAGCCACCTGAATATACCTCCAAATCCTGCTGAAATACTTTTTTGGGTCACCTTTTCAAAAAGTATTCTATTTTTGCTATCCTAGCTCTGATGATGTATGGATCTGGCCACTTTCGGCACATTGGTGTCTCCTTTATCATCATGAAGAGAACTTGATACTCTCGACTCCTCACCGTTCTGTCTGTTCAGTTCGTGCAGCTCTGCATTGATAAAACCACTCAACTTGTTTATACTATTGTTGCAACCTGCACAATTCCCTGCTAGCGGACGTATACACATAGCTGTCGAGGTGTAGCATGATGACGGACGAAAACAGCCTCATTGGGAAACAAATCGGCAACTATCATATCGTTGCCGAAATCAATAGTGGCGCATTCGGCAGTGTGTATCAGGCCCAACATATCATTCTCAGGGAGCGCATAGTTGCCATCAAGCTCTTGCATGCCTATCTTGGTTCCCCAAAGGAGCGAGAGCAGTTTCTTCAGGAAGCTCAATTTCTCGAAAAGCTCAAACACCCCTATTGTCTCCCCA
>WNGK01029023.1_pt1 | contig 11071 bp, 8 predicted proteins | sample 5400601 | NCBI WGS metagenome assembly WNGK01 (sample SAMN13153376, study PRJNA577476) | soil metagenome | isolation source: 60 cm soil or saprolite under Garry oak tree replicate 1 | place: USA:California | collected 2016-06-15
CGAACAGGCCATGCCGGCGGATTGCGCCGTCTTCGCCGCCGCGGTCGCGGACTGGCGCGTCACCGCGCCGGGGCGCGAGAAGATCAAGAAGGGCAAGGACAAGGTCCCGGTGCTGTCGCTCACCGAGAATCCGGACATCCTCGCGAGCATCGCGCAGCGCAAGGCCAAGCGGCCGCAGCTCGTGATCGGCTTTGCCGCCGAGACCGAGGACCTCATCGCCAATGCCCGCGCCAAGCTCGCGCGCAAGGGCAGCGACTGGATCGTCGCCAACGATGTCTCGCCCGCGACCGGCATCATGGGCGGCGACCGCAACCGCGTGCATCTCGTCACCGCCGCCGGGGTCGAATCCTGGCCGCCGCAGTCGAAGGACGAGGTCGCGCGCGCGCTCGTCGGGCGGATCGCGGCGGCGCTGCAGGGAGGCTCGCAGTGGACAGGGTCGAAGTCCGCCTGACGCGGCTGGCGCACGCCGCCGATCTGCCGCTGCCGGCCTATCAGAGCGCGCTCGCGGCCGGGCTCGACCTCCTCGCCGCGGTGCCCGCCGACGCGCCGGTGAGCCTCGCGCCAGGCGGGCGCGCCATGATCCCGACCGGCATCGCGATCGCGCTCCCGCCCGGGACCGAAGCCCAGGTGCGGCCGCGCTCGGGACTGGCCATGCGACATGGTATCACGGTACTCAATTCGCCCGGCACCGTGGACGCGGATTATCGCGGCGAAATCCAGGTGATCCTGGTGAATCTCGGGCAGCAGCCGTTCCTGGTGGAGCGGGGGATGCGGATCGCCCAGCTGGTTATCGCGGCGATAATGCAAGCGGAGATTCGCGAAGTTGCAAACCTCGATGAAACTCCGCGCGGAGTTGGGGGTTTTGGTAGCACGGGCTCACATGAAAGGAGCGGAAGGAAAGGCTAGCCCGCAGTGTCAAGCGTAACAGTATTCGAGTACCGTCCGATTTACTGTCAAACCCTCATCATCGTCGTCGCGGGATCTCGTCATGCCGCTCCTCACCCGCAAAAGCGTCCTCGCCATCGCCGCCGTGATCGACATCGCGCTCAACGCGCGCGGGCAGCCGGTCGCCGCCAAGTCGCTCGCGAGCCGGCAGCGACTGCCGCCGCGCCATCTCGAGCCGCTGCTGCAAGCGCTGGTCCGCCAGGGCATCCTCAAGGGCGTGCGCGGGCCGCGCGGCGGCTATGAGCTTGCCCGCGAGCAGCGCCGGATCACCGCCGACGAGATCCTGCGCGCCGCCGGGACCGTCGACAATGGCGGCAAGGCGCCGTCGAACGGATCGAGCCTGCTCGGCCAGGTGGTGATGCCGGCGCTGGTGCAGGCCGAGCAGGCCTTCTCCAGCGCGCTCGGGCGCATCAGTGTCGAGGAACTGGTCCGCTCCGCGGAGAATGTCAGGCGACTGGTCGAGTAACCCACAACCCGCTCGTCCCCGCGAAGGCGGGGACCCAGCCGCTGGAGTCGGGGAGAGAGGCTGGATTCCCGCTTGCGAGCCTGTGAAGGAAATGGACTTTTGCTGGGCATTGTTCTCGCAGGCGAATATGGCGCGAGCGTCAGGCCAAGCTCCAGCCGAGCCGAGGCTTGCGCGCATGGCTCGACGCATGACACCGTCTTCCTCCCTCGATCAAGCGCCCGATCACGCAGCTTGGCTTCGCAGCCGATGCGCCGCCATCAGATTATTGGCAAGCGCATGCCACAGCGCCACCGCCTTGGCCTTGATCAGGCCGCGAACCGGAAGAAAGCCGAACCCATGGTTCTTGAGATTGGCATTGATCCGCTCGATGAGCTTGCGAAGTCGGTAGACTTCTTGGCCGGTTGCCGTCGCCATCCGGCGGCGCCACGCCTTCACGCTCTCGGGTTCCTGCGCCCGCATCTTCGCCCGCTTGGCGAGGGTTGCCGGTTTCACGTCGTCGCGCTCGGTCGGTGGCGGGGCAAAGACCGTGACCGGGCCCGCCGCATGCACCGCCAGTGCGGCAATGTCCTCGCTGGTGGCGTAATGGGTGTCGAGCAGAAGGTTTTCCGGCGCCCTGCCATAGCGACGGACCAAGTCGTCCACCATCGGAACCGCCAGACCCGCGTCGTTGCGCCGATCCGTCATCTCGACCGCAACGATGATGCCCTCCCCGGGCGCGACCGCGACCTGCGCGTTGTAGGCGGGGCGAACCGCCCCGTCGGGAAAGCGCATGTGGCGCGCCTGTGGATCGCTGAGCGAGGCTTTCGGCTCCGACTTCTTCGCCTCGTCCTTGGCATGTGTCTTCACCCGCTCCGCCTTCTCGGCCTTCACTTGGTCGAGCGCCACTCGCGCCCGCTCGGCGCGCAGCTTCACCTCCTGCGCCGCCCGCTCTTGCGCCGCCCGCTTGCGGCGCGAGGACGCCTCCGGATCGGCCGCAATCTCTCCCTTGAGCGCTGCCAGCCGCGCTTCCACCGCAGCCCCAATCCGCTCAAGCTTGCTGGCGGTCTTGAACGAATCCCGGCTCGCATGCGCCCGCACCTTGGTGCCATCGACCGCAATCTCGTCGAGCGACACCATTCCCTCGGCAATCAATGCCGTCACGCTTTCGCTCAGCAGCCGATCAAGCACCTCCACGTGCGCCACCCGGAAGTCCGCCAGCCCGTGATAGTTCAAAGGCACCCCGCCGGCGATCCACCGATAGGCGAGATCGCGCTCCGCCAGCCGCTCCAATTGCCGCGCCGAGCCCACCCCCTCGATCGTCGCATAAAGCCACAGCGCCAGCAGAACCGCAGGATCGGGCGGCGGACGCCCGGGCTCGCCTTCGCGCGCTTTGATCGCGTCGTAAAGCTCCGAAAGGTCCAGTCTCTCGACAAAGCGCATCACAATGCGGGCGCGATGATCGCTCGGCAGCAGCGCCTCCAGATCAATGAAGTCCCATCGGGTCTGAACCCGATCCGCCCGAATAAACCGCGCTTCGCTCGCCATCGAATCACCTCGCTTTGCTGCCAAAGTGAATCACAGGTCTCCGCGCTGCGCTAATTCCTTCACAGGCTCTTGCGCGGGAATGAGCGGATGAGGCTGGATTTCGCGGATGAGGCTCGATTTCGCGGATGAGGTTGGATTTGGCGGAGACGAGCGGAAACCCACAACCGCTCGTCCCCGCGAAAGCGGGGACCCAGGGAGGCAAACTCATGAGCTTCTTTGTCTACATCCTGGCAAGCCGACGAAATGGTACGCTCTATATCGGCATGACTGACAACCTCATTCGCCGGGTATGGGAACATCAAACTGGGGCGGGACCCGGCTTCACACGGAAGTACGGCGTCAAGATGCTGGTCTGGTTCGAGTCGCACGAGACGAGAGAGTCGGCGTTCCAGCGGGAGCGTCAGCTCAAGAAATGGAACCGGGCTTGGAAGCTTCAACTCATCGAAGGTTTCAACCCCGACTGGAAAGACCTGGCCGGCGAATTGATGCAATAAATCGCGAAACCGCTCGTCCCCGCGCAAGTGGGGACCCAGTCACTGGAGGCGGGTGGAGAGGCTGGATTCCCGCTTGCGCGGGAATGAGCGGAGGAGGCTGGATGGAAACCCACAACCGCTCGTCCCCGCGCAAGCGGGGACCCAGGTTGCTGCAAACGCAGGCCGGCCGTACCCGCCACATCTTGGTCCCCGCTTTCGCGGGGACGAGCGGAGAAAAAACGAACCGATTCAGTCTAAACGAAAGCTGCTTTAACGCAGAGGCGTCAGCCGAGCTGGCGCTGCTTCATGCTGTCCCACCAGGGACAGACCCCCGGCGAGAGCTGATAATTGCCTTCCATCACTTGCACCGGCCGGCGATAGCCCTGGGCGCCGAGATCGAGGCGCAGCTTGCGCGCGGCGGCCTGGTCCTGCGGCGCGAGCCAGGTGCGATCGTGCCCCCACATGCTCGGGCCCTCCTTGCGCTCGCAGGCTTGCCAGGTGTCGGGGTCGATCGAGCGCGCGCCCCAGCCGTATTCGACCATGAATCCGGACGGCGTCCAGGAGTAGAACGAGGTGATGAAATCGCTGGTATGGCGGCCGAGCGTTGTCGCCACGCGGCCCTCGCCGAGCGCGATGTCATAGCCCTGGCCGAGGTCATCGAAGCTGAACACCTCCATCATGATGTGATGGACCGCGCTCGTGCCGGTGCGGATGAACGCCATGCTGTGATGGCGCGGATTGGCGTGCAGGAACTAGGCCTCGAACGGATGCGTATAATAATCGGTGAGACGAAAGCCGAGGAGGTCGCGGTAGAACGGCATCAGCTTGTCGATGACCTCCGCGCTCTCGACGCTCAGCACGACATGGCCCAATCCGAGCGGACCGGTGCGGAAGCCGGACATGCAGCGGCCAGGCACGAACGGATCGGACGTCGTTTCGGCGCCATGGAAAATCTCCAGCCGGTTGCCGACCGGGTCATTGAGGACGATCACATCCTGCACCAGCCTTTCGTCGGCGAGCGCGCGAGCGCCGCGCGCGACCTTGATGCCGGCCGCATCGAGGTGGGCGGCGAGCGCGTCGAGCGCAGCCGCGTCTGCCGCCTCCCAGCCGAAGACGCCGATGCCTTCGCCGCCGTCCGCGTCGACGATGATCCGCTGCTTGCGGTCGTCCATGCGGAACGCCAGCGTCGAGCGGGTCTTGTCGACGCGCTGGAGGCCGAGGAGGCCCGCGCCATAGCTCGCCCAGTCGCCCAGATCCTTGGCGCGGACACCGACATAGCCGAGAGCCTGCACGCGCATCGTGGTCCTCGTCATTGAGAGCGTATTCCGGTCGAGTTGATCCACAAGCCTCATCCGCTCATTCCCGCGCAAGCGGGAATCCAGAGGCCGCTCGCTCCGAATCCTCAGTCTGCTGCTCTGGGTCCCCGCTTTTCGCGGGGACGAGCGGACAGAAAACGCCGATTCCACCTGATCGAAACCCGCTCTAGAGCAGCACCGTATGCGCGGCACCCTACGTTCTTGCCGAAGTCATACGTTGGCGGCCGCTTTCACCTTCAGGCGGCTGTAGACCTTGCGGGCGTTGCCCTCGAAGATCTTCCGCTTGTCCTCGGCGGTGAGCGACGCCACCCCATCGACATAGCGCTTGGTATCGTCGAAATCGTGGCCGCTCCTGGGGTCGGCGCCCTTCACCGCGCCGACCATCTCGGAGGCGAACAGGATGTTGTCGATCGGCACCACCTTGGTCAGAAGATCGATGCCCGGCTGGTGATAGACGCAGGTGTCGAAGAAGATGTTGTTGGCCATGATCTCGTCGAGCTCGGGGCGCTTGTTGTTGAGCGCGATCCCGCGGAAGCGGCCCCAGTGGAACGGCACCGCGCCGCCGCCATGGGGGATGATCAGCTTCAAGGTCGGAAAATCCTTGAACAGGTCGGAGAGGATGAGCTGCATGAACGCCATGGTGTCGGCGTTGAGGTAATAGGACCCGGTCGTGTGCTGGGCCGGATTGCAGCAGCCGCTGACGTGGATCATCGCCGGCACGTCGAGCTCGCTGTTCTTCGGCGGCGCGCCCGGCGATTGCGGCAGCTGGCACACGCCGATGAAGTTCTGCGGATAGAGCGCGCAGACGCGGTGGATCAGGTCGTTGCAGAGCTGCGACCAGCGCAGGCTGACCTTCTCGTCGCCGATGTGATGCCCCATGCCCGAGGCGCGGGGCGAGAAGATCGTGACATCGGTCCCGCGCGCGCGCTGCAGCTTGAGCTGCGCCCCCTCCAGGCTCTCGCGGATCTCGTCATCGGTGATCTTGAAGGTCTCGCCCCGAGCCGGCATCTGCGACGGGTCCTTGACGCCGGCGACCTGGCGCTTGCGGTAGTCGTGCAGATCCTTCGGTTCGGTGGTGTAGTGGCCGTGACAATCGATGATCATGATACCTTCGCCGAGTTGGGTAGGCCGGGGGCCGATGAGCGCCGGGTCGCCGGCCCGCGGGAATGCGACCAGCGAATGCTACGAACCGGGCTTCCCCATTGTCAAACTGCAGGTCCTGGTCGTTGCCGGGCTTGACCCGGCAATCCATCCTCTTTCAAAAGATGGATGCGCGGGTCAATCCCCGGACGGTCGGTTCTCGTGTGTCCCGGGCGCAGCGCAGCAGCCTCGGGCCGCGCGTAGCGCGGTCCCGAGGGTGGTGCGCTGCAGACCCGGGACCGCCCCAAGCTCGGTGCCTGCCGCGCCAGGGCTCGGTGCTTGTGGCGGTCCCGGGCGCAGTGCACCACGACGCGCTACGCGCGTCGCGCTGCACTGCATCCGGGACACAGTCGGAAACGCAACACTCGCCGCCGTTCGGCGAAACCAAGAGGGGGGAAGCATGGCTGAACTACCGCGTCTCAACAGCGTGATCCGCGCGCTCGAATCGGGCAAGCCGGCGTTCACCTCGTTCTGCCAGGCCGATCCCGAGACCGCGCTGGCGATGGCGGTCGCCAAGTACGACGGCATCGTCTACGAGATGGAGCACAATCCCTGGGACATCAGGGCGCTGCGCGATAGCCTGCAATACATGCTCAATCGCGGGCAGATCGCCCGCTCCGGCTCGGTCGCGCCGGCGGTGACGCCGATGGTGCGGATTCCGCCGAACGGCGCCGAGAAGGCGCAGTTCCAGGCCAAGCAGGCGCTCGACCTCGGCGTCTATGGCATCGTCTGGCCGCACATCTCGACCGTGGACGAGGCCTATAACGCGGTCGCCGCCTGCCGCTATCCGCGCCTCAAGACCGCGCCGCTCTACGAGCCGGCCGGCATCCGCGGCGACGGGCCGGGCCAGGCGGTGCGCTATTGGGGGGTGTCGCAGCAGGACTATTACGACCGCGCCGATGTCTGGCCGCTCAATCCCAAGGGCGAAATCTTCGTGATCCTGATGATGGAGGACACCCGCGGGATCGAGAGCCTCGCCGACATCCTCAAGCAGGTGCCGGGCATCGGCGCCATTCTCATCGGCGAGGGCGACCTCTCCCAGGAGCTCGGCTATCCGCGCCAATACGAGCACCCGGTGGTGCTGGAATGGATGGCGAAGGTGGTGAAGACCTGCAAGGAGCACAATGTCCCGGTCGGCCATCCGCATGTCGACGGCAACAATGTCGAGCGCGTCCTCAACGAGGGCTACCGCTTCCTGATGGCCGCCCCGGTGCGCAGCTACGCCGCCCTCGACAAGGGCCTCAAGCTCGCCGGGCGGGGGTAGCTGCGTCTTGCTCTGATACCGACGGCAATAGACATGCGCCCACGATTGTCATCGTCCGCGAAGGCGGACGATCCAGTAACCACCGGCATCTGTGGTTACTGGATGCTCCGCCTTCGCGGAGCATGACGAGTCGGAGATAATTGCCCCTCTCACTCCGCCTTGATGCCGGTGAGGCGGACGATGTCGGCCCATTTGGGGGCTTCCTCGGCGATGATGGCGGCGAAGTCCTGAGGCGTGCCGGGCTTGGGCTCGATGCCTAGCCTGGCGAAGCTTGCGCGCGTCTCCGGGGCGCGCAGGCCCTCGTTGATCGCGGCGTTGAGCTTGTCGATCACCGCCGCGGGCGTGCCGGCCGGCGCCACGACTCCGAACAAGGTGTCGTAGGGGGAGTCCATGTAGCCCGCCTCGAGCAGGGTCGGCACGTCGGGGAGTTCGGGCCAGCGCTCGGCCGAGGTCACCGCTAGCGGGCGCAGCCTGCCTTCCCGGATGTGGGGCAGGAGGACGGATTTGCCGTTGATGGTCATCTGGATTTGGCCGCCGAGCAGATCGGCGATCATCGGCGCGCCGCCGCGGTAGGGGACGTGGACGATGTCGGCGCCGGTCCTGAGCTTGAACATTTCCATGAGAAAATGCGGCGCGATGCCGATGGCGTTGCCGTAGTTCAGCTTGCCCGGATTGGCCTTGGCGTAGCGGACGAGGTCCGGCACCGTTTTCGCCGGCATGGAAGGCGTGGTCACCATCACCTGCCGATCGATCACGACCATCGCCACCGGGAAGCAAGCTGTAGCCGTCGGGGCTTGCGTTGGCGACCTGGCGGGCGCCGATCGTGCCGCCCGCGCCGGCCTGGTTCTCGACGATGACGGACTGCCCGAACCGCGACGACATCGCTTGCGCGACCAGGCGCGCCGAGGTGTCGGTGGCGCCGCCGGCGGGGAATGGGGCGACGAGCTTGATGGGGCGGTCGGGATAGGATTGGGCGGAGGCGACATCGGCCGCGGCGGGGGCGAGGGCCGCGATGAGCGAGAGGACCACAGCTGCGCGTTTCATCAGTCGCTCTCCAACGTCATTCATGGCGCGCTCTGAAGATCATATCCCGTTCTTCCTTCGCCTGCTTGCTGCGGTCGGATCGAAGCAACATTTTGGTTGCGCAGGACACGCCCTCTCTTCGTGTCATCGTCCGCGAATGCGGACGATCCAGTAGCCACCGACCTGGGGAAAAGGCATTACTTGGTCTCAATAGCTTGCTCGGTGGTTTACTAGATGCCCCGCCTGCGCGGGGCATGACGACGAAGTTAAGGCTCCGGCTTAGCGCCCATGGGGTCAAGCCCGGGGGTGACGCATCTTGGTTCGCCCCATCGTCCGCCCGTTCACGGTCTGGACTCTTACGGCGCGGAACCCCTTGGGGTTAGAGTCGGTCGATTCGCGGGCGGTTCGGCGGAGTGAGGCACGTCGAATTCGGGCGGGCTCCGCCCACGCGGTCCCGGGGGTCGCGCCGGCGTCGCAACGCGCCGGTGAAATGCGGCTAGGTGGGGCACACGGGAATGCCGGACACCGGCGGGGGCTTTGGGGCTCGGCCGCGGCGGAGCGGATTCCGCACGGCTGGCACCGCCGTTCTCGCATCTTCGCCATGGCCGGGCGTTGCGCACGCCGATGTCGGCGCGCTCGCCCAGATCGGCAGCCATGAGCTGGCGGCGCTGGCGCTCTTGCTCGGCATCCTCTCCTTCGCGGTGATCGCCGCGATCCTGTTCGTGCGCACGCGGCGGCGGCTCGCCGAGACTGTGGCGGCGGCGCGGGAGGAGGCGATCTCGCTCAAGGCCGAGGCCGACCGGGTCAGTGCGCTGTTGCATTCCGAGCCGCAGATTCTCGTCGCCTGGGCGGCGGCGGCGGACGAGCCGGAGATCATCGGCGATCCGACGCTGGTCACCAGCGCCGACGCGCCCCACCGCGTGCTCGCCTTCGGCACCTGGCTCGACCCCGAGCAGGCGCAGACCATGGAGCGGCTGGTCGAGGATTTACGCGCACGGGGCCAAAGTTTCTCTGCCACGCTGACCACGCTGGCGGGGCGTCCGATCGAGGCCGAGGGCCAGGTCGTCGGCGGGCGCGCGATCCTGCGGCTCAAGGACGTGGGCGGGGTCAAGCGGGAGCTGGCCGAGCTGCTGCTGCGGTTCCAGAGGCAGATCGACGAGACCGAGGCGGTGCGCACCCTGGTCGAGGCGCTGCCCTCCCCGGTCTGGGCCCGCGACGAGGCCGGCAAGCTCAACTACGCGAATGCGAGCTATGCCCGCGCGGTCGAGGCCAGGAACCCCGCCGAGGCGGTGCAGAAGGGGATCGAGCTGTTCGACCGCGCCGCCCGCGAGGAGCTGTTGCGCGCGCACGAGGCGGCGCAAGCCTATGCCGGGCGGCTGCCCGCCATCGTCGCGGGCAGCCGCGCGAGCTTCGACGTCCTCGTCTTCCCGGCCAGGCGCGGCAGCGCCGGCATCGGCATCGAGGCGACCGAGACCGAGGCGATGCGCGGCGCGCTCGAGCGCCTGGTCGAGGCGCACCGGCGCACCCTCGACCAGCTCGCGACCGGGGTCGCGATCTTCGGCACCGACCAGAGGCTCAGCTTCTACAACACCGCCTATCGCTCGTTCTGGGATCTCGACGCCGGCTTCCTCGACCAGCGGCCGACCGATTCCGCGGTGCTCGACCGGTTGCGCGCCGCCCGCAAGCTCCCCGAGCAGCAGGATTTCCGGCAATGGAAGACCGATCTGCACGAGGCCTATCAGGCGCTCGAAGCCAAGAGCCACGAATGGCACCTGCCCGGCGGCCGCACGCTCCGCGTCGTCACCACGCCCAATCCGGAAGGGGGCGTGATCTACCTGTTCGAGGACATCAGCGAGCGGCTCGAGCTGCGGCGCCGCTACGAGGCGCTGATCCGGGTGCAGGGCGAGACCCTCGACAACCTCGCCGAGGCGGTGGCGGTGTTCGCGAGCGACGGGCGGCTGCGGCTCCACAACCCGGTGTTCGCGCGGATGTGGAAGCTCGATCCGCAAAAGCTCGCCGAGCACCCGCACATCGAGACCGTGATCGGCTGGTGCGAGCCGCTCGCGGGCGAGAACCCGATCTGGCCGGCGCTGCGCGCGACCGTCACCTCGATCGACGCCCGCGATCCCGTCAACGGAAGGATCGAGCGGCGCGACGGCAACGTCTTCGATTGCGCCACGCTGCCGCTCCCCGACGGCGCGACGCTCGTGACCTTCCAGGACATGACCGACTCGGTCAATGTCGAGCGCGCGCTGCGCGAGCGCAACGAGGCGCTGGAGGAGGCGGACAAGATCAAGATCGACTTCGTCCACCATGTCTCCTACGAGCTGCGCTCGCCGCTCACCAACATCATCGGCTTCTCGCACTTCCTCGGCGACCCGGTGACCGGGCCCCTGACCGAGCGCCAGCGCGAATATCTCGGCTACATCCAGACCTCGACCAATGCGCTGCTGGCGATCATCAACAACATCCTCGACCTCGCCACCATCGACGCCGGCGCGATGAAGCTCAACCTCGGCCCGGTCGACATCCGCCAGAGCATGGACGCGGCCGCCGAGGGGGTGCAGGACCGGCTGGTGCAGAGCGGAATCTCGCTCAACATCCGCGCCGCCCCCGACATCGGCAGCTTCACCGCCGACGAGCGGCGCCTGCGCCAGGCGCTGTTCAACCTCCTCGCCAATGCGATCGGCTTCTCGCCCGCGGGCGAGACCGTGACCTTGGCGGCGCAGCGGCTCAAGGATGCGGTCGTGTTCTCGGTCACCGACAAGGGGCCAGGCATCCCGCCCGACGTGAAGGACAAGGTCTTCGACTGGTTCGAGACCCATTCGCTCGGCTCGCGCCACCGCGGCACCGGCCTCGGCCTCTCGCTGGTGCGCTCCTTCGTCGAGCTGCACGGAGGGACGGTGACGCTCGACTCGGC
>WNGK01007936.1_pt1 | contig 11070 bp, 12 predicted proteins | sample 5400601 | NCBI WGS metagenome assembly WNGK01 (sample SAMN13153376, study PRJNA577476) | soil metagenome | isolation source: 60 cm soil or saprolite under Garry oak tree replicate 1 | place: USA:California | collected 2016-06-15
CAGCGATCTCGCTTGCAATGTCGAAATCCTTGGTCTGGACGCGCACGCTCATTGGGGTTTCTTAGCCCCCTGTCACTGGCGGGAACAGCGCAACCTCATCGCCGGCCTTTATCGGAGTATCGAATTTCGCGACGTCGAAATTCACGGCGACGCGCACCGCCCGGCCGGGCGCCAGCTCCGCGGCCCACGCACCGCCGCGCATGCGCAGCCAGGCGAGCAGCGAAGCTACCGTGCCGACACCGCCGGGCAGGTCGACCTTTTCCGAAGGGATGCCCAGCGTCTCGCGCAAGCGGGCGAGGTAAACCAAAGTGATCACAACGACATCTTACCGCACCAAACAAAAACGCCGGCGGTATCGACCCGCCGGCGTATGCAGCTGAAGATGCAGCCTAGAACCGGTATTGCACTCCGATCGATACCTGATCGGACTCGGGCATGCCGCTGCCGATCACCTCGCCGGCGAAACGGCCGAAGCGCGCGTACTCGACGCGCAAGCCCAGCGAATGTGTTACGTCGTAGCGCACGCCGAGTCCGTAATTGACGCCGTCACGCTGGCGGCGCGGGTCGCCCGGGATGATCGACGCGCCGGCGAAGAGCGGGCGCGTATCGGTCTGAACGTAGCCCAGCCGGCCGTAGAGTGAAACGCTGCGTGCGAACTCCCAACTGGTGTAAACATCGGCGTTCCACGAACGCGAAGCGACGTCGCCGAAGTTAAGGCCCGGTCCCGGGCCGATGGTCAGACCCGAGCTGCCAGGGTGCAGCGCGTACTTGTCTGTCGTGTTGAACGCGGCCTCGACCGCGACGTCGTTCTTCCAGCGATAGCCGCCGAACAGAAGCGAGCGCTGGGAAACATCGTCGACCAAGGGTGCGGTAAAGCGGTTCCAGACCAGGGTCTGGCCACCTGGATGAGGAGCAAGCACCAAGCCGATCGACTCGCTGCCGTTATCGCGGACGGAGACCCCACCGTAGAACCCAGTCTGGGCAACAGCACTCGCCGCGGCACCCATCGCCAGCCCCGCGCCAAGCGTCCAGGCAAATGCTTGTTTTTTCACGACTTTCCGCCCCGTAATGCACCTGCCATCCACCGCGGACGCACAGGCCTATGCACAACTGACCTTACGCCGGGCCCCCGGCCAAGTCAATTCCGAACCCTCATCAGGCCCAGGCGGTCGAGGATGAATGTTGCAACCACGTCAGGGTCCGCGAGCGGAAGCACCGGCAAGCCGGTCTCCAACGGCCCGTCGGTCACCACGGCGACGATTCCCGGGTCGCGCGGGTGCAGAAGCGGCTTGCCCACGCTCTCCCGATAGACCTCCAGCTTGGGGATGGCCGCGCCCTTGAAGCCCTCCACCAGCGCCAGATCGCACGGAGACAGGCGTTCGAGCGCTTCGCCCAGCGTGAGTTCCGGGTTCCCGCGCAGCTCATGCTGAATCGCCCAGCGTAAGGCAGAGGTGACGAGCACCTCGCGACAGCCGGCTTCGCGATGGCGAAACGAATCCTTGCCGGGCTGGTCGAGATCGAACTCGTGGTGGGCGTGCTTGACCAACGAGACGGTGAGGCCCTGCGCGATGAAGCGCGGGATCAACTGCTCGATCAGTGTCGTCTTGCCGCTTCCGGACCAGCCGGCGAACCCGAAAACCCGCATCCCTGCGTCGCTCAGTGTCGGCCTCCGTGGCGTTTCGGTCGGGTGCTCAGCGGCAGGTCCTCGGGGGCTCCCTGAGTGGGGTCCTCAGTGGGGTCCGATGACGGACCTGATGAACTCACCCTTGGCGTCCGTGTACGCCCTGCGCTCCTGCAGCCCGGATTCCAGGATCGCACGCTTCTTGGCCTGGTATGCATCGCGGAGCGCCGGATCGGCGCGAAGGACATCGCGAAACCGGCGCAATGTCTCGACCTCCGGGCTGGTGTCGGCAATCACGTGCACGTGCAGGCGATAGCGGGTGCCATCATGCTCGACGGCGCCGATGCGCATCGGACGCTCCTCGGGGAAGATATAGCCCCCCTTCTGGCGTTGAAAACCCAGCCCGTCGAGGGCTGCGCGCGTCGCCACGAGCCTGCTTGCCGGATACATGGCCATGAGGTCGACGATGCCCTTTCCCGCGCATCCGGGGATTGCGGTGCTGCCGATGTGCTCGACTTCCGCCCATGGCGCAGCATCCTCGATGATCGCAACGACGTCGGCCGCGGCCCCGATTGCCCTGGGGTCGTATTCCACGTACACGGCCGGCGACTCCGCATATGGCAGGATCAGCGAATTGCGATTCATGCGGCGTTGCGGGCCGTGACGGCGGCAAGCGCTAAGGAACCTGATCTGTCCAATTCGCGCAAACGTCCCTCCTGAGGTTTTGCTGGCGCGATTGTAACCCGTATACTGGTGCCGTCTGCGCGGGGGCTCCGATCGCGCAACAACTCGGGCAAGGAGCGCCGAAGCGGACCCAGGACGTGCGCGCGGAGACTAGGCGGATCGAATCCGTGCCGGGACCCGGCCGATGCGTCGCGCACCATAGAGGTGAATGAGGCATGGCCTATTCGTATTCCATTGGCGTCCAGCCCCTGGTCAACAACATCGTCGACGCGGTCGAAGGCATCGTCGCCCGCGTGCCGGCGACCCGCGAAAGCAAGGTCGAGGCGCCCGCCGCCGCAGCACGTACGCTCGCCAGGAAGGCGGCCACCCGCGCCGCAGCACTCTCGGGCGCACTGGCACTGCCGCCGGGTGTGCTCGGCTTGATGACGGTCCTGCCGGACCTAGTCGCGATTTGGCGCATCCAGGCGCAGATGGTGTCCGATATTTCGGGGCTTTACGGAAAACAGATGCAGCTCACGCGGACACACATGCTCTACTGCCTGTTTCGGCATGCGGCGAGCCAGCTGGCACGCGATGTCGCCGTGCGCGCGGGCGAGCGGCTCGTCATCCGGCAGCTCTCGAGCGGTGCATTGCGCAGCGTGCTGGCAAGCATCGGGATATCGGTGACCCAGCGCATCGCCGGCACCGCGGCGAGCCGCTGGCTGCCGATCGTCGGCGCCGCCGCGGTGGCGGGCTACGCGTACTTCGATACGCTACAGGTGGCGAAGACGGCGGTGAGGATGCTGGAAGGCACGATTCCCGAGACGGGGGTCGACACCTGAAACGTCATTCGAGCTCGGCGCCGCGCCCGCCCGCTCGCCTCATCGCGACCCGGCACCGCCCGCCACCCACGCCGCGATCGTAGAGCGCTCGGCGTCGGTCATCCCGGTGAGATTACCTATCGGCATCGCCTTGGTCGCGACCACCTGCTCGTAGATCTTCTGGGCGTTGGCCATGATGCGCTCCGGCGCGTCGAGCTTGACGTCCTTCGGCGCAACAGCGAAACCCTCCTGCGTTGGCTTGTCGGCGTGACATGACACGCAGCGCTGCCCAACGATCGCCTGCACCTGCGCGAAGGTCGCCACGGCGTTTCCCGCCTGCGGCTTCGGCGGCACGATGGCCATCGCCAGCACGAGCGCCCCGATCGCGGCGGTGATGGGAATGACCCACACCTTGCGCCCCTTGTGACGAAGATTGAAGAAATGCCGCACGTAGGCGGCAAGCAGCAGGATCGCGACCAGCACCAGCCATCCCTGCGGATGGCCGTACGTCATCGGATAGTGGTTGCTGATCATGACGAACAGCACCGGCAGCGTGAAATAGTTGTTGTGCACCGAGCGCTGCTTGCCGCGCAGGCCGTCCATCGGATCGGGCGCGATGCCCTCTCTCTTCGCTTCGACGAGCTTGCGCTGCGAGGGAATGATGACGTGCGCGACGTTGGCGACCATGATCGTCCCCAGCATGGCGCCGATCTGGATGTACATGCCACGCCCGCTGAAAAGGTGCGACAGGCCCCACGCGGCGAGCGTGACGAAGGCGATCATCGCGCCGGCGATCCACGCCTCGCGCTCGAATCCCAGCCGCTTGCAGAGCTGGTCATAGAACAGCCAGCCGACGACGATCAACGCCACGCTGATACCGATCGCCTGCAGCGACGTCAAGCCGGCGAGGCTGCGATCGAAGAGATATACCTGCGCGTTCAGGTAATACATGACAATGAGCAGCGCGAAGCCGGAGATCCATGTCCAGTACGCTTCCCACTTGAACCAGTGCAGCGTCGCGGGGAGGGTTTCCGGCGCGATGCGGAACTTGCGCACGACGTAGAACCCGCCGCCGTGCACCGCCCAGAGCTCGCCGCCGATGCCCTTATCCGCGTCTGACGGATCCCGCGGCGGCTCGAGGCTGTTGTCGAGCCAGACGAAGTAGAACGATGCACCGATCCAGGCGATGCCGGTGATCAGGTGGACCCAGCGCAGGATCAGCTGCAGCCAATCGGAGGCGTAGGCTTCCATCTCGGCTGCGCTAGCTCCCTCGGTACGTCGAATAGCTCCATGGCGACACCAGCAGCGGCACGTGATAGTGCGCGGTCGGATCGGAGATGCCGAAGTCGATGGCCACCTCGTCGACGAACGGCGGGTCGGGCAACGCCACACCGAGGCGCCGGAAGTACGCGCCCGCGGCGAAAACCAGCCGATAGCGGCCCACCGACAGCGTGTCACCCTCGAGCAAGGGTCCATCGGCGCGGCCGTCGGCGTTGGTCGTCACGGACTTGATCGACTCATACCGATCGCCGGCGCGCCGGTACAGCGTGACCGCCATGCCCATGCCCGGCCTGCCGTGCGCGGTATCGAGCACGTGTGTCGTCAGTTGCCCCACGAGCATGCCTCCCTGATGCGGTATTCTATTCCAGCTCACGAAAACAACGATGGCCCCCGCAGATCGCTACCCGCGCGACATGGTCGGTTACGGCGCGCATCCGCCGCACGCGCGCTGGCCGGGCGGCGCGCGCATCGCGCTGCAGATCGTCCTCAACTACGAGGAAGGTTCCGAGAGCTCGGTGCTTCACGGCGACGCCGGTTCGGAGACGTTCCTGTCCGAGATCACGGGCGCGCAGTCGTTCCCGATGCGGCACATGAGCATGGAGTCGCTCTACGAGTACGGTTCGCGCGCTGGGCTGTGGCGGATCCTTCGCCTGTTTCGCGAGCGCCGCATTGCGGTGACGATCTTCGGCGTCGCCATGGCGCTCGAGCGCAATCCTGCCGGGGTCGAGGCGATGCTCGCCGATGGTCACGAAATTGCGAGCCACGGCTGGCGGTGGATTTCGTATCAGCAGATCGACGAAGCGACCGAGCGCGATCACATCGCGCGCGCCGTGGCGACGATCAAGCGTCTGACCGGCAGCGCGCCCGAAGGCTGGTACACCGGACGCGACAGCCCGAACACGCGACGGCTGGTCGTCGAGCACGGTGGCTTCGTCTACGACGCGGACTCGTACGCCGATGACCTGCCGTACTGGATCCAGGTGGATGCAAGCGACGGCGTGAGACCGCATCTCGTCGTACCCTACACGCTCGACACCAACGACATGCGCTTCTCGACCGCGCAGGGCTTCAACAGCGGTGGGCAGTTCTATGCCTACCTTCGCGACGCCTTCAACCTGCTCTACGCGGAAGGCGATCCTGCGGGCCTCGATGCGCCAAAGATGCTGTCGATCGGCCTGCACTGCCGCATCGCCGGTCGCCCCGGCCGGCTCGCCGCGCTCGCCCGCTTCCTCGACCATGTCCAGCGCCACGACGCCGTTTGGGTCGCGCGGCGAATCGACATCGCGCGGCACTGGATGGCTACCCACCCGTACGCCCCGAAGGCATGAATCTCGCGCAACTGAACGCGCTCGATCGCGGCGGCTTCGTCGGCGCGCTGGGCGGCGTGTTCGAGCATTCGCCGTGGGTCGCGGATAGCGCATGGTCCCGGCGTCCCTTTGCGAGCTTGGACGCGCTTCACGCCGCCATGGTCGTGGCGATGCGCAACGCGCCTGAAGAGGCGCAGCTCGCGCTCCTCTGTGCGCACCCGGAGCTGGCTGACAGGGCAGCCGTCCCCGGCGAACTGACGGCCGATTCGACACGAGAGCAGTCTGGCGCTGGCCTGACGGACTGCTCACCCCGGGAGCTCGCCCGGCTGCGGCACCTCAACCGTGCGTACACGCTGAAGTTCGGCTTTCCATTCATCGTCGCGGTCAAGGGGCTCGACCGGGGGAAGATCATCGCCCGCTTTGCGGAGCGCCTCGAGCACGATCGCGCGACCGAGTGGGAAGAGGCGATGCAGCAGATCGCAAGGATCGCCCGGTTCCGGCTCCAGGCGATGATCGAGGGATAGTCGGGGGAGGACGACAATGGCTACAACGACAACGAACCGGAGCTTTCACCCCGTCGACGAGATCCTGCCGTACGGTCAAATGGCTGCGGTTGGCCTGCAGCACGTGTTGGTCATGTACGCCGGTGCGATCGCTGTGCCACTGATCGTCGGCGGCGCGCTCAAGCTGCCGAAGGACCAGATCGGGTTTCTGGTCAATGCGGATCTCTTCGCCTGCGGCATCGTGACGCTGATCCAGTGCCTCGGTGTCTGGCGCTTCGGCATTCGGCTGCCGGTGGTCATGGGCGTCACCTTCGCCGCGGTCGGTCCGATGGTGGCGATGGCGGCGAGCGGAGTCGCGATCACGGGCATCTTCGGCGCGGTCATCGCCGCCGGCGTGTTCACGGTTGCGGTCGCGCCCTTCGCCAGCAGGCTGGTGCGCTACTTTCCGCCGCTAGTCACCGGGACGATCATCGCCGTGATCGGTATCACGCTGCTGCGCATCGGGATCAGCTGGGCGGGTGGCGGCGTCGGAGCGAAGAATTTCGGTGATCCGGCGAATCTCGCCGTGGTCGCGCTGGTACTCGCCACGATCCTCGCGATCAACAAGCTCTTCGACGGTTTCATCGCCAATATCGCCGTGCTCATCGGGCTCGTCGTCGGCTTCGCCGCAGCGCTGGCGTTCGGCATGGTCGAATTCGCCGGCGTGCGCGATGCGGACTGGATCGCGCTCATCTACCCGTTCCGCTTCGGCGCACCGACCTTCGACGCGAGCGCGATCGTCTCGCTGTGCGTCGTGATGATCGTGGTGATGGTCGAGTCGACCGGCATGTTCCTCGCGCTGGGCGAGATCTGCGACCGCACGGTCGGTCCGCCGGAGATCGCACGCGGACTCGCGACCGATGGCCTGGGGACGATCATCGGCGGGGTGTTCAACACCTTCCCCTACACGTCGTTCTCGCAAAACGTGGGTCTAGTCGGCGTCACCGGCGTGACGAGCCGCTTCGTGGTCGCCGTCGCCGGCGGCATCCTGGTCGCGCTGGGCCTGCTGCCGAAGCTCGGCACGCTCGTCGCGTCGATCCCGCAGCCGGTGTTGGGCGGAGCGGGGCTGGTCATGTTCGGCATGGTCGCCGCGACCGGCATCAAGATCCTCGCTCGCGTCGATTATGCGCGGCGGCACAACCTCCTTATAATCGCCATCAGCGTTGCGGTCGGCATGATCCCGCTGGTGGCACCGACGTTCTTCGCGCAAGTCCCGAAGTCGCTGGGCCCCCTGGTCAACAGCGGGATCACGCTCGCGGCGATCAGCGCAGTGTTGCTCAATGCGCTGTTCAACGGCGGCGGATCGGAGGTGGAAGCCGGACGTCTGCCCGAAGTCGATCGGGGCCCCTAGATGCGCCACACCGAACGAAGGTTCGGTCGCCGCCTCGGCCCCTAAGGTCCAATCAGCATTTCGCTCGAGGAAAATGCCATGAAGTCGATCGTTGCGGTTGCGCTCGGAGCCGCGTTGCTCCTGTGGACGTCGGTCGCTTGGTCGCAGGACGAGAAGCCCCAGCCCGAACAGCGACGCAGCGGGAAGCCCGGGTCGATGAACTCACGGATGGACGAACAGCTGAGGAAACTGCAGGCGCTGCACGAGAGGCTGACGGCGACCGCGGCGACGCCTGAGGAACGCCAGAAGGCGATGTCCGATGCTCGCATGGAGATGCAGGCGAGCATCACGATGATGCGGCAACCGACGCCGCGTGGCGGCCCGAGCGGTGAAGAGAAAGCCCTGAGCGAGGACATGATGGAGGGGCTGACGCCGGGGCGGCGAGGCGGCGGCGGCAGCAGCGGCGCCGGCGGCGGACACACTCTGGTCGCCGCCAAGCGAACCGAAATGGTGCTGATGCTGATGCAACTGATCGTCGATCAGCAGGCGCTCCTCGCCGCACCGATTGCCGGCGATGCGGCGCTAAAGCCCAACCGCACGACGGCAAAGAGCGCAGCCAAGTCGGCCGGGAGCAGCGCGACGGCCAAGAAGTAAAGAGCAACGGCCCCTCGACGGCATCTGGCCGTCGCCAAAGGCGCCGCGTCGAATCGCCTGGAGGCACGGAGCGCCGCTTCGACGGGCGCGTCACGCCCCGCGCAAGCGAAGCGCGTTGCTCACCACCGAGACCGAGCTGAACGACATCGCCGCAGCCGCGATCAGGGGCGATAACAGGATACCGAAGAACGGGTAGAGCACGCCCGCGGCGATGGGCACGCCGAGCGTGTTGTAGACCAGCGCGAACAGAAGATTCTGATACATGTTGCGCACGGTCGCTTCCGAAAGCTGCCGCGCCCGCGCAATGCCGCGGAGATCGCCCTTCACCAGCGTGACCTGTGCGCTGTGCATTGCCACATCGGTTCCGGTGCCCATCGCGATGCCCACGTTCGCGCGCGCGAGCGCCGGCGCATCGTTGATGCCGTCGCCAGCCATGGCGACCCGCCGGCCCTCCCCTTGCAAACGCGCGACCAGATCCGCCTTGTCCTGCGGACGCACTTCCCCATAGAACTCGTCGATGCCGAGCTGCCGGGCGACGGCCTGGGCCGTGGTTGGACCATCGCCAGTCGCCATGACGATGCGGATCCCGGCCTGATGCAACGCCTCGATGGCACCCGGGGTCGATTCCTTGATCGGATCGTGCACGGCGAGCAAACCCGCGAGGCGGCCATCGACGGCGAGGTAGATGACGCTCGCGCCTTCGCCGCGCAGCCTCTCCGCGTCTGCCGCGAGCGGCGCGGCATCGCCACCGCCTTCGGTCACCAACCGGGTATTGCCGAGAACGACCGAGCGGCCCTCGACGACCCCGCGCACGCCGATCCCCGTGGCCGACTCGAAGGACTCCGCCTTCGACAGTTGCAGCCCGCGGCTGCGCGCCGCTTCGACGATCGCGTTGGCGAGGGGATGCTCGCTGCCCTGATCGATGCTCGCCGCGATCCGCAGCACGTCGTCTTCGCTGAAGGGCGAGACTCCGATCGCACGGGCGAACACCGGTCGACCCAGCGTCAGCGTGCCGGTCTTGTCGACGATCAGCGTGTCGATCCGTCGCAGCGTTTCGAGCGCTTCGGCGTCACGGAATAGCACCCCGCTGGTTGCAGCGCGCCCGCTCGCGACCATGACCGACATCGGCGTGGCGAGCCCCAACGCGCATGGACAGGCGATGATGAGCACGGCGACCGCATTGAGCACCGCGTAGACGCCGCGTGGATCGGGACCGAAGAACCACCACGCGATGGCCGCCAGGACCGCAACGCCGAGCACCGCGAGCACAAACCACTTTGCGACCACGTCGGCCAGCCGCTGCATCGGCGCGCGGCTGCGCTGCGCTTGCGCGACCATTTGCACGATCTGCGCCAGCACGGTCTCTCCGCCGATCTTCTCGGCGCGCATGACGAGGCTGCCCGTGCTGTTGATCGTCGCGCCGATCAACCGCGCCCCTGTGACCTTCTCGACCGGTATCGGCTCGCCGGTGAGCATCGATTCGTCGACGCTCGAGCGACCCTCGGTCACGACGCCGTCGACCGGGACCTTCTCGCCGGGACGCACGCGCAGCGTGTCGCCGATGTGCACGTCGGTCAGCGGTACGTCGGCCTCACTGCCGTCGGCCGCAATCCTGCGCGCGGTCTTCGGCTGCAACCCCAACAGCGCCCGAATGGCCGCCGAGGTATGCGAGCGCGCGCGAAGCTCGAGAACTTGTCCGAGCAAGGTCAGCGACACGATCACCGCGGCCGCTTCGAAGTAGACGGCGACGCTGCCTCCTTCCCGGAATTCCGCGGGGAAGAGCCCGGGTGCAACGGTTCCCAGCACGCTGTAGAAATACGCCGCGGCGACGCCGATGCCGATCAGGGTCCACATGTTGGGGCTGCGGTTGCGGATCGACTCGAGGCAACGGACGAAGAACGGCCAGCCCGCCCAGAGCACGACCGGCGTCGCGATCGTGAGCTCGATCCACGGCATCACGCCCGGCGCGAGCGGCAGCAGCCGGTGCCCACCCATCGCGAGCACAACGGAGACAACACTCAGCGGCAGCGTCCACCAGAACCGTCGGGTGAAGTCCTCGAGCTCGGGGTTCTTTTCCTCCTCGAGCGAAGGCATCTCGGGTTCGAGCGCCATCCCGCAGATCGGACAATTGCCAGGCGCGTTCCGGCGGATCTGCGGGTGCATCGGGCACGTGTAGATCGCCGCATCTGCGGGCGCGGAAGCCTCGCTCGGTGCGCTTGCCCGCGTGCCGCCATGCTTGTGGCCGATCTGATCGATGCTCACCCGCGCGGCGGGGCCTCCGGCCTGACCGGCTGGCGCCGCGGCGGCCGAGCCTGGCCGCCCCTTGCCTATCTGGCCGATGCTTACGCGCGCTGTCTGACCCGGCGACGAACCCGCGGGCTTGTTGAGGTATTGTTGCGGCGACGCCTTGAAGCGCGCCAGGCAACCGCCGCAGCAGAAGAGGTATTCTCGGCCATCGTAGGTGTACCGATGCGGCGTGTCGGCGCTAACGCGCATGCCGCACACTGGGTCGATGGCTCGGACGTCCGTGGGGCTCGCCGGCGTGCCCGGGTGTCGATGGTTCTGTTCGTTCATGGGTTCCCGCCTCGCATCATCATGCGATACCGGCCGATAACGCGCAAATGGGGCTTGCCGGCGGTTTCCCAAGACTTGAGCCGGCCGGCCGAATGACCCGGACCCGCCCCGCGGTCAACGGCTCGCTCCAATGGCTAAGACAACGCGCGCTGCTCTCGCTGCTTACGCCACCCGTATCGGGTCAACCCCTTCGGCTTGTACACGGACAGCGCCGTGGCCACGAGCAACACCACCACGGCGGCACCCGACTCGATCACGAGTTGGATCTTCAGTCCGT
>WNGK01017846.1_pt1 | contig 11069 bp, 7 predicted proteins | sample 5400601 | NCBI WGS metagenome assembly WNGK01 (sample SAMN13153376, study PRJNA577476) | soil metagenome | isolation source: 60 cm soil or saprolite under Garry oak tree replicate 1 | place: USA:California | collected 2016-06-15
AATACTCAGACGCTTGAGCACCCCTGGCTTCTGATTGACTCTACTCTGCTCTTCCAGATACTCCAACTGAAAGTATAGACCTGGCTGCTGCTCTATCGTCAGAGCTGCCTCTACGTGCTGGCCGTAGATATGCGCAGTCGCACCATCTACCTCGCATGCCAGCCAGGTAACAAACGCTTCCTCAATCTCGTGCTCCCCCTCGGCAAACACAAAAGAATCGTGTAGCCAGACAGTTTGCTCACCGTCGCCTTCTGTGGTAAGCCGCAACTCGCGCCTGGCGCTGGTGAGATCGGGACAGTCGTAGGCATCAGCAAATTCGAGAGCTACCTGCTTATATCCACTCGCTCCGCTCTTTTCTATACTTTCTAGCAGCCTTCCAGCAAAAGCATGCCCTGTCCCCTGCAATCTGCCATCGATACGCGGAACGCTATGACTATAGGAATTCGCAAAAATATTCTCATAACGGTGGGGGCCAAAATAGTCTCGCGAATACAATCCTCTTCCGGGGTCGGTCAGCACGTTTTCACCAGCTACATGCAACAGAAAGCTGCCGATATCGTTGTGGTTATGTTGCTCATCATTATGCCCCGCCTTAACGGCTAGCACAAGCGGAAGATCGGCCTCTACAGGTGCAACGAGCCGTGCAGTGCCACCTGCGGGGAGCCAGGTATCGGTCGGCAAGATCGCAGGAGGTTGAGCACCATCCCACCACAGGATGTCGCGCAGCATCATCGGTAGCCGCCAATCGCTATCTGGCTCTGCCGGGCTAGCCAGCAGAGCCCGTAACGATGCCTCCCCTGTTCGTTCCGCCAGCCGCGTGATAATCCCTGAGTGAAAGCGCACAAGTTCATCACAATCGGCAAAACTCGCAAAGTAGGAACCATCCTCTTCAAAGGCCGTATCCAGAAAAGCGTCCAGGCCGGTGAGCGCTATCTCCAGTGCTCGCTTTAAACGAGCAGGCTCCCCCTCCAGCAGCAGAAAGGTCGCGGCTATTGAACTATTGCATACGCCGTTCCAGTTACTCGCGCCCTGATACCAGCGGTGCAAGTGATGGAAGCACAGATATGGGTCGAAGACTCGGCGCTCGATCTCCACGCGCACGCGATGGCGTACTTCCTCATCAAGCGTGTCACCCAACAGCAGCAACGTTTCTGCCAGTAGAAAACCTGTTTCAGCTGCGAACAGATCAATTGGTACGAATTCGTGGGCTGGGAGCACCCAACTGCTCTCTTCGCAGACATGCCATATATAATTCTGGACCACGTCCTTCAAAACGGCCTCGCCCAGGAACAGGCGCAGCGCTGCCGCCGAGAGTCGCGCTCGCTTGAGAAAATAGGGCGCTTGATAGGAATCTCTCTCTCCAACACGGCGAAACATACGATAGGCGGTATAATCCGTCTGCCGCCAGAAAGACCATCGCCCCTTCAAAGTCTTGCGGCTTTCCCCAACGGCCAGCGGGAATGCGTGACACGATGGCGGCATAGCGCTCCGCGTCGCTGCGCAACGCCTCGGTATTATCCGTATCGACGTAGCCGGGCGCGATAGCATTTACCTGCACACCCTTTCCTGCCCACTCGTTGGCCAACGCCTTCGTCACCTGGGCAATCGCGCCTTTGCTGGCAGCAATCGCCTGCGTAAGCGGTAAACTGCCGTCCCGCTTCACGCACCTCGCGTTCCACAGCACTGCCATGCTCCTCAAGGGTCGCGCTTACCCCGATCACATCGGCACCCGCCTGCGCGAGCGCGACGGCCATCGCCTTACCGATGCCGCGCTTCGCGCCAGTCACCAGGGCCGTTTTGCCGTCTAAGCGAAACAAATCTAAAACAGACATAGCCGTTTTCTCCTATTTTTATAAATTGAAGTATCATAATCCGCATTCAGTACTTTTTTCATCTACATTTACAATTACATCTTTCAATCGATATAAAATTAGCAGCTATTTTTACTTTATGCACTATAAAATAGGAGATACATATTATGACTATTGCGCCTGCTTTGATTAATTATCCTATGAACGAGGAACAACGGGCTATTATTTCACACAAACAAGGACCATTACTTATTATTGCCGGACCTGGTTCCGGCAAAACGCGTAGTTTGACACTATTAGCAATGAATCTTCTTCTGTGTGGTGATGCTCAACCATCCGAATTGATTCTCTGCACCTATACTGAAAAGGCTGCCCACGAAATGCAGGATCGCTTAATGCAAATCGCGAGAAACGTAGATTATAAACAAGACCTTGCACCATTACGCATTGGTACCATTCATGGTATCTGTAAACAACTAATCGCCGAAAATACTCATCATCTTCGTATCGAAAATGAATTTGCCACGCTTGATCAGTTTACGAGGCAATTTCTCATTTTCGGAGATATTGATAAGATTTGTACATCTACAATGAAACTTTTTTTCCAGAAACAGTGGGGATCATTATGGCAAGTGGCAAAAGAACTTGGCTCCTCCTTTGATAAGATTACAGAAGAGCTACTCTTCGAGAAGCTCGAAACCGCTTACAAACATATATCAGCACCATCATTACATTCTAGCAACGACCGACTCCGTTTGTATTTAACGCATGCTTATGCTAAATATCAAAGACTTCTCGAACAGAGAAATTGTCTTGACTTCGCCCATCTACAAAAATGTATTTACAATTTGCTTCATGATCCCACAACGTTTCCCCACGTCACAAGAGGTATACGTTACGTGCTTGTTGATGAGTACCAGGATACCAACTATATTCAGGAGCAAATTCTCACAATGCTAGCGTCCACCACAAGCAGCAACAATCTCTTCGTCACCAACGACGAAGACCAAGCTCTTTATCGCTTTCGGGGAGCAACTGTGCGTAATATTCTCGAATTTGCCCAAAAATTCCCTAATTGCAAACAAATACACCTCATGACAAATTATCGCTCACATCCAGGGATTATCGAGAGCTACAATACTTGGATCGCATCCATCGAATGGTCTAACCCTGGAGGCCCTCCCTTCCGTACAGAAAAAAGTGCTCGCGCTTCTCATAACAATCACACAAACTATCCCGCAGTGTGTACCATGACCCACATGAACATTCATAATGAAGCAGAACAGTTCGCAAAACTCGCTGCCTTCCTCAAGGAACAAGGCAGAATAAAAGACTACAGTCAGATTGCGCTGCTACTTCGAAGCGTAAAACCAGAGGTCAGCACACCTTATATTCAAGCATTAAAAGAACAAAATATTCCCTATTTCTGTCCACGAGCCATGTCTTATTTCGCTAATGACCAAGTATGCTTAATGATTGGCTGTTTTGCATATATTCTTGATTTCGAGGACGAATGCACCGCAATGCTTGAAGATGATCCATTCCCTGACTATCTTCACAAATGCCGAGAGCAACTGAAAAAAGCTCTCCTTTTACACATACACTTACACGCAACGCTGTTTCAGATGAGAGAAGAAATACGACAGGGAGATCAACAATCAGAGGTCCAGGGGAAATCTTTGATAGATTATTTCTATCGTCTTATGGTGCACAATCCATTTCTTATTTCTATCAAAGAGGCAAGCGACAATGCGGCACAGCCATATCATCTGGAGATACTATCTCAACTCCTTCAAACCTTTCACCATTACTACTCCCACGCCAATATTACACAACAGAACTATCACAGTGTGGCATACAACTTCTTTCAAAAATTTCTCATTTTGCTATACAATGATGGCCATGATCATTATGAGACATCATCGCAGTCTCTTCCTGAAGGACACGTACCCATCCTCACTATTCATCAAGCAAAAGGACTGGAATTCCCAATAGTTGTCGTAGGACGCCTGGACCAGCGCTCCAATTTCTCTGATAGTCAGAAACATAAGGCATTACAAGAGCTCTCTCTCCAACCATCTTTCGAACCTAATAACCGCATTCCAGGTTTTGATCTTTGTCGCCTCTACTATGTTGCTTTCTCTCGTGCGAAAAGCCTCCTCATACTGACTGCGGTGAGAAAACCAATGACCCCTCTGACTTCGCTCTGGCAACGTCTTCCATCATTATCTATTCAGCTCTACAAGACTTGCCCACGCCAATTCCAATTTTTCCATGTCTACAAATTTTCGCCAAACTATAATGAAACACTCTTTTTAGGGCAACTTGTCCATTATACACTTGAGCACATTCACCGATGCGCACGTGATGGTGGCCTTGCGGCCTTGAATGAGGAGACCATCTACAAAATTTTTGAACGTAAATTTCGAGCATTGATGCAATTCCATCTCTCTCCTATAGATGACAGAGAAAAGAATCAAGCCTGGCAACAGATTCTGCGATATTTTCTGCAAAACCGGGAAATACTACAAAATATCATAGCCGCTGAACTACCTGTTCAAGTCACCAGAGATGATTACGTTCTAACCGGCAAAATCGACCTTTTGGTCAAGACCTCAAGCGGCTTCGACCTCATCGACTTCAAGACACAACCCAGGCAAAATAGAGGATCAGCGATCCTAGAACAGTATGAGCACCAATTACACTTCTATGCTCATGCGGTAGAACAATATAAAAACCAGAGGCCAGAAAGACTGTATCTATACTGGACTGCCGAAGAGCGCATCGAAAATGCATTGATGGAGATACCTTTTCAGATAGAAAAGGTAAAAAAGCTTAGTAGAGATCTTGAAAGAGTTGTTCTGAACATCAAAGAGGAGAAATTTCATGTAAAAATACCACCGATAGCTGAAATTTGCCAGCGCTGTGACATACGTCATTTATGTCGACAAGATGGCGTGATAGAAATATAATATTTGCACTCTCACAACTCTACACATTGAGCAGCTAAGCTTCTCTCAAGTTCTGTATCAACCGAAAAGTACCAAATTGATGCATAACTGTTGCCCTCCATGTTATAGTCCAATCGACTATAATGCGGTTTTGTACTATTAAAGGCGCACGTCTATGGCTCTACCCACAACTCCCGATACCATGGCTGAAAGAAGCTCAATTCTGCGCTCAGAACGTATTGCAGGCGGCATTCTGCCTAAAGTGCTCAGTTCTTTCGACATGGTCGCTATTTTTATTGCTATAGTACTCTGGATACCTAATGCGGCAACCGTGTCAGGGGCGGGGCCAGCAGCTTTCGTGTACTGGGGGCTGGGTTTCGTTACCTGTCTCATTCCAGGAGCTATGGTGACGGGGCAACTCGGCTTAATGTTTCCAGGCGAAGGGTCCATTTATATCTGGACCACCAAAGCTTTTGGCAATCTAGTAGGTTTCCTGGGAGGCTTTTGCTCCTGGTGGCCCGGTATTCTTGTGATCATCGCCGCGGGTGATTCTGTTGTTATCTTCATCCAGAGCCTGGGCAATCTCTATCATCTCTCGCTGTTGCCGGACTCAGGCTCACAAGGTCTGGTTATCCTGCTGGTTATTACTATTTCCTTCCTCCTTTCAATATTGCGCTTCCGTATGACGCAAAATCTGGTCAATATAATCTTCTTCATCTATAGTACCGCTATTTTATTAATCGGCCTGGCAGGGGTGATCTGGTTAATGACAGGCCATCCATCCAACACCGACTTCTCCTTCACAACAGGCCGGTGGGCACTCAGCGGCTCTAATATTACCTTCTATGGTACTGTCATCCTGGCTTTGCTAGGTATTGAGGTCCCTTTAAATATGGGGGTAGAAATCAAGGATACCAGTTCCATCACACGCTATTTGCTTTGGGGATCGGTGGTGGTGATGGTGGCTTATCTCATTGTCACCCTCGGCCTGATGATAGCTGTACCCCTAAAAGAGCAGACCTCCGCCGGGGCATTGATAAAAGCTATTGTAAGAGGATTTGGCCCACTCGGTCTGTTCCTGGCAACTATTGTGAACATTTTCCTGATTGGCTTCTTTGTTTTTGTGGGTGCAGTCTATAACTACTCTTTTGCCCGCTTGCTTTTCGTCTCCGGGCTGGACCGCCGCCTGCCAGCCGCCATTAGTAAGATCAATGCCAACAAAGTCCCCTGGATCGCTGTGCTAGCTCAAAGCGCACTCGCAGCCTTACTCGCGGCGTTTATCTTTATTATTGCACCTATTGTCATCCCCACTAATGAAGTCTCAAATATCATGTATAATATCCTGTTGGCCGCGGCAACCATCTTCTGGAGCTTGTCGATGGTCTTTCTCTTTATCGATGTCATTACCATCCGTCACAAATTCCGCTCTATCTTTGGGCGTATTCGCCTCGCACCTGACTGGATTTTCACATTATGTGCCATAGTTGGCGCCATCGCCAATAGTGCAGGCATCATCGTCATTTTTATCTCTCCCTGGACAAACTCCCCTGGCAATGCCCTGCTGTCCACGGCACAATGGGATACCTGGATGGCAGCCATTACTATCATTGCCTTAATCATCGCTGCCGCCGTGTATTTCATCGGACAGCAAACGATACGCCAGAGTATGAGCGATGCAGAACTTATCGCAGAGGTGACACGATGATTCATAGATAGAGCTACAATCGCTCACAAAGGCATAGTAGATATAGAGCGTGTACAGCACTATATACAGACTCAACCGCGTTTCTTAGCATATTGAGCCGGTGTTCTCCCTACAACCGCTTTAAAGTCTTTGATGAAATGCGCCTGATCGAAATAGCCAAGCTCTAAGGCTATTTCCGCACCATCTAGAACCTCACCCTGCGCCAATCGCTCGGCAACTTCATGGAGTCGATAGCGTTTGATCACCCACTTAGGGCTAACGCCAACATACTGACTGAAGAGCCGCTGCAGCGTTCTCTTTTGCAGATTGAGACAACGCACGATATCATCCACCCTGGTGATTTCTGGGTGCGCGATGATCGCATCGACAATGCGGTTGATCTCGATTACATGCTCATCGCGTTCCGGCAGGCGCTCACACAGGAACCGTTCCACAATTTCCCGCATCTCGCCCTCATCCTCGCGCGCTAGCAGCACATTCTCCAGAGCGCTGATATCAACGCCAAACGCTTGCTGGCAACCGAGGGTTGCATCGGTAAATGTAGAGATCGGCACCTTCACAAAGGGGTAAAAGGCTCCCGGCCTGAATTTAATGCCGAAAACGCGACCCTTGTTCTCCAACAAGCGCGAGAACTTTCCGGTCATCACCCCGAAGATCTTCGTCTGCCCCTTCTCAAAAACCAGGTGGACAGAGGGATAGGGAAGCGTCTCCTGCACATACGGCCCCTGGTCCCTGAGATCCCAACTGACGATCCAGTAGTGCTCTACGAAGAAACTCAGATCCTCAGTAGGCGGAAGAAGTGACAGATGAAACCTCTTCTCGCCTTGCGTTGGCTTCAAAATACCCTTCGGATTGTCGAAGTTCGACTCTAGCATCACTAGCACCTGACAAGGATGAGTCCCCTCATCCCCAAATAGCGAGCCTGCCAGGCCCCAAAACAACACCGTTCTTTCTCCCTGTTATAGCACAAATTTGTTCTAGCGTCGCGTTTTTACAATCATTTACCACGCTTATGCCTTATCATATAGGTCATAAGTTCTACGATATATAAAGGAGAAGATAACCATGAATAGCCTCATACAAGAGAAATGGCCCTGGATTGAAGGAACACACGGCATGCGTACGCAGTTGATCGACATCCTGAGTGATGCTGACCTCGCTTTCAACGCAGGTGGACAGAATATGACGTTGGGCGCACTGTTACGCGAGATGGGAGATATCGAGTATTCGTACATCCAGTCATTGAAAACCTTCAAGCAGGACTGGTCGTACCGTAACACAGAACCGGGCATGGAGAGCAGCATCTCGCAGATCAAGGCATGGTACCAAACACTGGATGACGAGATGAAAGCGACGGTCTCTGATCTCACCGATGAAAATAGCGCAAAGACCATTGATCGCAGCGGCTACAATATGCCGGTTGCCCTGCAACTCGATGTCTATCTCCAGGCATTGCTGATTTTCTTTGGCAAGGTCACCGTCTTTCTCAAAGCGATGAATAAGCCATTGCCACCAACAATTCAAGAATATATCGGCTAACGAGTTTGTTTTATCAGTCATCCCGAACTTTTGATGCCGTTCACCAAACCGCTCTTGTCCAGACCCCTCGCACCTTCGGCGCTCGCAGGAGGAAAATATGAGTGGATCGGCTGGCCCTGCGGGCCAGCCGATCCACTCATTGAAGAAACCACGAGCCGCTTGCGGCGAGGAGCCTCGGTCAGGGCGAGATGAACAGACCAAACGCCTGTTTGGAACATTCGGAATGACTCATGTAAACAAACTCGTAAATATTCTCAGAGGCACCTTTTCAAGCATTGAAACCAGGCGATCTGTACGGCATAATGAAGACAAATGGCATACACACCTGATAAGCGCAGAACGGATCACCTGACTGAATGAGGTCTCTGATGCTCAAAATACTCGAACGCAGCATTACATTGCAACTACTCGTGCTCTATGGCGCATTTCTCCTGCCTCTTCTGCTAGGAGGGATAGAGCTATATAGCTTTGAGCGTGATTCATTGCAGCAAAGCATCCAACGGGCCGATGTGGGCCTGGTCCAGGCGATAGCCTTTACGGTCGAAGGAAATGTACAGACGGTCTCTGAAGACGAAGCCTATCTCGCCAGCACTCCAGCAGCCAGACAGCTTGACCTGCATCAACTCACACCTATGCTTATACAGGCCAGCCACTCCTATCCCGATAGATCCTATATTATCTGCGATCCATCAGGCCGAGTCGTGCTTACCTACCCTCTCAATCAAAAGGTGGTTGGTCAGAATTTCAGCAAGCGCAATTACTTCCAGAGTGCCCTGGCAAGCGACAAGCCGGTGGTGACTTCACCGGAACAAAGCAGCAGTACGTCTTTCTCATCTGTGATTACCCTGGCTACACGTATCACCGACAACAACCATCTTGTTGGTGTAATAATCACGAACCTCTCGTTAGACCAGCTCACCGCTCAACTCATTACCATACAACGGCAGTTCACTGCTAATAACGCGGTGAGTATCTGGCTCGTTGATAAAAACGGGCAATCTTTTGCTGGCACGAATAGTGTGTTCGAGACCCCACCAAATGTGAAGCAATCGCTCCAGGAATTTTCGGGCAGCTTGATCGCTCATCAGCAGAACCGTGATTGGTCGTATAGCTTTATCTCCGTGAAGGGGACAGACTGGAAGGTTGTGGTCGGTCGACCGGTGGATGTCATACTGGCACCAGTGATTAGCTTTCAACATAGCTTGATTATTGCGTTACTGATGCTGGTGGTTGGCGCCAGCCTTTTCTGGATCGCCATGCATGGTTGGGTAGTTGCACCGCTCTCAAGACTGGCACAGGCCGTGAGGATGATTACGCCTGATCGCACGATAAAGGTTACCGAAAGCAAGCTCGTCGCGAAAGAACGGCACCGCGTTGATGAGATTGGACAATTGATCGCGGCTTTTTCGACGATGGAAGACGAGATCCATGATCTCTTTCGCAAAAGCGACGAGACAAGCCAGGCACGTCTGCATACGCTGGATGCTATTATGCAAAGCATGCGAGATGGTGTGCTGCTAGAAAGTCCACAGGGACACATTATCTATGCTAATCGCAGTTTCACCCAGTTTATTGGTATCTCAGCACAGGAGATGCATCTGACAACCGGCAACGATGATTATGTAGCGCAAAAATTGCTAGCGCTGGTGCAAGATCCTACTGCTTATCGCGAGGCGCTGTATCAGATTGAACAGAGCGATGGCCTACAGATGGCTACATTTCAGACACATGGCTATTATAATCAGGTAGGTCAACTGGTGCCTGTACGCCGTGATGTCCACATGCAGCACTTCGAGGTACGAGATGGCGAGGGACAGTTGATTGGACGAGGTAAAATCTTCAATGATGTGACCCGACAAAACGAGGCCGAACAAATAAAGAAGAACCTGCTTGCCATCGTCTCGCACGAACTGCGCACCCCGCTTACCGCCATTAAAGGGTATGCCACAAGTCTGCTGGAAACAGATGTTGAGGTAGACATTACGGTGCAGCAACGTTTTCTCCAGCGTATCGTCGAGGAAGGCGACCGCATGGCGGACCTTGTCACTAATCTCTTAGAAATGTCGCAACTTGAAGCTGGCACGCTGAAACTCTCTCCGGCCTTCTATCCTCTAGATGCTTTACTTAAACAGGTAATATCGGCAGATGAACAGGATCATATTCACATGGACATGTCCACGGAACTGCCGCTCCTCTACGTTGATCGCAGGCGCATAGAGATGGTATTACGCAATGTCATTGAGAATGCTAAACGTTATGCGGGACCTGGAGCTGTTATTGCTATTACCGCCAGGTACCAGCAACATGCGTCAGAACAGGCCGATGCAGGGCTGTATCTCAGTGTTACCGACAATGGACCCGGTCTTCCAGCACAGCTCACCGAACGCATCTTTGACCGTTTTTATCAAATAGATGGCGGTAGGGAACGCAGCGGCGGTGGGGTGGGTCTAGGATTGGCAATTTGCCGTGGCTTTATCGAGGCGCATGGCGGTAGAATATGGGCAGAGAACCGCACAGACGGCATTACAGGCGCAGTATTTCACATCTGGCTTCCAGCAAAGGTGCTACGAACCATTGACGCTCAGTCAAACCTGTTTGAACTACACAATGCATTGTGAACTAGTAGGAGGGAACCTAAACATGCCACAAAATAAGTCTATTCTAGTCGTTGACGATGAGCCAAGCATTCAAGATTTTGTCCGCCATAGCCTGGAAATCCGTTCATTCAAAGTTGAAATAGCTAATAATGGACTGGAGGCTCTAGACCTCTTTTCACGGATGAACTTTCTCCTGGTAATCCTGGATATTATGCTCCCTCAGATGAATGGCTTAGAGGTATGCCATCGCATCAGACAGACGAGCACTATTCCAATTATCATGCTGACGGCCCTGGGAGAGGAGACCGATAAAATAGCGGCGCTGGACATGGGAGCTGATGACTACCTGACCAAACCATTTGGCGTCGGCGAGCTACTAGCACGGGTAAAAGCGGTGATTCGCCGCAGCCATTGGAGTGAGACGCCCATTTCCGCTGGTATGCAGCGTTTCGGGAACCTGGAAATC
>WNGK01007940.1_pt1 | contig 11067 bp, 7 predicted proteins | sample 5400601 | NCBI WGS metagenome assembly WNGK01 (sample SAMN13153376, study PRJNA577476) | soil metagenome | isolation source: 60 cm soil or saprolite under Garry oak tree replicate 1 | place: USA:California | collected 2016-06-15
CTTATGACATTGGGCCTCTTCGAGAAAATCGTGCTGGCCGACACGATGCTTTCCGGTTCGGCCGATCGCATCTTTGGTTACGGCGGTCCGCTTGTCGCGCTTGATTCGTGGCTCGGCGTCATAGCGTTCGCCGGCCAGATATTTTTCGATTTCGCCGGTTACTCTACATGCGCGATCGGCGCGGCTCTGTGTCTCGGCTTTCATCTGAAGGATAACTTTCGTTTTCCGTACGCGGCCATCGGCTTTTCCGATTTTTGGCGACGCTGGCACATTTCACTTTCCACATTCCTGCGCGATTACCTTTACATTCCGCTTGGCGGCAATCAGGTCCGGCCTGTGCGCGCGGCCTCTAATCTCGTCATTGTCATGTTCCTGGGCGGTCTGTGGCATGGCGCAGCCTGGACATTCGTCGTTTGGGGCTTGCTTCACGGTTCTTATCTTGTCGTAGAACGCGTTTTTCGCGTTTTGTTCGAGCACAAAGCATGGGCTAACACCGTGCCGACCCGGGTCCTGGCCGGTTTCGCTACTTACGTCGCCGTCTGCATCGCCTGGGTATTTTTTCGATCGCCCGATTTCACCATCGCCACGCGAATGCTGCACGGCATGTTTGGCGGACACGCGCACGGCGACGCTATCCTTTCCACGCGCGAAATGTTGCAGATTGGTGTCGTCACCGTCGCAATGATTCTGGTGCACTGCTCGCTGCGTGACAGCAATATCGAAACCGCGGTGACGCGCTTGCCGCGCTGGGTCGTGACCGGGGTATGGGCGTTCATGGCTTGCGCCATCATTCTCACTCAAGGAAATAGTAATGCCTTCATTTACTTCCAATTTTAAGCGTAAGCTTCGGCTTCCGCGTTTGTTCTTCGCCAAACCGTCAGAAATAGCTCCTCGGGATTATGAGCGACCGATTCCCGCTCTGCCGTGGCGTGGCATGACCGTTGCCGTTGTGCTGGTCGTGATCGCCGCCGCTGCGGCGTGGGAGTTCTACTGCCGTTCGATCGGTTACGGTCCGACTCTAAACGACAACGAAGATCTCTGGACGCAAGCTCGGCGCAGAGTGAAGCCAGAATCGATTGTGATTATTGGTGATTCGCGCGCCTGGTTCGATCTTGACCTTGATGAGCTGCAAAAAGGATTGGGCAAACGACCGGTGCAACTCGCGGCTGGCGGCAGCTGCGCATATCCAGTGCTGGCGGACTTGGCTAACGACGAACGTTTTCACGGGACCATCATTTGCAGCGTCGTCCCGCGCATGTTCTTCGCGCCGCCGGGATCACCGCCCATGGATCGGTCAGAAAAGGCCGTTCGCCGTTATCACACACAGACCCTGGCCCAACGTGCGAGTCAGTACCTCGCAATGCCGTTGGAGGAACATGTGGCGTTCCTCAAGCAGGAGGAGCTTACGCTGGAGGACCTCCTGAAACGGTTGCCCATCCCAAATCGTCCCGGTGCGCTCGTCCCGCCGCGTTTTCCGCCGTATTTCCAGTCCGAGGATCGGGAGCGTCGCGCCCGCATGATTGAGCAATGCGCGCAGCCCGGGGAGCTGCAAAGCAGGATTCAGCAAATCTGGCTCCCACTTTTCACGCCACCGCCGCCTCCAACCTATATCCCACAAGAAGTCTTCACGGAGAAAATGAAGAAGGCCAAGGAAGATCGCTTTCGAGATACGACTGCTGCGGTGGCTAAGCTTCGCGCTCGAGGCGGCAAGATCGTTTTCGTTCGGTTTCCACTTACCGGTGAACTCAAAGCGCTTGAAGATCGAATCACTCCACGCTCCGATATTTGGAATTTACTGCTAAAGCGCACCGGAACTCCAGGCATTTACTTCGAGGATTATCCGGAGCTCTCGAGCTTTAATTGTCCCGAGTGGTCGCATCTTTCCGCCGGCGACTCCGTTGAATTTACTAAGCGCCTTATTCCACATCTGCGCTCCGCGCTCCAGATGTAGAAATCTTGTAACGGCAGCAGGTGATCGCGCTTCCCAGCCTTGAGCGAACCACTCTGTCGCGAAATTTGGGGCTGATCGAAGACAAAAGCTGGATCTCTGCGCTCGACCACGAAGGCGCTTCGGTTTGCGGTCCCGGCCATCAATGCGAACCAAATAATTTTTTTTGCCAGGAAAAATGTATATACACGCATGATTGGAAGAGAATGATAAAAAGAAAGGGATATGAATACTGACCTTATCGGTTCCATCGAATTGACCGCGTCGGCTGCCATCGTCATTGCTGCGTTGTCGATCGGATTCGGTTCCAATGCGGCCGCGCAGGTTCGTATCGCCCTCTCGCTTAGCAGTTGGTTTGTCGTCGTAGTAATCTTGGCCGCAACGCGCGCGTTATATTACGAACATGGACTCGGCAGCCCCGGTCTGGGTATAGCGGTAGCGCTTCCGATCGTGATCCTTTGCATCGTTGTCTCGCGCGCGACGTCGTTGCGCGAAGGTTTTCATCGGGTACCGCTCTGGCTGCTTGTCGGCGTGCATGCGGTTCGTCTGCTCGGTATCAGTTTTATCATTCTTTACGCGGCGGGCCGTTTGCCCGCGCCGTTCGCTCCGGTTGCTGGCTGGGGAGATATTTTTGTTGGAGCAACCGCCTTCCCGGTTGCATGGCTCGCGTATCGACAACCGGCGAACGTTCGGCCGATCTTATGGATCTGGAATATCATCGGATTAGCGGATTTGATCGCCGCAGTCGGATTGGGAGTAATTTCCTCGCCCGGTCCGGCACGCCTGATCTTCGCCGAACCTAGCTCGGCCATCATGGCAACACTGCCGTGGCTCTTGATTCCGGGCTTTTTGGTCCCGCTACTGGTGGCAGTTCACATCGCCATTTTCATTAGGCTACTCGAGCGCAACGCTAGCCGACCTCTGACTTCCGATCGCTGATCTCTAGAGGCATTTCGGTGACAAAAAGCCAGGAAATTCGCAGTCGGACCGATTTCACGTTCTCTCAATATGAATTGTTTCGTTCAAGCGTGTATCTACACGCATGAATGGGCGCGTGGCGGCGATTAAAGACCAAGAAATCAGCTCCTGTTTTCTCGTATCCTTGTGAATTCAAGTTTGGAGCCGTTAGCCTCTCTGAGAATCATTCGATCGCCGTAGATTTCCATTTGATAAACGGAAGTGGCGAAGGGCGTTTCGATTTTGACTCGATTTTGGTCACCAAATTGATACCTGCCGCGAACAGTCCCGACGAGGACAGACCCATTCTTGGTGAATTCCCATACCATTGCGCCCGGATCTGCTGATGTCCGCCATTTACCGACAATGGTAGGATTCCCGCAACCGGCCAGCGCGCACAGCAAAACTGCCAAAGCGATTATCCGTAACCGGGACTTATATCGGACAAAAATAGATGTCATGGCAACCGAGACTCTCTGTTGCGCAGGCGCGCGTGATCGGCGCAACGCACAGTCTATCCAATCGTCTCGACACCATAAAAGCTCTTCTTTTTTTAGCCATTCGACTGGCCGGGGCCAGAAAGCTCGCAATCAGTCCCGCTCACCCTCTCTCAGGCTGAATTTCTTCCCTCAAGCGTGTATACACGCATGATGATTGGCTCTTGTAGTGCGTCTCTTAGTCGCCTTGCGCGACTGCATCGGCGAACGCGACATCGCCGGATTTCAAATCCAGCTCGGCCTCGGCCGGCGTGCCAAAGACTTGCGCGCGATTGTCGTCGAACTCCCTTTCCCACCGTGCGACCACAACCGTGGCGAGACAATTGCCGATCACATTCACGCAGGTGCGTCCCATGTCCATTAATTCATCGATGCCGAAGATGACGGCGATCCCGATCGGACCGAGACCCGCCGGAATAAACGTATTCAACGTCGCCAGCAAAATCACGAGCGATGCGCGCGGCACGGCTGCGACGCCTTTGGAAGTGAGCATCAACGTTAGCATCATCGTGATCTGCTGGCCGAGCGCCATGTGCCAGCCCATCGTTGTCTCCGCTGCTTGCGCGACAAACACTGAAGCCATCGCGAGGTAGAGAGTGGAGCCGTCGAGATTGAAAGAATATCCGGTCGGCATAACGAAGCCGACGATGTGTCTCGGCACACCGAAACGCTCCATGGCTTGCATCGCCTTCGGCAAGGCCGACTCGCTGCTCGTGGTTGCGAACGCGAGGGTGGCAGGCTCGCGCACCGCCCGCACGAATTGCCTCAGCGGCACCCGGGTGATGAAAATAACGAGGCCAAAAACCAGCAAGATGAAAATGATCAGTGCAAGGTAAAGCGACAGGATCAGTTTGCCGAGATTAGCAAGCACACCAAGACCTTGCGTCGCGACCGTGTGAGCCATGGCGGCGCCCACGCCGATGGGCGCGAACATCATGACGTAGTTGGTGAACTTGAACATGATCTGCGACAGGCTTTCCATCGCGCGAACGATCGGTTTTCCTTTTTCGCCAACTGCAGATACGGCTAGAGCAAAAAGGACGGAGAAAGCGACAATTTGCAGCACATCGCCGTGGACCATCGACTCGATAACGCTGGAGGGGAATAAGTGCACCAGTGTTTCAACGAAGGTCTTGGGATGACCCTGTCCGATCGCCTTGACGATGTCGGTGTTGCCCGCCGTAAGCGTTACGCCGGCCCCTGGTTTCGTGAAGTTCACGACTGCTAGTCCGATAAAGAGCGCCGCTGTCGTGACGAGCTCGAAATAGATCAACGCTTTGACGCCCATGCGCCCGATCTTTCGCAATGCGCCCGCGCCAGCGATTCCGACGACAATGGTCGAGAAAATGAGCGGTGCGATGATCGATTTGATCAGGTTAATGAAGATGTCGCGCAGAAAATAAACTGCGTTCCCCCAATCGGGTCGCAGCCAGCCGATCACCGCACCCACGATCAGCCCAATCATGATTTGCATCGTTAATGACGGGCGGTACCAAGGCCGGCGAGTTCGGTTGGTGGAAGCAGGCTTCATTTAATCTGCGTGAATCTGTGTAATCTGTGGATAGCAACCCTGGCAACACCGTATGTTTCTGACCCATCTCGTCTGCACATCGTGCGGGCTTCGGCATGAATCGTCGCGTTTACAGAATCTTTGCACTGCGTGTCAGAAACCGCTTCTTGCGATTGTCGATCTCGCCGCAGCGGGTCGCGCGCTCACGCGTGAGAAGTTCGCCACTCGCGAGAAATCGTTGTGGCGTTATCGCGAACTGCTCCCATTGCCGGCCGACGTTGAACCGACATCTCTCGGCGAGGGCGGCACGCCGTTGCTCCGCGCGCAAAAGTTCGGGCAAGATGTCGATCTTTGGATTAAAGACGAATCGCAGAACCCGACTCAAAGCTTCAAAGCGCGTGGCATGAGCGTCGCTGTATCGATGGCGAGACATCTCGGCGCGACCAAGCTCGCCGTCCCAAGCGCTGGGAATGCTGGCGGCGCGCTCGCCGCCTACGCCGTGCGCGCCGGCCTCGAAGCGCACATTTTCATGCCGCGCGACACGCCGCGGGCGAACATTACCGAGTGCCGCGAGCTAGGCGCATGCGTCACTCTCATCGATGGATTAATTACCGATTGCAGCGCTGAAATCGCACGGCGAAGAGCGGCCGAAGGCTGGTTCGACATGTCCACCTTGAAAGAGCCGTATCGAATCGAGGGAAAAAAGACGCTCGGTTACGAGTTGGCCGAGCAATTGGATTGGCAACTGCCCGAAGTCATTCTTTATCCCACGGGCGGCGGCACGGGTCTCATCGGCATGTGGAAAGCGTTCGAGGAAATGCAAGCGCTCGGTTGGATCGACAAGAAACGTCCGCGCATGTTCTCCGTCCAGGCAAGCGGATGCGCGCCGATTGTCCGCGCATTTGAAGCGGGAGAAAAAAGCGCGGACGAATTTCCCAATGCGCATACCTGCGCTTCGGGCCTGCGCGTTCCCAAAGCAATCGGTGATTTCCTCATGCTGAAAATCCTGCGCGAATCGAACGGCGGTGCCGTGGCCGTCAATGACGAAACAATGATCCGCGTTACTCACGAAGTCGGATCAAGTGAAGGCCTTTTCGTAGCGCCCGAAGGCGCAGCGTGCTTCGCCGCGCTGAAATCGCTCCGTTCAGCAGGAAAAATCTCGCGCGGAGAGCGCGTTGTCATCTTCAACACCGGGTCAGGTATTAAGTACCTCGACTGCTACGAACCGGATCGCCGCCAAAGCTGATTGATTGGTTCGTCCCGGACAGCGCGCGCAGTTGGAGCGACGAAATTACTTTTTCGTTGGCTTCTTGGACTCGCTCTTGGATTCCTCTGGCTCCTTTGATTCTTTTTTGGAATCGCCGGGGCGATACTCCTCCTGTTCGGCAGCGGCGAACGCTTTTTCCAGGCCCACCATATCTTCACCGGGACGGAGCGTCTCGAAGGTTTCGGCCTCTTTGCGCAGTTCTTCCTCGGAATAGTTGGCGGCTTTGATCGACAATCCGATACGCCGCTCGACTTTGTCCACCTTGATCACGCGCGCTTCGACTTCCTGGCCGACTTTGAGGACGTCTTTCACTTTCGCGACGTGGTCCTCGCTCAGCTGCGAGATGTGGACGAGGCCGTCGATGTCGTCGTTTAGCTGCACAAACGCGCCAAAACTGGCCAGTTTGGTGACTTTGCCTTTCACCAGATCACCGATCTTGTATTTCTGATCGATGTTCTTCCACGGATCTTCGGCGAGTTGTTTGATTCCGAGACTGATCCGCTGATTCACTTTGTCGATGTCGATGACAACGGCTTCGACTTCGTCGCCTTTCTTAAAGACTTCACTTGGATGATTGATCTTGCGGGTCCAGCTCAAATCAGAGACATGGATCATTCCGTCGATGCCTTCATCCAGTTCCACGAACGCGCCGTAGGCAGTCATGTTGCGAATTTTTCCGCGCACGGTGCTTCCGATCGTAAATTTCTTTTCGATCTCATCCCACGGATTCGGTTCGAGCTGACGCAAACCCAGCGAAATTTTCTGTTCTTCTTTGTTCACGCCGAGCACAACAGCTTCGACTTCCTGCCCGACGGTGAGAATGTCGGATGGACGCATGATTCGTTTCGTCCACGAAAGCTCGGAAACGTGAATGAGACCTTCCACGCCTTCCTCGATCTCCACGAACGCGCCGTAGGGAACGAGATTCATGATTTTGCCTTTGATGCGTTGACCAGCCGGGAAGCGCTCCTCGATCTGGTCCCAAGGATTCTTTTGTGTCTGCTTCAGTCCTAGCGAGACGCGCTCTTTTTCTTTGTTGATGTCGAGCACGACGACTTCCAACTGCTGGCCGACTTTAACCAGCTCACTCGGGTGTCCGAGGCGGCCCCAAGTCATGTCGGTGATGTGAAGCAAGCCATCCATCCCATCGAGATCGATGAAGGCGCCGAAGTCGGTGAGATTTTTTACTGTCCCTTGCACCTTGTCGCCGACCTTCACGCCTTCCATGAATTTTTGTCGCTTCTCGCTCCGCTCCTGCTCGATGAGCTCGCGCCGGCTGAGCACGACGTTTTTACGGTCGTCGTTGATCTTAACGATTTTAAAATCGTAGGTGTTGCCGACAAACTGCTGCAAATCTTTCGGCGGAACGACGTCGATTTGAGATGCGGGCAGAAACGCCTCGACGCCAATGTTCACCATGAGCCCGCCTTTGACGACGGATTTAACTTTGCCTTTGATCAGACCATCGCCGTGAAAGACACTCGCGATTTTGTTCCAGTTCTGACGGTAAGCAGCTTTTTCCTTCGAGAGGACAACCATGCCTTCGTCGTTCTCGAGTCGCTCGAGGAGCACATCCACTTCGTCGCCGACCTCGAGCGAATCGACATCCTCAAATTCCGCGAGGGGAATGACGCCCTCGGATTTGTAGCCGATGTCGACGAGCACTTCGCGGGGCCGAACCTCCAATATGCGTCCCTTGACGATGCTTCCTTCTCGGAAGTCCGGCATCGGCTTCGACATCACATCCTGCATTTGCACCATAAATTAAAAAGCCTCCTTCAGGCACGTAACGCTGTAGCGGCGATCGGAGTCTGTCCTGAGCGAAGCCGAAGAAGCGTCACATTATTCTTGACCCCGCCGCTACACCAGCGGAAACGGAGCGCCACAGTAGTCAGTTTCGGCTGGCGGGTCAACTCCTACAGACGATAACTGTAGAGGCAGCCGTGTCTGCTGCACTTTCCCTTTATTGCAGACGGCACGCCTGCCACGACAGCAAAAGTTCGCACCGGTGAGACACCGTCGCCAGCACGCAAGACACATGCGCTACCCAATCGCATACTTGCGCTACCCTTGAGCGCGTCCCGTTTCTCTCCATATTTTGGAATAACATGTCGATCTTACGCTTGTCGATCTTGACCGCGGTCCTCGCGACAGCCTCGCCGCTTCGTGCCGAGCCATCGCCTGCCGAACAGAAGGTTGTGGACGCAATTAAGTCCCAAGACCTGAGCGTCGTGCACCTCTGGGCGCCGTGGTGCACGAATTGCCAGGCGGAATTGAAAAGCAGCGGCTGGCTCAAAATGGTCAAAGACAATCCGCAAGTGCATTTCTACTTCGTTTCCGTCTGGAACGGTGGAGGGGACGGGGCCGCCATGCTGAAAAAATTTGAAATTGGTGCTCAGCCGAACGTCACCATTTTAGCCGATCCCGGCCCGCGCGGCCAAAATCACATCAAAGAATTTGCTGGTCTGCCTCTTTCGTGGATTCCCACGACCTGGGTTTATAAAGGGGGTGATCTCCGTTATGCGTTGAACTACGGCGAGGTCCGGTTTCCAGTCCTGCAACAATTTCTGGAGGACAGCCAGTCCCAATGGTCGCACAAGGGCGAACCGGCGATTGAGTAGAACTTTCAGCATGCTCGAGATTCCTCCCGCGCCTTCGATTTCGCAGGATAAACCGCCAGCGATCCTCTCGCTGATTGGCGACACACCTTTGGTCGAAATCACGCGAATGGATACAGGTCCCTGTCAGCTCTTCGTAAAGCTGGAGAATCAAAATCCGACCGGCTCAATAAAAGATCGTGTCGCTTTGACGATGATCGAGGCGGCGGAGCGCGAAGGAACGTTGCGACCCGGTGGCACTGTCGTCGAGGCAACTGCCGGCAACACTGGTCTAGGTCTTGCACTGGTCGCCGGCGCGAAAGGTTATCGCGTGTTGCTCGTTATTCCCGACAAAATGTCGCAGGAGAAGATCTTCCACGTGCGCGCGCTCGGCGCTGAGGTGCGCATCGTCCGCTCTGATGTAACGCGCGGGCATCCGGAATATTATCAGGACGTTGCGGCGCGACTCGCTCAAGAAATTCCAGGCGGCTTTTATGTAAATCAGTTTGGCAATCCGGCGAATCCGAAGGCTCACGAACGCACGACCGGGCCCGAAATTTGGGAGCAGATGCGGCACGATGTCGATGCAATCGTTTGTGGTGTCGGCTCCGGCGGGACCCTTACCGGACTCGGACGATTTTTTTCGCGTGTTAAACCACGGCGCGGAATCGAAATGATTTTGGCCGATCCGACCGGCTCTGTTCTTTATGAGTACGTCAAGACCGGTAAGCTGATGGAGTCTGGAAGCTGGGCGGTCGAAGGGATCGGTGAGGATTTCGTGCCGGAAATCGCCGATATGTCTTTCGTGACCGATGCATTCGAGATTGACGACGAAGAAAGCTTCTCTACCGCGCGAGAACTCCTGCGTCAGGAGGGAATTCTCGGTGGTTCATCTACCGGCACGTTGCTCGCCGGGGCGCTGCGTTATTGTCGAAAGCAGGCGAAACGCAAACGTGTGGTCACATTTGTCGCCGATACCGGAAACAAATATCTCTCGAAGATGTACAACGACTTCTGGATGACGGAGCAGGGATTTATGCATCGGCCGCCACATGGGGATTTGAGCGATTTGATTTCGCATCGCTACGAAGCCGGTGAAGTCATTTCGGTCGGTCCGAATGACAGCCTCCTCACAGCATTTAACCGGATGCGACAGGCCGATGTTTCGCAAGTTCCCGTAGTCGATGAAACGGGTCGTGCCATCGGCATTCTCGATGAGTCCGATCTCCTCGTGAAAGTGCATCGCGATCCGACGCACTTTAATGATCGCGTGAAAAATGCGATGACCGATCGCCTGGAGACGCTTTCGCCGCAGGCGAAGATCAACGATCTGCTTGCAGTATTCGATCGTGGCCGCGTTGCGATTGTAATGGACGGCGACAAATTTCTCGGACTCGTTACGCGCACCGACCTGCTCTCTTATTTGCGGTTGCACATGCCGAAGTCGTCTGTGCCGCCGACCCGCGAATATCTGTGAGACATGCGTCCCGCTTGTTGCCGATTCCAATCGCAAGCCAGAGGCTTGCGCTTCTTTGCTTTCAGCAGACAAAAGGCGAGCCACCTATTGGCCGTACAGGCTGGAAGCCTGTGTTACAGATGAAAAGACAGCACGGTTTTGCCACGCGTGCCGTTCACGCCGGACAGGAGCCCGATCCATCCACCGGCGCGATAATGACGCCGATTTACGCAACATCAACATACGTCCAGGAAAGTCCGGGCAAACACAAAGGCTACGATTACGCGCGCTCTATCAATCCGACGCGGCTCGCTTACGAACGTTGCATCGCCGATTTGGAAAGTGGCGCCCGGGGGTTTGCATTCGCGTCCGGGCTGGCCGCGATGTCCACTGCGCTGGAAGTGCTCGAAAGTGGTTCGCATATAGTCGCGAGCGACGATCTTTACGGAGGCACATTTCGATTATTCGAGAAAGTTAGACGCCGCTCGGCTAATCTCGATTTTGCCTACGTCGATCTGACCGATGCGGAAGATTTCGGACGCGCGATCAAGCCGAACACCCGGATGGTGTGGATCGAGACTCCGAGCAATCCGCTGCTCAAGCTGATCGATCTGGAAGCGATCGCGAAAATCGCACGCGAGCACAAGATCGTTTCGGTTTGCGATAACACGTTTGCGACTCCGTGGATTCAGAGGCCGATCGAGGCCGGCTTCGATCTGGTGATCCATTCCGCCACCAAATATCTGAACGGACATTCCGACTTGGTCGGCGGCGTGGTGGTAGTCGGCGAGAACAAGGAGCTCGGCGACCAGATTGCGTTTTTACAAAATTCAGT
>WNGK01007942.1_pt1 | contig 11064 bp, 17 predicted proteins | sample 5400601 | NCBI WGS metagenome assembly WNGK01 (sample SAMN13153376, study PRJNA577476) | soil metagenome | isolation source: 60 cm soil or saprolite under Garry oak tree replicate 1 | place: USA:California | collected 2016-06-15
CGACAGCCTTGATCTCGATCAAGACTTCTCTCATCCCTGGGGTGGGAACAGGTCGTTCTTCGATACGAATGTCGTGGGGCGCATAGAGCACCGCTGCTTGATTCTTCACCTTCTTCATCTCCTTTGGGAACAGATACGAGAGTAGCCTCCAGAGCAGTATATCATTACCTGGTGCAGTTCTGGGTGGTGAGCAGGCGAGCGGTGGATAGTACTCATATTTCGTCTTCCTGATCTCTGCATAGAGACGTAAACTCTTTGAAACTGTTGGCGCTTCCAAGGCCGATTAAACAGTTTTGAATGTTTAGCTACTCATGCAGAGATCAATAGATGCATAGACGTGAGCGCGGCGCGAGACCCTGCTGACGTACCTTACTCTGTGCCAGCAGGTTCTGCTGGTACGTCGGGCGGGGGCGGTTCTGCTGGTACAGCGGGCGGGGGCGGTTCTGCTGGCACAGTGGAAGCCCTGGTTTCTGGGCGAACACCGGGCTCTGGCGTTCCTGAAGGAACGGTCGGTTGAGCCGTTCTCAGCCGAGCACTGATGTCATAGGCCCCGTTCTGACGTAGGATGGCAAGAGCTTGCTCCAGGTAGCCAGGTGCGTTGACAAGCACGAGGCAGTGCCCCGCCTGCAGTTCGCTCTGATAGAAGCTCGCATCCTGCTCCGACACGCCCAGACTCCTCAAATCCTCTACCGTAAGGGCCCTCCTGGTTTCCATGCCGGTAAACCACCCCTTGAGACTGTCGAAAAAACCGGCTCCGCGTTCCACCAACCTGATCTGGCCATAGCTCATGCCAGCACGCCGCAGTTCATCGATCGCCCGATCCGCCTGTCCGCGGTCTGCCAAGACGGCGATCAAAGTGGCCCGTTCAGTGGTTGTCATGTGTTTCCTCCTTTCAGAAGACCTGGTAACGGAGAGAGAACCGCTTGCTGCTTCCTCTCGCCCGCCTGGTCAGTCTATCCTTGACAACGATGCCGGTCTGCGCCGTGTCGCGCCCTCCCTTTCGAGCCAAGCAGAAGGAGAGACTCCCTCCCCTGTTGCTCGTCCAGGTTGGCACGCTACACGCAGTCAGCACCAGGGAACATCGCTTGCATGCCCTACCTGTATCACGAGGTAGAAGCCCAACGAGTTTTAAGTCTTCTTCCGGGAGGAGAGCAGTCAGCCCTCTAGAGACGAGTTGGATAACTTAGCTGACCTCTCTCAAGCTCGCAGAAGACGAGTGAAAGCCAAAATGAGCGGCAAAAACTCGTACCAGAAAAATTGCCCTGGCAAAATCACAGTGAATAAAATCGCCCGTTTGCGAACGCCGGCAGCGCGCGCTCATTTTGCCTCTAGAAAAGATCAGTTTGTATCTGTCAACATCACTGCCGGAATAGGGAAACCATGCATGGCGAGGTTTCCCATGAACGTTGTGCATTTACCGGTTGATGTGCATAGGCATGGCAACGTAGAGGTATTCAGGATGCCCGACCGGTTTGAGCACGGCGGGCTTGGAGGGAGACACGAATTCCAGAGCGACCTCTGGCGCGTCGATTACCGCTAGCACATCAGCCAGGTAGCGCACATTGAAAGCGATGGTCATGGCAGGTCCTTCGACGGACACCTCCAGCACGCTGACGTTTTCGCCCGTCTCATCGGTTCTGGCTTCCACGGTCAAGGTGGCGCTTTCACCAGCCCCGAGTGTGAGGTAAACGGCGTTCGCGCTGTCTCGTGCAAAGAGCGCAGCCGCTTTGATGCTCTGAGCCAGGGCACTTGTTTCCACGACCACGCGGGAGGTGTAGTCATTGGGAATGATCTGGCGGTAATTGGGAAAGGTGCCCTCAATCAAGCGCGTCACCAGGTCAAGCGTCGGGGTATGAAACAGCACCTGGCTGCGCTGCGGTGTGACCAGCATCTCCACCGGACCATCAGCCGGCAAGATGCGCGCCAGTTCCGACAGGGTACGCGCTGGAATAAGGATGTCAGGACGTGCCTCGCTGCTTTCGGGCAAAGACACCGTGCGCACCGCTAAACGGAAACTATCGGCTTCACCAGTTCGACGCGCTCGGAGGGGAAAGTGTTGATCAGGTCCGCCAGCAGTTTGGCGGGCAGCGTGGTCGTGCCTTCTGCTTCAACGTGCGCGTTCACCCAGGTGGTGATGCCCGTTTCCAGATTCGTCGCCGCCAGTTTCAACCGTCCTTGATCGGTGGAGAGCAGGATATTGGCGAGAATCGGCAGGGTTGGGCGGCTGGACACCGCGTGATTGGCAAGAGCGAGTCCGCGACTCAACTCCTGCCGCGAACAGGTTAAACGCATGAGAGGAATCTCCTTGATGGGAAAAGCGGGAGCGTCCGATGGCGCTCCCGCCAACAACGTTAGGACGTGGGTTGGGAGAAAACCGTCTCCTCTTCTTCGTCCTCAGTCCAGTGAGACTCAGAAGGCCGGGTCATCCACCAGCCTTTGTCATTGCTTGCCATGCCCTTTGCGCCCATCTCTGATTCGGAGAGACACCGGCGGGTACTGGGCGTGTGGCCGATGACCCGGCGCGATTTCCCACTTTTGCTGTGTGCATAGATGGGTTCACCGAATGAGCCGACGCGGTGCATATCGAAGGCCGAGAGGCAGGTAAAGGTTTCCCGGCAGGCAGGACAGACACACTTGGACATGAAACACCTCGTAATACAACGTCCCTGTTGGGATACAGACAGAGATAGTAGCCTGGTCGGTGCATGAGGGGTATCAACTCCCCTCTCTCACAACGAGAGACCGATTCAGTGGGTGGGCTGTGAGATGAGCAAGAGCACGGCGAGGAGAACGCAGCCGATGAGAAAGATGAGCCAGGCTTTGCGGTTCTTGCGGCGCTCTGCTTCGGTCGGGACGGAGTGCGCGTCTTCTTCGGCATCCTCCCTTGTCGGGAAGTAGGTCCGCCTGACCTCGCCAGGTGTCATAAAATCCTCGCGCAGATGACCGGTAAGTGCGCGAAAGATGACACGCACGATGAGAACCGTCAAGGTGACAGCGGCGATGCCGAGCAGCAGGATATCGGTTTGAGTCAGCTTGTTGCTTGTGTCAGCAATGTTCATGATTCGCGTTCCTCTTTGTCAAAACTCCTTCCTTGCTAATGAGCTATCGCGAGAACAATGCCAATGCTTGCCAGGATGACGATCAGCGCCATAAGTGTGAAATACACTGCTTGCGCGGTTCGATCTTTCATCGAATTACCTCCTGCGACCGCGCGCCAGCAGAGAGACAGCCATCAAGAGAGTGATGATCATCAGTCCTAGCACCAACGGCGCGTAGGACCGCGTTTCAGGGCTATACGTGTAAGCTCTCCAGACTCCTAGCCCGCCCATGACGACCAGGGCAAAAAAGCCGAGTATACGTGTCAATTTGCGCATGGGTGAATCTCCTTTTCTCTTTCGTGTTGCGTGGCCGCTGCACTTGGTAGCAGTGGCGCACGCGAAGCACTTAATAGAAGAACTAACACACCGAGTTGCACCTGGCACACCACCACGTACAACTCGGTCGGACGCCCTGCTAGGCATCGGGAGCGAATGGGTCATCCTCCTGACTGACGCTCCCAGGAGGGGTAGCGCCCTCAGCAGAGGGAAGAGTAGTAATGCCTTGAGCCATGGCTTCGAGCAGGTGAATTTGCCCACGCACGCGGTCAAACGCATCCTGAGAGGGATGATCGGGCAATGCGAAGCCAATCTGCTCGCAAATGGTCGCGAGTTTGGGATACCGGTAGCGCCGGAAGTACGTTTGGGATGCCTGCATCAAGCATGCGCCAATGGTGGTGAGTGGCGCTAACTCGTAGCGGAGGGCATTCTCGCGCAGCTTGGCCTGATCGAACTCCAGGTTGAAAGACAGCACGTAGCGCCCTGCAAAGACGTTGGTGATCCGTTCCCATTCCTCCGCGAGCCTCGGCGCAAGTTCGAGCATCTCCGGGGTGATCGCCGTCAGATGGGTGATGTGCGCGTCAATGGGGCGGCGTGGTTGGAAGAACTGAGCGTACAGAGGCGTTCCGCTCTTGTCTACCAGCACGATGCGTAGGATATCGGCATCCTCATACAGCCCATCCGTATCCACTTCCAGAAACGCGAGATTGGGAAAGGCCAGGAGCGCTTGCGCCCATCGCACCTGCTCTACGTCAGGCAGCCAGGGCAGATGATCGATGCGCCTCTGTAGGTCGTGGAGAGTTTGTTCAAGCACTCCAAGCTGTTCGGTTAAGATGTGGCGTCTCTGGTAGCGGGCCTGGAGGTCCGTTACATTCGTTATGGGGCTAGCACCCTCTTCAGTTGCCAGCAGGGTCGTAAGTTCGGTATACGTGTGACGGAAATCGTGTGGCTTCATGATGGTCAAGAGACCTCCTTTCACATGGTCACTATTGGGTGACAGGGAGAAAATCTGAGGGGTTTCTGGATAGGGAGAGTACAAAGTACCCCTCAAAGAAGTTGGGTCTGACGGTAAGGCTACATGACAGTTAGGGCAAGTGTACCTGGAACATCTGCATCAGCAGATGCAGCCCGTTTACATACAAACCAGGGGCCAGCATCGCCACGAGAATGAGTTCAGCAACGACTACGACCAGCCAGAAACGGGCGTTGCCCCAGAAGGGGATTTTCGTCTTCACCAGGAGATCACCTCCTTTCTCATCTGAGACTTGGCACAGAGCAACAGATGACGCTGCTGTGTGGTGGGCGAACAGGAGACAAAAGTATGAGAAGAGAGCACTATGGACGTTTCGTTATTGAACTGTTCTCGTTTGATGTACTGCTCTAACGAGAGCCGACGAATATGGCCTGTGTCGGAAACTTCCAGCCCATCTCGCTTGCATCGCGTCTTGTTGAGGCGCGTAGGCAATCCAGCCTGGTAGAGCATAGTGGCTGCGGTGTGATAATGACGTACCCTCACACAGAGTGTGAAGGTTTTTACGCCGTTGCCGACGTGGGGCGCGTCCCGCCCACAAGCTGTTTCTTGCCCAAGTTCAGGATGTTGATAGCGGCATTCGTATCCCTGTCGAATTCGGCCCCGCACTCGCAAGAGTGCCACCGCTCTCCAAGCGTTTTCTTGACCACCGCGCCACATCCTGAACACATCTGACTGGTATATTTGGGATCAACTTGTACGACGGTCCTACCGGCCCATGCTGCCTTGTAGGTACAGTATTGTACAAACATTGCCCAACCAGCATCACTGATCGATTTATTCAGTCCCGCCTTTGCTGATGCACCATTTGGCAAGTAGTTCCCCTGTTCATCCTGCTTTGGCTTCGGGCGCTTGATTAGGTTGGCCGCCTGTAAATCCTCGAAAACGATCACCTGATAATGGTTGACCAGCTTGTAAGACTGCTTGTGCAGGAAGTCTTTGCGCTGATTACGGATTGTGCGGTGCGCCTTTGCCACTGCCTGAACCGCTTTCCTGCGTCGGTGAGAGCCACGCTTCTTTCGTGAGAGTGCCTCTTGCAGTTTCTTGAGGCGTTTTTCAGCGCGGCGATAATGACGTGGATTGTCAATGAAGTCCCCATTGGAGAGCGCGGCAAAGTGCGTTACCCCCAAGTCAATGCCCACATCCTCATAGCTCACTGGCAAGTCTTCAGGCTTCCCGACCTCACAGGTAAACACAGCATACCAATGCTCTCCCTCTCGCTTGATGGTGAGCGTCTTGATCGTTCCTGCAATATTCCGATGCAGGTGCAGTTTTACTGTTCCGAGCTTCGAGAGATGCAGTTTCACCTTCACCATTCCCTTTTTACCTGCCGGACGCCTCTGCTCATCCAGTTTCCAGCCCGCACGATCGGGATAGGTGAACGAGTCGTAGCGATTGCGTCCCTTAAATCGCGGGTAGCCTGGGCACTCACCATTCCTCACACGACGAAAGAACGCTTTGAACGCTTTGTCGAGACGGGAGAGAACATCCTGAAGGACGTGAGAAGCAATCTCCTGGTACTCTGGTCGGATCACCTCTTTGATTTCAACGAGATCGTGTTTCTGTTCGTCGGCTCTGATTGACTTGCCTGCATATTTGTAGGCGTCTTTGCGTTCAGAGAGGGCCGCATTGTACAATTCCCTGCAACGGTCTAACGTCCACTGCAAGGTTTGTGCTTGCCTCTTAGTCGGATAGAGTCGATACTTGTAGGCTCTCAACACTGCTTTGCCTCATGGTTCAAAAGTTCTAACGAAGTATAGCCACCCTGTCAAGGAAAACGGTTACGCATCCCGACGAAACTGGAACGCTCTCATCTTGCGCCACGCTGGTTCATCGCTGTTTCGCTTCGGATATCGTACAGGGCTTAAAGTGGAGATCACGCTCGATCTTGAGTCCTACCGGCCCCTTTACCCTCTCCAACTCTGCGAGTGAGATATACCCCCACTCATCCTCAAATCCACAGGTAAGCCCGAAAAACAGGTCTTTGCCATCAAACTCCGTGATGTACCATGTCCAGCGTGACCAGGGCGCGAAAAACTTCACGTAGACCATCGGGTCCTTCTCGTTCTCCTGCGCGTAAAGCAGTGGGAGCATTCTTCTTAGTTCCTGAGTGAGTAGTTTCATCGGTTCGTCTCCTTCTTCTGTTGCCGCTCTTTTGTTGCTGCTCTTTTTCGCGATCCATGCAGGTTCTATGCACGATGTACCCCTACCCGCCGCTTTCCTTCCAGGGCGGCACGCGCTTCTCCACATGGGTTGTTTTCTCTCCCGGTTCAATCCACCTGTCGCATATCGGGCATTTCATGAGCTAGCCTCCGTTTCCTCTGTCAATGCCGACGAAACTGGAACTCTCTCATCTTGCGCCCACTCTGGATAATCCAAGCCTGCTGTGTAGCCGGATCGCTAATCACTTGCTCCCATTCAGCCAGAGGCGCCTTTTCGCGCCACATCAAAGGAGTAGTGAAAGAGGCTGGATGATACTGAGCGCCCCGAAACACATGTATTTGGTAGCCTCGAACTCGTTTGGGTTTCGTGGTCGATTGCCTCATGCCAGCACCTCCAGCTCACGCTGCCGCGCGTAGAACTACAGGAACGCCTACGGTAAGCTGCCAGACCACGCTTTGCCGTTCGTCACTCCAAACAGGAACGGCATTGACTACACGCTGGCAACTGGTGCAGTGCCAGCGTTGCACCTGGGCAAGCAAGGCACATTGCGCCTTGAGCAGAAGGGCGGCGGTATGGTCCTGAACCTGGTAGAGCCGGGTCATGAGTGTGTCAATCATAGCGCGCAGCAATGCCTGTTGCATCGCGAACGAGCCAGCGTATCTGGAGAGGAAATGCTTCGTCTTCCGGGTGATCCGCTCAAACAGGCTCGCCTCGGTCTTGCCTGGTGTGTCTGAGAAATGAGGGTCAAACGCGGCTTGCAATTCGCCAGGGGTTACTTCTACGACAGCATCAGCAAGCGGCGCAAGAGGAACAATCGGCACAGGCGCAGGGGTAAAAGCGTGCTGTTCAATTTCAGGGGCGCGCTCTTTGGGTTGCAGTTGGAGCGGTCGGACATCCTGCGCGTGAGCAAAAAGCAATGTGCGAATCGTACTAGGGTGTCGATCACGTAGGCGCACATCCCAGGGCAGCGCGTGATATAACTGCTCTTCGGTCAAGACAACACGCTGTGCATCAACCAGGTCAGGCGTGGCCGCAACCTCAGCCCAGTACAGCCCCTCAGCAAAGGACCGCACGATATGCGCGTAGCACAAGCCGAAAATACTGGCTAGCTTGCGCAGTGAGGTCGGAATGGTGTGAGTTTCTGGATCGACACCGAGAAGATCATCGGAGAGGACTTCGGCAGGCAATACACACACGCCAAGTCGTCCAAAACGCTGAAAGAAGCTACGAACCATGACAGGCCCTCCTTGCACCGATAGAAAAGAGGTGCAAATGTCCGAGCCCGCCTGTGATATAATGGGGCGTGCTCAGGACTGAACGGGTGGATCGGCCTAGCCTGGAAAACTTGTCCGATCCACTTGAAACTACTGAGCCAATTTCAGAGCACTTGCGGTTGCCGCCGCAGGTGCTTTCTGATTTGAATGATGCTTACAAATTATCATCGATAAAGAAATTATAACCGATTCACTGCTGATTTGTCAAGTACTTCGAATATGTTATAATTTCTCTCAAAGAAATTATCAGTGAGAGCGTGATATGCTTAAAGACATTGATACAAAACGTGAATACATCACCACCTCTGAAGCTTCCAAGCGTTCAGGACTGAGTACCGTTTACCTTACGCAGTTGCTTAGAAAGCAGCGGGAAAAGGGCAAAGGCGGTATAGAGGGTTTCCAGCTTGCTCGTGAATGGTTCATATACACTGACTCTCTAGAAAAATTTCTTGCAACTCCTCGCAAATCCGGCCCTAAAGGGCCTCGGAAGAAGTCTGAGCAAGAACCAACTAATAAGGTAGCTACTGATACTGGTCAAAGCTAACATAACGAAATTTAGATTACTTCGTATCAGCGTGTCAGTTGATTTTCACTCAACCTACTACAATGACATGATAGCCGATTCTAGAAGATGGCAAGAGGAAAAACAGAGGATTTGCGCAGCAATTGCACTTTGCACATTATTTGCACATGTTTGGTTTTCAGTTAGTTCTTCACAAACCGAAGTAGTTCTTTCACCCGCTCGTCATTATGAGCTTGCTTGGCTAGTTTTGAGGCAAGTTCACTGGCGCGCTGGAATAATCGACGAGAGCCAACAGCTCGAACTAGCTTCAATCCCTCAGTAGCGTAGAAACAGCAGCTCATATCTCTCTCTACAAAGAGAGCCTCGGCGTACTGAATATGGAGGCGCGCTCTCATACGTGTCATACTCAGGTCAAGTTTCTGCTCCAGAAGATGGTCATAATTCTCGATTGCAAGCTTTGGTTTTCCAATCAATGTATGGCAGTTAAGCCATCCATCATTGATAGACTGTTCCGAGGGGCGTGTTGAATGATACAACTGGAGGTAGTCGTCCTCTGGATCTATACGCCTCAATATGTTACGAGCCTGAGTAAGGGACGAAAAGCAATGTTGATCTCCTAGCATTCCTTGGGCCTCTGCATGGGCCGCGGCAAGGTATGCCCTGAGTGCAGCAGGAGAACGTTTTGAGATTTCTCTCGCAGTTTCGTAAAGTTGTGTTGCCGAATCTATTCGGTTCTGCCAAAGTTCTGCAACTGCCTGGCGTGCTAGTGAGAGTGAGTGGAGTTCAGCGCATTCAGCTTCTTGTGCTAGGAGTGATGCCTGCGTGAAACAACGTTCAGATGTAGCATAGTCTAACTGGTCACGCGCAATCATGCCCTTCAATTGGTAGTTGTGGCTTAGAAGTAGTAGAAGTGAAAGGCGGTCTTTTAGGCCGCTGTTCTGAGCTAGCTTTGTGAGGTGCTCAATATGAGCGTTCAGATTTCTATCAGCGCCAAGTGCGCTTCCAAGATAATAAAGGTCCAGGCGCATGCGTAAGTTTTCTTCAAATGCCTCAAAGACCACTCGACTGAGGTTCTTGTTAGCTGAAGCGGGAAGTGGCTCTAGAGGGTGTCGTATGACTGCTAAATTTGGGAGACTGATTTCTGAAATGCCAAGTAATTGTGGAGGAATATGCAATGCCCAGACTAAAGTACGAAGCAACTTGGTATCGCCAATGCGCGCTGTTTGCTCGATGGTTATAATGGATCTTCGGCTTCTACCGATGAGATGCGCTAGCTCTTCTTGCGTGATACCAGCTTTCTCTCTGTACTCTTTAATGAGCCGACCATGATGTGAAGCTTCTTGCATACACTTGCTGCACTTTCACACTGCTTGAACCGTTAACGAACTCGTACAGATGTTTCATTAATCATATCATTTTGTGTTATTATAGTCCACTTTAATCTATATTTCATATCAGCCGGGAGATTTCTTCACCTATCAAAGAGACTATCATTGAGGTATACTGAGGAAAGTGAATTTGCGAAGAGAGGCGCAACATAGATGAGTGAATCAGTATTCCGCATTGGGTTTAGCGGGCATCAGCAACTCGGCGATGAGACAACAGTTGAGTTTGTCTCTCAAAGCTTGCGTAAATTGCTTACTACATATCGAGAGTACACACAACAGCACAACAAGGAAATGCTGGTTTATTCAGCACTAGCACCAGGCGCGGATCAGTTATTTGTTAAAACTGCAATCGAGTTAAATATTCCTGTTGAAGCAGTCATCCCCTGTGCTCAGTATGAAGCAATATTTCCCTCGACGGAAGCACTCAATGACTATCACGATTTGTTAGCCCGTTGTCAAAGCATGCACCAACTTGCACCACGGATATGTTCAGATGAAGCATATCTCGATGCTGGTCATTGGATTGTCGATCACTGTGATCTCCTCATGCTAGTCTGGAATGGCTATCCCGCAGGCGGTAGAGGAGGAACAGCCGATGTAGCCAGCTATGCAAGAGTATTGCGGCGTCCATTCATTCACATCCATACCCGCTTGCATACCATTAAACGGTATGGCTCACTGGAAGCTGGTTCTCAGGTCATTCATGGGGTTCCTAGACTAGAGCAAGCTGTCACAAAACAGACAGTTTATCGTGGAGAGACATTGACCGTTAACCAATATCGTTGGCAATTGCCGAATCAGGATGAGATTGTGCGAGATGTTGTTGAACGACCTGAGAGTGTGCTTGTGCTTCCAGTTGGTCAAAAGCAGAATATCATGCTCATTGAAGAGTACGATCTAGGGGCAGGAGCCTGGCAACTTTCCTTGCCGGGTGGAAAGGTGGATGATCCCACCCCTGACGGGGTATCGAAGCGGGCAGAGCTGGAGTTGCGTGAAGAGATTGGCTTTCGTCCAGGTAGACTAGAGAAACTGCTAGAGTTCTATAGCCATCCTGGTTATGTTGCGCATAAGGTACATCTGTTTGTTGCGCATGACTTGGAGTGGGATCCCTTGGAGATGGATGGTGGGGAAGAGATACAAGTACATACGTTTACCTTAAATGAGGCGCTAGCGGCAACGCGCATAGACTATCGCTGTGATCCCGAAGCAGCACTGGCGCTCTGGTTGTATGCAGGGCATGTTCATCGGATATGTTCGTAACTATAATACTTTGTTGTTGGATGGACAAATAGCTTCGCTGCTCACACTTAGC
>WNGK01010112.1_pt1 | contig 11064 bp, 6 predicted proteins | sample 5400601 | NCBI WGS metagenome assembly WNGK01 (sample SAMN13153376, study PRJNA577476) | soil metagenome | isolation source: 60 cm soil or saprolite under Garry oak tree replicate 1 | place: USA:California | collected 2016-06-15
GCGCGTCCCGTGCCTTCGAGGCAGCCACTCACACAGGCCCCCCTGCACTCTACGCATTTCTGCTGCAGTTTCCCAAGGGAGCTGATCTGCATGTTCACCTCTCCGGCGCCATTTACGCCGAAACCTTCATTCGCGATGCCGGAGAGGACGGCCTTTGCGTAGATCCAGTGGCCTTGCGCTTCGTGCATCCGCCGTGCACCGGCGCGCTCGTTCCGGCGACCCGGCTTTCCGGCGTGCTCACCGGCGCCGACCAGGACTTGTACGATCGCCTGGTCAATTCTTTCTCGATGCGCAGCTTTGTTCCCACCACCGGATTCAGCGGACACGATCAGTTCTTCTCCACATTCGGAAAATTTGGCGGCCTCGACAAGCGGCACACCGGCGAATGGGTCGACGAGGCGGCTGCGCGCGCGGCCGCGCAGAATCAGCAATACCTTGAGCTGATGCAGACGCCGCCCTTCGCACACGCCGCCGTTCTCGCCAAGGAAATCAGCTGGCCCACTCCGCCCGAGACCGCGGACTTCGCCACCATGCGCCAGGCCCTGCTCGATCACGGGTTGCGCGACGAGATCAACACCGGCATGGAGGATTTGCGCGGCGCCGACGCACGCCGGAAAGAGCTGGAGCACTGCGGCTCTCCTCAGGCGCTGCCTGCCTGCGCTGTTGAAATTCGCTACATCTACCAGATCTTGAGAGCCAACGCTCCCGAGGTGGTCTTCGCGCAGACCCTGCTCGGCTTCGAAACCATCGCGCAGAGCATGCAGCACGGCGAGCCCGGGTTTGTCGGCATCAACTTCGTGCAGCCAGAAGACGGGTACGTTTCCATGCACGACTACACCCTGGCAATGAAGATGCTCGACTATCTTCATTCCGTCTATCCCACGGTCCATATCAGCCTGCACGCCGGCGAGCTGGCGCCCGGCCTTGTGCCGCCCGAAGGCCTGCGCTTCCATATCCGGCAGGCCGTTGAATTGGGTCATGCCGAGCGCATCGGCCATGGCGTCGACGTCACATACGAGGACGACGCGCAAGGCCTGCTGAAAGAACTGGCTGCAAAGCACGTCATGATTGAGATCAACCTCAGCTCCAATGAAGGCATCCTCGGCGTGAAGGGCGCCGATCATCCGTTTCCGGTCTACCGCGCAGCGCATGTGCCCGTCGCGCTATCGACAGACGATGAAGGCGTCAGCCGCATCGACATCACCCACGAGTACGCGCGTGCCGCCCTCGACTATCGCCTCACCTACCAGGATCTGAAACAACTGGCCCGCACCGGGATGGAGCACAACTTCCTGCCCGGAAAGAGCCTGTGGGCCGAGCCGGATAAGTTCACAGCCCCTGTTACCGATTGCGGAGGCGAACTGGGCGCGGAGAAGCCATCCGCGGCCTGCGGCAAATTCCTCGCAACGAGCCAAAAAGCCACGGCCCAATACGAGTTGGAGCGTAGATTCCGAGCCTTCGAAGCGAAGTTCTGAGCGAAGTTCTAGCTGGCTCCTTCCGCGAATCCGCCTTACACTTTGGCCCATGGATAACGAGCGAATCCGAGCGATCTGCATGAGCCTTCCCCATGCAGCTGAGACCGTGAACTGGGGGCACCACCTCGTCTACTGGGCCGGCGATCGCGACATCGGCGGAAAGATGTTCGCGATGACCGACCTTGATGGCACCGGCTTCGGCGTTCTCTGGTTCCACTGCGGCGCAGAGCGTTTCCACGAGCTCCTCGAAATCGAGGGCATCTCCGCGTCGCCCTACCTGGCCAAGGCGCATTGGGTCACGATGGAGCGCTGGGACGCGCTGCGCTCCAAACAAGTCGAGGATGAACTTCGTCGCGCGCACGACCTGATTTTGGATCGGCTCCCCAAGCGAACCCGGACCATTCTCGCCATGCCGGAGAAGGAACGCAACAAGATCATCCGCGAGCGAAAGAAAGTTGTCGCTGACCGAGTGAAGGCCAAGAAAGCAGCTTCTAAGCCCTAGCTTCCGGGTTTGGGAACGCCCCCCCTCCCCCCCCCGTTGCTGCACTATTTATGGTGCAACCTGGAGGAGTCCGCGGGTCCGGCCAAGTGTGAGATTCATGCTGTAGCCGCCATTTTGGGCACACATCCGCAGAATAGAGTGTGACTGCTCGCGGCAGGGTGATCTGTATTGGCGGTCACAGGAGATGGCTTTGGGTACAGCAGCACGGCTTTGCAGTAGCCCGAATCGGAACGAATCCCTGCTACGGGCGGGCCGAGTCTGCCACACCCCAGGGCTGAATACTACAGTTGTACTTCGCTCGATTCTGGGAGACGGACAAGTGGCCCGGGCCTAAAGGCCGTCTAAATTCACCATCATTCAGGGGGTTAAAACCCCCTGCTCCCTCCGGAATTCGCGATCTACGACTGTAGTATAAAGTCGATTTCCAAGTTGAGAGACTCCCGCAGGGGCTAAAGCCCACTCATTTTATTGGCTTTATCGGCACGACTGAAGTCGTGCCCTGATACAAAGAGGTATTCAGAGCAGATTTAGAATCAGGTGCTTTCAGGATACTCGGCGAATTCTGTGTTGATTCTGTGCTACGAATCGTCTTGAGCAGGTTTGGCTCAGCCGAAATTTCCGCATAGCGGTCATCCGCCCAGAACTAATGTCAGGGTGACGATAACCTACTAGAAATTGGCTCCGGAAGCTAAGATCGATGTCATATCCGCATCGAGGTTGCCGCAAAGTGTACCTCAGATTTACAACGTTGAAGATAGACGAGGATTCCAAAAGGCCGCAAGGAATCTTCATTGCCGCGTACAGCCTTCTTGAATTTGGAGACCTGAGCGTTGCTGAGTGGAAACACCTCCGGGAAATCCTCGATTGGTACAAATCTAACCTGCCGCTCCCGCCCAAGAACTTTGAGGCATCTCGGGCAATCTTTTGGTTTAGAAGCAGCGCAGCGGAGAATATCGGGCGCATGTGGGAACTTGTTGCGATTCTGCGTGACCATGACATCCTTATCAGCGTCTGCAAGTGCCGCCGCTTGGCGAATATCTCTTACCGCGACGAGCTGCAGGTTGCGGCCTACCCTTCGCCAGATGACGCTAAGGTAACGGTGCAGTAGCAGATGCCCCCTAGGTACGTTGCACGCTGCGACCTGTACTTCCCTAAAAACTGCGTTTACAGCAACTCCGATCGGATGGGTACCGGAAAAGGCTCTCGCGTTCCGAGATTGCGTTCCGCCGTTCGTTCTCTTAGGCGGAGCCCTCTGTCCTGTTAGAGATTTGTGCTAATTTGTGCTAACGATTCGGGCTTCTTGGATGTCTTGGGCACTTAGGACATTGCAGAATCAGTAACCTACGTGTTTTCAAAGTGTGTTTAAAGTCGTGCCCTGTTTACAAAGCTGGGAATCTCGGCGTTCTGCCGCAGCCTGCAAAGCCCAGCCTTGACTCTGCGCCAGTTGTGCGGGGATAAATCCCCGGCCTACCGCTCAAGCGAGTTTTGCAGCAAGCAAACACATTGCGCAAGGTTTGCGTCCGGTCCAGTACACTGCTCGGAACCACTGAAATCCAGGTGAGGTGATCCCCAGGATGTCTGAACTCTATGTAATTGTGCTGGCCATCATCGTGGTCGCACTCATGGCCGTCGCCATCTACCGCACCTCACTGGTCAAAACCAAGGCCGATTACCTGGTTGCAGGTCGCTCGCTGCCCGCCGTTGTCCTGGTTCTCACTCTCCTCACCTCGTGGATCGGCGCCGGCTCGCTCTTCGCCGGCGCGGAGAACGCGTACAGGAACGGGTTCGCCGCCCTCTGGCTTCCGGCCGGCGGCTGGCTTGGTCTGCTGCTCATCTACTTCATCGCGCCCCGCGCCCGCCGCTTCGCGCAATTCACCTTACCTGATCTCCTCGAGGCCCGCTACAACCAGACCGCGCGCGTCCTCGGTACCATCGCCATTCTCTTCGCCTATGTGGGCATCACCAGCTACCAGTTCAAGGGCGGGGGCAACGTCCTCCATCTCATCTTCCCTGACGCCATCACGCCCGAACTCGGCACATTCCTCATCGCCGCCTTCGTCATCGTCACTACCGCTCTGGCAGGCATGTCGTCGGTAGCCTATATGGATGTTGCCATCGGCTCGCTGGTCACCATCATTTGCCTCGTCGCCGCGCCCATGTTGTTATTCAAAGCCGGCGGATGGGCCGGACTCCACGCCGCCCTGCCCCCCACGCACTTTCAGTTTCTCGGCAACCTCACTCTAGTCCGCGGTCTCGAATTCCTGGTGCCCACCATGTTGCTCATGCTCGGCAACCAGGTGATGTATCAAAAATTCTTCTCCGCAAAATCCGAGAAAGACGCCCGCGTCTCGGTGATCGGGTGGATCATCGGCACAATCGTCCTTGAAACGCTCATCGTGGCCATCGCCGTCATTGGTTCCGCGCTTTATCCAACCGGTGAGGTCGCCCGCCAGCCCTACGAAATCATCCCCTACACCGCGCGCCACGGCTTGCCCGCATTCATGGGCGCAGTGCTCCTCGGCGCGGTCTTCGCCAAAGTCATTTCCACAGCCTCCAACTATCTTTTCTCGCCGGCCACCAATCTCGTAGAAGATGTCTTCGTCCGCTACATCGCCCCCGATGCCTCCAACAAGCGCGTCCTCATCGTCTCGCGACTGGCCGTAGTTATTCTCGGCTGCTGGGCTCTCTACCAGGCCATCTATGCGCCCAGCATTCTGGCCAAAATGCTCTACGCCTACACCATTTACTCCGCCGCGCTCACACCGGTGGTGCTGGCGGCGTTTTATTCAAAGCGCGTTACGGCGTGGGGCGCGGTTGCGGCGATTGCCAGCGGCACGGTGGTGACGCTCTTGTGGGATGTGCCGGGCGTTAAAGCGATCTTCCCGCCGATTCTCGCGGACCGCGATGCGATCTTCCCCGCGCTCTTTGTGGCCGTGATTGCAATGATCGTCGTCAGCCTCTTCACGCGCGCGCCCTCCGCGGAACAACTCGCAAAGTTCGCCGAATAGGCGCGCAAAAAAAGAGCCGCAGCGCAATGCCGCGGCCCAGGCTGATGACAGGTTAGAAGACCTTCCCTCGGCGGCGTAAAACAGGCTGCGGAAAAAGTCGATTTCCAAGTTGGAAGAGTCCCGCAGGGGCTAAAGCCCACTCATTTTATTGGCTTTATCGGCACGACTGAAGTCGTGCCCTGTTACAAGACTCTGCTCGCACCCTGTTGCAAGACTCGTTTACGCGCCGTCACGAAACTCCGCTTACGCAAGTTTGTCATCAAAGAAAAGCCGCGGCACAGTGGCCGCGGCTTGGTCATATGGCTGCAATGGGCAGGCGCGAAGCGCGCCGGCCGCACCGCAGGTGCCTACATTTCTTTCACGCCCTCGACGAACGCCTTCAGCTTGCGCGAACGCGAAGGGTGACGCAGCTTGCGCAGCGCCTTGGCTTCAATCTGCCGGATCCGCTCGCGTGTTACCTGGAAGCTCTGGCCCACTTCTTCCAGCGTGTGCTCCGAGCCGTCCTCAAGACCAAACCGCATCTTGATCACGCGCTCCTCGCGCGGCGTGAGCGTGCGCAGAACCTGCGAAGTGTACTCCTTCAGGTTCACGCTGATCACAGCCTCGCTCGGCGACACCGCCTGGCGATCTTCGATGAAGTCGCCAAGGTGCGAGTCTTCCTCTTCGCCGATCGGCGTCTCGAGCGAGATGGGCTCCTGTGCGATCTTCAGCACCTTGCGGACCTTCGCCACTGGAATGTCCATGCGACGGGCAATTTCCTCACTGGAAGGCTCGCGGCCCAGCTCCTGCACCAGCTGACGACTCGTGCGGATGAGCTTGTTGATCGTTTCGATCATGTGAACCGGGATACGAATCGTCCTGGCCTGATCCGCAATGGCACGCGTAATCGCCTGACGAATCCACCACGTGGCATAGGTTGAAAATTTGTACCCGCGCCGATACTCGAACTTGTCCACCGCCTTCATCAGGCCGATGTTGCCTTCCTGAATCAGGTCGAGGAACTGCAGTCCGCGGTTGGTGTACTTCTTGGCGATCGAAACTACAAGCCGAAGGTTCGCTTCAATCAGCTCACGCTTCGCCTGCTCCGCGTCCATGTCGCCCTGGATCATCTCGCGCTGCGTGCGCTTCAATTCGGCGATAGATACGCCGGCGTCGCCTTCGATCTTCTCCAGGTCCGTCCGGCAGTTCTTCTGCTGCCTGCGATACTCCTTCTTCAGCTCCTCGCTCTTCGACGCTTCAAACTTCTGGTCGAGAGAGCGAATCTGCCGCTCCAGCGTACGCATGGTGTCCACGGTCTTGTTGACCTTGTCGAGCAGACGCTTACGTTCCAGCCCGGTGTACTTGAGCTCGCGCACAATGCGCGAAATCAGCACCTTCTCGCGAGCCGTGAGCCAGCGCAGGTGACGCGCCTCCTTCACCTTCGCCTTCACGGCGGGCGTGGCCGCCTTCTCGTCGAGCTGCGCAATCTTTTTCTGGTGCTTGATCAGTGCGTCAATGCGCGCAACGGTCGACCGCACGCGCGCCTGCACTACGTCTTCGGTCAGCTCTTCTTCGTCGAAGACCACGACTTCTTTCACGTTGCGCACGCCGCGCTTCAAGTCTTCGCCCAGGGCCACAATCTCGCGGATCACGATCGGCGAGCGTGAAATGGCCTTCAGCACGCGGTTCTGTCCGCGCTCGATGCGCTTGGCGATTTCAACTTCGCCCTCACGCGTCAGCAGCGGCACCGTACCCATCTCGCGCAAATACATGCGCACCGGGTCGTTGGTCTTTTCGAGCGTGCCCGGCGTCAGGTCAAGCTCAACGTCCTCGCCCTCTTCCAGTTCGAAATCCTTGTCGGAGCCGAACTTCGGTCCGTCAAGGAGATCGATCCCCTGCGTCCCGATCGTCGTGATCAGGTCGTCGATGTCGTCCGGCGAGGTCGCCATCTCGTCCGGCATCATCTCGTTCACGTCGCCGTAGGTGAGATAGCCCTTTTCTTTGCCCACATCGATCAGGCTGTGAATGTCTTCTTCGAATTTGTCGTCAATCGCCAAAGTTCCCCTGCTCTCTAGGTTGCTGCCGTCGTTCCCCGTCGTGATTCCTGGCCCCGCCCCATTCGGCCGCATGCCATTGCGTATTCGCCGCTTCCGTCGCGCCTACCGCATCCATCTCGTGATGCCGGTCTGCTGCAAACGGTTTTAACGCGGGTCGAATGCGCGACTTTCCGCGCCTCGCATGCCGATTCAGGACCTCGCCAGTGAGGGGGTGCCCAACGCACCCGCGCACAGACAGACCTGTGTCTTCCGCAATCAATGCGGTCTGAAAAATTTGCTCGGAACAGGATGATCGCGCTTCAGGTTTCGCCTGGTAAGCCCGCGAGCCGCAGCTCATATGTGGGGCAAAGGGGCGCGCATCCTCACAGAGATCAACAGATTACCACAGCTCACCCAAGTTTCAGGCAACAATTCCGCACTCGGCCTGGTATCTGAGGAGCGGCCGCTTTCATCAACAAAGCGATCTCTGCGCTTTCGCCTTTCCTGCTCCTGTTGAATTAGACGCATTTAGGTGTCATTTCGGCGCAAGTTTTGACTTGGATTCCGCGGGTTTAGCTCTCCGGTGGGCGCCGGTCGTGCAGTTGGCGCAGAGCCTTGTCAATCTCCAATTTCTGCTGGGTCAGAATGGCAAGCTCAGCAAAATCTCCGCGGCGTTCGGCTTCAGAGATGAGCGCCCGGAGTTCCCGCTGGCGCTTTTCCAGAGCCCGCTCCTGGGCTTGCTGCAGTGCCCCAGCGACCTCCTCCTCACCCGGGGACCGCGTCTCATGCAACAGCACCTCCGCCAGTAGCGCCCTCTGTGCCGGATCCTCCACCACTTCCATCGGATCCGCCGCTCGCCTCGCGGCCAGAGCCTGCAACGCAGGAAACGCCCCAAGTGACTCAAACCAAGCGGGTTGCTGTGCAAGCGCCTCGGCCGCCATCCGCCGCGCCTCTACGTGCTCGGGGTCATCCACGCACAGCGCCCGCAGCAGGATCCGCTCCACCTCGGTTAGCGGCGAGCTCTTTACTTCAACGTGATCCCGCCGCTTCAGCGCCGCCTGCCGCAGTTCCTCCCGCAGCACCGCCGAGTCGATCCCCAGCTTCTGTGCCGCGTCGTGCGCAAACTGGTCCCGCGACAGCTTCTCCGGAATCCTCCGGATATGGGGCAGCAGGTAGTTCATCGCCTTCACCTTCTGCTCCGCGCTCGCCCCCGGAAACATCTGCCGCGCCCGCTCAATCAGGTAATCCGCCTGCCGCCGCGCCCCGCGAATCGCCTTCGTATACGCCTCCAGGCCGCGCTCGCGAATATACCGGTCCGGATCAAGCCCATCCTCCAGCGTGATGATCTTGATCGTGAACCCCTCCGCCGTCAGCAGCGCAATCGACTTCTCCGCCGCATTCGCCCCCGCCGTGTCCGGGTCGAAGTTCACCGCCACATTCGACGTATGCCGCCGCAGCAGCGCCACCTGGTGCTCCGTAAAGGCCGTCCCGCTGGTTGCGATCACGTTCTGGATCCCCCGCAGAAACACGGAGATACAGTCCATCTGCCCCTCCACCAGCAGCGCGTACTCGTGCTGCCGGATGGAGGTGCGCGCCTTGTCCAGGTTGAAAAGCACCTGCCCCTTCGAATAGAGCGGCGTCTCCGGCGAGTTGATGTACTTGGGCCCCGCCTTCTCTCCCGTCTCCAGCGTCCGTGCCGTAAATGCAATCACCTTCCCGCTCTCGCTGCAGATGGGAAACATCACCCGCTTGCGAAACCGGTCGTAGAGCGGGCCCATCGTCCCGTCGCCCTGTTCCTTTGAACTGAAGAGCCCCGACGCCCGCAGCGTTTCGGCGTCCGCCATCCCGCTCAGCCGGTCGCGCAGCCCGTTGAAGCTGTCCGGCGAGTAGCCAATGCGAAACAGCTTGATCCCGTCGGCATTCAGCCCCCGCCCCGCCAGGTACTCGCGGGCCACAGCCCCCTCCGGCCCGCGCAGTTGCTCCTCAAACCACGCCGCAGCCGCCTCGTGCAGGTCCAGCAGCTTGCGCCGCATCCGGGCCTCGGCAGCCTCCTCCGGCGACGAGTACTCCTTCTTAGGCAGCGGAATGCCGGACTTGAGAGCTACGATCCGCACCGCCTCCGGAAAGCTCACGTTCTCGATCTTGCCGACGAAGGAAAACACGTCTCCCGATACACCGCACCCAAAACAGTGGTAGAACTGCCGCACCGCGTGCACGCTGAACGAAGGGGACTTCTCCTTGTGGAACGGGCATAGCCCCGCGTAGTTCGTAGCCCCCGCCTTGCGCAGGCGAATGTACTGCTCGATCACCTTTACGATGTCGGCCTGCTGCTTCACGGTCTGGGCAAAGTCGGTCAAGGGTCTGTGCTCTCAAGCATAATTTGAGCAGCACAGCAGAAATGCACAGCCCCCGTTGCTCTCAACAATCCGCAACTGCCGGGGTGCCCCAGGGACCCCTCTCATCTGCGAAATAATGATCAAATGCGCGCAAGCGAAAATCTACCGGCCTCGATCGGCATCGATTTCGGCACCACCAACAGTTCGGTCGCACTGGTCATCCCAGGCTCTGCCGTCCAGCTGGCCTCATTCTCTTTCCTTGGCGCGCCCATCCCGTCTTTCCGCTCCGTTCTTTACATCGAGCAGGTCAAAGCCGCCAACGGCGTCAAGCGGTCCCACTCCCTCACCGGTCCCGCCGCCACCGAGGTCTTCGGCCGCCGCATTCGCCTCGAAGAGCTCATCTCCCGCATCCTGAGCGACCTCCGCAAGCACGCTGAAAAGCAGTTCGACCGCCCCTTCCGCACCGCCACCGTTGGCCGTCCTGTGAGCTTCGTCGGCGCCGAGACTGAAGAGGACAACGCCTTCGCAGTCGAACGCCTGCGCGAAGCCTTCGCTGTTGCTGGCTTCGAGCAGGTGAGCTTCGAACTCGAGCCCATCGCCGCCGCCTATGCGTACGAATCCACCCTCGATCACGACGAGCTCATCCTCATCGGCGACTTCGGCGGCGGCACCAGCGACTTCTCCCTCATTCGCGTCGGCCCCTCGATCCGCCGCCGCGGCCGCACTCCGGATGACTTGCTGGGCAACAGCGGCGTGGGTCTCGCCGGCGACGCCTTTGATGCCCGCATCGTGCGCAAGCTGGTCTCGCCATCGCTCGGCTCCAACTCCGAGGCGCGCTCGTTCAACAAAAACCTTCCCGCCGTTCCCGCATGGATCTACGCCAACCTCGAGCGCTGGCACTATCTCTCGTTTCTGCGCACCAATAATGTCAGAGAGATCCTCAAAGGCGCACGGGCGCGCGCCCTGGAACCCGAGAAGATTGAAGCCCTGATTGCGGTCATCGATGGGGACCTCGGCTACCAGCTTCACCAAGCCGTGCAGCAGGTCAAGTTCGAGCTCTCGCACAGCCATGAAGCCGAGTTCCGCTTCCGCGACGGTACGGCGCATGCATCTACCATCGACCTGCGCATCCCCGTCACCCGCGTCGAATTCGAATCCTGGATCGCCGAGGAGCTCGCAGCCATAGAACTCTCCGTCGACTCACTCCTGGCCCTCTCTGGTGTCTCTGCTAAAGATGTCGATCGCGTCTTCCTCACCGGCGGCACTTCTTTCGTCCCCGCCGTGCGCCGCATCTTCTCGAGCCGCTTCGGCGCCGATCGCATCCGCGGCGGCAACGAATTTACATCCGTCGCGCACGGCCTCGCTCTCCGCGCCACAGACCCTTTGCCGGCTTAGTATCCGCGCGGGCCTCACTCCGCCCGCAGCATGACCATTGGATCAGCCTGCGCCGCCCGCCGCGCCGGCACATACGACGCAATCAACGCAACTGTCAGCATCAGCACAACCACCACCGACAGGATGACAGGGTCCGCCGGACTCACCTCATAGATGAGGCTTTGCACCACGCGGCCCAGGCTCAGAGCCAGCAGCACGCCCACAATCGTTCCTGGCACCGCCAGACTTGCGCTCTGCGCCAGGACCGTCCGCATCAAATCCGCGCGTTGCGCGCCCAGCGCCACGCGCAGGCCAAACTCCTGGGTTCGCTGGCTAACGTTGTACGCAATCACG
>WNGK01042640.1_pt1 | contig 11064 bp, 9 predicted proteins | sample 5400601 | NCBI WGS metagenome assembly WNGK01 (sample SAMN13153376, study PRJNA577476) | soil metagenome | isolation source: 60 cm soil or saprolite under Garry oak tree replicate 1 | place: USA:California | collected 2016-06-15
ACGGCCCGCCTCTGCGGCAGCTTCGCCATCTGGGCCAGCAGGTCCTTCACGGTTAGCGGGCGCTTGTCGGGCTGCTTGGCCAGCACCTTCTGCAGCAGCTGGTCGAGCTCGTCCGGCAGGTTGGGGTTGATCTTCACCGCGGAAGGGATCTCGGAGTTGACGGTGGCATACGCCACCTCCATCCGGTTCGACCCGACATACGGCAGCCGGCCGGTCAGCATCTCGAAACACAGCACGCCCATCGCGTAGATGTCGGCGCGCTTGTCCACGTCATGCCCCATCACCTGCTCCGGCGCCATGTAGCCAGGCGTGCCAATGGCAAGGCCGATCGTGGTCAGATGCGTCGGCTGGCCCGCACCGCGCGCCAGGCCGAAGTCCGCCAGCATGGCGCGCCCGTCGGCGTGGATGAGGACGTTGGTCGGTTTCAGGTCGCGGTGCACGATGCCGGCGTCGTGTGCGTGTTGAAGGCCGTCGCCGATCTCGCGCAGGTACCGCCACGCGGAAAGCGCATCCATCGGACCGCGGTTCAGGATGTCGCGCAGCGTTCCGCCGCGGATCAGCGGCATGGTCAGGAAGGCGTTGCCGTCGATGACTTCGAAGTCGTAGATCGGAAGGATGTTGGGGTGGTCGAGCTTGGCCAGCGTCTTGGCCTCGGTCTCGAACCGCTTGACGAAACCGTCGTCCTGGAACAGCTCCGACGACAGCGCCTTGAGCGCGACCTCACGGCCGAGCGGCTGCTGGACCGCGCGGTAGACGACGGCCATCCCGCCTCCGCCGAGACGCTCGACGATCTCGTACTGGCCGAGCCTGGTCCCGGTGAGGTCTTTCACTTCGGGTTGGCCAGCTGCTCCACGATCGAGATCAGGTCGTGCAGCTGGAACGGCTTGCTCAGCACGTTGTCGGCGCCGGCCGCCAGGAACCGTTCCCTGTCGCTGGCCATCGAATGCGCGCTGGCGATGACGATCGGCATGCCGGGGATCTCGGCTTTGATCCGGCGCATGGCCTCGAGGCCGTCGATGCCAGGCATCGCGACGTCCATGAGGATCATCGCCGGCCGCTGGCCGAGTGCCAGGTCGACCGCCTGCAGTCCGTCCGCCGCGATCAGCACCGGGTACCCCGCCTTCTCGAGCACACGCTTGTAGAGGCGCTGGGCCACCTCGTTGTCGTCGGCGACGAGGACCTTGAACCCACTCGCGTCGACCTCACGCATGCTGGAGCTGCTGCATGGCTTTGACCGCTTCCGGGCTCAAGGGGACCGTGAAGTGGAACGACGACCCGTGGCCGAGCGCGCTTTCCACCCAGATCTTGCCTCCGTGCATCTCCACGATCTGCTTAACGATCGTGAGCCCGAGCCCAGTCCCGGGAATCGACTGGGCGGCGCCGCTGCGGACGCGGCGGAAACGCTCGAACACGTGACCGATCTCTTCGGGCGGGATGCCGATCCCGCTGTCGGAGACGCTGATCAGGACAAAACGCCCGTCGACGCGGCTGGAAAGGGTGATCGTTCCTCCCTCGGGCGAGTACTTGACCGCGTTGTTGACGAGGTTGCTCACGACCTGGATCAGCCGGTCTCGGTCGCCCGCAACGATTGGCAGGCGCGCGTCGAGGTCGGACTTGAACTCTGAGGTGACCGCCGACGGGGCCGCGCGCGAGATCGCCTCCATCAGCACGTCGTTGATGTCCACGTCGGTGGTGCGCATCGACATCCGGCCTGACTCCATGCGGTCGAGATCAAGCATGTCGCCGATGAGGCGGTTGACCCTGTCCGCGTCATTGAAGATGTAGCCGCCGTACGCGTGGACCTCGTCCGACTCGAGACCCCCGTCGCGGATCAGCTCGCTGAAGCCCTGGATCCCGGTCAAGGCCGTTCGAAACTCGTGGCTGACGATGCTCAGGAACTCGCTCTTCGTGCGGTCGGTCCTCTCGAGGTTTGCGTTCGCCTCCCTCTGCGCCTCGAGCGCTTCGTTGAGCCTGTCGGACGTCTCGCGGACTGCGGTCACGTCCTCGACCATCACCAGCACGTGTTCGGGCCTTCCGTTCGCGTCGGGGATCGAAGTCGCCGTCAGCTGCAGCCAAAGCCACTTTCCCGAGCTGGTCGCAGCCCGGACCTGGATGCTCGAGCCGTCCGTGATCCCGGCCAGGAACTGCGCCTTGCGCTGGCGGGTGGCGACCTGGTCGTAGGCCCGGAGCAGCTCCGGCCAGGCGGTCTGCCGCATCGCCTCCTCGTCGCGCTCGAGCATGCGCAGAACCGCCGGGTTGGCCTCGAGCAGCTCACCCCCGCTGCTGATGCGCGCGATCCCGAAGGGTGAGTGCTCGTAGATCGCGCGGTGGTCCGCCTCGCTTCGCTTCAGCGCCTGCGCGGTCTCCGAGCGGCGGATGAACTGTCCGATCTCCACACCGGCGGTGGCCAGCATGGTCACCTCGTCGTCCTGGAGGATCCTCGCGTGATCGGACACCAGCTCGATGACCCCGGTGACCTCGCCGCTGTCCACGATCGGGAACGCGACCGCGGAGTGAAGGCCCACGGATCGAGCGGCCGTCAACCGCTCATCGCCGGACGCCTTTTCCAGGTCCTCCTCGGCGCTCAGCACCCCCGATTTCCACACGCGCCCGACCATGCTCGAGCCAAAGGCAACGCTCATGCCTCGACTCGCGTGCAGGAACCCCTCGAGGATCGGCCCGCCGGTATTCCATGCGTTGCGCACGCGCATGGTATGTGTCTCCGAATCCATGGCCCAGTACTGCGCCACGCTCCAACCGAGGTAGCCCGAGAACGCTTCGAGGAGCTGCGGCATGGCGGCGTCGACCGCGCTCGACGACACGATTACCTGGCGAACGGCGGCGACACAGTTCGCGATCGACTGGGCCCGTTCGCGCGCCGAGATGTCGGATACCTGGACCAGCAGCGTCGCGTCACCGATCGGCGGGTTTGGCAGGCGCGCGATGAGTAGTGCAGAAGGAAGGACCGCTCCGTCCGGTCGCACAACGTGCACGTCCGCGCTCCAGCTCATCACGTCGCGGCTTCGCAGGAGCGCCAGTCCGTCGCGAAGCGCCGCCTGGTCGCCATCCGCGGTGACCTCGGCGAGCGTGGTGCGAAAGAGCTCGTCACGGCTGCGGCCGAGGATCAGGGCCAGCGGTTGGTTCACTTCGAGCCAGTTGCCGTTGAGGCCCGCCAGCGCGAGCCCGACGCCGGCCGACTCGAGCGTCGCCCGCAGGCTCCGCTCGGCCGCGCTCAACTCCACGACCCGCTGCTGTGCGGCGGCCGCCACCGAACGCGAGTGCCGCGTGAGCTCGTTGACCACCGTCCCAACACCCAGGGTCACCGCCGACAGGAGGACGGCCGGCCCGATCTCTGATGTGTGACCGGAACCCATCAGAGGCCGGAAGAGGAGAGCAAGCACCGCCACCCCGGCGACCGCGAAAGACTCGAGGCGTTCTTCCAGGATCGCTCCCATCAGCACCGCCCCCAGGTAGAGCGGGAACACCACCACCGTGTCGACGTTGAGGATGGTCTGGAACAGGAAAACCGCGACCAGAGCGGCGAGCGGCGCGGTGCGGCGGGCCAGGATCCCTGCCCGCGAGGCGTACGTCGGACCAGGACCCGGCACTACCCCAGAAACCTCGCCCCCCCTGGCGGGATCGATGGTGCGCAGGTCGCAAAGTGTAGAGGCGCACCTCTCGCGTTCAGCGGTCTTAAGGCACGGCAACGATCGAGAAGTTGCTTTAAAGTGCTGGCCGCCTGCCCAGCTTGAATCACCCCACCACTCCGCTCGCGGCCGAAGGACTGAGCCGGCGAGTCTACCCGTTCCTCGGGCTCGCCATCGTCGGCCTTGTCAGCCTGCACGGGTTCGCCGCCGTCACCACCTCGCTCGCCCTGGCGGGCGCGATGGGCGTCGGCGTGGCGCTGGTTCTGATCCCGCTCACCCAGATCGACACCCCGGCCCGCAGCAGCTTCATCACGGCGCTGCCTGTGGTCGGCGGTTTCGTCCTGGCGCTCTACCCGCTCTGGGCCGACGGGACCCTATACGGGGTCGGGTCATCGGTGGTGATCACGGTCCTCGGCAGCGCGCTCGTCGTCCTTCCATGGGAGCGAATCCCGCGCTACCTGCACGCGATCTCCCCGATCGGAGGTCTCGCCGTTGCATTCGCACTCGAGGTCCAGTTCGACCTCAGCATCGTGCGCGCGTTTCCGTTCGTCCTCCTGCCGCTGATCTTTCTCGCGCTCTACTTCTCGAGCGTCGAGTTCGCGGTCGGCGCCGCGCTCGCGGTCGCGGACCTCGTGCTGGTGACCTTCGTCAACCCCGCCTCGGGCGACGTCATCGGCATCCTCGTGCGGCGCGTCGTCGCGCAGCTGGAGCAGAACCGCCGCGACCTGGAAGAGCTGACGCGGTTGAAGTCCGAGTTTCTCGCCACGCTCAGCCACGAGATCCGCACCCCGCTGAGCGGAGTCATCGGCATGACCGGGCTCTTGCTGGACACCGAGCTCACCCCCGAGCAGAGGGAGTACGTCGAGACGATCCGCACGTCCGGGGACGCGCTGCTCGAGATCATCAACGACATCTTCGATTTCTCGCGCATCGAGGCCGGCCGCGTCCGGCTGGAGACGGTCGAGTTCAGCCCACGCTACGTCGTCGAGGAGGCGGTCGAGCTGTTTGCGGAAGCCGCGGTCAACAAGGGCCTCGAGCTGGCCTTCGACGTCGAGCCCGAGGTGCCCGACAAGGTCATCGGCGACGCCGGCCGCCTCCGCCAGGTGCTCATCAACCTCATCGGCAACGCCGTCAAATTCACTGACGTCGGGGAGGTCGTCGTGCGCGCGTTTCCGTTCGTCCTCCTGCCGCTGATCTTTCTCGCGCTCTACTTCTCGAGCGTCGAGTTCGCGGTCGGCGCCGCGCTCGCGGTCGCGGACCTCGTGCTGGTGACCTTCGTCAACCCCGCCTCGGGCGAGCGCGGCCAGCGCAGGACGACGCGACGCTGGCCGGCCTGAACGTCGCGATCATCGACAACAACAGGACCAACCGGACGATCCTCGAGCGCTACGTCACGTCGTGGGGGATGCAAGGGAAGAGCTTTGAGAGCGGTGACGAGGCGCTGCGGGAGATGCGGCGAGCGTCCACCGGGGGCGATCACTTCGAAGCCGCGATCGTCGACCTCATGATGCCGGGCATGGACGGCGCATCGGTCGCCGCCGCCTTGAGGTCGGACCAGGCGTTGCGCGACGTGGCCGTAATCCTGCTCACCTCGGCCGGCAAGTCCGGGCGCCCAGTTCCCGGCATCGACGCCGAGATGGTCAAGCCGGTCCGGCCCTCACAGCTCTTCGACGTGCTCCAGACCGTGCTCGCGGAGCGAGGCGGGCACGGCCGCGAGCGGATGGACGCGATCGGTCCCGCTCCGGCGGTGCCCAGAGCGCGGGTCCTCATCGTGGAGGACAACGCCGCCAACCAGAAGGTCGCGATGCGAATGATTCAGCGCCTCGGTTTCCGCGCGGACGTCGCGGGAACCGGCGGTGAGGCGGTGACGTTGATCGGCCGCGGCCACTACGACGCTGTGTTGATGGACTGCCAGATGCCCGAGATGGACGGTTACGAAGCCAGCCGTCAGATCCGGCACAACGAGCGAGGCGGGCGGCATGTACCGATCATCGCGATGACGGCCGACGCCCTCGAGGGCGAGCGCGAGAGGTGCCTCGAGGCGGGAATGGACGACTACATCACCAAGCCCGTCAAGCTGCACGTCGTCGCCGCGGTGCTCGAGCGCTGGCTCGCTACGACTGAAGCCGTATAGACGAATACGCGCAGACAAGGGGGAGGACACCTGTCCTCACCCGCGCTCAGAGTCGTATAGACGAAGTGGAGCTCTAGGCCGGATTCATTCCGGCCGTCCCCCAGCGTCAGCAACGTACAAGCCACCAGGCGCCGCTTGTGAGAGGAGGGGGTTCCGCGGGGGAGGACATCTGTCCTCACCCGCGCTTAGAGTCGTCTAAGCGCGACCACGGTTACGTCGTCGAGCAGCTCTCGGTTCCGTGCGCCCTGGGCCAAGATGTCGACCATCTCCTGCGCGCTTGCGGCCCGCCTCGCTTCGTAAGGGAGCTGCACCTCTTTCGTCGCCAGGTCCGGGCGCAGGTCCAGCAGCCCGTCCGAGAAAACCACCACGGAATCTCCAGGCTCGAGCGTGGCGTGGCCGACGACGAAGTCTGTGTCGGGGAACATCCCGATCGGCGCGCTGCGGCGACCGAGCAGCTCCTGGGCCCGCTCGCCTCGCAGCAGGCGCGCGTGGCCGTGACCCGCATCGACGTAGTCCAGCCGCCCCGACGGCGGGTCGAACGTGAGGTGAAACACCGTGACGTACGCGTCATTGACCTCGAGCGCGGCGGACATCACTCCGGCCGCCTGCTTGATGCCGGCCTGGAGCGGCTCCACGCCCGCCACGCCACGCAGGGCCGCGCGCGCGGTGGCCATCATCAAAGAGGCCTGCACACCTTTGCCCATGACGTCGCCCAGCGTGACCGCGACCCGTCCGCCGGGGGCCCGGTACCAGTCGTAGAAATCGCCACTGATCTCGCGTGCTGCGGTGAAATGCGCGGCCAGCTGGAACCCGCCCTCTGTGAAAGGTGAGGCGGGCAGCATGCCGGCTTGAAGCTCGGCCGCGCGGCGGATCTGCTCGTGGCGCTCGGCGACCATGCCTTCGAGCCGCGCCAGGTTGGCGCGGTGATCGAGCTCGACAGCTCCAACGCGGCCCGGCCGAGCTCGGGGTCGTCGACGCCCGAGATCATGACCACCGCGGTGTCGGGCCGGGTCGCCCTCAACTCCTCGAGGAGGCCATAACCGGACTCGTCCGGAAGGCGGACGTCAACCAGGGCGATCGCGTAAGCCTGGTCCTCGAGAAGCTTCCGCGCCTCGGCCGCCGAAAACGCCACATCGGACTCGAAGCCGCGGCTCCGCAGCACGCGAGCCATCGACTTCGCGAGCGCCTCTTCGTCATCCACCACCAGGACCCGTTCGGCGTCTGCTGAGGCAGTCACGGCCATGCAGTCTAGAGAGGCTAAAGTCCCTACTAACTGCCATATGCTCTTCCGGCTATGGCACTCGAGGTGGAGACCCGCCAGGCCGACAACGGCGTGACCGTGGTCGCGCCCACCGGAAGGCTCGATCTGGCCGGCGCCCCGGCCCTGAAGGAGGCCATCTCCGAGGCGGTCAAGAAGGACGGCCCCCAGCGCGTCGTCATCGACATGGAGGGGGTGAGCTTTGTCGACTCGACGGGCCTGGGTTCGGTCATCGCTGCGCTGAAGCAGCTCCGGAGCGGCCAGGGCGACCTCCGCCTCGCCGCGCCCAACCAGCAAGCACGCGTGGTGCTCGAGCTGACCACGCTCGATCAGGTGTTCCCCTACTACGCGACTGTCGAGGAAGCCCTCACCGGCTTTTAAGCCGATGGGGAGTGATCGCAAGACCTTTGAATTCCATGCGACCTTTTCTGAGCTTGACGAAGGACTGGACATCATGCACCTGTCCATCCAGCGCCTGCGCAAAGCGGTCGGCCGCGGAGACGACGACGGGCCGCTGCTTCTGTTCGAGACCGCACTCGGCGAGATCGGAGGCAACGTCCTCACGCACGGCAATCCACCGGGAGTCGAGCGTCCGATCGAGTACGAGCTCCGATTCGACCGCGGAGTCGTGGTGGCATCGCTCAGCGACTCAGGTTTACCCGCCCATGACCACCTCTCCCGCGACATGCCCGATCACGAAAGCGAATCCGGCCGGGGCCTGGCCATCGCGCGATCGCTGCTCGACGACCTCGGATATGAACGCGACGGCGACGTCAACCGGTGGCGGCTGGTGAAGCGCCTGTGAGCGATAGCAGCGGACGGGACGGCGAACCGATGGACCCGGGTCGAGTGCTCATCCACGACTTTCGCAACCTGCTCGCCGTGATCGTGAACTACAGCGACCTGATCGCCGACGAGACCGGCGACCCCGAAGCGGTGAAAGCCGACATCAAAGAGATCAAGGCCGCGGCCGAGAAAGCGATCGCGATGACCGAAAAGCTGCCTCGGCCGGGGAAGCAGCCTGCATGACCGTTGTGAGAAAGCCCGGCGCCGACCATCCGCGCTCCGCCCTGACGCACAGGGACATCGCGCTCGTGATCGACGACGACGAGCAGGTCCTGCGCCTCGTCAAGCGGGTCCTCGAGCGAGCGGGCTTTGAGTGCGTGACCGTCAGCGAGGGATCCAGCGCGCACGACGCGGCCGTCGAGTGGCGCCCCGACATCATCCTGCTCGACCTGATGCTCGGCGACACGACCGGCGACCAGATCATGGCGGAGCTCCGTGAGGACTTTCGAACCCGTTTGATCCCTGTCGTCTTCCTCACCGTGCGTGATTCGCTCAAAGACAAGGTCGAGCACCTCCTCTCGGGCGCCGACGATTACGTGACCAAGCCGTTCGTGCCCGAGGAGCTCGTGGCGAGACTGCGTGCGGTGATGTCGCGATCGACGACCACGCGTGGGCTGAGCCCGCTCACCGGGATGAGCGGCAACAGCGACATACTTCGCGAGATCACGAGGCGGCTGGCGCAGCACGAGCGCTTCGCGGTCCTGTACCCGGACATCGATTCCTTCAAGAGCTACAACGACAACTACGGCTTCCTTCGTGGTGACGACGTCATCAAGACGCTGGCCACGATCATCCTCGAGGTCCTCGAGGAGAACCACTCGTCCCACCACTTCGCCGGACACGTCGGCGGCGATGACTTCGTGATCCTGACCGAACCGAGCATGGCCGAGGCGATCGCAACCGAGATCACGCAGCGTTTCGATGCCGCGATCCCGGCGCTCTACGACCCGGTCGATCGGGAGCGCGGCTGGATCGAGTCAGAAGAGCGCAACGGGAGCATGTTGCGCACGCCGATGGTCTCGGTGTCGATCGGGATCGTGATCGCGGAGCCCGGCAGCTACGGAAGCGCCGCCGCGGTTGCGGCTCGCGCCTCCGAGGTGAAGGGCGTGGCCAAGCGCATGCCGGGGTCGAAGTGGGTGCTCGACCGGCGCCGCCCGCCGGAGAGATTCAGCTGATGAGCGACATCACGATCGCCACGCACCCCGGGCCACCCGAAGAGATGGGGCGGCGGCAGCCCCGGATCAGGGTTGTCGTGCACCGGCTCGACGGCGGCCTCGAGGAGGGAGAGTCCGATGCGCGCTCGATCACGGCGGAGGGGTTTCCGATTTACTCCGGCGGTGATGCGCAGCGCCCGCGACTCGTGCCTACTCGCGACATCAAGTACGTCGTCTTCGGTTCGGTTGACGACCCGAACCTGGAGCCCGACCCCGGCGACAAGAGCACGGCGCGCAAAGCCATCCTTCGCTTCCGTGACGGCGAGTGGCTCTCCGCCTACATCGAGCAGGGCGTGCCGCAGGACGGCGAAGGGATCCCGCTCAAGATCCGGCTGACCGAGCTCCAGCGCGTGATCCCCGCGGTCGCGGCATCGCCTTCGCTGCTCGAGATGCAGTTCGTCGACATGTGGAACGCAACACCGCCCGGAAGTGCGACGCCACGTCGCAGGCGATCCGACATCCTCGAGTCGGCGGCGAGCCAGGGCCGCGACCTCAACAAGCTGGCCAACGATTTCCGTGACCGCCTTGCGCTCATCCGCGACGTAGGCCTGACCACGGGCGACACGCTGGCCTTCTCGCGCGCGGTGCGAACTCACCTCGACCGCTTCCTGCTCGAAGACGGGATCACGCTCAACTCGCAGGAGAAGTCGGCCCTCGCCGACATCATCCTGCGCGCCGCGGTCGGGTACGGACCCCTCGACAGCCTCCTGCACGACCGCTCGGTGAGCGAGATCATGGTCAACGGCCCCGACCAGATCTTCATCGAGCGGCGCGGCGTGTTGACCAAGGCCGAGATCCGCTTCGAGGACGAAAACCAGCTCCTGGAGACGATCCGCCGCATGGTCGCCACGACCGGACGCCACATCGACGGGCTGAACCCGATGGTCGATGCCCGGCTGCCCGACGGAAGCCGCGTGAACGCGATCATCCGGCCGGCCGCGATTCATGGTCCCGCGCTGACGATCCGAAAGTTCAAGGACGCGGTCCTCGGCATGGAGGACCTGAAGCACGAGGGCAGCCTCAGCCCCGCGATGGCCGAGTTCCTCCAGGCCGCCGTGCTCGGACGCATGAACATCGTGGTCTCGGGCGGCACGGGATCCGGCAAGACGACGACGCTCAACGTGATTGCGCGCTTCATCCCGCACAACCAGCGCGTGATCACCATCGAGGACGCGGCCGAGCTTCAGATCGACCACCCGCACGTGATCGCGCTGGAGCATCGCCCACCGAACGTCGAAGGCAAGGGAGAGCTGACGATCCGCCAGCTGCTGCGCAACAGCCTGCGAATGCGACCCGACCGCATCCTGGTCGGTGAGGTCCGCGGCGCCGAGGCGCTAGACATGCTGCAGGCGATGAACACCGGACACGACGGTTCGATGTCGACCATTCACTCGAACTCAGCGCGCGATGCGCTGTCCCGCCTCGAGACGATGGTGATGATGGCCTCGATCGACATCCCGTTCGAGGCCGTTCGAGCGCAGATCGCGTCTGCGGTCAACCTGATCGTGCACCAGGCCCGCATGCCGGATGGCAGGCGCAAGGTCGCGCAGATCGCCGAGGTGGTGGGCTACGACTCGAACGGCGCGATCCTGCGCGACATCTTCCTGCTGGGTATGGGCCCCGACCTGAGGCTGGAGTACAACGCCACGGGCTATGTCCCCACCGCGCTGGACAAGGCTGCGTTCTACGGCGTGCAGGTCAACCAGGACCTGTTCGACCCCGCGAAGTCACGGTTCGTCCCGGCGGGGTCCGACAGCATGATGCCCGTGGTCAAGGACCCGCTCATCTCGGGTCAGTCCAAGCCCGACGTCGTGCGCCAGGTCGTGGTCGTCCCGTTCAGCTCCGACCGACCGTTGGCGGCCACCTCTGTGTCCCAGTCCGCCCCCGCTCCGCCCGCTGCTCAGACACCCGAGATGCAGGAGGAGATGCGCAAGCTCATCGATGCCGCACGGGCGGCAGTCGCCG
>WNGK01021537.1_pt1 | contig 11061 bp, 9 predicted proteins | sample 5400601 | NCBI WGS metagenome assembly WNGK01 (sample SAMN13153376, study PRJNA577476) | soil metagenome | isolation source: 60 cm soil or saprolite under Garry oak tree replicate 1 | place: USA:California | collected 2016-06-15
GGCCGCTGTGCAGGGACCGGGTACAGCTGACCGCGCCGGACTCGACCAGCCGTAGCATCGGGGTGCCGTGCCCGTACAGCGAACCGAACTGGGTGTTGCCGGTGTCGGCGTGCGCATCGAAATGAATCATCGACAGCCTGCCCCAGCCGACATGCCTGGCGACCCCGGTGGCGTCGGGCAACGCGACGGTGTGATCGCCGCCGAGTATCACGGGGATCGCGCCGGCCGCCGCGGCGGCCTGAACGGCCTCTTCCAGCCGGCGCAGCGACAACTCGGTGTCTCCCGACGGCATCTCGATGTCGCCCGCGTCGGCCACCTTGAGCTCGGCCAGCGGATCGACCCCCAGCGCCAGGTGCGGCCGGGAGCCATCGTGGGGCAGGTAGTCGGTGAACCTGATGGCCTGCGGGCCGAACCTGGCGCCCGGCCGGTGCGAGGTTCCGCCGTCGAACGGCGCACCGATGATCATGATGTCCGTCCCCGCCCAGGATGGGGGATCGGACAGGTCAGCACTCGCCACGCCGAGGAAGGTCGCATCAGGGCCGTACAAATTACCTATTCGCGTCATCGAAGTCCTCCGGAGTCCGACCTTAGCGGTAGCGCGCGGACCTCCTTCGAGATACCCGCATGCGGCCTGCGGCGACCCGGAGCGGCAGGACCAGGCAGGCGCCCATATAGCCTGCTGTCGCGCTGTCGGACCACCGAAGATAGGCCACGCAATGGCGGGATCTCATCCCGACGATCTCACGCAGGCCGGCTCGGGCGACCTGGGTGACCTGGGCGGACTCGACGACCTCGGCGGACTCGACGACCTGGGCCGACCCGGCGACCTGGGCGGACTCGGCGACCTGGGCGGACTCGGCGACCTGGGCGGACTGGTACAGATCGTCGGCGCCTCGCCGGGCCGCCACCTGCCGGTGTCAGGGACGCTCAACTTCCGCGACGTGGGCGGTTACCCGACCGCGGATGGCGGCGTGACGGCGTGGCGGCGGCTGTTCCGCTCCGACGGACTGCACCGGCTGGGCCGGCGAGCCGCCGCCGAGATCGGCGCCCTCGGCCTGCGGACCGTCCTTGACCTGCGGACCAGCGCGGAGGCTCAGATCGCGCCGAGCCCGCTGGACGACCTCGCCTCAGGTGGCGCCCTTACTATGCACGTCTCGCTGATCGGCGACGACCTCGATGCGCTGCCGCCCAGCCTGGCCGAGATCTACGACTTCATCGTCGACCGGCGCGGTACCGCGATCGCGGCGGCCATCCGCTCACTGGCCAGGCCGGGCGGCCTGCCCGGCCTGGTGCACTGCACGGCCGGCAAGGACAGGACGGGCATCGTGGTGGCGTTCGCGCTCGCGGCGGTCGGCGTGCCCGATCAGGTCATCGCCGCCGACTACGCGCTGAGCAGCGTGTACCTGGATCCGCAGCACACTCCAGCGATCGGCCGGGTACAGGAGGGCACCGGTCTCGGCGACCGGCTCACCATGGCCCTGCTCGCCAGCCCGCCCGCGCTGATGATGCACGTCCTCGCCAGGGCCAGGGAGTACGAGGTCAGCGAGCAGCAGGGCGGCATCGCGGGTTACCTGGCCGGTCACGGAGTAACCTGCGCTGAGCTGACGGCACTGCGGTCCGCGCTCGTGACGCAGGGGAGGAACACGGCGAGAGCAGATGAGTCCGATGTCCCACGATGAGCTGGACCGGCGGATCCTGCACGCGCTGGTCCAGGACGCCAGGGCCAGCTACGCCGAGATCGGCGCCGTGGTCGGGCTGTCGGCCCCGGCGGTCAAGCGGCGGGTCGACCGGCTCAGGGCGGTCGGCGCGATCACCGGCTTCTCGGCCCGGCTCAGCCCCGGTGAGCTGGGCTGGACCACGGAGGCCTACGTCGAGCTGTTCTGCAGCGGCAGGACGTCACCGGCGGACATCGCCGTCGCCGCGGGGAAGCATCCCGAGGTGGTCAGCGCGTGCACGGTCACTGGCGACGCCGACGCGCTGCTGCACATCAGGGCGGCGGACATGCGGCACTTCGAGCAGGTGGTCGAGCGGATCAGCGCGGAGCCCTTCGTGGTCAGGACCAGGAGCTCAATCGTGCTCTCCAGGCTGGTCGACCGCCCTGACGCCCTGCCCGAGCTCAGCTACTGATCCAATCCGAAGGAATCTATGCTGATCAGGCGCTTGCGCCGCGGTGGATCGGCTAAAGTCGGGGCATGTCCGAGCACGACGACCGCTATGCCCGTCATGATCTGCCGACCACCACCGGGGAGTTCCGCGCCGCGCCGGATCTCTCGGCGAGCACGGCAGAGTTCAAGGCGTTCGTGTCCGCCCAGAACCGGGAGCCCAGCGATGGCGCGGTCGGCGGTGCCTGGCCCGAGCAGCCCTGGGCGGGCGAGACGTCTGCCAGCGACTCGAAACGGCCGATCATCCTCGCGGTGGGCGCGATCGTGGTCGTCGCGGTCATCCTGGCGATCGTCCTCGCCGTCGGCTAATCCAGCCTCCGAACGCTAGAAGCCGCCGCCGATCTCGGTCCACGCCGACCAGCCGCTGCCCGAGTTACTCGACACCGCGAGATTCCGCCGGCCGTCGAGAACTGCCGCTCCGGGCGCACCTGACGAGTTGAGCCAGCCTGCCGGACTGCCCAGTACTTTTCCGCCGGGGACCGCGCCGATCGGGGACCAGCCCGACCAGCCCGAGGAGCCGGCCGGCCCCTCGTGCCGGACGTACCCGACCTGGCCACCCGGCAGCCGCGCGTAGACGACGACGTCCCCCGCAGGCCAGGTCGCCGCGGCAGGCGAGCCGCCGATCGTCGTGCCAGCTCGCGACGCCGAGCCAGGCCCGGCCAGCGGACTTCCCCAGGTCCAGGCACTGTTCACCCCGGCCGCTCCGGTCAGCCAGCCGTCGGCCAGACCGCCCGCCGTCGTCGCCGCGAAGAACTCCACCTGACCAGCGCCGTCCACGGCGACCGCCGGCACCCCGGCCAGGTCGGACGGGCTCTGTGGCAGCGTGACCCAGCCGCTCCACGCGTGGCCATTCCAGCGATCCACGGCCGCGGTCCGGTTGGTCGTGACGCAGAACACGTCGACGCTCCGGCCTGACACCACCGGCACCGGCGAGCTCGCGCAGCTCCCGCTTAGGTTCCCCCAGCTTGTCCAGTGCGCATTGTGGTTCGGCCGCCGCTGCAGGGCGACCACGACGGTCCCGTCCGCGGTTGTCAAGTAGAGCGCCACGTCATGGCGGGGCAGCAGCACCGCGGCCGGGTCGGTGCCGGGGCGTGCCTGGTGCGGTGGCGCCGGCAGCGGTATTCCCCACTCCCAGTCGTTCGGGAAGCCCGGCTGCTGCCAGGCATGCTCGACCCGGCCCGCGCCGTCTCGCGCGAACACGGTCAGCCGGCCGTCCGCCTGCGCGACGGCTGACGGGTTGCCTGCGATGGTCGTCGGCGACCGGCCGACCGTGTGGATAGCTGACCAGGTCAGGCTGCCGACCGGCTGCTGCCAGGAGTGGGCCAGCGCGTGCCCGGCTGACCGGGCGAACCATTCGGCCGTGCCGTTGCTGTTGACCGCCACCGAGATCCGATAGCCGGGATGTCGGGCGGGCGCGACCGTCCCGCTGAGTTTCACGTCCAGCTGATCGCGGTCGATATCGATGGTGGCGCCGCCGTGAGTCTCCAGGTGCCCGCCCTGGTACTGGTGGATCCGAGCGTGGTTGGTCCACATGCCGGTCGGCATGTACGGGCTGGTCGTCGTGGCCTTGCCATCCCAGTCGGCGTAGTAGATGACGTCTGGCTCGGTGATCGAGCCGGCCGCTCTGACCAGCGCGCGGATGTTGGAAAACGACTCGTAGATGCCCGCGCTCCAGCCGCGCGCGTGCAGTTCAGCGTCCCAGGCGGACAGGAACGTGGTGACCTGGGAGTCGCAGGCCGGTGCGTATGCCTCCATGTCAAAGCTCAGCGGCGTGCCGCGGCCGATACCCAGGCTGGCCGCCTGAGCGGCGGCGTCGTCCGCGGCCGCCTTGCCCTCGGCGGCGGCGTGATCGCTACGGATGGTGGCGTCCCCGGATGCGAGCACGCAGGTGGACTGCAGCCCGGGGTAGATCGGGAAGTAATGCCAGCCCTGGCTCACGATGCCGCTGAGCCACGAGGGCGTCAGGCTGGCCTGGGCGCAGGCGCGGTTGATACCGCCGATGTAGATGCCGACCGCGCGGTAACTCGACGCCAGCCACTTGGTCATCGCCCCGGCGCTCGGCGCGGCGCAGCTGTCGAATCCGCCGCCCTTGAACACGCCCTGCTGCACCGCCCGGGTCGCACTGGCCGGCCGGGTCCCGGTGCGGGCCATGGCTCCTGGCCGCGGCCGTGCCGGTCCGGTCCTGGTCACCCGGATCGACGACCGGATCTGGTCGGCCAGTGTCCGGCCGGCCCGGTAAGAAATCAGCACCTGGACCCCGGCGCTGGGCAGTTCGTCGGTGACGGTCCTGCTCACTGTCTGGCTCGCGGCCGCCGCCCGCCGGCCAGCGCCGCGCAGCCCGATCGGCGTTCCCGGCTGGCTGGCACCGCCGCCCTGGATCGGCCCGATCATCACCGCCTCGCTCCGGCCGACCAGGCCGGCCGGGCAGGCCGGGTCAGGTCCCGGCGTGCCCAGGTAGACGGCATGCACATCAAGCCGCGGGCAGGCCGACGGATCCTTGGCGAAGCTGATGACAGGCCAGGAACCCGGGACGCGCAGGCTCACGCCGTCGAACGTCACTGTGCGCCACCGGCTGACCGATCCGTTGGCCGCTGCCCCCAGGCCGGATACGGCCAGCAAGCTAGCTAGTCCGGCCAGGGAAACGGCATAGCTTCGAAAACTCATACTGGCCATGTTTGCGCTTTGACGCGGACACGGTGTGCTGTTTCCAATTACTGTGTGTAGTTGATAACAAACTTTGATGAGCGAAACGGCTCGCGGCCTTGAACATCGGCTCGAAGACCCGCCGGAGATCGCGATCGCCACCCTCGCTGGCCTGATCGCCGAGCCGGATCGAGCGCCCCGGACCGCTTCCACTTCGGCTAGCCGAGCGTCAGTCCGGTTTAACTGGTTTAGCCGGTTTGTTCGGTTGCTGGTTGGTGTTGGACCCAGATGAATGTCACATTCATCGCTGGATTCGCGGTTGGATGGCACATTCATCGCAGCGGTCGAGCGCTCGCGCGGCGGTCAGCCTGAAAACGGTAGCCCGTCCCGGGCTCGGTCAGCAGCCAGCGCGGCCGGGCCGGTGCGGGCTCCAGCTCGCGCCGGCGGCCTCGGGCCTCGCGTTGCGAATTGGCAAAGTGTCCGAACCAGAGCGCCAGCTGCATGAGGGACCCGCGCAGGACAGCAAGATCGCTCATCGCGGCCTAGTCCGGGAGGTCTTTCTGCTGCTCCGCACGCGATCAAGGTACTCGTCGCGGTCCGGAGAGGTGCTGTGGCGCTGATCGGCGCGTCCGGCAGCGTTGTCGCCCGGAACGCGTGTCAAGCGGTGAAATCGCCGTATTCAAAGTAGGCTACTGGGCCGTTGTGAGTAGCGGCTCGGGCTGGGAATAACCCGATCGATCAGGCCCGCACCGACCAACAGGGGATCGACTTATGGTCCAGTTCCAGTCCTTCGCAGCCCTCGGCGACAGCTTCACCGAGGGCGTGGGTGACCTGCGCGCCGACGGGAGCTGCCGCGGGTGGGCGGACAGGTTCGCCGAGCAGCTGGCGGCGCGGCGTCCTGGCCTGCGGTACGCGAACCTGGCGATCCGCGGCAAGCTGCTCAGCGAGGTGCTGGACGAGCAGGTGCCCGCCGTCACCGCGATGGCCCCGGACTTGGTCAGCCTGGCGGCTGGCGGGAACGACCTGCTCAGGCCGCGAACCGACCCTGACGACCTCGCGGTGACCTTCGAGATCGCCGTCGGGCGGCTCAAGGCCGCGGGCGCTAAGGTGGCGGTATTCACCGGGTTCGACCCCAAGGCCTTCCCGGTGCTCCGGCTAATCCGCGGGAAGTCGGCGGTCCTGACCATGCACATCCGCGAGATCGCAGCCCGGCACGGCTGCCTGCTGGTCGATCTGTGGATGATGCGCATCCTGACCGACGGCCGGCTCTGGACGCCTGACCGGCTGCACCTGACGCCGGATGGGCACCGCCGGGTGGCGCTGCTCGCCTGCGAGGCGGCTGGGATCGCGCCGGGCGCGGACTGGCGCTCGCCGCTCGTGCCCGAGACGACCGGATCCGGCCGCGCGGCAGCGGCAGCGGCCTGGCTCTCCGCCCGCTGGGACGACGTCGAGTGGGTGTGCGAGCACGCCGCCCCGTACCTGAGCCGGCGGCTGCACGGCGTGTCCAGCGGCGACGGCCTCATCGCCAAGCGGCCCGAGCTCGTCGTGCTCGAGCCGGCGCTCCCGGGTGGCGCGGCCGCCGGGGCAGCAACGCGGCCGGAGGCCGCCGCCCTGCTCTCGCCCTGACGGGCGGTGCGGCTATGCTGCGCCCCGTGACGCTTGACCTATCGGCGAGCGCCGCCGATCTCACCGCGCAACTGGTCGACATCGAGTCGGTGAGCGGCGCGGAACAGCGCCTGGCCGACGCCATCGAGGTGGCGCTGCGCGATCTCGGCCCGCTGCAGGTCGAACGTTACGGCAACGTCGTCCTGGCGCGGACGGAACTCGGCCGGCTCCAGCGGGTCGTGCTGGCCGGGCACATCGACACGGTTCCGGTGGCCGGGAACCTGCCGTCCAGGATCTCCGGCGGGCTGCTGTTCGGCTGCGGAGCCTCGGACATGAAATCCGGTGTGGCCGTGCAGCTGAAGCTGGCCGCCGAGGTGGCTGCTCCGGTCATGGACGTGACCTACGTGTTCTACGACTGCGAGGAAGTCGAGTCAAAGCGCAACGGGCTGCTCAGGCTGGCCAGGAACAACCCGGCCAGCCTGGCCGCCGACTTCGCGGTCCTGCTCGAGCCGACCGGCGGCGTGGTCGAGGGCGGCTGTCAGGGCACGCTCCGGGCGGAGGTAGGGGCCCGCGGTGAGCGCGCCCACAGTGCCAGGGCATGGATGGGCCGCAACGCCATCCACGAGGCGGCCGGGATCCTCGACGTGCTCCGCGGCTACCATCCCCGGCAGCCCGACGTGGACGGGCTGACCTACTCCGAGGGCCTCAACGCGGTCGGCATCAGGGGCGGAGTCGCGGGCAACGTCATACCGGATGAGTGCGTCGTCACCGTGAACTACCGGTTTGCCCCTGACCGGTCGGCCGACCAGGCGGCCGATCACGTGCGGGAGGTATTCGGCGGCTTCGACGTCGCGATCACCGACGCGGTCGGCGGGGCGCGGCCCGGTCTCGGCAACCCGGCCGCGGCCTCCTTCGCCGCCGCCATGGGCGGGACGCCGCGAGCCAAGCTGGGCTGGACCGACGTGGCGCGGTTCGACTCCCTCGGCGTTCCCGCGGTGAACTACGGTCCCGGCGATCCGACCCTCGCGCATGCCCGCGGCGAGCACGTGGCGCTCACCGCGGTCGACGACTGCGCGGCGAGAATGCGCGCGTGGCTGGTCGGCTGACTCCGGTCCGTGCGGAGTTTGCTAGTGCGGGGGCGCCTGCTTGAGGACCAGGTTGCTGGTGTGCGTCTGGCCGTTGATGTCCACCCAGCTGACCTTGACGGTCATGCCGGGCTTGAAGCCCAGCATGACGCCGGTCAGGTCCTTGGGCGAGGAGATCCGGTGCCCGCCCACCGAGGTGATCACGTCCCCGGCGATGATGCCAGCCTCGTCGGCCGGCGTCTTGCAGAGCTCGCCGATGATGAGCGCTCCGCTGGCGACCGGGGCCACGTGGGCCGGAACGCCCGCCCCTTCCTGATTCGACAGGCAGACCGGCGCTGACGGCTGGACGGGGAACCCAGAGGACCCCTGGTCCTGCTTGAGCTGCCGTTCCCGCTGCTGTTGCGGATTACTGGCCTGGCTCGCCTGGCCGGCCGGCACGAGCACGCCGAGGAAGCCAGTCGATCCGATCTGGAGCGACGGGGCCGACTTGCCGCTGATGATCTGCCTGGCGATCCGCAGTGCCTTGTCGATCGGGATCGCGAAGCCCACATTCTGGGTCGTGCTGCCGAAGCTGCCCGTGGAGGCGGCCGTGTTCATCCCGATGACCTTGCCAGCGGTGCTCGCCAGCGGACCGCCGGAGTCACCCTGAACGATGCCCGCGTTGGTCTGCAGCATGCCGTGCAGCGTCTCCTTGGTGGCCGCGCCGTTGTCGCTGGCCGTGATAGTCCTGTTTTCGCCGGTGATCGAGCCGACGACAGCCGGGAAGCGCCCGGCGCCGTAGGCGTTGCCGATGGCGATCACGTGGTCGCCGAGCTTGACGCCGGATGAGCTGCCGAGCGGGACGGTCTGCAGGTTGTGCGCGCCGACAAGCTTGATGACGGCCACGTCGTCGGCAGCGTCGTAGCCGAGCCACGTGGCCCGGTACTGCTTACCGGTGGTCAGCACTCTGGCGTACAGCTGCGTGGTGTCGGTAATGACATGGTTGTTGGTTAGCACCAGACCGTCAGGGCTGATCACCATGCCGGACGCGGCGGCCTGGCTGCCCTGGTACCCGAGGTTGCTGGAGATGTCCACCAGGCCGGGCCGTACGGCGCTCACGACGGCCTGCTTGGTCGAGGCGCTGACCCCGCCGCTCGAGGTGCCGCCAGAGAAACCGCCGCCGGGAATGCCGCCTGAATTGCCGGTCCCGCCCCCGGCGGGTGCGCCGTTGGCGGACGGAGTCGCGTTCTGGCCGCTGACGGCGTAGGCCGTGATCCCGGCGCCGGCCGCGGCGGCGACAACGGCGACCGTGAGGTAGGTCAGCAGGGTTCGCCTGCGCCTGGCTCGGGTTCCTGGCTGCGGGTAGTAGCCGCCCGCCTGCCCGTATCCGCCCGGATAGCCGAGCGGGGTGGTGTAGCCGTAGCCGGGCTGACCGTAGTCGGGAGCCGCGCCAGGGGCGCCGTAACCGGGACCTGGCTGGCCGTATCCGCCCGGCTGGCCGTATCCAGGACCTGGCTGGCCGTATCCAGGTCCGTATGCAGGGGCTGGCTGACCAGCGCCGGCCTCATCAGCCGGAGCAGCTTGATCAGCGGACAGGTCCGGCTGGGCATGCTCCGCGGGCTGGCCGGTCTGGCCATCTTCGCGGCCTGCGTCACCAGGCGCGGAACCAGATTCTTCAGGTATCTGGCCCTCGCTGCTGTCCTGATCGTCCTGCATCTCCACCACCTTTGCCCCGGTGCCAGCGTACTGGCCGGCCGTACCCGATCCGATCCGGCCCTGAACCGATCCGACCGGTCTGCCCACATGTCTGGGCTGATCTGCCAACGCGCCCGAGCTGTCCAGCTGCGGCAAGCCGGACAGCTGCGGGCGGCGCTGCGTGCTGGGCCCGATTCCGCCCGGACCCCGCTAGACACCAGTAAGCACCAGCAGCCTGGAAGCTTGCTGAAGGCTCGCTGAGGATCCTCTGTTGTTGGCGAACTCCCGGCTATTACCGCCCTAGTGACGCCGTGCTCGTCGCCGCCAGCGGGCAGTGCCTGCATAGTCCCCGCGATGAGCCGGATTCAAGCTTGAGCCGAATCAAAATGCACCTTTATGGCAATAATATTCGGAACTAGATCGATAGTTGATCTGACATCAATCTCGTCTAGTGAAATTGCGTCATGATTCGCTATGGTGCATTAGCGCTTCGTGCACCAGATGCGCACATGGTGATTTACCGGGTCTGCCTGACCGGCGCATCAGGAGAGAGGGGGAAGGCTCGTTGGGCTGGCCGCGACGCCGGGTACTGCTCGTGCCGGGCTCGAGCAGGACTGGGCGCCAGGCGATGGCGATCGCGTGCGCGACCACGCTCGACGCGCTTGGCTGGTCGGCGCAGACCCTGGACGCGACGTGGGCCGGCCGTGACCAACATGGCTGGGGATCGGCCGCCGAAGCCGGCATCCGCAGGATTCTGGCCATACCCGGCCTGCACGATGCCTTTCACTATGCGGCGCTGCGGACCGGCAACCAGCTGGCGCTGCGCGCCGACGCCGTCACGCGGCTGAGGCTGGTGCCTCAGCTGCGCGATTACCTCGATCATCACCCCGCGGAACTGGTCGTGTCGCTCAGCCCCGCCGCGGCCTCGGCAGCGAGCACGGTGGCCTCGAGATACCCATTCATGCGTCAGGTGGTGTTCTGCGCCGAAGCCTCGCCGCACCGCCTGTGGATCCATCCGAACGTAGACCTCTACCTGGTCAGGTCATCGGCGTCGGAGTCCGCGGTGCGCCGGTTCAGTCCTGACGCGCGGACGCTCGTCATCCCGCCACCGGTCCGGCACGAGTTCTACCGGCCGCCAGCCCAGAAGACCGCGAGGATCGGCCTCGGCGTGCGCGAAGAGGGCCGGTGCGTACTGCTCGTGGCCGGGAGCAAAGGCGATGCGTCGGTCGCGGGAATCGCCGACACGCTGGCAGGCGCCGGACTGAACGTTCTGGCCGTCGCAGGTTGCAACGCCCGGCTGGAGCACCGGCTGTGCGCTGTCGCCGAGCGCCGCCGGAACCTGCTCGTCTTCGGATTTACCGACCGGATGCCTGAGCTGATGGCGGCGGCGGACCTGGTGATCACCACCCCCGGCGGCACCTGCATGGAAGCACGTACCGTCGGTCGGCCGCTGCTGCTGATCGACCTCGTCCAGGGCCACGGCCGGGACGACCTGCTGTACGAGCTGGAGCTTGGCGACGCGTCCGTGACCTCCAAGCGTCCCGTCGATGTCGTCAGGTCCGCGCTCGCCTTCCTGGATCGGATCAAGCCCGCCGCAGCCGGGCCAACCAGGTCGCTGGCGGCCTGGGAGGACCGGTTCCGCATCGCGCTGGAGACGATCCTGCCGTGACCCCGGGGCCGCCGCCGCGCCGATGCGGCTCTTCCACGCCTCGATTGCCCCGGACATCGCTGTTCACGGCCGTCGCCGTGACCGCGATCGTGCCATGGGCCGCTGCTAGCCCGGTTCCGTTCTCGCCAGTTTCGTGGCGACTCCGGCCAGGCCCCGCTATTCGGGTAAATCGCCGCTGACCGGGAACCCTGTGGCCGCCTGCGCCATTGTTGGGGTATGACGA
>WNGK01007946.1_pt1 | contig 11060 bp, 9 predicted proteins | sample 5400601 | NCBI WGS metagenome assembly WNGK01 (sample SAMN13153376, study PRJNA577476) | soil metagenome | isolation source: 60 cm soil or saprolite under Garry oak tree replicate 1 | place: USA:California | collected 2016-06-15
TCCAAGCTCGACCTAGCGTTCGACTATTTCATCAAGCGCAACAAAGACATGCTGATCCCGGTCGCCTATCCCAGCCTGCTCGGTGCGGTGCCGCCGTACACCAACGCCGGTCAGCTGAAGACCTGGGGGTTCGAGACTTCACTGGGATGGAAAGGGCACGTCGGTGGAATTGAATATTCCGCCCGGGTGCTGCTCAGCGATGCCAAGAACAAGGTCGTCAATTATGGCGGACAGGACACGTATGTGCTGGGCCTCAACTACGTCCGTCAGGGCTACCCCGTCAATACGTATTTCGGCTACGTGTTCGACGGGTTGATCCGCACACAGGCGGAGCTCGATGCCTATAAGCTGCTGCAAGGCGTGCCATCGGACATCGGCATCGGCGATGCGAAATACAAGGACCTCAATGGCGATGGCAAGATCAGCCTGTACGGCGATACGCCGGGTCAGGATGGCGATGTGGTCAATCTGGGGAGCGCCACCCCGCGGTATACGTATGGCATGAATCTGGGTGTGAACTGGAAGCACTTCGATCTGGGTCTCTTCATGCAGGGCGTTGGGAAGCGGACGCTGATCAGGACCGACGACTACAGCATGCCCTGGAGCGACTGGTGGCGGCAGCCCCCGCTGTTCTATTACGGCAATACCTGGAATGAAGATCGCCCCAATGCGCCCTATCCGCGCCTGAGTCACGGCAGTATCAGATACTGGAATTATCAGCCGTCGACGCTGACCGCCATCAGCGCCGCGTACCTCAGATTAAAGAACCTGCAGATCGGGTATTCCCTCCCTGACGCGCTTATCCGGCGAGCGGGAATGTCCCGGGCAAGAATCTACTTCAGCGGATTCGACTTGTGGGAAACGGACAAGGTGCCGGGAGGCTGGGATCCGGAAGCTTCCGCGGATGGGTTCAACTATCCGTTCCAGAGAATGTACTCGGTTGGTGCCGATATCACGTTCTAGGCTTGGGGCGACCATGAACACACAAGCGACTTTCGCGCGTATCGGCATCTGCCTGGTGCTGGCCGGCGCGTGTAACCCGCTCGATCTCAACCCGAAAGATCAGATTTCGGATGCCTCGTTCTGGAAGAGCCCGGACCAGTTCGAGCTGGCCGCCAACGATTTCTATTTCAGCCTCAAGGGGCCCAACTACACCGAAGTCAATTCCGATATCGCGTTTGGAGTCTCGGGTATCCCTAATCCCCCTCCCGATTTCCGTTCGGTCAGCAATGGGTCGTACCTGCCGCCCGCCAATTCGTCGGTGTGGGATAATGCCTACACGGGCATTCGGGGCACGAACTATCTGCTGCAGAAGGCGGCGGAATCCGGGTTGGGGGCGCAGATCGATCGCTGGGTCGGCGAGGCGCGGTTTTTCCGGGCCTACCATTACTGGAATCTGGTCAAGACCTACGGCGGCGTTCCCCTGATCAACAAGGTGCTGGATGTGTCCTCGGCAGAGGTATACACGCCCCGATCGACGCAACAACAGATCATCGATTTCATCATCGGCGATCTCGACACCGCCGCGGCGAAACTCGAGAAGCAGAGCCAGCTGAGCCCCGCGGAGCTGGGGCGGGTCACGCAGGGCGCCGCTCTCGCCCTCAAGGCCCGGGCTGCGCTGTACCAGGGCACGTGGCTCAAGTACCATGTCGAAGGTGATCCGACGGCGATGCTCACGGCCGCCATCACGGCCGGGCAGCAACTCATTGCATCGAATGAATACGACCTCTATAGGGACCACGGCACGGACAGCAGCTACAAGTACCTGTTCATTCTGCAGGGGGACGACAGCAAAGAGGTGATCCTGGCAAGGCGATACTGGGCGGCCCGCGCCACCCACAACTGGACCAGAGAGCTGTGGTTCAATTACATGATTCCCACGAAGAAGTTGGCGGACATGTACCTGTGCACCGACGGTTTACCCATTGCCACCTCCCCGCTGTTCCGGGGATACGATTCCCTGGAGACGACTGAGTTTCAAAACCGGGACCCGAGAATGGCGATGACGTTCATCGTCCCGGGGTCGGACGGCTTCCGGGAGAGTGGGTTCCAGCCGATCGATCCAGGTTTCGCGGGCAGCAGCGCGACTCGCACCGGCTACATGATTCGCAAGTTCGAGGACGAGACGGTCGAGGCGACGCAGTTTGCCGGTGAGTACGATTTCAAGGAGTTTCGGTACGGCGAGGTGTTGTTGAACCTCGCCGAGGCCTTGTTTGAGCGCGACGGTACGATCTCCGATGCCAACCTGAACGGGACGATCAACCTGCTGCGTGGGCGCGTTGGCATGCCCGTGCTGAACAACGCTTTTGTGACGAGCAACGGGTTGGACATGCTCACGGAGATCAGGAGAGAGCGGACCGTGGAATTGGCGTTCGAAGGATTCCGGCGTGACGACTTGCGGCGCTGGAAAACGGCGGAAACCGAGATGCCCCAGGCGCTGCGCGGCGTGAAATTTGTCGGCACGGAATACCAACACCGGGATTCCACCTTGGTGGTGGGTGTGGATATCCAGGTCGACGCGGGCGGCTTCGTCGTCGCGGAAGCGGCAGCCTCACGGCGCTTCCTAGTGCCGCAGCATTATCTCGACCCGATTCCGCTGCAGCAGGTGCAATTGTCGCACGGCACGCTCACCCAGAATCCAGGCTGGTGATGCGGCGGATCCTCGCGGCCTGTTGCCTCTCCTGTCTGGTCGGGCCCCGAGTCCACGCGCAGGACGGACAGGAGCACCGCGCGAAAATAGTCGCTTCCGGCAAGGTCCCCGTCCCGCCGTACCATTTTCAACCGGAATACACTTTCGATGCTCCGGGCGATCCCCAGCGCTGGTCACAGCAGCCGCACGGGTTGAATGTTTCGTTCGCCTCAACGGATCAGGCGTACTTCAGGAGCGAGGTCCCTGACCTGCCACAGCCATCCGAGGTGTGGAACGCAACCGGATGGAAAGGCGAACGGTTGAACACCGAGCTGGTCGTCTGGTCACCGGATACGGTGAGCCAGATCCGCGTCACCGTAAGCGATCTCGTCAACGACAAGGGGAACGTTTTGGCGGGCGGCAAGGTGCACGTCTATCTCGTTCGCTATGTCGTATCGAACTATCCCTACGGTGCCAACGAGGTGAGCTGCGGGGTGACCGATTCGAACCCGCCCTACCTCATGCCGGACCGGCTGGAACCGTTCCAGCGGTTCGATCTGCCCGGAAGCTCAGTCAGGCCCATCTGGCTGTCTTTGGATATTCCCGCCGGCACGCCCGCGGGCGTGTACCGGGGCACGATTGCGGTCGGCTCCGAGAAGGGAAGCGCGACGCTGCGGACTCAAATCACCGTTCAAGCCCAGACCTTGCCTCCACCCAGTGATTGGAAATTCCGGTTGGACCTATGGCAGAATCCCTGGGTCGTCGCGTGGTATTATCACGTCGAGCCGTGGTCGCAGGAGCACAAGGCGCTCTTGAAGGAGCATCTCCGGCTGTATGCGAACGCGGGTGGCAAATACATCACCACCTACGCCGTCCATTCGCCCTGGTCCGACAATTCGTACATGATCGAAGGGGCGATGATCGAATGGACCAAGCGCGCCGATGGGACGTGGAAATTCGATTACGACATCTTCGACCAATACGTGCAGCTGGCGATGTCCGTCGGGATAACCAAGGCGATCACGATCTATACACCACTTCCCTGGGGAAACCGGTTTCGCTACCTCGACGAACGATCGGGCAACTACGTCTACGAGACGTGGGCGCCGGACTCCGCGACATTCGCGTCGGTGTGGCGTGCGTTTCTCAGCGATCTCAAGCGCCACCTGGAGCAGCGCGGCTGGTTGAATCGGACCTACCTCGGCATCAATGAAAACGAAATGCCGCTCACGCTGGCCGCGATCCGCGTGATCAAGGCGCACTCCCCGGGGTGGAAGATCACCTACGCGGGAAACTGGCACGCGGAGCTGGACTCGCTCCTCAACGATTACTCTCCGATCATCACCAGCGAGCCGAGCCAGCAGGAGGTACGAGCTCGTTCCGCACGCGGGTCCACCACCACGTATTACGTGTGCTGCACTCCCCAGAAGCCCAACACGTTCGTGTTTTCGCCACCGATCGAAGGCCGGTATATCGGTTGGTATGCGGTGGCATACGGGTATGATGGCTTCTTGCGTTGGGCCTACGATGCCTGGCCCGCGGACCCGGTGCGCGATGCCCGGCACGCGTTGTGGCCGGCAGGAGATGAGTTTCTCGTTTATCCCGGAGCGACGAGCAGTGTGCGGTTTGAAAAGCTGCGCGAGGGAATCGTGGATTACGAGAAAATTCGCACCCTGCGAGCGCTGGCATCCCGATCAACGGATGGCACGATCAAGCGGCAGCTCCGAGAACTTGACGACCACTTGAGCACATTCGTGGGAGATCGCGACTACAGTAAACGGAGCTACGATCAGACGAGAATCACGGAAGCCGTTCACACGGGGATGCGGATGCTGGAGGCGTTAAGCGAGCGCCTTGCGCGATAGCGGAGTGGTCTGTAGCGAAGCTCAGGAGTACGTCCCCACCCACGAACTGATCCCCGCCGGTCCGGTTCCGACCGCGTTCGATCCGGACGGTGTCTATCCGTACGTCAGCTACTCGGAGACCTCCCACCGACCGGTGCTCAAAGCTTACCGGTTCGTCGCATTGGAGAATGACAAGATCAAGGTCGTGATTTGTCCTGACCTCGGCGGAAGAGTCACATCAATAGTTCATAAGCGATCAGGCAAGGAAGTACTGTACGTTCCGGACGTCATCAGGCCGACGCGCATCTTGCCGCGGTTCGGCTTTGTCGCCGGCGGCATCGAAGTGAGCTTCCCCATCTCGCATTCTCCCACGCAAAACGACCCGCTACTCTACGCCATCGATCGAACGCCACAGCGGGTGTATGTCACCTGCGGAGAGCGGGAATTGCGGTTTGGCATGCATTGGTCCGTCGAATACTCACTCGGTGCTGACGACGAGTTCTTGACGCAACGCGTCGTCTTCCATAATCCCGGCACCTTGGCGTATCCGTGGATGTCGTGGTCGAATGCCGCCGTGCCCTGTGCTCCCGACACCGAATACCATTTTCCCAAGGGCCAGGTGCTATCGCATTCTTCGAGACTCGCGACCATCGATTGGCAACATGCAGGACCTAAACGTGAATCGGATATACGGGAAATGACGGGCTTCTTCTGGAAGACAAAAGATGCGAACGCCTTTGGCGCGTTCACGCCGTCGCGCGGTGCGGGGTTGTATCACATTGCCGCTGAGGCGATGGCGCCGGGAATGAAATTGTGGAGCTACGGCGTCGGCAAAGACCGCGCCTGGGCGACGCTGGGCAGGGCACGCGGCGATCCGTACGTCGAGATCCAGGGTGGACCCATCGGCGACCAGTCGATCAAGCTGGACCTGGCCCCTCGGGAAACCCGATGGCACGTGGAGTTTTGGATCCCCACCGACAAGGCCTTGAATATCTATTCCCTGAAGCTGCCGAGTGTAGAGCTCAGACCCGTCAAAGAGGTGCCGCTGTTCGATTGGGCTAGAGAGCAGGAGGTCAAAGTATGGAACGACCTGCTGCACGCTCATCGAACCAAGGGACGCTTACCGGACCCCCCTGAGCCTCGGCAGTGTCTTTGGGCGCCGTCCGGCATGGAAGAGATCAATGCCGCCTTTGAATGGGCTATCGAGAACACCAAGGACGAAACGGCAGAATGCTGGAGATTCCACTATGGCACCTGGCTCGCCAGCACCGGAAAGCGAACAGCGGCCATCCAAGTGCTTGGTACGACCAGCCTGGGGGTCGCAAGGGCTCTACTGGCCAGGCTGCTGAAACTGGAAGGGGATATCGCGGGTGCCGCACAGGCCTTCGGTTCGATCCGAGAGAACTGGTTGCAGCGGCATCCGCAGGTCGTGGTCGAGCGCGATGAGGTGCTGCGCCATCTGGGAGCACACACGATAGCCGAGCGTGAGAAGTGGTTGGAGCAGGTTGACGCACTTCACGATGAGCGGATATTAGAACGGCGAGTGCAGCTCTTGATCGATCGCGGTGAGTATCACGAGGCCAAGCGGCTGCTGCTGTCTGTGTCGTTCCAGAAGGTGCATCAGCGCTATGCGCGCACGGCGCTGTGGCATCAGATATGCGAGAAGTTGAATGAGCCCGATCTGCCGATTCCTGCTCAACTGGGTGAAGACCGGTTAGCCACGTTTGGTGCGTATCGCGAGTTTGAATGACGACACACCCGGGTCGCCGTCGATGCCGCTCAATGCAAGCTTTGCCAACCCGTCGGAGGACCGCTCGGTCGACGTCAATAGCGACGCCGACGAACGCGCTTGGGCGGATCGCATCCGGGCAGGGGACATCGCCGCGTTCGAGACGCTGTATCGCGCGTACTGGCAGCGGCTCTACGCGTTTGCCTTCCGCTACGTGCACTCGAAGGAAGATGCGGAGGAGGTCGCGCAAGATGTCTTTTTCCGGATCTGGCGCGGCCGGGTGGACTGGGTCCCCGCCGGCGCGGTGCGGAACTACCTCTACCTCGCCGTCCGCAACGCCGCACGCGATCGACTGGAGCGTGCCGCAGTGGCGCGCCGGTGGGGGGGGCGGGTCGGGCGGGTCGGTCAGGTGGCGACGGCACCGGAGATCCAGTCCGACCTGGAGGCAGCCGAGCTTGTGGCAACGGTGGAACGAGCCCTCGCCGAGCTTCCCCCCAAACGATCCGCGGTGTGCAAACTGCGCCTGATCGATGGACTGAGCTATGCCCAGATCGCCGACCGGCTCGGCATCGCTGAGAAGACCGTGGAGACGCAACTCGCTCGCGGCCTGAAGTTCCTGCGCGACCGGATCCGCCCGGCCTTGGCCGTCACTGATCCCGGGCGCACGCCCGGCGCTCACCCCGGGGTCAGAACCTCCGCACCCGCCGACGGCTCGGCTATGAACACGTGCCGCCCCACGTCGTCCGCAGCGCCGCGTGGGGCGTAGAAGCGCTCCCGCAGAGCGGCCACGACCTCGGGCGCGCGCTCGGCGCGACACAGCGCCACGATCGAGCCACCGAACCCCGCGCCCGTGAGTCGAGCCCCGGCCGCGCCCGCCTCCCGGGCCAGCTCCACGAGCCGGTCCAGCTCGGGGTGGCTCACCTCGTAGTCGTCCCGCAGACTCTGGTGCGACGCGTCGAGTAATTGCCCGAACGCAGCGAAATCCCCAGCTGCCATCGCCGCCTGCGCCTGCGGCACGCGTGTTCCCTCGGTCACCACGTGGCGGAACCGCCGCGCGAGCACGCCGGAGAGGGTCGTCCTCTCCCCCGCTACCTCGAGTAGCTCCTCGACCGGGGCCGCCGCGAAGAGGGCGGGGTAGGTGATGTCCTTCGGCTGGCCGAGCCGCGTGGCCACGCAGCGCCGCGCCTCGTCGCACTGTTGTGTCCGCTCGTTGTACGCCTGCCGCGCGGCCCCGGACTTCTCGGCGTGCACCAGGCTCCACGCCACGAGGAACTGCCAGTCGACGGGCACGGCCGTGGGCGTGAGCCGGAGCGGGTGGAAGTCGATGCGTGCCGCGCACCCGGCCTGCGCACCCAGGATAATCGCCTGGTCCATCCCGCCGCCCGCGGTGCCGACGTAGCGCTCGCCCTTCCCCAAGAGCTCCATCAGTTCGAGCGACGGCACGCTCACCCCGTTCGCGTGCAGGATCGCGAGGGCCATGGCCACGACGAGGGCGGACGAGGAGCTGAGCCCCGCGGCGATCGGGAGATCGCTCTCCACCAGTGCGTCGACGCCCCGCAGATCCGGGAATCGGTGGGCCAGCGCCTGGGCTGCCGACCGGGCATAGTTACCCCAGTCCCCCGCCGGAGCCGGCGGGATGCTCCCGTTCACCGCGAAGGCGCAGGGTGCGAAGCGAGGATCGCGGTTGACGAGGCGCACCTCTCGATCCGTGCGCGGGTGAAACGTGATACGGACGCCCTGGCGGAGGGCCATGGGGAAGACGGGCAGGCCGCAGTAGTCGATGTGCTCGCCGATCAAGTTCACGCGCCCGGGCGCGCGGACTACGTGGGAGGCGGAGGCGGCGAACGGGGGCGAGGCCATGAGGCTTGAATCTCGGCGCCGGCGCCCGCATTCGGCAAACCCGTATTGTTGCGGGTGCTCGGCACCAGCCCGGGCGGTATGTGGCCGGGACGCAGCGGCGTGGGCTCCCCGCCCGGCCGGGCGCCGGCGCTAACCCGTTGCGCTGCCGATCCGAGCGCGCGCATGCCGCCACGGCCTCGAACTTGAAGCGCTGCACGAGAGACCGGGCTACTGATCTTATGTACCGAGACTGCTGCTGGCTGGTCGTCGCCCTCGCGACGGCGTGCGGGCGCGCCGCGTCGTCCCCGCCCAGGAGTGCGACGCCCGGTACCGGAGCGGTCACTACCGTCGTCCCGAGGGAAACCGACGCACGGGTCACCCGGGTGGAAGATCTGCTGCGCGGCGTGCCCGGCCTCGAGGTCACAGGGGCGTCGGACGGCGGCTACCGGCTGCGCATCCGCGGCGCGCGGAGCATCCGGGGGAATCCCAAGGACGACGATCCGCTGCTGGTGATCGACGGCATCACGATCTCGAGCGGATCGCTCAACAGCACGCTGTCCGAGCTCGCGCCGGGAGACATCGACCAGATCGACGTGCTCAAGGACGCGGCGGCCACGAGCGCGTACGGCTCGCGCGGAGCCAATGGCGTGATCGTCATTACCACGAAGCGGGCACGATAGGAGGATCGGCATGAAGACTCGAGGGATCCGGTTGGCGGCGGTGGCGTCGCTCGTCCTGGCCCTGCCGGTGACGGCGCAGCGCGCCGGCAGCATGGAGGTCGGCGCGTTCGCGCGTTACGTCGACTTCGACAACACCCTAGGCCTGGGTAACGCGGTCGGCGTCGGCGCGCGAGCGGCCGTGTACACCGAGGCCGGACTGGCGCTCGAGCTCGACGTCGCTCGCGTGTCCGCGGGCTCGCGGACGTACACGCCGGTACACCTGCGGGCCGTGCATAACGCCCCCATGGGCGCGCGCCTCCAGGCCCTCGTGGGCGCCGGGTACGTTCGGAACTGGTACGGTGCGCCCAGCGTCGCCGACCAGGGGCTATCGGTGCTCCTGGGGCTCCGCTATCGCGTGCAGGACCGGCTGTGGCTGCGCCTGGGCGCCGATCTGGACGCCATGCTCCACACGGCGGAGAATTCGCGCTTCACCTTCTACAACGGCAACTGGGGAATCCAGCTCGGAGCGGGCGTGGGCCTCAACTGATGCCCGCGATGTAGCGTCACAGTTTGTAGGTCTCCTTCGCCAGGTCGTAGGCGAGCGCCCGTGCCATCCGGCGGGCATCGCTCGTATCGATCACGTGGCGCGCGACCAGGCCCGCCAGGAAGTTCGCGTCGGCGCGCCGCGCCAGATCGTGCCGGGCGGGGATCGAGCAGAACGCGCGCGTGTCGTCGTTGAAGCCGGCGGTCTTGTAGATCCCCGCGGTCTCCGTGGTGCGCTCCCGAAAGCGGCGCATGCCGTCCAGGGAGTCGTGAAACCACCAGGGAGGCCCGAGGCGCATGGCGGGATAATGCCCGGCGAGCGGCGCCAGCTCCCGGCTGTAGGTGGACTCGTCGAGCGTGAAGACCACGAGCGTGAATCGCGGATCGTTGCCGTACGCGTTCAGCAAGGCGCGCAGGTTGCGCGTGAATTCGGTGGCGACCGGAATGTCACCGCCCCGATCGGAGCCGAACCGCTCGAACAGCTGCCGGTTGTGGTCCCGCAGGGCGCCGGCGTGAAGCTGCATCACCAGCCCGTCCTCCAGCGACAGCCGGGCCATCTCCATCAGGAGGTGGCCCATGAAGCGCCGTTCGTCCGCCGGCGTCACGTCGCCCTGCCTCGCCTGCTGGTACAACACGTCCGCCTCGTTCGGAGAAAGCCAGGTCGTGTAGGGCTCGAGCACGGCGTGATCGGTGGCCGTGGCTCCCATGCTCTTGAAGAAGGTCCGGCGATCCTTGAGCGCGTCCAGGAACTCGGCGTAATCCACGAGGGGCGCGCCATGCTCCCGGCCCAGTTTTTCCAGCTCGGCGGGCCAATCGGGGGAGGCGATGCGGAACACCGCGTCCGGGCGAAAGGAGGGGATGACCCGTCCCTTCCATCCGGACGCACGGATGGCCCGGTGCTGCGCCAGCGGATCGCTGGCCTTGTCGGTGGTGGCGAGGACCTCGATGCCGAACCGCTCGAACAGCGCCCGCGGCCGGAACTCGAGGGAGGCGAGCTTTTCCCTGATCTCGTCGTAGATCCCCGGCGCCGTCTCGCCGGACAGCCGGTCGCGCACGCCGAACACCTCGTGCAGCTCGTAATCGAGCCACGCGCCGGTGGGGGTGCCGCGGAACAGATAGTAGTGGTCTGCGAACCGCTGCCACACCCTGCACGGATCGGTCTCGACGGGCGTCCCCCCCGCCCCCGCCCCCGCCCCCGCCCCCCCCCCGTCCCGGCGCGGCACGCCCAGCGCCTCGAGCGGCACGCCGCGCGCGTATAGGAGCCGCAGGATGTAGTGGTCCGGCTGGACGATCAGCGCCGCGGGCTCCGCGAACGGCTCGTCCCGGGCCAGGATCCCCGGATCCACGTGCCCGTGGGGGGACACGATCGGCAGCCCGCGCGTTTCCTCGTACAGCTCGCGCGCGACGCGGCGCACCGCGGGATCGGGATCGAAAAAGCGGTCTGGATCGAGGACGGCGGCCACGGACCTACACGACCGGCGCCCAGCCCGCGGCATATTCCCGCTGCCAGGACTTCATCGCCTCCTCGTCGCCCGTGATGCGGCCCGACGTCGCGTCCACGCGCAGCGCGCGCCCGGTCGTCTGGGCGATGTTGCCGAGATGACCCAGCAGCACGCTCTTGGCTCCCTCGTCGATCGGCTGGTGCAGCGCCGCGCCGCTGCGGATCGCCTCCACGAAGTTGGCGATGTGCAGCGCGGTCATGTCGTCGTCGGCACTGATGTTGAGGCCGTCCGCGTGCTGCGAGGCCAGCGATTGCTTCACCACCTTGTTGTGGAGGTCGGACACGACGTAGCCGTCGCGGTCCATGACCACGCTGC
>WNGK01067447.1_pt1 | contig 11060 bp, 10 predicted proteins | sample 5400601 | NCBI WGS metagenome assembly WNGK01 (sample SAMN13153376, study PRJNA577476) | soil metagenome | isolation source: 60 cm soil or saprolite under Garry oak tree replicate 1 | place: USA:California | collected 2016-06-15
ACTGGCCGCAGACGCCTTGTCATTTGTAGGAATCAGGAAAAACGAAAAGAGAAAAATCGTAACTAGCAAGAGGGATGTTGTTTTCCTCAAGGATTCAACCTTCCATCAGAGTCTCGTATGCTTCGAGCAAGCTCGGGCGAACCACCGGATAGCTGAAATGCTTGAGAATGCTATCTCGTGCGCAAATTCCTAGATCGTCCTTGTTGGGAGAGGTCAACGCTCGGATGACCCCGTTACAGATATGGTCCGATGAAGCCGATTCGATCAGGAAACCGTTGACTCCATCTTTCACGATCTCTGGGACACTCAAAACCGCTGTCGAGATAGCGACTCTTCCGCATGCCATAGTTTCCAAGATCGCAAACGGCGGATCAGCAAGCTGCTCGGGTTCGGGACCCACGTAGGGAAAGATAACCACGTCAGCCGAATTGTAAGCGGCGACTCTTTCGCTCTCCGGAAGATCCTTCCTTTCCAATACAACATTTCCATCGACACCGAGGCGCTTAGCAAGCGCTAAAACCTGTTCACCGAGCCATACCGAACTTCTAGTGCTAGTCAGTATATTGAGTCCGACATCAAAGCCTTTCTTGAGCAATAATCTAACAGCTCCCAGAACGTTTCGCGCTGGAAATCTAGACGGCCATAGAGGTCCTATGTAGAGGACCGTGTATGCGTGTGAACTGCTAGGGGAAGCATCATTGCGGTGTGCATTAGATGTACGATATAGTTCGCAGTCGATTGGGGGCCTCAGCAGGAACTTTCTGATTCCATGCCCCAGATCTCTCTCCCAAGGATCATTCCAAGGACTTGTAAACGCATACGCGCCAACGAAAAGATTGTTCACGAACCGTCTAAGCGGGCGCACCAATCCATCATTTCTGTCGTGAGGAGTGAAAATTTGACGAACAATTGCTCCATGGGCTCCTAGCAACTTGTAGACAGGTGAGAATATCATCGCGCTGGCTCCGACAACGTGGATAATGTCGTGCGAGTCTTGACTCGCCAGTATTCCCAGCTTGATCGCATTGACACTGCTCGTTCCTGAAGGGCTTATGGCGAGCGTAGTCCAACTTGGCTTGAGGCATCTCGCCTCTTCTGGAATCTGGGTTGTAATGAGTGTGCAGTTGACGCTTGGTGAGAGGCATTCGATCAGTCGCCTTGTCAAAATGGATCCGGCGTGGTTCCAGGGCGGGTGCGCATCGTCTCCAACGAAACATACTTCCAAATCTAATCTCTCACCGGGAAGAAACCATCCCTGATACAAGGCTCCAAATGTCCTGATGGATTGCATCAGGTGATCGTCTCCCGTTAATTACTTTCACCCCGGCTTTGTTGCACAGGCTGAGGAAGAGTCGAATCCTCTCCACGTTATGCGAAACAGTAGGCAGATCCGGTTTCCGCTCGAAAGCTACTTCAGCGTCTGTGTCGATCAGAAAAGCCCGGTCTGGTCGTGGTAGAAGCCTGAGAAGTTTGAAGCCGAGCCTCAGACTGTTCGGGGAGTCGTGTAGATCGGACATTCCATCGACTAGTAGGTCAAGCGTGTACCTGTCGCAAATGACGGTTCGTCCGAGCGCGAGTGGAAGGGATATCTTCAAACTGGTCTTCAGCAAATTTTCCAGTTGTGTCGCAAAACACCAGAGAGATGCGACTCCCTCGTTCTTGTGGTCCTGGAACTCCACAATAGATAAGAAGTCTTTTTTGTGAACTCTTAACTGGCCAGTCCAGCGGAGAACTTGCAGGAGAGGAAGCGATAGCAGCGGGCGCCACCTGGACCACATCCTAACAGTTGGAATTCCGTTCTGTTTCAGCCGATTCTCCAGCAACTTGACCTGAGTAGTTTTCCCGCTTCCATCTATGCCCGAGAAGGATAGCAGGAGCCTGCGTCTACGCATCTAACCAATCCCCATCGAGCAAACCTATCGCAACCTATTCTCAGAGAATATGGAATCGAGGACCTGTCCGTCAGAATCGTCTGCAACCTTCAAGCCCAAGCGGCTCAGCAGGGTTGGCGCCAAGTCAAGAATCCCGGCATGTTGAGTAATCCCTGGTCTGACTTGCGGACCAGCTAATGCCCAAAAGCCGTCCCTGACATGCGTTGCGGAGAAGTGCGAGCTCGAGCTCCATGTTTTCCGCGACCCGAGACGCGGGTTGACCTGAATCTTCTCATCTCGTTCGAAAAGTTCGACACATAGGTCCGGGGCCTCGCTTTGATATGGTCCTTTGAAGACGTCCTCTCCGAGGTGGAACACGGACTGGACTTTCTCGCCTGTTCACGTAGATAGCTGCTTCATGTCCGCCAGTAGAGAAAGCCAGGGTCCGGGTCCAGTCAATGCTGCGAACGAGATCCAGCAGGACCCGTTCCATCTCGGCGGAAAGCGTTAGCCTGTTTGATATGAAACCTGGAGAAAGATTGTAGAGCGTCCTCACAATGTTTGTGGGTACGTGTTTTATGGCGAGTTGTCGAATCTTTCGATAGGATCCATTGCTCCTCGCCATGTCGCCGCCGTTATCGTTGCATGATAGTAGCCCTTGAGACCTCAAGAACTCGTTGATGTAAAGAGTGCTAGCAACGGGAGCTGATCCGTGGTCTGACAAGACTAGGACGTACGTATCTTCCTTCGTTCCTTGCGTTAGTTTTCCGATTGCTTCATCCATCTTGGCATACCAGTCCAGTACGACGTTAGCGTACTGCGACTGGGGGTCTTTCATGTACTGCCAAAAGTCGTGCTGAACCATATCGAGGCCTTGAAGAGTCATGACGAACAGGTCTAGAGGAAACCAGTCCAGGAGCAGGCTCGCCGACTCGACGCTCTTCCAGTGAAGTCGTTCGACCTCTGAGAGGTAGGCTTTCTCTCCACCTTTCATCTCTGACGGCTTTGCGAGTGGCACGTCAGCCTCGTAGCCCCCCAATTCTGAGTCCAACTTCTTCATGAGGTTGGCTGGATACGACCAGGCTCTTCCCGGCTGAACGGGAAAGCCGGAGACCATGAACCCGTTCACCGGGTAGGGAGGATATGTCCCGGGAACATTGAAGACGCCAACCCTGAGCCCGGCTTGAGAAAAAATGTCCCAGATGCATCCCATATCAGGCGTTGTCTTGCCGTGCATTATCCGCAGATCCCTGCCTATGTAGATGAAACCCAGATTGCCGATTTTTGCCGGATTCTTCCCTGTCGCAAAACATTGCCACGCCGGGACGCTTGACGGTGGCACTATGGATTCTAGAACTCCGTGAACTCCTTTCTCATAGAGACGTTTGAGATTGGGAAGCCTGTCTATCCACTTGTCGATGAGATGAGGAGAAGCAGAATCCAGGCCTATTATCATCGCCTTCAAAGCTGAGCACCTAGACTCGATCTCCCTTGGATCGGGCGGGAGAACGCAGCCTCGATCTCGTGAAGTATGTAATTCCACACAATCTCGGGAGGGTTGTCAGTGCTAACCCTCGTAAGTCCGAAAACTCGAACAAGCTTGTTGTACTGTTGCTTCTCATTCATGATGTACTCCAAAGTATGCTCGGGCCGGTTAGCTAGAATTCTCTTCTCACTCGCATCGAAGACAAAGGAGATGTCAGGCCGAGGAACCAAACGCGAGAGGAGATCTTCCAAAGGCAACCTCATCCCGTTATCCCAAGAACCGGCGATGAGGTCGTAGAGATACCTGTCGGCTACGGTGTTGTAGCCAAGAAGCCTACGAGCCTTTATTCCGCCCGCCAAAAGAGGAAGATAGACGAACAGATAGTACAAAGAGGAAACGGCGCGTACGGGCTCTATCTTCTCAAAATCGGCGGTGTCCTTGAAGCCAAAGACTCTTGCTGCCCTTCTCAGTACAAAACCTAGCGGGTCCAGAAGATCTTGATGCCGAAGATAGGAGAATCTTAGACCTTGTTTATTCAGAAGGTAGTAGCACTTACCTGCGTTAGTGGACTTGCCTGTTCCATGGGTCCCGCTAAGCGTCACCAGCAAGATTCGCGTTCACCATACCTTCTTGAGAAGCCGATCGCTTGAGACTGCGTTGACAAAGTTCAAGAACACGAGTGGAGGAGCGAGCAAACATCTAACCGCACTTCCCAAGCGGCCCCTCGCGGTATCGCGACCAGCTTTGAGGAGGAATACCATTACGAGCGCAGGGACCGGAATCCGATAGGGTAGAACCAGCCTGTCCCTTCCCAGAAAGGCAAGTCTGTCGCGTCCAAACCTTCTTTCAGCCTCTCTTTTGAGATTTGTGACGTGCGGGAAATCGACCTCGCACGCCTCTAGGAATCGCTGTATGGTGGAGAGATAGAAGAGGAAAGCATCCTGGGTCCCAGTCCTTTCAATCCCTCTGATTATCTCGTGACTGGAACAATTGCGGGTCATATTGGCAAAATCGAGGATGTCAGAGAGTTTCAGGAAGTTGTGACGGAACATCGCGTGGATCACTCTTATCAGAACTCCATCAACGTCGGATGTGAGCCAAACTTCACGACCGTTCAGGTTCTCTTTTCTGCGAGTTTTCAGAACGTCTTCCGGTGCCAGGTATTCTTCTCCGAGCTGGCTGATGGTGGGATAGATTTCGAAATCATGAACGAACTTGGGTAGGTAGCAACTGAATTTGCCTACGAGTTTGTCGCAGTGTGTCAGATCTTGCGGCCGTACTTTGTAGTCGGTTACTAGCAGATCCTTTGCTTTGCGAAATTCAGATGGCGAGGGGATTAGAAAGTCTAGGTCATGGCCGATGTCAGGTAAGGAGTCGAAAGATTTTATCACTACGAAGGGGATTCCTCGCTCCTCGAAGGCGCGGCTCATTTGATCGAACAACTCCCACGCCTCAACTGCCTCCGTTTTCCTCATGTGACCCGACCCTCTCAAAGTAGCGACCTGTAGGTTTCGAAGGTCTTCACGGCCACGTCATCCCACGACTGAATCATATCGGAGGCCTTACTCTTGGACGAGTATGATTTTGGGTTCTCCAGAACCAGCGACATCGCGTCAGCCAATTTTTCCGTCTCGACTGGAGCCTCGACAGGAGTAGCCAGCCCAGCCGTTACAAACTCGGACAGGGCAGAGGAGTTTGCCACTATGGCAGGGGTGCCAACAGCAACGGCCTCCGCAACCACTATCCCATAAGCTTCAAGATAGGATGGTAGCACGAACATGGTGCTTGACTGGTAGAGCTGGTACAACTCCGGCTTCGTCAACCCCTCCAGCCACTCCACGCTCGACCCTAGCTTGAGTTGCCCAGCTTGGGACAAGAGTTCTTCCTTGACTGGTCCTCTCCCCACGATAGTGAGTTTGAGAGAAGGGTGCTTTGCCTTCAAGACGGCGAACGCCGCCAAGATCTTGTCCACATTCTTGTACTTCTCCAACCGGCCCACGAAAAGAATCCTGGGAGATGCTGGAGGAGACCATGAATATTGAGAGAGAAGTTCAGAGTCGACACCGTTAGGTATTACCTTGATCTTGCCCGCCGAACCCGGAAACGCGGCACCCATTATTCCCGCTTCGAACTCCGACACGCAGATCACACAATCCACCCGGTCCATGACCATGCCCAATACGGGTCGAGATGCTTCGAAGAACAGCTCTCCAAGGCTAGAACTGAATTTTCCATGAAAATGAGGAGTGAAGACAATAGAGCTACCACTCTTGCTTTCAAGGATGGCCGCTAACGGTCCTGGAACATCGTGTATGCTATGCAAGTGGAGAATACGCGAACGACACGCTCGAAGGATCTTGACAAAACTCGCCGACATTGGAAAATGATAGTTTCCCCCCGGGGCGAAGGATCTCACTCTGAATATCGTCGAACCGTTCCCTAGGGTCTGCGTCGAGGGAAGGCCTCCTGAGGGGTCCGTGGTCACAACGGAAACCCTGCGAAACCGGGCAGATGCTCTTGTGGTGAGCTCTGAGACATGAGTCTCCACCCCTCCAATATACGGAGGATATCGGGGACTCACATACGTTATGCTCTCCATGGCATCCTCTGGACCCTAAACTATGTTGAAAGAGGTGCAGCGCGTAATAAACTCTGAAGCCGACGCGAAGCAGAAACAAGAGCTAACCAAATAACAATGGGCAGTCCTATATCCAAGGATGCATTTGGCAATACGATAGGATTTGAGACGATTCACCGGCATGCAGGACACGCATAACCCCTGCACCGATAGATTCATCATCATAGCCGGTTTTCTTCGATCTTTTCCCATGTCAGTTGTTTGTTCCCCCTCGCCTCTTGGTACAGTGCGGCCAGCATGATCAGGTTGTTGGCTAGGTAGGTTGCCCCCATCCGCCTCAGATTGGGAACCAAGAGTATCACAGCGAGCCCAGCCAGTGACAAATAGAGCACCAGTGGAAAGATCGCGACTACCCAGACGGTCAATGCTGCAAATGGGACAAAGAGAATCGGGTTGACAGCGTACAGGAAAAACTCCATCGGAAAGATAATTCCCGCAGGAGTCGATCGTCTAGTAAACAGGCGTCGATGACCTAGAAATGCCTGGATCACGTGCTGGCCTCGCCTTATCTTCTGCCTGAACCGAGCACCCCAAACACTAGGGGTTGGCTCGAAGAACACTACATCCTCAGCGCTGATCGCACGAAGCCCTTTCTCCACCATTGCCAAAGCCGCATCCGTATCATCTCCTCCAATCCGAGTATCGAAACCCGGCAGATCCGCCCGACGGAAGAGCTGGATCTCTCCCTCAGCGACGGGAGTGCTGTAAACCTTGGACTCGCCAATTCTCACCGCGCGGTAGATCGACCGGTAGGAATTCTCCATGCTGACAGGCAGACTAGACCCCACCGCTTGACTAGCATGGACCCCAGAAACGGAGCCAACGGAAGGGTCGGAGAGATACTTTACAGCGTTTCGCAAAGTATCCTTGTTCCACAAACACTCCGCATCGCTAATACAGACGATCTCTCCTGACGCACGCTTCAAACCTGTGTTGAGCCCAGATGCTTTACCTTTCCGCTCCGTTTCTTCCAATACAACTCCCTTGAAGCCCATTTCCTCGAAGGCCCTCCGGGCTTGTGTTGCGGTCCCGTCAGACGACGCACTGTCAACCACGATAAGCTCGACCTTCTCTCTTGGATAATCGATCTCGGCGAGGTTGCGGAGCTTCTTCTCTACCACTGGGCTCTCGTTGTATGTTGGGACGATGATGCTGACAGTTGGTTCCCATTCCTTGGAGAGGTGAAGGCCGTAGCTTCTCGAAGAGGCCAGTCTCCCCATTACGCCAAAGTATGCGAGGGGAATCCCGATATGGAGGAGGCCAATGAGGACCCAGGCAACGAGGACAAGGTTGATCAGGAAAACTCTTCCTCCTTGCGAATGCCCCCATGTCGCGAAGCGATTTCCGGGCTATCAAGGCGGGAAACCTTGAATCCATCACGATCGTACCCGGTCACTAGCTCAAGTTCAAGGTCGCCGGGCCGGTCCTTATCCCCGTACTGAATGGACAAGTTCCCGTTGTGCGTCTCGATGCGAGCGTTTGCCCGATGAGTCCACCACTGGGCCAATTCCCCTAATGTTAGAATCCCGCACTTGGGATCGGACTTGAACTTCTCGAGAAGGCGATAGTACTCCTCCGTATTCTCCGGTTGGCCAAACTCGTAGTCCGGGTGAATTAGCAGGACACACGCGCCACCGACTCCGCGGATCCATTGCGAAACCCGAAAGAGCTCATCGACAGCCTCTGACGTGTTGAGACCGCTCACCCTGATGAGCTGGTGGTCCTGAGGTAGAGAAACCGGAATCTCTAACATCCCCAAGACGAAGAATGGGAAGACAGTTCCGACCCCATGTGGCCTGAAAGATGTGGGCGAGAGAGGTTCCCAGCTTGGAGCGGATGAATCGTACATGTACCCTGCCTTTCCCAGCGCGCCCAGTAGTTCTCGTCCATGCTGGAGCAGAGGGGACCTGAACCCTCGAACCTCTTTTTTGCAGATGGATTCAAGTCGGGATTTGCACCTGCCGACCCTTTCCACCTTGTTCTCGAAACTATCGAAAATCAGCCGGCCATCATGTTTCGTATCGTGCGCCGCGCCCTCCTCAAGGCCCAGCCTCGTCTCCACATCGTGGGTGATTGCTAGCGCGTGGGACTTCCCTTTCCTCCAGAAAGCTATACGCGGTATTGCACGTCCTGCCGCGACAACCAGGCTTGCCAGAAAGACAACCCGAAGGCATTCAACAGGAGAGAGCTTGTCCTCGGTAAGTTCTGTGACAGCATCCGGAGCCCTGAATGCTCGACTCCTGATGAAAGAAGGGATTGCTCGATACGAGAATGGAAACTTTGTCACTAGACGGAATTTTCTGCTCGGAACCTCTTCGAGTCCCCCGGTGACCAGCCTCTCGTACTCGGAAACCAGATCCACCGATGATAAGTGAACGCGTGTATCGCGGATCTTGGATACTATTTGCGTCTCGCCATCGATGATCACGGGCTCGATGCCGGGTCCTGAGAACTCGTTCACTCTGGTTCTCATTGAAACGGAGACGTCGGGACTAACTGGAAGTCGAATCAGGGTATCCCTAGTATGGAGCGTAAGGCCGTATTCTTTCGCAATCTCGCTGGAGTCTTCCGGTCCGGTTGGGAACATAATGACCCCTGCACTGGTCTTTGCTTCAATCCGCGGTATCATCCCAGCCGAAACGAGAATCTGGTTCTCTTCACGGGAAGGATCGACAACGTATGGTATTTTCCAGAATTCAGGGTATTCTCGCAGAACTCGAACGTCCCCGTCCTGTCTGCCCTTCAGGACTACGCCTTGAGCGATAGCCGGTTCCATGGCTATTTTTTGACCCCGAGTTTCAACATGAATACGGGCCCAACTATCTGCCACCAGTCTTTCAAAGGAGAAATATGCGAGTACTTTCCCTTCCTGATTTCCGTGTAGTCTTTTGAGACCGGTCTTTCTGCAAACTTGTAGCCTAGTGTTAGAGCCTTGTAGTGCAGATAATACTCCAGCTCGTAGTTGTCAAGCCAGTTCTGCCATACGTTGATTTGTGGGTCTTTTAGAATCGAGGATCTGTAGGCTCTGAATCCGTTCGTAACCTCCGTACAGTGGACACCGGTCATCGAGGTCCAGATGACTGGAAACAGGCGTGTGAAGATGCTTCTGAGGAACGGATTCTTTTCTCGTCGTCCTCCGGGGAGGAACCGGGATCCTTGGACGTAGTCCATCCCCTCTATCAGTATCGGTGCGGTCAGCCTGGGAATTTCCTTCGGATCATCTTTCCCATTCCCAGCCATCACCACGATCAGGTCAAACTTGTTGTCGAGGGCGTAACTGTATCCTTGCCTGATGGCGTAGCCGATTCCCTTCCTCTCAGAATTATGGATCAAGTGTACTGGAACACTGATACTTTGGCGCGCTTCTTCTATCCGCTTCAGCGTCCTAGGCGATGGACTGTCAGCGACTACGCAAATCTCGTCAACGATGCCCGGCTCGAATCTCTCCAAGACTGTTCCTATTGACAAGGCTTCGCTGTAGATCGGAATTATCGCAAGGGTTTTCGAAAGCGAGTCCCTTACCTGTGAAGTTCTCTCTGGCCTACGACCCGGGCTGGATTACCAACTGCGACCGCGTTGCTAGGGATATCTTTTGTAACCACTGAGCCGGACCCGATGAGCGCGTTTTCGCCGATGGTTACTCCCGGATTTATCGTGCACCCCGCTCCTATGGACGCGAATTTTTTGACCCTTGTCTTGAGTAGGGACCAGTCACCGTGAGACCGAGGATACTTGTCGTTAGTAAAGCTGACGTGAGGCCCGATGAAAACGCCGTCCTCGATCGTTACTCCGGTCGGGATGAAAACAAACGGTCGGACCTTACAATTATCGCCTATAGTGACGCCTTCTTCGATGTAGACGTAAGCGTCTATTTTCGTGTTCTTGCCGATCGTGCAGCCGTAAAGGTTTACTTGGGCGTAGACTCGGGAACCTTTCCCGATCCTAGATTTCTTGATAACGGAATATTTCGAGCTGCTCCTCACTTTGCAGGGATCTCCTCGGCAGTAGGCATCTGAATCTGCATCGTGCGCTCCTGACGGATAGATTCACGTGCAGATTCCAGGACGCTGACTACCCGGGCCCCGAGGACCCCGTCTGACTGGTTGGAGAAAGGTTTGGAGTCTTGATGGCTGGCTATGCAATTCAGGAAGTGTTCGACCTCTTCCCTCAAGGTGTTGCTAGGCGTGATCGATATCTGCTGGGTACTCTCCGAAGTCCGGAGAACGCCCTTCTGGTCAGAACAATCCAAATACGCTTCCGCCTTACTCCCGACCACCGTTACCTCTCTCCGCTTCTCTCTGCTCAGCCAACTAACCTCGACCTGCGCGGTTAGATCTCCTGCGTGCTCCGCGGTTATGAAAGCCAACTCCTCGTTCTCCTTTGTCCTGTACCCCTTGCCCCTACAAGTAACCTTGGTCGGCCACTTGTCAAGGAGAAAATTGCAAATGTCGAACGGATGCGGAGCGAGATCCGTAATAACTTCTCGGGAGCCTTGAGGAGGCAGAAAACCTGCCCAAACGAATCGGAGATAATAGAGATCGCCAAGGACGCCGCTGGCGAGAGCTCTTCTCAACTCTCTAACGCCATTGTTGAACCTGTGAATATGACCAGTGCAGAGGACGAGATTATTGTCCTTCGCAAGCTGCACAAGCTGGTACGCCTCTTTCGATCGTAGGGTGAGGGGTTTCTCGACTAGAACGTTCTTTCCAGCCTTGAGGAAATCGGAAGCAACTTCGAAGTGGGTCGCGTTCGGGGAGCAGATGTGAACCCCAGACAGTTTCGGGTCTGCGAGAAGTTCGTGATAATCCAGTTTGTAGTCTAAGGGACCAAACTCGTTCTGGCAGTGGGATAGCATAGTGGGAGAGTTGTCAACCACTGCGTGAACTTGGACGCGTCCCGTAGTTCTGCCAACGTCTAGAGTCTCGCGGATTACCTTCTTTCCCCAATAACCCGCGCCTATGACGGCGATTCTGAGAGGTTCCACGCTCCAAGCCTTCCTAGTGGTTTCAGGAGTCCTGATGAACAGCCTCTCGAACTGTTCGAGAGACCAGACTGACCTCTTGCT
>WNGK01044120.1_pt1 | contig 11059 bp, 11 predicted proteins | sample 5400601 | NCBI WGS metagenome assembly WNGK01 (sample SAMN13153376, study PRJNA577476) | soil metagenome | isolation source: 60 cm soil or saprolite under Garry oak tree replicate 1 | place: USA:California | collected 2016-06-15
TAGCCAGCCATCGTTGTCGTAATCGAGAACGGCGACGCCGAGCGTTTTTGAAGTTGCGTCGCCGAGGCCCGCCTTTTGCGTCGCGTCTTCAAACGTGCCGTTGCCGCGGTTGTGCCAGAGACGCACGGCCGAGCCTTTGTACGATTCCGGCGTGCAATAGGATTTGGCCTTGCCGTCGAGCGTGCAAGATAAATCCGTTTCCGGCGTCCACTGCACGTAGTTGGCAACTACCAAGTCCAAGTAGCCGTCTTTGTCGTAGTCCACCCAGGCGGCGCTGGTGCTAAATTCTTTCGGGCCTTGCAGGCCGACTTTCTGGGTGACATCGGTGAACGTACCGTTGCCGTTGTTGTGGAACAGGCGGTTCTGCCCATAGGCGGTGACGAAAAGATCGTCGTAACCGTCGTTGTCGTAGTCACCGACAGCCACACCCATGCCAAACATTTCGGCCAGGCCAGTCCGTGCCGTTCACCAGGAAAATGTCCGGCCAGCCGTCATTGTCGTAATCGATGAACGCGACCCCCGGACCCATCGTTTCAGGAAGATATTTCTTACCGAAGGCGCCATTGTTGTGAACAAAGTGGATTCCGGCCCGTTGCGTGACATCAGGGAATTGAATGGACGAAGTTTCGGCGGGAGCGCCGACGCCTGTTTTTGCGACCAAAAAAATTGCGAATCCGGAGACGAGAAGCGCGGCGAGCGGACGTTTCACCCTTCCCCCGTTTCAGTCGCGTCCGACGCCGAGTGCATCGGCAACGCGATTAATGTAGTTGAACCAGGAAGCGATGAGCGTGATTTGCAGGATGCCTTTGTCGTCGAAGCCAGCGGCGCGGAGCTTTTGGTGATCGTCCGGACTGCATTTTGTGGCATCTTTGGTCAGTTTGAGGACATAGTCAAGCATGATGCGGTCCTGCTCGCTGATCGGTGCCGTACGATAGTCCTTCTTCAGCGCTTCGACCATTTCTTCCTTTAATGTGACGCGACGCAGAAACTCTGCGTGGGAGACGATTCAATAATGACAGCGATTTGTGACCGAGACCATGGTGGCGATCATTTCGTGCTGGTGGCGTTTCAGCGGCAGCTCAGGAGACATTAACGCACCAAACGTACTGAACGCGTGGTACAGCGCTTCCGGAATCAGCGTGTGGCTGGCCACGATGCCCGCAGTCTCGCCGTCGTTCACGGGATGAACGGGCGTGGCGTATTCGATGGGATACAATCTTCGCTGCGATTCAATCGCGTCTTTAACGCACTTGTCATCTTCCATTCGCACAGTCTGGATCCAAGTCATTTTTCCTCGCTGTTCAGCTTGATGTTTGGAAGCTAATTCCCACCGCCCGGTGTTGCGGTTTCTCGCGTGGAAACCTTGGCAGCCATTTTATGGGTCGTGGACTTTTTTGGCGACGCGGCAGCCAGGGCAACGCTGTAGTGCTCGTGAATGGGCTGGCGTTCGTTGTTGTCGTCGGGATACGCTTGACGGTACGGCCCGGTAATGGCCTGCGCCGACTCATCGGCCTTGAAGCGCAGGTAGCGCGCTTTCTGCTCTTCGGCTTTTTTGTCGTCGCCAAGGCCGTTGTAGCAGAGCATCAGATTGTAATGCGCCTGCAAATCTTCGGGATCGATGGCCAGCGTTTTTTCGAACTCAGCTACAGCATCGGTGTAGCGCTTTTCGAGGAACAGCACGCGGCCGAGTTCGTTGTGGACGACACGGTCGCGAGGGAATTGCTGCAGAACCGTCTTAAAATGGCCGATGGAGCCTTCGTAGTCGCCGTCTTCGCGAAGCGCTTTGGCGTAAAAGAAATTCGTTCGCCCCAATGTCGAATCGATAGCCAGGGACTTTTCCAATACTTTACGCGCGCCCGCCGTATCGCCCTCTTGCAGGAGAACGCGTCCGATGTTGGTCCACCCGTCGGGATTGAGAGGATCGGCTTCGGTGATTTTCTCAAATGCGGCGGCTGCGGCCTTCAAGTCACCTTGAAGAAAGAGCCCAATGCCGTAATCATTCCAACGCGTCCAGTCTTCCCTCGTGCTGATCGTCGCCGGCTGCGGTGCGGGTGAATTTTTCGGAAGAACATGCAACGTCTTGGTATCTTCCGCGAGGACTGTGATGGGGAGATCAGGAATCGCTTTTATATTGCCGGATACGGCCGAAGTATCGCCGGTGAAGGCGAATTTGCGATCGTCGTAGTCCGGTGTTGTTTCTTTATCGCCGCTGCTCACCAGCTTGGTTACATCTTCAGGAACTCCGGCAAAAGAGAACTGCGTGTTGTACCAACTGAATTTGCGGTAGTTCAGTTTCGAGTGCAGCGTAATTCTGTCGCCGCAATTCTCCGGAACGTGCAACCGATAGTGCACGGTGTCGGCTGCGCCAGGCGGAATCAGGTGCACGTAAACAACGGAGCGCGTGGCCCATGCATTGCGTTTATTGATAACGTTTCCGTGGCCATCGATTTGTAGTGAACGGTAAAAATGAGCGCCGGGCTCGACGGGACCTTTGCCATTGTCCTCGACCTGGCCGCTCCAAAAAACGGTTTGGCCTTTTTCGTCGGTCGCCTGCAATTCGAGCCAGACATCGAAGGCATCAACGGTGCCGCCGGGGAAAAAATGGCCGACCTTGCGCGTTCGAACGACCACGTCCACGCGAACATCATCGCCGCGGCGAACGGCAGCGCTCGTGCGATCGATGGGAGCGGTGATCGCGCGAACTTCACCTGTCGTTGCGAACCGGCGCGATGGACTCCTTCCCGGCCGGTGAAATGGCAAAAATATCCACGCTCAATTGCTTGTCTTGCAAGAAGTTTTTCGCGAATTCGTATTGGCCCCCGTCCTGGTTGGCCGTAGGCACGGCGGTATTCGCTCCGGGGAAGCGGTGCGAATGGACGAGGCCGTTGATGTTGCCATCATCCTTCGACGGAGTCATTGGCATGTGGCAGTCCGCACAATTCATGGGGCTCTTCGGATAGTAGAACGCGCGCGCACCCTGTCCGGAAACTCCGCTGGCTTGCCAGTTGTCATACTCGTTGAAGCCACGAATCCAGCGGTAACGATTCACCGGAACGTCGAGATGCACCTTGTGGCAGGAAGCGCAAAACTCCGCCGTTTCCGTACGCATGAAGGGCTTCAGAAACGTGCGGCGGTGGGGTTCCGGGTTCAAGCGCACGACAAAATCGTGGAGCTTGCGAACAAGCGGATTTTCGCTGGCGGCGAGTTCATGGAGTTTCGGATACTCCAGGAAAAAATCGCCCTGACCCATGGTGCTTTTTACTTCGACGATGCTGTGGCACATCAGGCAGCCGAGCCCGGCGCGCGCTTCGGGGCGATTCACGATTTGCTTGATCGGCGTATCAAACAAGCCGCTGTAAAGCAGAGCGGGGTCGTGGCAGCCAGCGCACCATTTCGAGGAACGCACGCCGGCGACATCCTGCATGTATTCGATACTTTTGCGATACCACTGATTGTTGAAGGAAGAAAAATGGTGCATCGAGCTGTTCCACTGCACGTAAATGTCGGCGTGACAGCGCTGGCAAGCGTCGGACTTCATGAAATACTGCGAGGGGATATTGACGTCGCCTTTCGTCTGCGCGGAGCTGGGGAAGAATTTTCCTGCTGAGCCGTCGCCTTCGTGGTCCATGGCGTCGGGGGGCATCAACGGATTGATGATGCGATTCGCGCGGGCATCGCGCCAGCCGACTTCGCGCACGAACCAGAGCCCTGCGGAGATAGCGAACGTGGCGAGAACTAACGAACCAAAACGCAACGCCTGCGTGGCGACGGTTTCTCCCAGCCACCCTTTTGAGCGGAGCCAATCCCCCAGGAGCAACAGCGCTCCGACCACGCACAGGACAATGTGAGCATAAAGCCAATTCCAGAGATCGTGCGGCGTTCCGATCTTGATCAAAGCCAAGCCGAGAAGTGTTCCGGCCGCGAGGAGAATCCGTCCCACGCGAGCGAGAATTGTTCCGGTCCAAAGTAAAGGAACGAGAAAGACAAGAAGCAACAGAAAGACAAGGATTCCAATTGCAACGTGAATGAGATCGACAGCCGCATAGGTGATAGTAGCGGAGGGGAATCCATACAAATACGCTGCGCTAAGAGCGAGGAGAACAAGAGCACGAAACAACCAGCGATTAGACGACTCAATGCGCATCAAAAAACCTCTTCCGAACGATCACGCGCTAGAAATACTGAGCTGGAGGCGATGGTGCTAGTGGGCATAAGGTAATTTTCGGGCGCCAAATAGGCAATACTGCGAATGCATTAGAAGCCGCAAAATCATGCAAAACAATTGAATTAGCGGCAATAATAGAAAAAGATTAGGGACCTAGAGCGGCTCTATGCCCTTTCCTTCCAAACACTTATAAACTTTCGGCGGCTGCAGATTCTTGTACTCTTCGGTGCGGCCGCTGGGCCACTGGATGACCACGCGATCGACCCGGTCGCGTCTGGCCAGTCCGAAGGTTACGGGTAGTTCGGATTGTGAAAGATAACTCGAGCCGCCACGCACCATTCGCGACTGGCGAAGGTCGCCGGCGAAGATTTGGACGTTGGCCCCAATCGCATCGCGATTGGACTGCGTCCCCTGTAATTCGAATCTTACGCTGCGGTTGCCAGCGAGTTGTTCGTTGCGAAAAAGAACGGCGGGGCCGTTGTTGGTGGTCAGCAAAATATCGAGATCTCCGTCGCGGTCAAAATCCGCATAAGCCAGCCCGCGTCCCACGCGCGGCTTCTCGAACCCGCCGCCAGCTTCTGCAGCCACGTCGCGGAATCTTCCAGCTCCCTGATTCAGAAAAAGCTGTGGCGGCTGCGCATAGCCTACATTTCCACGAATGTTTCGAACGGTCTCGTCAATATGTCCATTGGCAACGGCAAGGTCGAGCGCGCCGTCCAGGTCCACATCCAAAAACATGCAGCCAAAGCCGAGAGTGCTTCTGGATGCGGCGCCTATCCCCGCTGCCGTGGCGACATCATCGTACACGCCGGGCTTCGCGGCGCGATACAGGCCAATCATTTCATTGTCAAAATTGGTGATGGCGATTCCCGGGCTGCCAGAATTGTCGAAATCCCCCACATCGACGCCCATTCCCGCGCGCGCTTTGCCTTCCGTGCTGAACGCCAGGCCGGCCTCGACAGCGACATCCCTGAACTTCCCGTTGTGAAGATTGCAGTAGAGCTTGTTTGGCTGCGTGTCATTGGCGACGAGCAGGTCCGGCCAGCCGTCCTGGTCATAGTCCGGCATGGCCACTCCTAGCGACTTGGAGCTGCTGTCGAAGACACCGCTGGTCGCGGTAACGTCTTCGAACGTGCCGTTGCCACGATTGTGAAAGAGCCAGCAGGTATCGCCTCGATACGCTTCCGGCGTGCAGTACGACTTGTGCGTGCCATCGAGGCTGCAAAACACGTCGCGCTCCGGTGACCAACGGACATAGTTGCAAACGAAGAGATCGAGGAAGCCGTCGCGGTCGTAGTCGAACCATAATGCCGACGTGCTCAGGCCCTGCCGCCCAAAGAGCCCGCTGGAGCGCGTAACGTCTACAAAAGTGCCCTTGCCGGTGTTGCGAAAGAGACGGCTTTGGCCCACGCAGGAAATGAAAAGGTCAGGGAAACCGTCGTTGTTGTAATCACCGACGGCCACGCCCATTCCGTACATCTCGATGTCCAGTCCCGCGCTCTTGGTCACGTCGGTGAAGGTTCCGTTGCGATTGTTGTGGTAGAGGCGCAGCGTGGAGCGCTGGCGCTTGTGGCCGGGCCAGTCCATCCCATTGATAAGCAAAATGTCTTGCCAGCCGTCGGCGTCGTAATCCAGAAAGGCGCAACCGGAACCCAGGGTTTCCGGAAGCAACTTTCCCCCGTAAGCGCCGGAATTGTGCTGAAACTGGATTCCGGCAGTGGCAGTGACGTCGGTGAAACGAAAACCCAAATTCGCAACAGGACTCGTCACGATGCGTGGAACCAAAGCTGCCGCCATGCCCGAGCCCAAAGTTGTGAAAAGGAAATCCCGGCGGTTCAAGGCAGATTCACCAGACCGTTGCGAATGGCGTAGACGACAAGTTCCGCGGTTTTGTGAATGCCCAGTGTGTCCATGATGTTGGCGCGATGCACAGCCACAGTGTTGACGCTCAGATTCAAGTCCGATGCGATTTCCTTGTTCGACTTCCCTGCCACGATCTGCTGGAGAATCTGCAGTTCGCGAGGAGTCAAACTGCCACCTCGCTCCCCTTTGAGTGCTTCCCTGCGGGAAACTTGCGGGTCCAGGACGGTCATGCCTGCAGCGATACTTTTCACTGCACTGACCAGGTCGAGGTCCATGGCGTTTTTCAACACGTAGCCGCGCGCCCCCGCCTGCAGCGCCTGGGTCACCAACGTCTCCTCAGAATGCATACTCAGCATCAAAATTCCCGCTTCCGGGTACGTTTCTAGTATTTTCCGCGTCGCTTCAATGCCGCTCAATTCCGGCATGGCGCAATCCATGACAATGACGCGCGGTTTCAGTTCCGTCGCCAAGCGCACAGCCTCGCGGCCATCGCTTGCTTCTCCAACAACCGAAATTCCCGCGTCATCCTCCAACATCCGGCGGAACCCCCGGCGAACCAGAGCATGATCGTCCGCCAAAAGGACGGTTATCTTATTCGGCATGGCTTTCCACTTTCTCCCGAGGGATTTGCAGGCGGACTTGCGTGCCGCCCTGCGGCCCTGGAGTGATCGCCAGGGTTCCACCGATAATCTCCGCGCGTTCGCGCATGGCGATCAATCCAATTCCTCGCTGCATTCTCTCCGCGACGAATCCCGATCCATGATCCTCCACTTCAAGCTCCACCGAATTCCCGGCGTATTTTAGGCGAACCCACGCCTCGCGAGCACCAGAGTGGCGGCTGACATTATTCAGAGCTTCCTGCAGCACACGGTAGATGTGTACGCCTGCGCTCGCTTCGACCGAGAACGGTTTCCCGCTCTTTTCGTAATGCAACTCAATGCCCGCCTGCCTTCCCACCGTGGGAATATACCAGTCCAGCGTGCTTTCGAGCCCGGCTTCTTCCAGCAAAACGGGATGCAGCGCCTGCGACAGCGTTCGAATGTTATTCAGCGTGGTTTGCGCGATTTCCTGCACTTCTTTCAGGTCTGTGTGAAGAGGCGTTCCTTCGCCGGCCTGTTTGCCGGCTCGCCGGAGCATCGAGCCAATGGCGGTGAGCACCTGTCCGAATTCATCGTGAAGCTCGCGCGAAATGTGCCGCAGTGTGGATTCCTGCGTAGAAATGAGCTTTTGCGCCAGGTCGCTGCGCTGCTCGGAAAGTTCGGCGAGGCGCGCAAATATTTGGCGGTTGCTGCGAATGAGGTAGAGGCTGGTGAGCACAATAGCAATCAGGGTTGCCCCGAGAAACAGATACAGCTGCCGCTGCACACCGTCATAAATCTTTGCAATGCTCGCGGCGGCTTGCTCCTCACCTTCGTTGTTCTCGACGAGCAAACGAGAGACCGCACCGCTGAGCGCTTGCTCCCGCGCCTGCAGGGTCAAACGAATCTGCTCGCGCGCTTCCGGCTCTCTTTTCTCCTCCGCAAGCCTAAACATGCGGTCAACGGCGTCCCAAAACTGCGCGACAGATTGCGTTAGGAATTTGCGTTGGTCAGGCGTGCGGCTGACGACGGCCAGGCCTTCCTCGAGTTTGAGGGCGGAGTCCAGATCCTGCCGCATACGGTCGAATTGCGCGGTCCAGGCGCTCAGAGGATAGCGTTCTGTGGTGTCCAGCATGTCGCGCATCGCAAGCGCGACAGAATTGAGATCGTTCTGAATGCGCAGAAGCTGAAGCGAATCCTTGCGATTGCGATCCACCATTTCGCTCTGAAGTCTGCGAAGGCCGGCCAGTTGCACGGTGATGTAAGACGCGTAGGCAACGACTGCGGCCAGCGTGATGACCAGGCCAAGGAGAAGCCGATTTGTAGGTGAGCGGTGAGAAAGTGCGGCCTTTTGCACGAGCTAAGAATACCTCAGGCCGTGGCTTGTTTTCGCAGGAGCGAGCAGAGACATTCGTCTAAACGCTCAGCCGCGTGTGCCGGGGCGAAGTATGCCGATTACCGTCAGCATCAGTGCACAGCCGACAAGCGGAACCGCCAAGCCTGTGCGCAGGCTCCCCGCGTATCGGGAAACAACACCCACGAGTGGCGGCACGAGCGCGCTGCCCAAGGCCGCCATCGCGAACATGACGCCGCCTACTTTTCTTGCGCGCGTGCCATACCATTTGGAAAGCCACGCAATCAGAATAGGAAAAATGCTGGCGAGGCCTAGGCCTGCGAGAAAAGCACCGCCGAACAACGTCGAGGGGGAATGACCCGCCAGAAAAATGGACTCTCCCGTGGCGGCAAGGAGAAGTCCTGCGACCGCGACCGTAACTTCTTTCAAGTGGAGAAGAATAGCCGCCGCGGCGCCTCGGCCGCCAAGCAACCCCGCAAAGAAGAAATCTGACCGCCGGCAGGACCTGAGGCAGAACTTTCTTCCTGGTGCAGTTTTCCAAACGGCATGCGCAGAAGCACGATTACAAGCGCTGCACCTAACGCCCCCACCAAGTAAAGAAGGAGGCTGACATGCGACGTGCGCATCGCCAGCATTGCGAGCGGGGACGAAGCAATCGCGCCGACGCCCCAGGCCAGATTGATGACGCTCAAAGCCGAGGCGCGGCGCTCCCCATACGATTCGCCTACCCATAGATTCGTGCCGGGCGTGGCAAAACCGTAGCCCAGCCCATAGATGCCGCTAGCCGTAAGCGCGAGCACAAACGTAGGAGCATTGAGCAACGTGAAGCCAAGCGCCAACAAAGCAATGCCGAGCGTGATTGCGGGCTTGAATCCTTTGGCTGAGATGAGCGAGCTCGAAGCCAGAACGCCTACGAAGGAGCCGGAGAATTGCACGAGCGAGAAAAGCCCGGCGCGGCTGTCGTTCAATCCCCATTGGGCCATAAACCTGGGAAGGATGGGGCCGATGAGCGAGATTACAATCCCGTTGACGACAAAGCCTGCACAGAGCAAATAAAAAATCACGCTCTGCGAATGGGGGGAGCTCATTGCCAGAGTTTGCGTTTTCGAAGACATCATGGCATTTTGCCGGAGCCAAGCATTTCGCGCAACGACGCGCAATGAGCGCGAGGGAGTGGAAGCGTACGCAAATGATTGAAGTAGGACTGGTTGGATTCGGGCTTGCGGGAAGAGCGTTTCATGCGCCGGTAATTCGCGCGGTTCCTGGATTACATCTGGCCGCGATTCTGCAGCGCACCGGAAATGAAGCGGCGGCCCAATACCCGGACGTTCGCATTGTGCGCAGCCTGGACGAGCTGCTGGCGATTCGTCAGATTCGGTTGGTGGTGATCGCTACGCCAAATGACACGCATTATTCCTTCGCACGGCAATGCCTCGCAGCAGGGCGCGACGTGGTAGTGGACAAGCCGTTCACGACCACTGTGGAGGAGGCTAAGTCTCTGGTGCAGTTCGCGAAGGAGAATGGCCAGCTGATTACGGTGTACCAGAACCGTCGCTATGATGGAGATTTTCAGGCCCTTAGAAAGCTGCTGGCGGAAGGAACTTTGGGGCGCATCGTGCGATTCGAAACGCATTACGATCGGTATCGCCCGCGATTGAAACCAGGTGCGTGGCGCGAGACAACCCGGCCAGGCAGCGGCATTCTGTTCGACCTCGCGCCGCACCTGATTGATCACGCGCTCATTTTGTTTGGACTACCCGAAGCGGTGACCGCCGACGTGCGAATCGAACGGGAAAACGCCGTGGCGGACGACGCGTTCGACATTATGTTTCATTATCCCGGCGCCTTGCGCGCGGTGCTGAAGTCAAGCATCCTGGCTGCCGCGCCGCGGCCGCGTTTCGTCTTGTTCGGAACTCAAGGTAGTTTCGTCAAGCAGAGCGTCGACCCGCAGGAGGATAACCTGCGTCACGGCAACATTCCAGCGAGTGGGCCTTGGGGCGCGGAGCCGGAAGAAAACTGGGGGCTGCTGACTGTTCCTGATGGAGAGAAATTCACGCAGCGGCGCATCCCTTCCGAGAAATGCGATTTTCGCGATTACTACGCAAACGTGCGCGACGCGCTGCTAGGCAAAGTCGCGCCTGCGGTTACGAGAGAATGGGCGGTGAACGTGATGCGGCTGCTTGAAATGGCTAGAGAGAGCAGCGAGCGGAGCTGCACGATTCCGTGGAGATGATAGCAGCAACTAGTGCACGGTCAACGTGACGTCGAACTTTGCGTTGCAGTTTTCTGAGGGATCATCAGTGACGGTCTTCTCCACCGTGCCGCTTTTGATTGAAAACTCGAGCGGCCTCTTGGGCATATTGGGCAAGCCAGTGACGCTGGCTTTGCCGTCGCTGTTGGTGCCCACTTCGAGCTCCGTCTTTCGCTTGCCGAGGAATCCGTATTTGATGAGCACGTGAATCTTGGCGTTATAGAGAGGCTTGTCGGAGCCGTCTTTTACGGTGAAATCCGCGCGGCAGGAACCGAGAGCGCCGTCGACAACGGGAACTTGCGGCGATTGGGCGGCGAGCAAGCCACCGCACAAAAAAAGAAGAAACGCAGGACCGAGAAACCGAATGGACCGGACTTGGCCGAGCCGCATTTTGTTGTGCCTCCCTCTCAAAAAACCATACCCCCGCCGAAGCATGGTTGCAATTCTGCGTTCAAATAAACTTTGCGAGTGTAACGTTTGCGGTAATGCGCCCACGTTCGCGTATAATCGGGCGTTATCACGGCAGGAAGGAGCAGGGCGCCACCTATGACCATTGAACTGGTCCCGTCGATACTCTCTGCGAACTTCGCGCGCCTCGCCGACGATGCAAAAGCCGCCCTCGAAGGCGGCGGCACGGTGCTGCATCTTGACGTGATGGACGGCCACTTCGTGCCGAACATCACCATCGGCCCCCCAGTAGTGGCGTCTTTGAGAAAAGCGCTTCCCGACGCGATTTTTGACTGCCACTTAATGATCGAGAATCCCGACAATTACATTCCGGCGTTTGCTGAAGCCGGCGCCAATTGGATCTCCGTGCACCAGGAAGCATGCGTGCACCTTCACCGGAC
>WNGK01020203.1_pt1 | contig 11058 bp, 5 predicted proteins | sample 5400601 | NCBI WGS metagenome assembly WNGK01 (sample SAMN13153376, study PRJNA577476) | soil metagenome | isolation source: 60 cm soil or saprolite under Garry oak tree replicate 1 | place: USA:California | collected 2016-06-15
CCCCCCGCGTGATGAATACGTCCATCACTCCGTCGTCGTTGTAGTCGGCCCAGGCCATGCCGTGACGGTCCTGGAAGGTGAGCTCGAATCGGGGCGAATGAGGCGACACCTTCTGGCGGCCGATGTAGATGGACGTTAACGGCACGGATCCATCCAACTGAACTGCAATCGGGGTTCCGGGGGTTTCGATCTCGAGATCCAGCTCGCCGTCTCCCTGCGACGCCAACCCCATCATCGTCTCCGGCATCTTGTCGCCGGCGCTCGGCAGGGTGACGGGTGCTTCGACCGTAAAACCGTTGCCCTCGTAGCGATTGACCGCCGTATAGGTCCGAAACCTGAGTTTGGCTTGTCCGACTTCTCCGATCTTGTAGCTGCGAAACGCGAGGATCCGTCTCCCCTTCCAATAAATGTAGAGACCGGGCTTCTCGATTTCGGGTTGCGTCAGTGTGATCTCGAATCCGGGGAATTCCAGGCTCTGATCCAGCCCCCAGGCCGATAACGTGTCGTGATAGCCGCCTTTGCCGTCCGCCATCAGAAGATCTTGACGGTAATTGTGGTTGCTCGTGAACACATCCAGCCAATCGTCGCCGTTCGCATCGACAACGCCGATATCCATCAAGAGCTGGGTCGCCTTGAAGGGGATCGGATATTTGGCGAAGGCGCCCCGGGACCGCAGCAGCCCGTAGGCATCGGTCCACGCAAACTCTCTTGCGATGAGAGCAACGACAACGAGCACAGCGAGGGCAATCACGCCCCAGGCGATGTGTCTCCTGGTCAAGCCGGCCTCCTTGCTGACCGCAAAGGGTAGTACTGCATGGCATGATCCACCACCCTCGCCCAGCTGAAGCGGCGGGCGAAAGCTCGGCATCCCTCCGGCTCGAAGCGAGCCTGCCCTGTCAGAAACCTGGTCAGGGCGTGCACCAGGGCTTCTATCGTGGGTTCTTCTACATACATGCCGGACTTTCCCTCGTCAATCGCCTCGGCGGCGCCGGCCAGGCGGGCTGCCAGGGAAGGAACGCCGCTGGCTGCCGCTTCAAGATAGACAATGCCGAAACCTTCATGACTGTCGCGCGATATTCCCGAAGCGAGCACCATGAGGTCCGAGTGCGCATAGAGGTCGAGAAGCTGCTCTCGGCTCACAAAGCCGGTAAATCGGACCCGGTCGGCGAGGCGCAACTCGGTGGCGAGCCGCTCGAGCCGCACGCGATCATGGCCGTCACCGACCACCGTATATCGAAAGGCATGACGATCCTTGAGTCGCGCGAGCGCGTGAAGAACGAGGTCGACATTCTTGCGCGGCTCCGACAGGCGGGATACCGTGAGCAGCCGCGCGATGCCGTCCTGCGCGGGTTGCCATCTCACGTCGAAGAAATGCTCGCCCACGCCGACGAATCCGACGGAGGTTCGCCCCCGGCAAGCAGGGATCCGCTCCAGCAACACGCGCTCGGTGTACTGGCTGTTGGCGACGATGTGTCGCGTCTGCGCCAAGGACCGCTGCACGAGGGGAGCACTCAGCCGCAGCCACAACGGGCGCAGGCCCTGTGAAATGACTCCGGACCAGCGCCACACCAGCGGAATGCGCCTCAAATCCGGCTGGGCGACCGGCAGATAAGGGCGCAGGAAGTCGTTGCCATGGACCGACACCAAGCCGTTCGGCCGATCGTGCGCGGCCCAGGCATAGGCCGCATTCAGCGCATGCCAGACGTCGGCATTGAAACGCCCGAGGGTTTCCTGGTCTATGGCACGACACAGCCTGAGCACCGGCTCGACGCGAACGCCTGGCAGATCGACTTCTCCTCGTGCGTGGCGGATCGTGAACACCGTGACCTCATCGCCTCGGCTCGCCAATTCCTTGACGTATTCGAAGGCGTAGGTCTCGACCCCACCAATATCGGGTGGAAATTCCGGGCTGACGATGGCGATACGCACGGTTCACTCGATTGATGTAGCCTTGCACGCTGTTGCGCGCCCCGCGCGGGCAAGCGAGGCAGCGGTAACGCGGCTCCGGGGCGGCATTGTAGCTTGCAGATGATCCGCCGGGAGCCGGGGCCTCGCCAGCCGTGGCGGCCATGCAGCAGGATTCCAAGTCGAGCTTGGAAACGGAGGGAGCCAGGTTCGTGCCGTCAGACGAAAACGTTTACGAGCTACAGGAGATCTTCGCACCTCCTGAAAGTACAACAGCGCAGGAGCGGCAGTCCGGCCGGTTTGTGCGCAGACAACGCGAACTCTCCGGACGCGCTTCACTGATCATGGACGAATTCCGTGACGTGCGCGGCGCGTCCTGCTGTTTCATGCGCTTGCCCTACGGCCCGGCGCGCACCGTGCGATTCACGGTCGACGGAGCACGCACGCTGGAATCCTGTCCGTCGGGAGGATGGGTAGTCAGCCCCGCGGCCGCGGCGAACTGCTCGTACTGGGTGCCGCAGCCTCCAGTGCTGCGCAAGGTGGACTCGCACGGACGAATTCTATCCGAGGAACCTGCGCTGCTGGTCGGCGTCGATGCCTCATCGACTGGCGTTACCCTCCACATCGAAGTGCAAGGCGATTTGCATCTCGATTGCGCCGTTTGGCGGCTGCCGCCCGATGCGCCCGATCTCCTCGACGCCTTGCAACGACCCCTGGTACTCGAGATGCAACCGGTATTCATGTGGGGCTCGCACACTGCGTTCCGCGGTCCCGCCGACGTTTATCGGTATCTCGTCAACGGTTTTGTCTACGAGAACCGCTTCGAGTGGCGCCATAAGTGGAAGATCTGCGCCGAGAATGAAGCCTACTCGTTGTATGTCACGTTGCAGGGTCTCGAAGCCGCGACGCGAAAGCGCGTCTACACCTTGCTCAAGCAACAGGTCCTGTTGTCGGTCATTTCCCGTCAATCCGGGGACGGAGGCTGGCACCATGGGGAGTGGTCGGACTTCATGGAGTCGCACTATCGGCTGCACAACGGTGCCGTCCTGCTGCTCGAAGCGGCCCTCGAAGAACGGCCGGATGACGCGATCAAGGTGGCGCTGGACAGGGCCGCTGCCTACACGGCTCGCCACACCGACCAGACGAGTCTCGGGCTTTGGTTCCTGCACGACTCGCTCGAGGAAGATGTCGAGCTCTTGCGCAAGAGCGGATCGAAGCTGATACCAAGCCGCATGCTGGGTAAGTCGCCGGCAACCAAGCTGATCCTCAACACGCACCTGGACTCGACCGTTGTCCTCGACCGGTATCGTGAGATTACGGGTGACACGCAATACATTGATCAAGTTGCGTCGGCGCGTGGCACGACGCGCGCGTTGCTTGCGCTTCGTCCCGCGGAGGGTCTCTATCGTTTGGTGTACTGGGCGGTGGGCTTGGCCCTGCGGCCCGCCTCGGAGGCAGAGCAGCTGCCCCTGCCGCTCCGCGCAGCGAGGCGTGCGGTACGCGAATACCTGTTGCCACGTCTGCATAAGATCAAGCGAAGGTTCCCCCGCGTCGTAATGCCCGGTGGACTCATCGAACGACACCTGTCGATGCCACACTTCGACGTGAACTACCAGACCGTGAACATCATGGATCTGGCAAGGCTGTGGCGCCGCTTTCCCGACGAGGATCTCGCGGGCATCATGGAGGGTGCCGTACAGGCCGTCCGAGGTACCGGCTTGCTCAAATACTGGACCGAAACGAAGCAGCGACAAGCCTTGGGATACTGGCTCGAAGCCCTGTACCACCTCTGTACGCTGGGTCCGGTGGCGGAATATCGTCGGTACCTGGCCGAAGCCATTCTGATCGCCGAGGACGCAGGGCTGGGCCTGCCGCCTTCGTTGCTCGGCGCCAACCCCGAAGTTGTGCGGCCCGATGAGCGAACCCCGTGCCCTTCTCCCGCCGACTCGCGCCTTCGCGTCGCCAATCTGAGCTGCGACGGCAAGCGTGAAGTCCTCGTGATCAATAGCAGCTCGGCAACGATCCCGCTTGCTTGGGAAACAAACGACGCCAACGAACTCACATGGCGCGCCGCGGATGGTCGGTCTTTAGCGGGGACGATGTCGTCGAGTACGGTTCCACCTCGGAGTTGGTTACTCGGCCTGGACGGCAGCCCTTGACTCGACCCTGACGTGTCCGCTCGACAGGTCTTTCGTATTGTAGCTTGGCTCCTTGCCAGAACCATCGTCGCACACCCGCATGCCCGCGCCCTGCAATATCGCCTGCGCCGCCGCAGTCTGCCATTCCATCAACGACTGAAACGTGGCTTCGCTGCTTGCCGTGCCCGCGGCGAATTGGCACATCGCCAATGCATGACTCGATACGTTGCCAGCCGCTCGCACAGCTGTGTCTGATCCGCGTGTTCCGGCAAGCGATGCTATCTGCGGCGAGCCTCCACTCGGAAGGCGTACCGCTTCAGCGTCACGCGTTCGCCGGTAGGCGCCCTTTCCGGACGTTGCGTAGTAGATGGTATCAATCGCGGGAGCGTAGACAACCCCACAAATCGGCCGACCATCCTCGATGAGTGCGATATTGATCGAGAAATCACCCGTTTCGCTTGCGAACGCGCCCTCGCCGTCCATGACGATGAGCTTGTGCGCCGCACGACTGGCCGCCTGCGCGCCACGATCGCCCAGCAGCGCCTGTATCGCCCGCTCAACGAGCTGCTTTGCGTTTTGCAGCGGAGCGTCCGGCCCGTGCCGGCCAGGGATCGAGATGCGATGTTCGCGCGCCCGGCGCCGCATCAGTTCCTGTCCAGCCCCAGTGGCAACCGCGATCACCTCTTCGATTGCCATCCACCGCACTCGAGTGACGTTGGCCTTGGGGAACGGAATGTCCGGAACAGGACGATCGAGAAAAACGCAGAGCTTTTCCCATCCTTCCCCGGCAGAGATATCGATGATCAGCAGATCGCCCGGCCGATCCTTGAAATAGTCGCGGACTCCGGCGACGAATCTGTCGTGCCCCCTGGCGAAGCGCTCCTCATCGAAAACGTCGGTGCCGTAGAGATCCATGAACAAATGCTTGTGCGCCTCGGTCTGAACTTGGGCAAAGCGTTGCGTGAATTGCTTCTTGCAGGACTTTAGCCACCCGTCCGAATCGCGAACCGTAAGGACGAACTTGGATCCCGGATAGCGGGTGTCGAGTTCGCGATAGAAACTTGGAATCGGCGTGTCCGTGAGCGCCGCGAAGGTGTCGACGAGTTCGAGGTCGACCGACGACAGGTCGCCGGCGGCGTACTTGACGACTCCCATGTTGTCCTTGGTCTTGTACCCCAGGATCTGGAGCGCGTTGGCCAGGCTGGTCGTACCGGTTTTGGAAAGGCCGATGCCGAAGACTTTTGAGTGGCGGGATGTCATCGAACGAATTCGCTATTGCGGCGCGCCTGCAAAGACCGGACCGCGTGCCTATTGGCGCGCTCAACTACCCTGGCTGCTCGGGACCGTAGCTTTTTCCCGCGCGTCGGCCCAAGCCTGCGTCAATCCGCGAATTTTCGGCGGGCAATCCCCAAATCGGCGAAACACGTAATCGAGGACGCCGACACGATGCGCAATCTCCTGGGGGTCGCGAAGCTTGCGTGAACACTCGCGTACGAAAGCGGAAATGGCCCATACCAGAACTTTGTGCATCGGCTCCCGGATGGCGCGGTCGACGCCGGATCGCGGACAAACACGCCGCAACGCCGCGCGCAGAATCTGCCACCATTCGCCGCGGCGCAGGTTCTTTTCAGCCCAGAGGAGCTTGTTACGAGTGCTGAAATATGTCCGCAGCGGCGAGGCTTCGGTGCTGAACGACGAGCCAATCCTGTGCCAGACGCGCGCAGAAGGCACCGTCAGACATCCAAAGCCAGCGTCACGCGCCCGAAAGCACCAGTCCGAATCCTCGTAGACGAGAAAGAAGCGCTCGTCGAGCAGCCCGACCTTGCGTGCGACCTCGGCGCGGAAGAACAGTGCTGCTCCGCAGACATACTCGGTGTCGGCCGGCGAGTTTGGCAGCTCGGATGCAAGCCGGCCCTTCCCGGGTGCGGTAAACGCTGCCTTCGCCGACGACCATTCGGATCGGCTGAACCAGAGTCGATCCGGATCGTGCATGTAGAGGATCCATGGACCAAAGCACCCGACCTCCGGGTGCCGCTCTGCCGCGTCGACCAATTCATCGAGTAGCCTTGGGTCGACTGTCGTGTCGTTGTTGAGCAGGAAGATGAAGTCGGCACCTCGATCCAACGCATGGCGAATGCCGAGGTTGTTGCCGCCGGCGTATCCGAGATTCCGGCCGGTCTCGATGATATCGAGAGTTGGCGGAAGGTTTTCTCGGCGCAGGGCCTCGACCGAGCCGTCCGTGGAGCCATTATCGACCACGACGACGCGGTGCCCGGCGCAGTCAAGGCGCCGCAACGACTCGAGGCAGACGAGCGTATCGGTGAGCCCGTTCCAGTTCAGCACGACAATCCATACCGAGGGAGGACTTGTCATTTGGATCGCGTTATTGCCCGGGGCGACGTCTGTAAGAGGGTCGGCGCCTGCATGGCTCGCACGGATTTTCTGGGGTGTCAAATTCAAGACGTCGAGAATACGCAATCTAACGCATTCTTCTGTTCTTGGACACGGCGAGCGAGCCTCGGAGCCTAGAGTACGGCCCAACCCCAGCTCCGCGGATCTCTACTGAATCCTGACGTTGTCGATGAAGGTGGTCTTGTCGCTGGGGTCGGTCCCGGTAAAGGTGAACGTATGTGCGCCGGTGCTCGCCAGCGAGAACGGGATGCTGAAGCTACTGAAGCTCGTATTCGCCGGCGATACTAGACTGCCGATCTGCGTCCCGTCCACGGTCACCTTGATGGGCTGCAGGTAGGGCGAGATGCAGCACGAGCGGTGGGCCGCCTGGAACGATAGCGTATAGCCGCCCCCGTTCAGGCTCAGCGTCTGGCTGAGGGTGCCGGTGCCCTGCACGAACGCGGTCTGGACGCCGTCCGGTGCGGCGACTGCGCCCCAGGCGCTGCCATTGCCCTGGATGCCGCTTTGCGAATCGAAGGTCCATCCGATGCCCGAGCCACTCGGGTTGTACTGGTACCCCTTGCCGAGCCCCGGGGTTTCGAAACTGGCATTGACCAGGGAAGATGCGCCGCCCGAGGAATTGACCACCTGCGTCAAGGTCGCGCTGATCGACCCGTTGTTGGCGGCATCACCGCTATAGGTCGCCGCGATGCTGTGCGTACCGGCCGCAAGGCCGCTGGTGCTGCACTGCGCGGTCTTGGCCTTGGTCTTGCTCCTCGCGCGGCCGGAGAGCGCCACCGCGGCGCAGCCGCCGATCGTGATACCGGCGTCGGTGAAGGCGACCGTGCCGGTTGGAGCTTTGCCGGTAACGCTCGCCGTGAAGGTGACAATCGCACCCACGCTCGACGGATTGAGCGAGCTGACGAGACTCGTTGTGCTCGTCGCCCTGTTGTCGACCACCTGCGCTAAGGTCGAGCTGGTGGAGCCGGCATTAGCGCCATCTCCGCCGTAGCTCGCCACAATGTTATGCGTGCCGGCACCAAGACTGCTGGTGCTGCAGCCGGCGGTCTTGGTGTCGCCGCTGCCCGAGAGCGCCACCGCGGTGCAGCCGCTGATCGTGCTGCCGCCGTCGGTGAAGGCAACGTTGCCGCTCGGCGCCGAACCGCTCACCGTCGCGGTAAACGTCACGTTCATACCGACCGAGGACGGATTGGCCGAACTGCTCAGCGTGGTCGTCGTCGCGCCGGTTGCGGCGGCGGCGAATGCGGTGAGGTGGTTCGACCCATCGGTCGCATACACGACCCCGTTGGCAACGATCAAGCTCTCCCAGTGGAACCCGCCCGTACGCGCGAGACTCCACGACACGTTGCCCGATAGTGGATCGAGCGCGCGCACCGTGCTGCCGCTGATCGAGAACACCAAATTGTTCGCGACGATGGGCGACGTCCCGCCCTGGCTGTTCTGCCATCGGGGCGCGAGTGACGGATTGCCGTTGACGTCGAAGACCAGCTGCAGACCCGACGCACCATTGCTGTTGACGATGAAGACCCACGTCGTGGTGTCGGCGGGATTCACCCACACCGCGGGCTGCGTCAGGACGACACCCCCCTGCGGCACATTGGTAATGGTTCCGATTTCACCGCCGACATGACCCGGCCCGCCTTGACCGCTCAGGTTTGCGAGGTTGATGAGGCGGAGCTTGCCATCTTTGCCACTTTGGACGGCCAGATTTTGAACAATGGAATTCGGCGGTACCGGAAGAATCGCCGGCGCGGTGCTACCCACATCGGTATCCCCGTTATCCAATGTCTGAAAGTTCGCCGCTGTATAGCTGTCTAGCGGCTTGCCCGCATCGACGCCCGTGCCCCCGCTTGCGTCAGGATGAAGCGCAATGACCGATTCGCTCCAGTTGTGGCCGCTGTTGTTACCGTCGTACACACCATTGCCGGTGCCCATGAAAATGCGGTCGGTGCCCGGATCGTAAATCACGCCCGGACGCGACCAGATCGCGTTGCGCGGCGTGGAGCATGTCGGCGGCACTGCATCGGCGATAGGCTTGAAATGCACCGCCTGGTCGCTGCACGCAGCGTTGAAGACCTTTTGCGCGCCTGTTCCCAGGTTGATCGCGGTCACGTGACCCTGATAATCGCCGTTGTCGCCTGGGTAGCCCCCGTGTACGACGTAAAGATAGGTCGTCCCATTGGAGGTTGCGGTCGACAGTGCCGACGAACCTTTTTCATCGAAACCTTTGAGCGTGGTCGGCTGCGGCCACCCGCCACCCATCACCTCGATGCCATCACCGACCTGATACTTGTGGACGTTGCCGTCGAGACCATAGCTGTAGACATACTGCCGATTGGGATCGACGGCCGGGGAGGACGTCGTATAGCACGAGCCTCCCGTCCGGTTGATCTGGCACGTTCCGGGCCCGTACTGATGGGTCCACACCTGAGTCCCCGTCTGGGCGTCGAGCGCGAGGATGCGGCCTGCCGTGGTCGTGACGAAAAGCAGGTCTTTGGTGCCCGTCGGCGTACTGACCGCTTCCAGGAATACAGGTGCCCCATCCGCCGTTTCCGGCAGCGTCACCTGATACTGTTGTACCAATGCGCTGACGTTGTTGGCGGTGACTGTCGTTTCAGCGGTATTTCGGCCGCTGTGTTGCGCATCCCCGCCGAACTGCAGCCAGTCGTAGCCATGCGCAGAGCCGATCGGCAGCGCGACGGCCGATGCGCAGAAGCATCGCACGAGGAAACCCCAACGCGCGCGTGCCAAGACGATCATGTCGCGCTAGCCGCTCATATCCCGGCTGGACCAACAAAAACGCGGAGCGCGGGAGGCGCTAATTTCCCCACGCCTCGACCTCGGTGATGCGCGACCAGGTGTTGAGCGCGTTGGTGACGTTGATGCGGATGCGATCGGTCGTGTACGGCGAGAAGTTGACAGTGCGCTTGACTAGGTTGTTGCCACTGGCCGTGCCCAGCGTGACCCAGTTCGCACCGTCCCAGCCTTGGACCGTGAAGTCGGTCACACCGTAGAGCGAGAAAGTCTGGGTATCGGTCGGCTCGATGGGGTTGGTGTAGTTATCCTGCAGCGAATAGACGACGGCATGATCGATGGTCTTGGCACCGTTGAAATTGATCTGCACCCAGTCGGGGAAGCCGTTCGGGGTGGCGTCGTTCCAGTACCCGCCGTTGCCCGGATTCGTACCGGCGCGCTCGTTGTTATTGATCGCGGAGGCGGGATACCCGGAGCTGTAGGTACTCGATGCCGAAGCGATTCCGCCATTGCTCGCAAGAGCGACGTTGGTACTCGTCCCGGCGGCCCCGGTGTTGACCACCTGCGATAGCGGCGGGCTGGTCGAGGCGGTGTTGTTGGCGTCACCGCCGTAACTGGCGACGATGGAATGGGTGCCTTGAGTGAGGGCACTCGTGCTGCACTGTGCGGTGCGGGTGTTGCCGGAGCCGGCTAGAGCTACCGCCGCGCAGCCGGAGATCGAGCTGCCGCCATCGGTGAAGTTGACGCTGCCGGTCGGGGGGCTGCCTGTGACGCTGGCGGTGAAGGTGACGTTCGCACCGACCGTCGACGCATTGAGCGAACTCGCCACCGTCGTCGTCGTGGAAGCGCCTACGGTGGTCAGCGTCACGCTGTCGATGAAGGTGGTCCTGTCGTTGGGATCGGTCCCTGTGAAGGTGAGTATGTGTGCGCCGGTAGTCGCCACCGAGAACGGAATGCTGAAGCTGCTGAAGCTCGTGCTTGCGGGTGACAGCAGGCTGCCGATCTGCGTCCCGTCGACCGTCACCTTGATCGGCTGCACTTGGCCGGAACGCTGCGCCGCCTGGAACGACAGCGCGTAGCTGCCGGCATTGAGGCTCAATGTCTGGGTGATGGTGCCGGTGCTCTGAATGAACGCTGTCTGGGTTCCGCTGGGTGCCGGTGCGGCGCCCCATGCGCTGCCGTTGCCCTGGATGCCGCTGCTGGCGCTGAAGGTCCAGCCAATCCCCGTGCCGCTTGGGCTGTACTGGTACCCACCGCTTGCCAGCACCGGGGTTTCGAAGCCGGGGTTCACCAGCGAGGACGGCGCCGACGGCGTCGATACCGAGTTCACGACTTGGGACAGGATTCCACTGGTCGAGGTGTTATTCGCCGCATCGCCGCCGTAAACGGCACTGATGCTATGGCTCCCGGCGGCAAGGCTGGCAGTCGCACAAGTGGCAGTGCGGATGTTGCCCGAGCCGCCAAGCGCGACTGCGCTGCAGCCGGAGATCGAAACGCCGCCATCCATGAAGTTCACGCTGCCGGTCGGCGCGCTGCCGCTGACGGTGGCGGTGAAGGTCACGCTGCTGCCCGCCGTGGAGGGGGTAAGCGAGGTCGCGATGCCGGTGGTGCTCGCGATCTGGTTGACCGTCTGGGACAGTGCGGCGCTGCTCGAGCCGGCATTCGCAGCGTCACCGCTATAGGTCGCGACCAGGCTGTGCGCTCCGCCGGCAAGCGCATTGGTGGTGCACGCCGCGCTGCGAGTGTTGCCGCTGCCTGCCAATGCCACTGCAGAACACCCGGCAATCGAGCTGGCCCCGTCCATGAAATTGACCGAGCCGGTCGGGTTGGTGCCGGTGACCGTGGCGGT
>WNGK01007952.1_pt1 | contig 11055 bp, 10 predicted proteins | sample 5400601 | NCBI WGS metagenome assembly WNGK01 (sample SAMN13153376, study PRJNA577476) | soil metagenome | isolation source: 60 cm soil or saprolite under Garry oak tree replicate 1 | place: USA:California | collected 2016-06-15
CGGACGAAGTTCATCCGGCGGAACTGCGCCTGGTCCATGCCGAGGTCGTCCGCGGCGGCCTGGATCATCCGTTCCTGGAAGAACATCGCCTCGGTGACCCGGAACGAGCACCGGTAGGCGACCCCGCCCGGTGCCTTGTTGCTGTACGTGCCGCGGGCGGTCAGGTGCGCCGCGGGGATGTCGTAGGCGGCGAAGGCCGAGTGCATCAGGCCGATCTTGAACTTGCTCGGCTGCGCGTCGGAGAAGAACGCGCCGTGGTCGGCGTCGGTGTGGATCCGGACGCCGAGGATCTTGCCGTCGCGGCGTAGCGCCATCTCGCCGTCGAGGTAGACGTCCCGGGCGAAGCCGGTGGAGATGAGGTTGCCCGACTTGTCCTCGATCCACTTGACCGGCCGCTCCAGCAGGATCGAGGCCAGGATCGAGCAGACGTACCCGGGGTAGACCGGGACCTTGTTGCCGAACCCGCCGCCGATGTCCGGGGAGATGATCCGGATCATGTGCTCGGGCAGCTCGGCCACCATCGCGACCGCGGCCCGGATGATGTGCGGTGCCTGGCTGGTCATGTACACGGTGAGCTTGGAGGTGGCCCGGTTGAAGTCCGCGATCGACCCGCAGCACTCGATCGGCGACGGGTGCGAGCGCGGGTAGTGCAGCTTCAGCTTGGAGATCACGTCGGCCTGCGCGAACGCCCGGTCGGTGCCGGCCGCGTCGCCGACCTCCCAGTCGTAGATGACGTTGTCCCGCTGGCTGTCCTTGTCGTCACGGATGACCGGCGCGCCCTCGGCGACCGCCTGCTCGGGGTTGACGATGACCGGCAGCGGCTCGTACTCGACGTCGATGGCCTCGCACGCGTCCTTGGCGATGTACGGGTCGTCGGCGATGACGCAGGCCACCTCCTGCCCCTGGAACCGGACCTTGTCGGTGGCCAGCACGGCCTGGGTGTCGTAGGACAGGGTCGGCATCCAGGCCAGGTTCCTGGTCGCCATCATCTCGCCGGTGAGTACCAGGTGCACGCCGGGTATGTCCCACGCCTTGCTGGCGTCGATCGACTTGATCCGGGCGTGCGCCAGCGGGCTGCGCAGGATCTCCATGTGGAGCATGCCGGGCAGGGTGATGTCGTCGGTGTAGTTTCCCTTGCCGCGGATGAAGCGGTTGTCCTCGACCCGCTTGCGGCTGGCGCCCAGTCCGCCGATCTTGATTTCGTCCAGTGCCTGTGACACGTTCTGCCTCCCCTAGCTACCCGACTCGGAGCTGGCGGACTCGGCTCTGAGCTTGGACGCCGCCCACAGCACCGATTTGACGATGTTCTGGTAACCGGTGCAGCGACACAGGTTGCCGGACAGCGCCCAGCGCACGTCTTCCTCGGTGGGGTCGGGGTTCTCGTCGAGCAGCGCCTTGGCGGCCATCATCATGCCCGGGGTGCAGAACCCGCACTGCAGCCCGTGCTCTTCCTTGAAGCCCTCCTGCAGCGGGTGCAGCTCGCTGGCGGTGGCCAGGCCCTCGACGGTGCTGATCTCGTGTCCGTCGGCCTGGACGGCCAGCATGGTGCAGGACTTCACCGGACGGCCGTCGACCAGCACCGTGCACGCGCCGCAGTTGGTGGTGTCGCAGCCCATGTGCGTGCCGGTCAGGTTGAGCCCGCGGCGGATCAGGTGGGCCAGCAGCAGCCGCGGCTCCACTTCGGCGATCTTCTTATCGCCGTTGACCGTGAACTTGATCCGGCGTACCGGGACGTCGTCCCCATTACCTCCGGCCTGGCCCTCGTGGTCTTCGTAAACGATCGTCGTCATGGTCAGGCTGCCCTTTCCGCCCTGTCCGGCGCCGCGTCTGCGCGGCTCAGCAGGCGCAGCACGAACGTGCGCACCATATGCCGCTTGTACTCGGCGCTGCCGCGATGGTCGGTCCTCGGCCGCGCGGCCTGCGCCGCGAGCTCGGCGGCCTGCCCGATGGTGTCGGCCGTCAGCGGCCGCCCGGTCAGTGCCTGGGCCGCCTCGGTGGCGCCGATGGTCGATCCGCCGACCCCGGTCAGCGCGATGCCCGCCCTGGTCACGTTCCCGCCGCTGGTTTCGATCGCCACCGCGACCCCGACCGTGGCGAAGTCGCCGACCCGGCGCTCCAGCTTGAGGTAGCCGCCGGACCTGGTGCCCTGGGCCGCGGGGATCACGGCTTCCACCGCGATCTCGTCCGGGTCCAGGACGTTCTGGAAGGGCCCGGTGACGAAATCGGCGAGCGGGATGGTGCGCGTGCCGCGCGGCCCCCGCGCGACCACCGAGCCGCCGAGCGCCAGCACCACTGAGGCCCAGTCGCCCTGCGGGTCGGCGTGGCACAGCGAGCCGACCAGGGTACCGCGGTTGCGGACGATGGGATCGGCGATCAGCGGCGCCGCCGCGGCCATGGTCGGCTGGGTCGTCTTCAGCAGGCCCGAACGCTCCAGGTCGGCGTGCCGGCACAGGGCGCCGATGCGCAGGGAGCCGTCCGGGTCGGCCCGGTGGTAGTCCAGGCCGGGCACGTTGTTGATGTCCACGACGAGTTCCGGTGACGCGAAGCGCAGCTTCATCAGCGGGACCAGGCTCTGGCCGCCTGCCAGCACCTTGGCGTAGTCCCCACCGTCGTGCAGCACGCTGGTCGCCTCGTTGAGCGACCGCGGCGCCTCATAGCGGAACCGCGACGGATACATGTGATCCTCCAGGAGATTAGGGGCCGCGGTCCTAGGATTCCGGCTCTGGGGCGGCTTCTCGCCCTGATGCGGGGTCTGGCACCGATTCCGGGTCCGCCACGGCCACCGGCAGCGAGTCCTCCTCGGGGTCGGGCCGCGGCTGCTGGTGCGGCGGCCACGGCCCGGCCACCGGCTGGCCCGCGACCTTGAGGTAGTCGATCAGCTCAGGCCACGCCCAGACGGTCGGGCTCTTCCCCGTCTTCGGAGCGTGCTCGATCAGCTCATAGAGCCGCGGATTGCCGCGGCTGTGCCCGTCGGATTCAATTCGCATGCCGCATGCTCCTGCTCTGGACAAGCGCCATCGCCCGTACCGCGTCACATAATCCGCTGGCCGGGACCGGCCCGCAATACGCGAATAAGTGCTTGCTTAAGGCGGGCGATTTACTGGACGCTTCGCGGATCTGCGCCGGCCCTAAGCTCCAGATCGTCACGTAGACCGGCGGGCGGAACCGCGACGGCGGGACTCCGCCGGCGGGCGAGCGCATCAGGTGCATGGCTTCGGGGGTGCCCAGGTAGCGGCGGAACGAGCTGACCGCCGCGCTCTGGTGCTGCCGTTCCAGCACGGTGACGTACCAGCAGGCGTCCAGCTTGCAGCCGGGCAGGTCGACGCGGGACAGCTCGCCGCGGCGCAGCCGCTGGGCGACCAGGTGCTCGACCGCGGGCGCGACGCCCGTCCCGTCGGCTGCCGCCGCCCAGGCGGCGGTCTGGTTCGGGAACACCCGCACCTGGTCCTCGGGGATGCCCAGGCCGGTCAGCATCTGGCCGGTCTCGCTGCCGGGATCGGTGCCGGACGGGTCGACGAACCACAGCCACTGACGCGGGCCGCCGCGCAGCCGGGGCTGCCCGGCGGTCACGACGACCAGCCGGTACTTGAAGATCGGCTCGGTCATCAGGCCCAGGCCGGGATCCTCCGGCATAGCGGAGGAAATCGCCACGTCGGCCAGCCGGTTGGCCACCAGGACGCTCATCTCCTTGGTCACCGCGACACCGGCCGACACCTCGACCGAGCCGGGGAAGCGCTTGGAGAACGCCTCGGTCAGCGGGCTGATCACGAACTCGGCGATGGTGGAGGTGGACACCACCCGCAGTTGCTCGGGCGCGCCCTGCGCGGCCCGCACGGCGGCGTGCGCCTCGGCGCCGAGCACGACGATCTGCGACGCGGTGGCCAGCAGCCGGGAGCCACCCGCGGTCAGCGTCATGCCGACAGGGCCGCGAGTGACCAGCTGATCACCCATGTGCAGCCGGAGAGCGGACAGGGCCTGGGAGACCGCTGACTCGCTGACGCCCAGCGCGTTGGCAGCCGCGGTCACCGAGCCGAGCCGCGCGACCAAGACGAACGCGTTGAGCTGAGTAAGCGTCATGTCACTGACATTATGCCCGCCTGCCGTGACGACGATGGCCCTCGCCGACGCCGGGCGTAACGAAACTGCTGCTCTAGAAACCAGTGGCAACGGCTGGGAAGGCGCATACTGGTGATAATGAAGCCTGTCCGCGCCGCGACCCGGCGCTTCCTGCCCGCGAGTCCCTTCAACAACTTGCCCGCGGAACCGGCAATCGAGCAGTTCGCCGTGGACGATATGGTGACCCACGATAAGTACGGCCTTGGCCGGGTCATCCGCGTCGAGGACGATACTGCCTTGGTCATTGCCTTCGGTACGCGTCAGGTGAGGATCTTGTCACCTTATGCGAAGCTGACCAAGCTCTGACGTCCCTGCACACGGTGCGGCACATGGCCATTTTCCATGACCAGGCTGCGCGAGATGCACGGGAATGACCCGCTCGCGTTCGAGTTGTGCGTGCGGCACGTTGCTTCCATCATTGAGGACCGGTGCCCGGCGGAGGGAAAACGGGCCCGCGGGAGAATCTCGCTTCTTGACGCGTGAGGATCGCTCGCGGCTGCCGCGAGCGGTCACCCCGGCACGAGCGGGCCGATGATTGCTGCCGGAGCGGGACAATGCCGTAACAGGCCCTGGAGGTGAGGCGTATGGACGCTCCGAATGTGTGGGTGGCCAAGAACGACGGCAGCGATATCGTCCGAGCGGCGGCGATTGTCGGTGTCGGGATCGACTACAACGGCAACATCACCGCACGGCTCGGCGGCGGCGACGGGGCCACCGTGACGCTGGCCGATCCTGGCAGGCAGCACGACGCACATCCAGCTGAGGACTTTCACCGCCAGTTGATCCGCATCCTGGCCGAGCTGTCCGATGCATCCGGAGCCTTCCTGGTGCGGCCGGTCCGTGATGAGATGCGTGGCTGGCAATGGATCACCGAACCGTTGTAGCGCAGTGAGGGAGGAACATGGCTGACGGACTTGTACTGCCGCCGGGGGCCGGGCACCTGATCCGCGGGGCTGGCATGACGCTCAAGGTAGGCGCGGAGCAATCGGGTAAGTGGTCGGCCTTCGAGGCCGAAGTGACGCCGGGGTTCGACGTCGGGGCGCACCGGCATGCCGAAGCCGAGGAGATCTTCTACATCCTGGCCGGCGAGCTCGACCTGCTTGCGTTCGAGCCGCGGATCAGGACGTCCGGCGACTGGACGGCCTGGGAGTCGGCCGGCGGCGCGAAGGTCGTCCGCGGCGGACCGGGCAGCCTCATGTTCGTGCCGGCCGGCTGCCCGCACGCCTTCACCAACCCCGGGACCGCACCCGCCCGCATGCTGTTCCTGGTCACGCCGTCCGGCCACGAGCAGTACCTGGAGGGAGTCGCGGAGCTGCTCAGTCAGCCGGGGCCGCCGGATCAGGCCGCGATCATCGAACTACGGGCCAGGTACGACATCGAGCAGCTCACGCCCATGGTCCCGGACCGCCGGATCGCTGGCTAGGTCCCGACCACCGCGTTAGCGGCCGCGGCGGGCTACATTCGGCGGATGGCCCCGGCGGCCGCGGCGCGCAGCCTGGCGCGGAGCTCGGCGCCGGCCGGCCGGCTGGTCTGCGCCTCGACGATCCGCAGGCCGGTGCCCTGCAGCGCCTTGGCCAGGTCGCCCGGCTGCTCGAGCCGCTGGTAGGGCAGGCCGAACGCGGCGGCCAGGTGATGCAGGCCGGTGCCGTGCGGGGTACCGAAGAGCCGCTCGAACGACCCAGGGAAGGCGGCCTGCTCCAGGGTGGAGAAGATGCCTCCGCCGTCGTTGTTGACCACGACCAGGCACAGGTCGGGACGCGGCTCGTCCGGGCCGAGGGCCAGGCCCGCCGCGTCGTGCAGGAACGCCAGGTCCCCGATCAGCGCGAACGCCGGGCCGCCGTGGGCCAGCGCGGCGCCGATCGCCGACGAGGTGGTGCCGTCGATCCCGCTGGTGCCGCGGCTGGCCAGCACGCGCAGGTCCGCACGGGGAAGAAGACCAAGATCAATATCCCGAACGGGCTGGCTTGACGCGCTCCACAGCAAGGCCCCTTCTGGCAGCGCGCTGGCCAGATCCCGGGCGAGCCGCGGCTCTGTCAGGTTCTCGTCGCCGTCGAGTACGGCGTCCACCGCGCGGCGGGCCGCCTCATCCGCCCGCAGCCAGCCATCCAGCCAGGCCCTGCCCCCGGGTGTCCCGGTGAGCCGGAGAGCCCGCGCTACGTCGGTGGCGGCGCGCTGCGGGTCGGCCCAGCGTCCGGGGCCCTGCGCGACGACCACGTGCCTGCGCGCCGAGCCGGCCCCCCCGAGGCCAGCCCCCCCGAAGCCAGCCCCCCCGAAGCCAGCACCGAGGAAGGCGATCTGCTCCCGGGAGAGTCCAGGCCGGCCCGCCGAGACGATCAGGTCGGGCTGATGCGCCCGGACGAACTCCGGCGTCGCGAGCAGGTACTGGTAGGCGGACAGGGCGTTAGGCCCGCGCCGGCCGCCGGATGAGGGCTCGGCGAGCACCGGCCAGCCCGCCCGCTCGCCCAGCTCGACCAGGGCCAGCGCATCGTAGTCGCCGTCGCCGCAGACCACTACGCCGCGTTCGGTCCACGGCAGCTCGAGTTCGCCCCCCGGCGCGTCTTCGCCGTGGAAGCGCGTCCACGGCTGCCCGCCGGGGCGCCCGTCCAGGGACTCGGGCCACTCCGCGCCTTCGTCACCGCCGGCGGGCACCAGCGGCTCGCGGAAGGGCAGGTTGAGGTGGACCGGGCCGGCCCCTTGGCCCAGGCCGCCGACGTGGCCCGCCGCGTGCGCCCAGGCCTGGCAGGCCAGCGAGCGCCAGTAGCCGACCATGCCCGGCCGGGCCTCGGGCAGGCCGGCCTCGCAGAACCATCGCACCGCGCCGCCGTACAGCTTGATCTGGTCGATCGCCTGATTGGCGCCGATCCCGCGCAGCTCAGGGGGCCGGTCGGCGGTGAGCACGATGAGCGGGACGCTGGACTCGTCGGCCTCGATCACCGCCGGGTGGAAGTTGGCCGCCGCCGTGCCCGAGGTGCACAGCATCGCCACCGGGCGGCGGCTGGCCTTGGCCAGGCCGAGCGCGGTGAACGAGGCGGAGCGCTCGTCGATCCGGACGTGCAGCCGCACCCGCTGCCGCTGCCCGGCCTCGAAGAACGCCATCGCCAGCGGGGTGCTGCGCGAGCCGGGCGCCAGCACCACCTCGCGCAGCCCGCACCGGATGAGCTCGTCAGCGAACGTGACCCCGAACGCGGTGGACGGATTCACCGGCGTCACGACCCGCCCGCCGCGCCGGGCCGGGCGCCCGCCCCATCGGGCAGGAAGCGCGCGGCGGCCGCGGCCCGCTCCCGCCAGGGCGCCGGGTCGGCCTCCCAGCGGGCCAGCCGATCCGGGTCGACGGCCGGGCGGCGGAGCGGCAGCGATCCTGCCTCGGGCGCCAGCGGGCTGGCCGTGACGTCCCCGGCGAGCAGCGACATGGTGCCCAGGCCGCAGGCGTAGGGAAGCTCAGGGAGCGCAGCGGCCAGCGCTACCCCCGCGGCCAGCCCGACCGAGGTGTCGACGGCGCTCGACACCACCACCGGAAGACCGCAGGCCTCCGCCACCTCGAGCGCCGCGCGGACCCCGCCGAGCGGCTGGACCTTCAGCATCGCGATGTCGGCCGCGCCCGCGGCGCGCACCCGCAGCGGGTCCTCGGCCCGGCGGATCGACTCGTCGGCGGCCACCGGGATATCGATATGTCGACGTAGCTCGGCCATCTCGTCCAGGGTGGCGCAGGGCTGTTCGGCGTACTCAAGCCCGAACCGCGCCAGCCGCCGCAGCATCCGCGCCGCCTGCCCGGGCTCCCAGCCCCCGTTCGCGTCGACCCTGATCTTGCCGTCCGGGCCGAGCGCGGCCCGGACCGCCTCGACCCGCTCGATGTCCTCCGCCTCGGCCTGGCCGCGCTCGGCCACCTTGACCTTGGCGGTCCGGCAGCCCGACCGGGCCACGATCGCGGCGGCGCGAGCGGGCCCGACCGCGGGCACGGTCACGTTCACCGGGATCCGGTCCCTGACCGGCGCCGGCCACCCCAGCGTCGCGGACTCGATGGCGCTGGCCAGCCACCGGGCGCTCTCCCTCGGCCCGTACTCCGCGAACGGCGAGAACTCCCCCCACCCGGCCGGCCCCTCGATCAGCGCGCCCTCCCGCACCGTGATCCCCCGGAACCTGACCGGCATCGGGATCGCGAACGCCCGCAATCCCCCGAGCATCCCCGCCAGATCCCCCCTCATCGCGGACCGCTCTCAGGATCGTGGGTCGTTACCCCCGTTGTAGAGGCCGTCGCGTAACTGGTCCGCGCCTGCCCCGGCCCTCCGGCCTGCCCCGGCCCTCCGGCCTGCCCCGCCACCGCTTCCCGCATGCCCCATGAGTCCCGCGCGCCCCGTCCTGGAACCCGGATCCGCCCGCCTGCCCGCGCCAGCACCACGCCGATGTCACATCGACGTTGCCAGGGCCACCCCGATGTCACATCGGCGTGGCTCATTTCCGGAGTGAGCGTCACGCGGCGAGTCCGGGGCTGTCGCGGTAGCGGCCGAGATGGCTGCGGCGGTGTTCCTGGCTGACGCGACAGGCCCGGCGCGACAGCCTCCATAGGGGCTGTAACGACCCACGATGAGGTCAGGTCGGTCATGGGCGGGGCGCGGCGGTGAGAATGATCACACCGGTGCCTGGGGCGCGCGGGACGCGGACTACGTTTGAGAGTTCGAACGGAGTCGTCGGCTGGAACGAATTTCGCACTTCGGGGCGGTTTATGGCGATCTGCGTGGTCCTGAAAAGAACGCCGGGAGAGTCCTGTCCTGGTTCCGGGGCAGACGGCCGCCATTCGGTCACTCGTAACCTCCCAGAGTCAGGGTTCTAACCTTACGATCGTGGCAATGCGTCCTTTGCGCGCGGTCCTGGTCAAGCGCGCGACCTCGCGGCTGGCCGAGTTGCTGGCGGCGGCGCTCGATGGCAGCGGGCCGGCGATCCTGCCGCTCGACGCCGGGCTGCCGGCCGGGCGGCTCGCCGAGCTGATCGGCGCGCTCGGGCCGGGCTCGATCGAGGACGCAGAGGGCGTCAGCACGGTCCGTTCGGGACAAGACGAAGGAGTCGCCGAAGGTACTGCGGTCATCGTTGCCACCTCCGGATCCACGGGCGCGCCCAAGGGGGTGGAGCTGAGCGCGGCCGCGCTGCGGCACTCGGCGCGGGCCTCGCTGGACCGGGTGGGCGCCCGGCCGGGCGAGCGCTGGCTGTGCTGCCTGCCCGTCACGCACGTGGCCGGCCTCCAGGTCCTGGTGCGCTCGCTGGTCAGCGGCACCGAGCCGGTGCTGGCCGAAAGGGCCGACGCCGAGACGGTGGCCGCGTCCGGCTGCGCGCACGTCTCGCTGGTCCCGACCCAGCTGCAGCGGCTGCTCGAGGCGGGTGTCGATAGATCGACACCGACCCCCTGGCTGGCCGGCTTCTCCTCGGTGCTGCTGGGCGGGGCCGCCGCGCCGGCCGGCCTGCTGGCCGCCGCCCGGGCCGCGGATGTGCCGGTGGTGGCGACCTACGGCATGACCGAGACCTGCGGCGGCTGCGTGTACGACGGGGTGCCGCTGGACGGCGTGCGGGTCGAGATCCGCGACGACGGCCGGATCTGGATCCAGGGCCCCGTGCTGTTCTCCGGCTACCGGGGCGGGCCGAAGGCGCCCGGGGACGGTTGGTTCCGCACCGGCGACCTGGGCCGCCTGGACGCCTCGGGGCGGCTGACGGTGCGCGGCCGGGCGGATGACGTTATCAACACCGGCGGGCACAAGGTTGTCCCCGGCGAGGTGGCGGCGGCGCTGCAGGACTGCCCGGGGGTCCGGGACGTGGCGGTGGTGGGGCAGCCCGACCCGGAATGGGGCGAACGGGTCGTCGCGGTGGTGGCGCCGACCGATGCGGCCGATCCGCCGACCCTGGAATTGCTCCGTCTGCATGTGCGCGAGCGGCTGCCGCGTTACGCTGCTCCAAGCAGGGTCGTAATGGTCGATGCCGTTCCCATGCTCCCGAGCGGGAAGCACGACATCGTACGGCTCAGGCTAGACCTGCTACGGCGGGAACAAACTGAGGCGGAGAGCGTTATTTTATAGTGCCCGGACAATGTCTCCTGCTGAGGACTACGCGGGGCGGCGAGGGGTACTTGGTGGAAGCCCAATTGAACGACGTAAGTAATGCGTGCGTTGTTACGAGGAGGAGGGAGGTGTCTCATGCCGCGGATCGCCATGGCGACGTCAGCCGCCGAGCGCATCGCCGACTCGGATGACGAGGCGAGCACGACCCGAGTGGATGATCTCATCCAGCGCGGGCGAAGCCAGGGTCACCTGTCTCTTGCGGAGCTGAGGACGGCCTTTGACCAGGCAGGACTCACGCCGGCCGAGGGACGGTCCATTCTGCGCGAGCTGAGCGAGGCCGGCGTGCGGCTGGCCAACGAGCTCGCGGAGACCAAGGGGGGTCCCAAGAGCCGTCCGGCGCGTTCCACGCCCGCCACGGCGCGAGCCGCCAAGGAGGCGGACGTGGCGGACCCTAGGCCTGAGATGGCCGACGACGCCGATGTTGACCTGGCCGACGCCGATGTCGTGACCCTTGAGGCGGAGGCGGCCGCGCTCGGCGACGCCGACAAGCTGGCCGAGGTTGACCTTGATGACCAGACGCCCGCCATGGGCGACTCGGTGCACACCTACCTCAAGTCCATCGGGCGCACCAGCCTGCTGACGGCCGAGCAGGAGGTGGACCTCGCCAAGCGGATCGAGGCCGGCCTGTTCGCCGAGCACAAGCTGGAGACCCTGGGTCTAGAGAGCAGCGTCGGGCTTGACGAGAACTTCCGGCGTGATCTGGAGATGGTCGCCGAGGACGGGCGGCGCGCCAAGGCGCACATGCTCGAGGCGAACCTGCGCCTGGTCGTGTCGGTGGCCAAGAAGTACAGCGACCGGGGCCTGTCCCTGCTCGACGTGGTGCAGGAAGGGAACCTGG
>WNGK01007955.1_pt1 | contig 11053 bp, 5 predicted proteins | sample 5400601 | NCBI WGS metagenome assembly WNGK01 (sample SAMN13153376, study PRJNA577476) | soil metagenome | isolation source: 60 cm soil or saprolite under Garry oak tree replicate 1 | place: USA:California | collected 2016-06-15
GGTCGCCCGTGTGCAGCCAGCCCCCGGCATCTATGGTCTGGGCAGTCTTCTCCGGCATGTTGTAGTAACCTGCCATCACCGAGTAGCCCCGGCAACAAAATTCACCTCTCGCCCCGCATGGCACAACCTCGCCGGTCGCCGGATTGATGATCTTGACATCCAGGTGCGGGTGAGGAATGCCCACCGTCGCTGATTTACGCTCGAACGAGTCAGCGGGTGGGGTATAAGTGACGCCGCCGGTAGATTCTGTCAGCCCAAAGGTGATAGCCACATCCGTATTCATACGCTCTTTGACCTGTTCCATCACTGCCACAGGCACAGGCGCGCCCCCGCTTAAGACCGATTTCAACGTCGTGGGTTTGTACTGCTCGAATTGAGGGTGCTGGAGCATGGCAATCAGCATGGTGGGAACGGCGAAGATATACTCGCAGTTCTCCTGCTTGAGGATCTGCAGCGTTTTGAGTGCATCGAAAGCCAGCAAGGGATGCAGAGTCATCTTCGCCACAATTGCGCCAGCAGCGATACCCGCTCCCGCGATATGGAAAAATGGTAAGGGGAGACAATAGCGAGAGCCGTTACTATCTAATGCACCGGAGCGATAGAATCCCATTTGCAAGGCGTTGGTAACATTATAATGGGTGAGCATGGCCCCCTTTGGGAAACCCGTCGTGCCGGAGGTATACAGGATCAATGTAGGGTCAGAGGGTTTAACCGATGCCTGTCGCTCGCGCAGCTCCTCCTCGCTCACAGACGCTCCACCGGCTACCATTTCTCCAAACATGGTTGGGCGCCATTCCTTTTGCTCTAACAAGCCTTTGGGAGGCATGCCCATCAAGCACACGTAGCGCAGCATGGGCAAACGTTCGCTGTCTCCACTCACCACTTCTCCATTCTTCTCACCGGGCGCTACCATCGAACGTACCGTTGCGAGGCAGTTGTGATCGCGCACTTGCGCCATGAAGAACAGCGCCTTCACATCACCCTGCTTGAGCACGTATTCCAGTTCTGCCGCGCGGTATACCGGGTTGACCGTGACCAGCACCAGCCCGGCTTTAGCGGTGGCAAACTCGAGCAAAAGCCATTCCGGCAGGTTGGCCGCCCACACCGCGATGTGATCTCCCTTTTGTAGGCCCAGCGCCATCAGCCCGCGTGCCACTGCATCAACGCGCGCCCGATATTCCGCGTAATTCCAGCGAATATCCAACGCGCCACCAAATTCAGGATAGCAAGAGTAGACCACTGCTTCGCGACTGGGAATTTCGTCGGCGCGGCTATCTAAGAGGTCTCCAAGGGTGGTATCAAGGAGATCGATTTCCCGGGTGTCGGCCTGCCAGTAGGACAGGCCATCTTTGGTCATGCCCATTACAACCCTCCTTTGAGCTGAAATACAGAGCAAGAGTCGGTGTCATACGATTATCGGTACAAAGCAAAAAGATACCTGATAACCTGGACAGGTTGTGCTTATGATCATATTACCACATAAATCTGATGATCAATTTATGAATGAGTTTACGTGTGGCTCGTGCAGTCGGATCAATTCTTGACTTTTGCCGCCCAGGGCTGTTGCAAGATCGGGAATCCAGAGAGGGCATGGGGAGACCTGGCACCCGCAAGGGCCCATCCACTCCCAACCCTACCCCGTGCCACTACACATCGCAAGGCCCCTGTCCCGTTCTTCCTACTCTGCACTCCGTTGTCCGGTGGGTGGCGGTCTCTCGAAATGTAGTGGCACGGGGTGGAGATGTGCGGTGGTAGGGCCCTTGCGGGTGCCAGGCCTGTGATACCGCCGATCTTGCAACAGCCCTGTTTTGCCATCGAGAAACGGAATGATCCCTACCCGTCCTCCTGTCGCCGGCTCCGCCGCTGCGCCTTGCCTTCTTCAAGAGTTTTGCGGGCGATCACTTCAAAGAGTACGGCCTGCTTATTCTCGACCTTGCGCAGCACGCGGCCCAGGCGTTGAATGTATTCGCGCACACTTGAACCGCCGCCCAGGACGATGGCGATCTTCGCTTCGGGCACATCGACCCCTTCGTTGAGCACGCGCGAGGTGACGATCACCCGGTACTCCCCGGCCTGAAAGCGATCCAGAATGAGCTTGCGTTCGGCGGCGTGGGTTTCATGGGTGATGGCCGGCACCAGGTAGCGCGCGGCAATATCGTACACCACGGCATTGTGTTCGGTGAAGACCAGCACCCGCTCGCTGGCATATTCGCGCAGCAGGGCTTCCAGTGCCGTGAATTTGCCCTCACACCTGCCCAGTAACTGCAGCAGGCGTTGGCGTGCGAGCACAGCTCGTCGCGCCTGGGCATCACTGGAGGAGAGGCGCATCAATTCCAGCAGCCAGCCAGGACCATGGCTGCGCTGTAACTGCCGGGAACGCACAAAACCAATGTAGATGGCGTAGTCGCCCGCCGAGTGATAGGTGGTCACAGTGAGCGGCAAGACCTTCTTCTCGCCGCCATAGTAGACCCCCACCTCGGCGGCAAAGGCATTGACCAGCCGCGCGTACCAGTGGTAGGTTAGTTGGAGACAAAATCGGTGAGCTGCCTCCTGATCGGCTGCGATGGTTGTTTCCTCATGAAAAAACATTGTAGTAATATCGGCTGCTGCTTACTATTTTCCCGTAAACTTCCCTCAAATATCATCAGAGCTGAAAAGCGTTAGTTCTGTATCTTGGATGGGAACGGGTGTTTCCCATCAGGGAGTTAGAGGGAGAGGTGAGAACCATCTCTGCCCTAGAAATGCAGGAGGCCTCTACAGAGGCTGAAAGTAGGATTGCGGTTCTTTCACCTGACTACCTGCATGCTCCTTTTACGCAGCCTGAAGGGGTCGCCGCTTTAGCCCAGGATCCAATGAGCAAGAAAGGGAGGTTGTTGCCAGCTTTCGGGTTTACTAGCCACCATTATATACACCGATCTCGTTGGGTTGGATGAGCCAACGGCTCATGAAAAACTACTTGCAAATGTGCAACGTAGACGTGGCAAGCCAGTATCTCCACCGGTTTTCCCAGAGTAGATCCTCCGCTCATCGACAAAGAAACCAACCTATCCTGGAGAAAATCTCTAAATTCTCAACTAGAGAGAAAACAATGAGCAATCCTCGACAAAGGCCTTAGAACTAGCGAACCGCATACTATTGCAAGTGAGCAAAATAAGGCCTTATTGCAGTGATCTTCGCGATTTTGTGCCGATCTAAAACTGCGATTTGACACTACTCCTCTGAGAATGGTATATCTTAACTCAGCATATATTATCTGTAACATTTAGTTTCCCTGTAGAATACATCATTTCAAGCTACATATCCTCCATGGTGAAGTATGGAAAGTGAAAACTACCGAGAGTTACAACTAGATTATCTCGACTTTGAGCTTGAAATCGGATCTGGTAATGGACGTGAGTATCAGATAGCAGTTATCCACTCAGCGGCAGGCGAAGCGCGTGAAACGATGCACTTTCCTTTCGACGAATTGGCACTGGAAAACCGGCTTCTGGCCCTAGAAAATGCGCTCCTTCGCTCTGGTGGGCGACATCGTCAAATTCTTTCATCAGAAGAGCAAATAGTACAAAATTTTGGACATGCTCTATTCGATGCACTTTTCACAGGGGAGGTACGCAGTTGTTATGCAGTGAGCCGTCGAGAAGCCATGCAGCAGGGCAAAGGGTTGCGGTTGAAATTGCGTATACAATCACCGAAGCTAGCAGCACTGCCCTGGGAGTTCTTGTACGATCCGAGCCAAGCAGAGTATGTCTGCCTCTCCAGCAACACGCCGATTGTGCGCTACCTGGAATTACCCCAGCCTCCCCAACCTTTAACGGTGGTCACTCCATTACGTATCCTGGGTATGATCACCAGCCCCAAGAACCTGGCTGTATTAGACGTTGAACGCGAGAAACAACGCGTAGAAAAAGCAACGGAGGATCTGCGAGCCCATGGACTGGTGCAGTTGATCTGGCTACCTGGCCAAACATGGCAGGCCTTGCAACGTGCAGTACGTCGTGGTACCTGGCACATCTTCCACTTCATCGGCCATGGTGGTTTTGATTCCAGTGCTGATGAGGGACTTATCGCTCTTGAAGATGATGAAGGACAAGCACATCTTTTAAGCGCTACACATTTGGGACGGCTGCTCACTGACCATTATCCGCTGCGCTTAGTTATATTGAATGCCTGTGAAGGAGCACGTGGCAGCGGGCACGACGTTTTCTCAAGTACAGCTGCCATTCTTGTTCGGCGAGGGATTCCGGCTGTGCTGGCGATGCAATATGCAATCACAGATCAGGCGGCGATAGAATTGTCACGTGCGTTCTACGAAGCACTGGCCGATGGGATGCCTGTAGATGCCGCTGTAGGAGAGGCACGAAAAGCTATCAGCCTGGGCATAGGAAACACTCTGGAGTGGGGAACGCCAGTATTGCATATGCGCTCTCCCAATGGCGTCCTTTTCAGGACAATCCAAAATCCAATTCCATCTCTTAACCAACCAGTCATCTCTACAGAAAGAGAGGCACCTCAACAGCTTCATACGTCCATTGGCAGCCCTAGTATTGCGGAAGCAACACCCGTTTCAATTGAGGAAAGAGGGAAGGTGTTACAGGTTTATCCTGGGCAATCCACACCTGATTCTGATGAGGCAAATACTGAGACCACGAATGTAAAAACACCAGTCTTGCTTAATAAGTCTCTCACCTGGGATCAGGGGATCAAGAACACACAGATGTGGCAGATATCAAACGAGGTAACCAGCGTGGCTTTCTCCCCTGATGGGTCGATCATGGCGTTAGGACTGAATGCCAGCGGCGTGCAACTGTGGAGAGTTGCCGATGGAACCCACCAGAAGACACTCTCTGGACATGCAGGAATCGTCAATAGTGTGGCTTTCTCTCCCAATGGGTTGATTCTGGCTGCAGGGTCCCAGGACACTACGGTACGATTGTGGAGCATCGCTGATGGCGCACTGCTCCATATTCTTAGTGGACATGCCGGAGATGTCAATAGTGTAGCTTTTACATCTGATGGGCAAATACTGGCATCCGGATCGCTATCCCCCACCCCTATACGATTGTGGAGAGTAGGCGATGGAGCACTACTGCACGCTCTCACTGGACACTCATACTGGGCAAACAGCGTGGCTTTCTCCTCCGATGGAGAGGTTTTAGCTTCAGGGTCCAATGCCTCCAGAGTAAGAATATGGCGAGTTACTGATGCAAAACCCTTGATTTCGTTCAAGGGGCACAAAGGATCCGTCAACACCGTAACTTTTTCTCCAAATGAGCAAATCTTAGCTACAGGCTCACAGGATACTACCGTGAGGTTGTGGCAAGTCAAAAATGGAAGACTGCTACATACATTAGAAGGGCATACTGGAGGCGTCAACAGCGTAGCTTTTTCTGCTGATGGGCAGTTCTTGGCTTCGGGATCCCAGGATACCACCATACGGCTGTGGCGGGTTGTCGATGGAACATCGCTCTATTCGCTCGAGGGGCATACTTCCTGGGTGAATAGTGTAGCATTTACTTTTGATGACCAGACCCTGGCTTCAGGGTCCCAGGACAAAACAGTGCGCTTATGGCGACCGCAGTGACCATTTCCAAAGGCCCTACCATAAATGCACTCTATAAAGCTGCGTCGGGTATTCTGGTTACTTCCCCTTGACACTCAACACAACGAATTTAATCTGATGGAAGTTTGTTGGGAGGGTATCCCCATCACCTCCAGTAAGCTGTAGATTGGTCTGCATCACACCCGGTTGCTGTGAGAGCAAGGATTGCGCCGTCGCCTTCTTCTTTCCTGCAATTAGCTTCGCCAGGACCTGTTCTTGCGCATCACTAAACTTATAGACCCATACTCCTTCTGCGGCAACGGACACCGATATTATCCCTTGATTTGCATCTGATATCTGAGCCCCTATCTGAGTTGCCACTACGTTGCCCACTAGCGCATAGCTAGCGCCAGGGTTCTTGGCTCCATCCTGCTTGAGCCATTGCTTGGCCATTGCCAGGGCTCCTTGTTGATCGTAGACCTCGCCTGTACAGGTGAAGGTCACCATCACCATCACACTGTTCGCTTCATCACCTGCCGCATGGTCTTTGGTCACATTTGGATTGCACGTAGGTGTACCGACAAAATGTTCATTCGCGTGAACCTGTTCCTGCAATACTTGTTGTGCATTGGGAGTATTGTTGGTCTCCAAGGCACTTACTGCATCGTCAATGTCGCTCTGCTGCACAGCAGTATAGGGTTGTGGATCTTGTCCACCGCTGAAAGGTGAAGTGTTGTATGCTCGCCAGGAGCCGCCTGGACTAGCACCACAAACAGGGGCGCACCAGGACTCGCTAGCAATGTTTCCTTTCGTCCCTACCTGGACTACATGTGCCGGAACAGTTGCCGTTCCACTAGATGCAACAGTCACTGTTGCATCTAGCATCATACTGAGGGTTGACGCCCCCTCCTCATTTTTCAGCACCATACCAGTGTTAAATGTCTGCGCACCACTAAAACTCTCGATTGTCAAGATGCCTGTTGCATGAGTGCCTGTGGTCGTTCCCGTTCCTGTTGCCTTTACCGTCTTCGATTGTGGCTGAGTTGAAACGGAGAGCGAACGCGCCTGTACCTGATGCTTCGAGACATCGGGTGTCCCTATCACAGCTGGGATGATATAGGTCTTTTTCAGGTCGATACTTGCTGGGGTAATCGTTACTGTAGCCGAGGACACTGTAAGTGGTGCATTCATGAATATGCCAGAGACATTCTTAACCAGGGAACCGTAAACGCCAGGCTCAGCATAGGCAACCCCTCCGAAAACCGCTAACAGCACGGTGAGCAGGACGAGTGCGATTACCAACAGAGGCCGACGTTTCATTCGACGACGAGGGGCGACAGTGCCACTTTCCTGTAGAGGAGGGGTAATAGTTTCTGCGGGAAGATGATCACGTATTTCATCCTCTTTTAGAATGTGCGTCGTTTTTCCCTGAGCTACATTAATCGTATTCTGCTGAGCAAGACTTGTATTTACTGTATTATGTTGCGTAGAACCTCCCTCCTCAGGGAAAGTGTTCGCTGGCGTCATAGAGATATGAGAGAATGGGATGATGTTTGAATCAGTGATGCTTGCCAATGGTTGAGGACTCGTGTTTGTGACTGTAGGAGCCTTTGTTTCCAAAGCCTGGGCTTCGCTAATCGTAATAGGAACATGAATATCACCTTCACCTGGTATGTTCATCGGTTTCTCAAATGTGGACACAGCAAGGCTTTGTGCTGCCTGTTGGAGGGCATTGGCGAATGCCGAGATGGAGGCGAACCGATCAGTAGGCTTCTTTGCCATAGCTTTCAAGAGGACAGTGTCGACATCCGTGGAGAGACGGGCATTGAACGTGCTCGGTGGCTGTGGTTGGACATTGAAATGCTGGTACATCATCTGGACAGAGCCTCCTTGGAAAGGCGGGCGACCTGTCAGCAATTCATATGTCATGACAGCCAAGGCGTATTGGTCCGTTGCCGTTACCGGATGAGCTTCCCATTGTTCAGGGGCCATATAGGTGGGAGTCCCACGAATGACCTGGCTGGTACTGGCAGTCGCCGTGGTAGATTTTGCAATGCCAAAATCCGCCAGCAGCACATCAGGTCGGTTAGGAGCCTCCTTCCTCTCGCGAATGAGCAGGTTGGAAGGCTTGACATCCTGGTGAATGATCTGGTGGTCGTGTGCATGTTGCAGCGCGTTAGCTGTCTGGTCGACAATGTATGCCACGTCCTGAGGTGAGAGCAGTCCAAAGGTGCTGCGTCTGCGCAGCCAATCTACGAGGGAACCTTCCTGGCGAAAAGGCATGACGAGGTAGGTGAGCGTGGTTTTGTTAATAATTGCTTCGCCGTAGTCGAACAGCGGCAAGATGTGCGGGTGATCCAATTTGGCGACCGCGATGGCTTCCCGTTCAAACAGGAGGCTTGCCTCTTTGGTGGCCCTATCGTCAGGATACGGAGAAGCCTCAGCCCGGATCACCTTGATAGCGACTTGTTGGCCGATGCGAGCATCTTCTGCCAGGTAAACTTCACCCATCCCGCCACTGCCAAGCATACGTATGAATCGATAGCGGCCAATTTGCATTCCTTCAAGCGGCATTTCTCACCTCTTAATCCGCCGTGAGTAAACTTCCATCAATACAAATAAATCGCACTCCGCTAGTCAGAACACAAACACACATTTGAGGGCATAAACTCTTCGAAGCTTATTTGCGGTACCATTTTAATATATTACCACACCCATATTTTAAACGAATGATATACTAGGATTTAGTGTAGGCATATGATTTTTCATTTTTAGCTAAAATTGCTGAAGTCTGTTACAGAAGTAGCGCAATTGCCTTACAACAGAAGAGCAAAGACCATGAGAAAGAATACCTGAGAACACGAGTAGGCAGTACCGGCTGAATTTCTCCTTCGGCATTCATCTGGAAGAAGTGTATCTATTGAGCTTCCGCTTCGCGGTTTGCTCCGATAGTCAAGGAGGTAACTCCCACTTGCACAACTGCATTTCTCTGGCAAGGATGGCACGATTTTTTACTGATAGCTCTGTAGAGAATACGTTGCAGTACAGAAATGATTAGCGCAGGAGTTCCTGGGAATAACAAGGCCAACAAACGCGTGCATTAAGTCTCGGTTTCCTGTGTCTCTTGCTTCCATCTCAAAGTCACTTTGTAGTTCGCCGCTGTACTAGCAGAGGCAATCACGACACCTGCAGTGGCGTTCAAACTGAAACCAAACTCCATTTCGATCTCATCTGGCTTTTTAGCTAGTTCACGAAGTGTAGTGATAACCTGTTCAGTCGCAGGACGGATTTTGCTGAGTGCCTGCGCAAAAGTATCACTGGCTTCGGTAATTCCGCCGGTGCGTCCTAAGCCTCGTGTAGTCGGTCCTGTTTCTGGCTCATCGGTCTCAACAACGATTGTACTTCCATCTTCCAATTTAAATGCGACCCATTGTTTCATAGTAAACCCTCCTCTTGAAAGCGGTTCAACTGCTGAACTCACCTCGTATTTTATTTTGTTCTATAACATGTCCCATCAAAGCCGCTACGATAGGCTTTGCTGCCTGTCCATCACCATATGGATTGATCGCTTGAGCTATGTGCCCAAAAGCCTGCGTCATTTAGGAGGCAAGCAGCCTCATCGACGATACGCTTACTAACAGAACCTACCAGTTTTGCCGTCCCCGCTGCTATTCCTTCAGGACGCTGAATCGTGTTTCTTAATATCAACACGGGTTTCCCTAAACCGGCGCTTCCTCAGAGAGTAGCCTCGACTCTCTCCAAACAACGACCAGCAACGGCTCTAACTTACAAACTCTTGACTATGCCTCATTAAATGGTGGCATACCTATACAATTCGCCTCCACCACTACCGGTAGCGTAGATATCGTGGAATGGACAACCATATAGAGTATTGTGAGAGTACGGGCAGCGCGCTCTTTACAGTCTACGGCAGTTCGCAAGCGTTTTGTGTGAGGAACCGTGTTTGGGTGAGAAGTCCTGAAGAGACACGAAATGCTTCTGATACTTGCGCCCGCTAGTTTGCTTCCTGCTGTCTGCTCCTTCGCTGGGCCTTGCCTTCTTCAATGGTTTTGCGGGCGATCACTTCAAAGAGCACGGCCTGCTTATTCTCGACCTTGCGCAGCACACGGCCCAGGCGCTGAATGTATTCGCGTACACTCGATCCGCCACCCAGCACAATGGCGATCTTGGCCTCGGGCACATCGACCCCTTCGTTGAGCACACGCGAGGTGACGATTACCCGGTACTCCCCGGCTTGAAATCGCTCCAGAATGTGCTTGCGTTCGGCGGCGTGCGTTTCATGGGTGATGGCCGGCACCAGGTACCGCGCAGCAATGTCGTACACCACGGCATTGTGTTCGGTAAAGACCAGCACCCGCTCGCTGGCGTATTCGCGCAGCAGGGCTTCCAGCGCCGTGAATTTGCCCTCACACCTGCCCAGTAACTGCAGCAGGCGTTGGCGTGCCAGCACGGCTCGACGCGCCTGCGTGTCACTGGAGGAGAGGCGCATCAATTCCAGCAGCCAGCCTGGGCCATGGCTGCGCTGTAACTGCCGCGAGCGCACAAAACCAATGTAGATGGCGTAGTCGGCATCGTACTGGGCCCGTTCGTCAGCCGAAAGGTCAATGCGCAGGCGCTCGGTGCGATAGTGCGCCAGTTGCTGCCCGACGAGGTCCTCGATGCGCCGGGTGTAGACGATGGGGCCCACCAGCTCGTCGACCTTCCAGCGTCCTTGCGTTTGCTCATGCGCTTCAGGATAGGTGGCCGTCAGGCCTAAGCGCAGTGGGGCCGGGGCCATGAGGGCGGCTTCTCCCCAACTGGGCGCGGGCAGGTGATGCACCTCGTCAAAAATCACCAGTTTGAAGGTATTGCCGTACTCGGCCATCAGGTCGCCGGCCGAGTGATAGGTGGTGACGGTGAGCGGCAGGACCTTCTTCTCGCCGCCATAGTAGACGCCTACCTCGGCGGCAAAGGCGTTGACCAGCCGCGCATACCACTGGTGCAGCAGGTCAATCGTCGGCGCCACCACTACCGCCGAGCGGTTCACCCGGCTGATGGCTTGAATGGCGATAAAGGTTTTGCCCGCTCCTGTCGGCAGGACAATACTCCCGCGTCGGCCTGCTTCGTCCCAGGCGGCCAGGGCGGCCACCTGGTAATCATGCGCTTCGCGCTTCTCCTGCAAGGGCAGGTTGAGCGGCTGCCAGCGTGGGACGCTATCATGCACCGCCTGCTCTTGCAAATAGGGCAGGACCGACCCATAATGGTAGCCTTCGCAGCGCCAGCGTTCTTTGATCAGTCGAAACGGTGCGGGCGGCTTCTCGTAGGCGTCCACCTCTCGTAAAACGAGGGTGCCACCCTGGTAGTAGACGGATTTACTCATGCGCATATAATAACAGACTTTTGTTCTAATGACTAGAGCATGTCTTGCCCGTTCAGCATACGCGAGGCGCGTCACTGATGCTTTGATTCCCTGATTGATCGCTCGTGCTCCAGATATCGACGCCTGTGGCCTTG
>WNGK01044030.1_pt1 | contig 11052 bp, 4 predicted proteins | sample 5400601 | NCBI WGS metagenome assembly WNGK01 (sample SAMN13153376, study PRJNA577476) | soil metagenome | isolation source: 60 cm soil or saprolite under Garry oak tree replicate 1 | place: USA:California | collected 2016-06-15
TCGATTTCGGCGGCCCCGCTGGAGTCCCCAATGGGGCATACGAGGGGCCGGTGACGGGAAATCCAACGGACGGGAAATACAACGGCGTGCTGTGCAACGAGACCGCGGATCCAAGTTCTCCCACTAGGATAAGTTCTCCCGGCACTTGCAGCGCACAGAAATCCATCCATGTATTTCGTAATATTCCGATCGTGTTTTCCGGATCGGATGCGCTGGTCCAGTTCTCTGATTCATCGGGGACCCCGATTGACCCGATTACCGGGATTACCTTTGCGACATGCACTACAGGGGCCTCTTTCACGCCACCTTCGACGACTGTTCTGATTACGGTTACAGATGTCAACGGCAATATCATGCCTGCCGGCACGTCGGTTTCATTTTCCACCAACAATGGCACGATCCGGTCGACACCGACGAGCTTTATCGTACCCAACAGCACGGCTTGTCTGGCCGGGGCGGGTCCGGGTGGTTTCACTTGCAACAGTGCGGGTTGCGCCCTTAGCCTCTCTGCGCCTGCTGGTTTTACTTGTCCCACGAGCAGCGAGGTTCCGTTTGGCAGCGCGCCGCTGACCTACGAGGTCATTGTAAAGTCCCAGGCGACCCAATCCGGCACAGCGGTCCCGTTCACCTGCACCAACTCGTCAAACTCGCCGGGACGCCTATCCGTGACTGTCACGACCCCTAAAGGGATTGTAACTACGACCTCAATTCCTGTGATCAATTGAGCTTTCCGCGAAGGGGTGGGACGTGCTTCGCCGGGGCTGAATTCCCTGACGGTGCAGCAGTCGGTCGGTCGCTTGGCCGCGCGTCAGCTCGAGCGGAGCCGCTTGAATCCCGCTTCGAGATCGGCGATCAGATCGTCGACGTTTTCCAGCCCCGCGTGGATGCGGAAGCACGGTCCCTTGTGCGGCCACGGCGTCGCCGTGCGCGCCTCGCGAGGATCGAAAGGCACGATCAGGCTCTCGTAGCCGCCCCAGGACGAGCCGATGCCGTAGAGTTCCAGGCCGTCGATCATCGCGCAGAGCGAGCGGTCGGTGACGCCTTCCTTGAGCACTACGCCGAACAAGCCGCAGGCGCCTGTGAAATCGCGCTTCCAGATTCGGTGTCCCGGATCTCCGGGAAGCGCCGGGTGGAGCACGCGCTCGACCTCGGGCTGGCGCGCGATCCATTCTGCGAGCGCGACACCCGCTTCCCAGTGCTGTTTCAGCCGCACGGCCAGCGTGCGCAGGCCCCGCTGTCCGAGGTAGACGTCGTCCGGCCCGGCCGTCTGGCCGAGCTCGTAGGTCGAGCTGCGTAGTTTCGGCCAGGCTTCTTTCGTGCAGCTGATCGCGCCGAGCATCGCGTCGGAGTGCCCGACGATGTACTTGGTGGCCGATTGCACCGAGACATCGACTCCATGCGAAAACGGCTTGAAGTAGAGCGGCGTCCCCCAAGTGTTGTCCGCGATCACGGTGATCCCGCGCCGGTGCGCGGCCTCGGCGATCGCCGGAACGTCCTGCACCTCGAAGGTGAGCGAGCCGGGCGACTCGAGATAGATCACGCGGGTCTCGGGTCGGACGAGCGACTCGATGGAGCGCCCGATCAGCGGATCGAAGAACGTCGTGGCGACGCCGAAGCGCTTGAGAATCCCTTCAGCGAGGTGGCGAGTCGGCCCATAAACGCTGTCGCTCATGAGCAGATGGTCGCCCGAGGAAAGGAAGGCGAGCAGCGCGCCCGCGCAGGCGGCGAGCCCGGACGGATAGACGACCGAGCGATGCCCGCCCTCGAGCGCCGCGATCGCTTCCTGCAGCGTCTCGACGGTCGGCGTACCGCAGCGGCCGTAATACGTGACGGGCATGTCCTGCAGCCAGTCCTTGCGCCTGCGGCGATATTCCTCCACGCTCTCCGACAGGATCGTCGAGGCGTGGAACACCGGCGGGTTCACCGCGCCTTGATGGCGTTCAGGGTGGCGTCCGGATTGGACAAGGGTCGTCTCTTCGCGCATAGTAATTTTCTCCGCTCTGTACCAGAGGGTCATTGTGCCCGAAGATCACCGCTACGGAATTTGCGAAAGATTCTTGACACTACCACCGACTGCCTAGCCAAGGACCGCAAGGCGCTGCTCGCGTTCTACGACTTTCCGGCCGAGCACTGGATTCATCTTCGGACCTCGAACCCGATCGAGTCAACCTTCGCCACCGTGCGTCACCGCACCGAGCGCACCAAGGGGTGCGTGTCGCGCTCGACCTTGCTCGGGCTCACCTTCAAGCTCGCCATGAGCGCTGAGAAGAACTGGCGCAAATTGCGCGGCTTCCCGTTGCTCGGCGAGCTGGTCGCAGGCATAAAGTTTGTCGACGGGGTACGCTGTGCAACACGCGGGCGCATTCACCATGAACGACAGCAGGCCGCCGCTTGATCAACCCGCCATACACCAGATTTGACGGTAGCTCTTCATGCTGATGAGAACGAGAAAACGTCCAAAAAAACGGTTTCGATCACCACAAACTAGCTCGCCGGACAGGTGGACAGGACACCGCTTCTCCTCTCAGAGACGGACTCTACTAACATCAGGCTGGCACTGCTCAAGGGGGTCAGGTCACGGGTACTACTGGCCCGAAAAGGACAGAAATCCAGCCCACCTGTGATCCCCCCAAAAGCCAACCGACGTGTTCCTTTGTGACAACCAGATTGATCGCTTACCGGTCTGGAGACCGACCGGAACGATTCGCAAGGGCAAGTCCCAACACGAAACCAACAGCTCCAACTACCAATACACCTTGTGATAAGTGCAACTTCAGTAATTCCATTTCTGTCAAGTAGACCACTATTGATTTGTAATTGTACGGGTGCACTCGCCCACTGCGAGCGTCAGGTGCCCTTGGATTGAGGTTTCCATACTGGCTCGAATAGGCAAATGTCGCAGACATGCCGATGACAGCCATCACAAACATCACGTAACTGACCCTATTCCAGAAAGTTGTAGACATAAAACTAGCGCGGGCAGGAAAGGGTATTTTTCGGCCCAATCAAGTCTTTGATACTACCAATAGGATTGATCCAAGTGTTAGTTGAACCAACAGATCCCCCGACACCTCCACCTACGCCAACGGTTGCCCCAGCACCAACGACCGGACCGTTCGGGCTCGCACCGCCGAAGATATCGACGCTTCCGCCTGCACCCGTACCACCGACGAAACTTCCGTTTGAAAATGGACCGCTAAGGTCGCCGACAGTAGTTGCATTGGAAATGGCCGCCGAAATTCCCGCAGCGCCCCCAAGCCCTTCGCCGACCCCAAGCCCTATTGTGGTGTATGTCGCTACGTTACCCGAGCCGTCAATTGCAATCCCGCCAGAAAACGTAACAGCTATCCCGATGGGGCTCACACCACTTATCGTCCCGCCAATTTGCAGTGTCCACAAACCACTCGGATCAATTGAACCCGCGGGATTTCCCTTTACATAGGCGTAGAGATTCAAGCCGCCACTCAGTCTAATGGGATCTTGGCTGATAAATCGCATGATCGAAGGATCGTAATATCTCGCCCGATAGTAATACAGCCCCGTCCCATCGTTCTCCCGTCCGGTGTACTGGAAGGCGTTGGTGCTAGCCTCGCCGCTCTGGGTGGTCTCGCCGTACGGACCATAAGTGTAGCGGGTCGTGATCGCCCCGCTTGAGTCGGTGAGCGCGATGGTCGAGCCCAGGTGGTTAGGGAGGAAGTATCTGGCGCCGGCGCTATCGGCACGAGCCAAGTACTCGTCGATGCCTGGGCCGGTCAGGAGATTGTTGGTGAGTGCGCCCTGTTTTTCCTGCACAGGGGTGACACCGTCATAGACGAAGCTGGTGGTCACGCCGTTGATCGTCTTAGCTTGCCGTCGGCCGAAAGCATCGTATGTGAAGCTTGTGTTCACCGACGTACAGTCTGGGGCGAAGCCCTGCATTTGCGTGAGCTGCCCTTTCACGTTCCAGGTATAGGTGGTCGTGCCGCATGCATTGGCCCGGGTGGCAATGTTGCCCGCGGCATCGTAGGTGAAGGTGTCGGAGTTCTGGGTATTCAGGCGGTGATCGACATCGTGGCTCGCGGTCATGGCGGACGGCAAGTTGGTGTCGGCAAAACTGCCGCCGATGCCCGTGATGCGGCCGGCTTGATCGTAACTGTAGCTCAGGTTGCCAAACACCGTGCCGCTAGTGCGTCGGAAGGCCGTGTCGTAATCGAGCGCCGCGATTCTCGATGTTTGCGTGATGGTCCTGAGGCGGTCGTCGTCGTCGTAGCCGTAGCCGATGGATGTCTGGCTTGACACACTCATCGTGGTGCGGCGCGAAGCGTTGTCGTAGGTGTAGCCGACGGTGCCGAGCGCAGTAGTTTCTGTCAGAAGGCGGTTGAGATCGTCGTAGTCGCGCATGACATTGGCTGCTGAATTGGCGCTGTCGGTGATGTTACGCAGGCGGTTACCGGCATCGAAGGTCAGTGCGGTGGTCGACGAATCCGGAAAGAGGATGCTGTTCAGTCGATTGAGTGGGTCGTAGCCATAAGTCGTAGTGCGGCCGTAGCGGTCGATTCGCTGAATGAGGTTATTGCGGCCATCGTAGGCAAAGGTTTCGACCTGCGTCGTGGGGTAAGACTTCGACGCGACACGGTTGCGGCTATCGAAGCCAAAGCCGGTAGTGGCCCCCTTGGGGTCGATCACCTGCTGGAGGTTGCCGAGAGCATCGAAGCTCAGCTGAGTGATCCCGCCTTGGGGATTGGTGATGGTCGTCAAACGATCGTTCAGATCGTACTGGTAGCGGATTTGCTCGCCTGCCGGGTTGACAACAGCAACAATGCGGCCACCCGCATCGGTCTGGAACGTGGTGATGCGTCCGTTGTCGTTGCGGGAACGCAGGTCGCCCAAATCGTAGGTGAGCGCTAAGGCCTGGGAGGAGACCGGATCGAGAATCTGGCTGAGCCGCCCCTGATCGTCCATGGTGACTTGGGTGATTTGATTGAGCGGGTCCTGAATCTGCGTCAGCTTGCCCAAGCTGTCATAGGTCAAAGTCGTGATGCGATTCAACGGATCGGTGTAAGTGGCGAGCTGATTGAAGTCCGTGGTCCAGGTGAACCCCTCCGTGATGGCCCCGGCAGTACCGTCGAGATAGGTAATGGAAGCGACGTTGCCCATCAGGTCGTAGGTGTAGCGCGTCTTGCGCCCAAGCGCATCGGTGATGAGCAACGGCCGGCCGCTCTTCAGTTCGCGATCGATAGTAACTGTCTGTGCATAGGATGTTCCAAGGGCACGGGTTTCGCTGGTCGGATAGCCGCTTGGATGATTGAAGAAGACGCGCCGGACAAAGCCGCGCGGGTCGGTAACGTCAGTCTGGAGCACGCGGCCGGTGAAGTCGGCGACGTAGGAGAAAAGATAGATCGCACCGTCGGCGAGGGTTTGTTTGCTGACGCGTCCGGCGGAATCGTACTCGTTGGTGACCATGGTGTTACCGCGGCGGTCGCGGACCGTGGTCATGCGGCGGGCGCCGTCATAGCCGTACTGCTCAAAAGTGCCGTCGGGATAGGTCACCTTGTTCAACATCCCGCTGACGGGGTCGTACTGGTAAGTGACGCTACGGCCCTCAAAACTGCGGATTTCCTGGATACGATTGCTCGCGTCGTAGAACAATTCGATGTAACGGCCGCTCGGCGTGTCGATGCGCGTGATGCTGCCGGCCGAGTCCGTGAGCTCGAGCGAATTGCCAAAACGATCGAGCATGCCGATGAGGTAAAGACCGTGCGGCGAAAACTGGTAACGGCTCCCGTCCCGCATGATGATTTCCCAGCTCTTCGGAGAATCGGCCCGTTGGTAAAGTCGCGATTTGTAGAATCGACTGGCTGACTCGGTGTGCTCCCAGAAACCGGGGACTGCAGGAGTCCCGGAAACCAGCCGGTAGCGAATGCGCGCGCCGTTGGAAAGAATAAGGTCGATATTGTCGGCGGTCCTCTGCCCGTTGATGAGCGGCGCCTGCAAATACATTTTGTAAGGGTGCGTTGCGCCGAAGCCGAATGGCCTGACAACCGTGTCCCCCGGACGATAGACGCGCCGCATGACTATCGGCATCACGTCTCTGATCACCATGTCCGTGCGGGCATGGATAAAGAGACCCGAGAAGCAGTCCACCGGATCGCCACCTGTCGAGGGTCCTCCGCCACAACATGCTCCCTCCTCGCAGGGCGGAGGCTCGGGTTCGGGACCATCCATGTCGGGGTTGTCGATGCCGTACCCGAAGGCCATCCAGTCGTAGATCGCTACGCCGGGATCGGGCACAACCTGCTTGCTGTCCGTGCTGACCTTCCCTTTTCCGTAGATAAACCAGCCTCGATCGCGCGGATCGAAACTCCAGAACCTGGCTTCCGTGCCTGGTGCCGCATTCATGTAGTTCGGGTAGATCACGCGAATGCCGCGTGAGGACTTCGGATCGAGTCCCTGCACCATCGCCCCGCCCGGGTGAATCATGAAGTACACAGGAAAGTTTTCCGGGAGAGGAAACGGCGCCTGATCCACCGGCACCGGCGTGATGGCAAGCTCGGTGACGATATTCCCGTCGCGATCGCGAATCACGGTGCCGGGCGGGATGCGCAATTCTAGACCGGGTGCGTCCGGATGCGTGATGACGGTTTCCTGTTTCGTGGGCGACGCGATGCGTTTGATGTCCTTGGCGCGGATCTTCGGCATCCAGATCGTGTAACGCAATTCGTTGAGCTTGCTTGCTTTGAGATCAACTCCAGCGACGTAATAGCCATAGGGACGCGCGGTTCCCGCATCACGGCGAGCGTCGATGACCAGCTCTTGCCGGCCCGGCGTGAGCCCATTGAGGATGAAACGGCCGCTATCGTCGGTAAGGGTCTTTATGTCGCCGACACTCAGGATGACGTTTTGTAGAGGTTGGCCGTTCAGTCGCAGTACTTGTCCGGCGAGGGCAGTAGCGCCCGTGTAGGCGCTGCGCATCTCCTTCATCTTGTCCCTCAGTGGGTGCGGAGCATGCCGTCCCGTACGCCACTTGCCGTTGCGGTGGCTGTCATTGGGCGTCCAGTCTTCGTCGTCCACGGCGCCGACCGCGGGCGCGCCTTCCGTGCTCGCATTCAGCTGTGGCGGCGTGGAACCCATCGATCGCGTCGGCCCAGTGATGTGGGTTCCGCCACTCTCAAGTGGCGGAGATATGGTGCCGGGCGCAGTCTGGATTGGCGTGTAGCCGGTCAGCGCCGCGGTGTCGAAACCGAAGGCCGCGAACGGTAGCGCTGCGCCGCTGCGTTCGTGGGCGCCGCTCACGACTACTGTATAGTCACTGCCGGGGAAAAGATGCTCTTTGGGCGTGAGGAACACCAGCATGCCGCCCTCCACCGCCACCACGTGCGCGACGGTCACCCCTGGGGGGCCGATCAAGGTCATCGTGCGGTCGCTCACGCTTGTCACATCGAGCGGCTTGGAGAAACGTAGCGCGATGACCGTGTCAACGGGAACGTCGCGCTCGAAGGACTTCGGGTTCGAGCCGGCGAGCATCGCCGCGCCCGGAGCGGTGGCCGGGTCAAGCGGCGTGCCCGCATCGACGTTAAAAAAGCGCCGCTGTGAAGGATCGAAGATCGCCCCTTCGATGAATCCAATACCCGGGCCGGCACCACCCACGACGTACACGCGCCCGTCCGCCAGCAACCGGGCCTCATGTCCCGCGCGCGCTGCGAGCGCGTCAGCGGCCAGCGCTTCGCTCTTGCCGGTGCGGCTGTTCCATAGCTCGGCCTGATCGACGATGTTCCCCTGCGCGTCGCGGCCTCCCACAACCAGCAATTGTCCATCGGTCAGCACCGTGGCGGTATGCGCGACACGCGGCTCGACGCCAGCGTCGGGCAGAAGCTCGAAGCGTTGGAGAGCGCGGTCGGACACTTCAACCTCGCGAACGAGGCTTCCGTCGTTGCCCACACCGCCGAGAACGAGCACTCGACCATCAGGCAACATCGTGGCGGTGTGCCCGCTACGCGCGAAGCGCAGGCTCTCCTTGAGTGGCACGGCGTTGCCGCTCGCCCCATCGATGATGCGCAGCTCGGCAGACGGCGTATTCGCTCCACCGACGGACAACAAACGGCCATCGGGCAAGAACACGGTGGGCGCGCTGGGTTCTACCGCAGCGGTAACCGCGCTTTGCGCAACAACCGTGGAAGATGTCAGCACCGGGACAAGCGCAGACAGCATCAATGCGATCGTGAAAAGAAAAGTCAGCTGTATTTTTGTTTTGTGCGCCATGACATTCTCCTCATACGCCGCTTAGCGTCGCCGTGATGCTGGTGCTGGACATGCCTGTCGGCAACGAAGGCTGCACCACCACGGTGTAGGTGCCGCTCTGCGAGAGGGGGAGATCAGCGAGGTAGGGCGCAACCCCGCAGATGTTGTTCGGTGACGCTTGAATAGCTCGATCTCAGCAAGGTGCCGTCGGGCTTGATGACATTCCAACTCACCGCGTACTGGGCTGTGCCGGAGGGCGGCGGCGTGAGTGTGAGGCTCACGCTGGGGCTCGTTCCGGCGGTGGCGCTGAAGCGCAGGGCCGCATTCTGCCTAGCGACAGTGGTGACGGTTGCAGGCGTGCCCGCAGCAAAAGTGGCCGTGACCTCGGCGTAGAGCGTCGCCGTGATGCTGGTGCTGGACATGCCTGTCGGCAACGAAGGCTGCACCACCACGGTGTAGGTGCCGCTCTGCGAGAGGGGGAGATCAGCGAGGTAGGGCGCAACCCCGCAGATGTTGTTCGGTGACGCTTGAAGCGTGAGTGTGAGGCTCACGCTGGGGCTCGTTCCGGCGGTGGCCGCGAAGGTGAAATAGGCCTTTTTGTTTTGCGCGACAACGACAGTCACAGGAGTACCAGGCGTGAGTGCGCCCACTACGTCGCTCGCAGTGACTGAAACGGACAGACTACCCGTGGCGCCGTTCGTGGGCTGTGCCACAACGCTGAACGGTCCAATCGTGGTCTGGCTAAGGATGGCGATGGCGCAAGGCGCGGCGGTACAGGTGATTGACCCAATACTTGTCCCATCGGGTTTGTAGACTGTTACCAAAGCGCTCGCGCCACCGAGCTGCAAGGTGTCGACTTGCACTTGCACAGGCAAAGTCGCCGGCGCGGTATAGACGTAGCGCGCAGATTCTCCCGCAGTAGCGATCGTTGCCGCGACCGACCCGCCGTTTACCGTGAGCGAAATTCCCGGTTCGACTGTGAGCTGGAGTGAAGTCGTCGCTGTCCCCGCTGGGCCTATGACGATCGTATAAAGCCCCGCTACGGGTAGCACCGGCAACTGTAAGAATCCGCCGACCGTGCTCGTGGTGATCGACTGGAACAGCGTGCCGTCCGGCTTGAACATCGTGACGGTCAACGGTTGCCCGGCAGGCGCGGTGCTCATGCCGGCGATCTCCAGACCGAGACTGTCGCTCGCGGCACCTTGGTAGCCCACGCGCACGCTTTGGCCGACGAAGCCTGTGGATATCGATCGCGCCGTTCCTCGAAACACACTGGTCATCAAGGCCGGCCGCGCGCCGATCGTCACGGTGGCCGCTCCAGAAAAGAAGGCGACCGTATAGGTACCGCTCTTGGGAAATGGAGGCAGATGGATCGTGCGATCGGTGGCGGACACCGTCTTACCCGACACGAACACTGTATTGTTCGGCGTGTACACGGTGTACGAAATCGTCGCCGTCGAGGGATTCGGCGCGAAGGTGGCCAAATCGAGGCTGACGTAATTGCCTTGGGATCCTTCCACGAGCACCAGCCCGTAGCTGTTCTGGCTGTTAATTGCGATCATCGCGGTCTGCCCGATATTGGAGCGGGCAAAAGCGACGATAGATGCCTGTGGAATATCGGCAGGCGGAACGATGAAGTCCGCGAGACTGACCGCCGTCCCGCCGGCGGTGCTCACTCGAATAGCACCCGAACCGGTCTTGGCAGGCACGGTCATAGTGAGAGAACTTGCGCTGGCGACGCTGCTGGTGGCCTGAGTACCGTTGAGCTCCACACGCGTCGCGCCGACGGCAGTATCGAAGTTCGTGCCCGTCACCGCGACGCTCGTACCGGCTGGGCCGATATTCGGTGTGAAATTCGTGATCGTGGGCGGCAAGCGGCCGGCGCCCGAAACTACGGTAAAGAGGTCGCGACTGGTTGCCGTGCTAGCGCCTACGGTGACAGCGATCGGACCCGTAATGGCTCCGATCGGCACAGTGGCAGTCAAGCGCGTCGTCGTCGCTGAGGTGACGGTGGTGGCGGTACCATTGAACGTGACGGAGTTGTTCGCAGCCGTAGCACTGAAACCGGAACCGTTGATGACGACACCGGTTCCCACCGCACCGCTGGCCGGGTCGAAGCCGGTGACCGCCAGCTCACCGCTGGCGATGCGCCGAACTTCGACGATATTGCCTACGGAATCGTAAACGTATTCGGCCACCTCGCCGGAGGCGCTGCGCACGGTCTTGACGCGGCCCAGATCATCATAGGTGTAGGAAACATCGGCGCGCGCGGGCGCAGTGAAAGAAAAACCAATTACAAGCAGCGTAACGAGCAGCCTGCTTGGCCATAGTCCCACGCCAAGCTTAGAAGTGGCCCAGCTCGTTAAATCAGTCCAAAGGACCCTTGAATCAATCATTGCGCTCAAAGCGCCCGTCAATAGGCGGCTAGGGGCTTGAATGACGAAAGAAACGGCGCACGAATGACCAGCATCGCGCAGGATGTGCACGGACAACAGCGAGGAGCGATTACCACGCCCAGGGCAAACGAGCCCCTTTTCACTCCGTGGAGAATCTCGCCCGCGTGACCCGGCAATTACGAGACTGATGATGGCATGCGCGTTTCCCCCACCGCACCTGCCCTCCCGTGCCACGCGACGCTGTTATGCGTGGTGTTCTAGAATTTATTTTATTTAATTAATGGCAATTCTTTAATGAAAGACGTTGATATGGCTTTCTTTGTCAACGGAAGGGCGAGTTGGCTCTGCCCACGGTGTGCGGTGGGCGATCAAGCGATGCCTGAGCCCGATAGGGAACGCGGCGGGGCCATCTTGAGCGACGGTCGATCAAGCTGATATT
>WNGK01007956.1_pt1 | contig 11051 bp, 12 predicted proteins | sample 5400601 | NCBI WGS metagenome assembly WNGK01 (sample SAMN13153376, study PRJNA577476) | soil metagenome | isolation source: 60 cm soil or saprolite under Garry oak tree replicate 1 | place: USA:California | collected 2016-06-15
CGGCCCCGGCCTGGGCGGCCCCGGCTGGGCGGGCGCCAGCTGACGAGCCGGATCGCGGCGCTGCTCGGGCGCCCGGGCCCGTGGACGCTGCCGCGGATCCGCCGGTACCCGGGCTGGCCGCAGATCAGCGCGCGGACGCTGTACCGGCGGGTCCGGCTGGTGGCGATCTGGCGGCGGCCGAAGCTGACCGCCCGCGGCGACCCGGACCACGATCACGTGGCCGCCCAGATCGTGGCCCGGCTGCTGGAGCTGCCCCGCCGGCCGGTGGTGCTGGCCGGGGATGAGACGCACCTGAACCTGCTGTCCGCGTACGACCTCACGTGTCGGTCGGCGTACGACCTGACGTGCTGGTTTGCCGGGGGCCTGGCGGGTTGATTATGGCATGGGCTGGCTGGTGTCGGTGGTGAGGTTCTTGTCTTTCATGCGCCAGCTGGGTCCGTTGATGGTGATGACCTCGCAGTGGTGCAGGAACCGGTCGAGGATGGCGGTGGCCAGGACGTCGTCGGTGAAGACCTGGCCCCATTCGCTGAAGGTCTTGTTGCTGGTGATGATGACCGATCCTTTCTCGTAGCGGCGGGCGATGATCTGGAAGACGAGGTTGGCGTCGTGCCGGTTGAGGGGGAGGTAACCGACTTCATCGATGATCAGGATGGAGCTGCGCAGGTAGCCGCGGAGCTGGCGGCCGAGGTCGCCGGCGGCGTCGGCGGTGCGCAGCTTGCGGATCATGTCGTCCAGGGTGGTGAAGTAGACCGATTTGCCGGCCGCGCAGGCGGCGACGGCCAGGGCGCAGGCCAGGTGCGTCTTGCCCGTGCCGGGCGGGCCCGGCAGCGCGACGTTGGCGGCCTGGGTGATGAAGCCGAGGGTGGCGAGGTCCTTGATCTTGCGGATGTCGAGGTCGGGCTGGAAGGTGAAGTCGAAGTCGTCGAGGGTCTTGTGGTGGGGCAGGCCGGAGACGTGCAGGGCGCTGGCGAAGCGGCGGTCGTCTTTGGCGGCGGCTTCCTCGCCGAGGATCAGGTCGAGGAAGTCGGCGTAGCCGAGCTGGGCGTCGTGGGCGCGCTGGATCAGGGCGGGCGCGGCGGCGGCGAGGTGGGGCAGGCCGAGCCGGGCGGCGTGCGTGCCGATCCGGGTGGTGACAAGCTCGCTCATGGTGTGTTCCTTTCGGTGAGGCGGGATGGGTGCCGGGCCGACCTGGTGGCCGGCCCGGCGGTTGTCAGGGCGCGGCGGCCTTGCGGGCGCCGTCCTGGCGGGTGGTGAGCTCGTGCAGGCGGGCGGTCAGGTGCTGGCGTTCGGCGCGGTCGGCGTCGGCGTCGGCCTCGGTGCGCTGCAGCCGGGCGCGCAGCCCGGTGATCGTTTCTTCCAGCGCGCCCAGCTGCGCCTGGTGGGCGGCGGCGAGCGCGGCGGCATGCCGGCCGTGGTCGTTGCGGAGCTGGGCGAGCTGGTCGCGGGCGGCCTGGTCGCGGGCGCTGGCGGCGGCGGCCGCGGCCAGCGCGGTGTCGCGCTCGGCGCGCGCGGCGGTGACCGCGGCCTGGGCTTCTGCCTGGGCCTGAGCGACCTGCCCGGCGGCATCGGCGCGGACCTGACCGGCCTGCTGAAGCGTCGCGGCGCGGTCGTCATCCGCGGCGGCGGCGCGGGCTTCGGCGTCAGCGCGCGCGGCCTGGGCGGCTTCCATGGCGGTGATGGCCTGGGCGGCGGCGGCGCGGGCTTCGGCCGCCTCAGCCTGGGCGGCGTGCGCGCGGGCGGCCTGGGCGGCCAGTTCGGCGCGGGCGGCTTCCAGGCCGGCGGCGGTCTCGGCGCGGACCGCCTCGGCCTGCGCCTCGGCGGCCTCGGGGCTGGCGGCGGCCAGCTGGCCGGCCACCGCGCCGAGCTGGCCGAGCGCGCCGTCGAGCTGGGCCGACAGCCGGGTGATGGCGGCGAGCACGTCATCGCGGATGGCCGCGGCCCGGGTGATGGCCGTGGTGAGGGGCCGGCCGTTGTCGCTGCCGGGATCGGCGCCGGCCAGTTCCTGGCGGCGCCGGAACGCGGTCAGCGCGGTGCGGGTGACCTCGGCGGTGCCGTGCTCGCCGCGGTCTTCGGCCACGGTGCGCCCGCAGTAGCGGGGCGGGGCGCCGGGACCGTCGCCGGCCCGCGCGCGGGCCGGGTGGCCGCAGCCGGGATACCGGCAGGTGCCCGCCGCGGCGGGCGCGGCGTCTTGCTGCCCGGCGGCGCCGGGCGGGACCAGGAGCGTGCTTTTCATTTTCATTTCTCCCGTGAACGAATGAAATGCAATGCGATGCAAAGGAACGGAATGGGGCTATTGCGTGGTGCGCGGCATGGCGGTCACGGGCCCGCCGGGGCAGATGCCGACTGCCAGGACGGGAATGGGGAACGCCCCGCCAGGCCCGTGACCAGGGATGTAATGCGTCAGGGCCTGGCGGCCTGGTCGTAGTCGCTCAGCGGCCGGCGGGTCACCGGCGCGGCCGCGGCCGGGTGGGCGGCCAGCAGCACCCCCAGCGGATCGGCCGGGCCGGCCTGGCGGCTGCCGGCCTGCCCGGCTGGCGGCACCGGGCCGCCGGCGGTGACGGCGCGGGTGTGCCCGTCGGGCAGCCCGTCCCAGTGCGCCTCGTCGACGACGTAGCTGCCGCGCCGCGGCGCGCGGGCGTGCACGGCCAGCAGGCCGCCGCCGTCGCCGGGCAGCGCGTAGATCGCGACCTGCCCGGCCGCGGCCCGGACCTGCACCGTCTGGAACGGCCGGACCTGGCGGGCGGGCACCGAGTACAGGCTGGCCTCGAACCAGACCAGGCAGTCCTTGCCGACCCGGCGCAGATGCTGCTCGGCGACCAGGTACGGCACCGCGGGCAGCGGCCGCAGCGCCGCGTGATCGGCCGCCGCCCGCACCCCGATCACCTCGCCGTGGGTGCGGTGCACCTGGCCGCGGCGGATCACCGCCCAGCCGGCGAACGCCGCGTCCATCTCCGCCAGCGAGCAGAACGCCCGGCCGGCCAGCACGTGAGCGCGGACGATGTCCACCTGGCGCTCGACCCGTCCCTTCCCCATCGGCCGGTAAGCAGCCAGGACGTCGATGTCGAAGCCGTAATGGCCGGCGAACGCGGCCGCCTCCGGGTGCAGCGGCACCGCCTGCCCCGGCGCGACATGCCGCTTCACCACGGTCTTGGTCCGGTCATAGACCACCGAGCCGGGCACCCCGCCGAAGTACTCGAACGCCCGGATGTGGCAGGCGAAGAACGTCGCCAGGTCGGTCCGGGCGGTATAGCAGCAGAACGGGTCCCGCGAATACGACAGCACCATGTGGAAGGAGTAGACCTTCGGGATCCCGATCAGCACCCCGATCTCCTCACCCCAGTCCACCTGCGCCTGCGCGCCGGCCACCACCTCGAACCGGCGGTGCAGCCCGGCCAGCGGGTTCTCATCGGATGCCGCCAGCTCCGCGGCGATCTTCGGCCGGACCTCGGCCACGTGCGCCTTCACCCGCTGGTAGCTGCCGGTAAACCCGTACGAGGCCGTCAGCCGCTCGCAGATCACCGACGCCCGCAGCGTGATGTCGGCCCGCAGCCACGACTCCACCAGATCGGCGAACGGCCCGATCTTGCGCGGCTGGGTCCCCTTGCGCGGCGAGCCCGCCGGCGGCACCGCCGGCGAGCCCTGCGCCAGGTACTTCTTCACCGTCCGCCAGTCACAGCCCACCTCGGCCGCGATCTCGGCGTACGACGCGCCCGCCTCGTGCAAGGCGCGGAACCTTCGGATGTTCATCCAGCTCTCCGGATGCAGGATCATCGAAGAGATCACCCTTCGTTGCAGTCGTCCTGGCAGTCGACGCAACGAAGGGTGGTCCTCTTCACAGGGCCGGCAACGACATTCCGCCAGAACCCCGGCATCCGAGACGCAAATGAGACAACCGCACGCCCCGTCACAAGCCTCCGTCCCGCACAACAGGACGCAAGACCAGCACTAGCGCACAGCCGCCCCGTCCATCACATCAGGCCGTACGCCATCCGACAGCAGAGGCTGTACGCGGACACCTGCTGCCGGACGTGCGGGCCAGCTGGACGCTGCGCGGCGCCCGGCCGCAGGTGCTCACCCCGGGCACGAACCGGAAGGTCACCGTGCCGGGAGCGCTTGAGATGAGCACCGGGAAGTGGGTGTACCGGCTGGGCCGCCGCTGCGCGGCGGACTTCATCGCCTTGCTCCAGATGCTGGCCGAGGCGTTCCCGCAAGCTCCCGTGATCGCGGTGATCTGCGATAACGACAGCATCCATCACGCCCGCAAGGTCACCGCGTACCTCAAGGAGAACCCCCGGCTGGAGCTGCTGTACGGCGCCCGGTACAGCCCGCACGACAACCCGGCCGAGCGGATCTGGGGAGCGCTGAAGAACTACGTGGCCAGCACCGCGGTGAGCTGGCCCGGCCGGCTCCGGCAGATCCACGCCTTCTTCCGCGCCCGCTCACCCGATGAGACGCTGGCCACCGCTGCGCCCTGGACCAGCCCCTGGCTACCGCCGGGTTACGAACAGAACTTTTGGAATGGCGCTTAGCCCATCGCACGCGGTACCGAGCCGGCTGACGCCGGAATCGCGCCGCAGGAAGAAGGCCGGCGATGAGGACGACAGCGGGCACCGGCGTACACGAGCACGTCAGGACCACGACCTTCCCCCGGCACATTCAGGTCGCGCCGGCAGCGCGGCAGTTCATACAGCAGGCCGCCGCCGGGCATCCGGCCGCCGATGACGCGGTCCTGCTCGCCGCGGATTCTCTGAACTGATCGCCAACAGCGTGGTCCACGCCCTGGACGCAACCACGCTCACCATCACGGTCGCCGTCAACGACGCGTTCATCCGCGTCGATGTCCGCGACGACGGCGCCCTCGGCATCCCGCACATGCGCCCCAATGATCTAGAGACCGAGGACGGCCGCGGGTTCCTTCTCATCAACCAGATCGCACGGCGGTGGGGCTTCACCCGCGAACCGGCTGGCACGTGCTGTTGGGCCGAGATCGCCAGCCCGGCTACCTGACCAGATCCGCTCGCCGAAGGGGAGATATCCGTGATCGAAGCACCATCCGCGCGGCGCCTCCTGATCGGCGCCGCGCTGCGCCGCTACCGCGAAGACCTGGGGTTCATCCTGGACGACGCCGCCCGCGTGCTGGAATGCGACCGGTCCAAGATCAGCCGGATCGAGACCGGCCAACGCGGCATCCGGCCCGAGGAGCTCCGCGAACTACTCACCGAGTATGGCGTCGGCGAACAGGAACAGCACACCCTGACCGTCATCGCTCGGGGCGGGAGCCGCAGCAGATGGCAGCAGCACGGCGATGCGCTGCCCAGCCCGTATCGCGAGTACCTCGCCCTAGAGCAGGCCGCCTCCGAGATCTTCATTTATGACCCGCAGCACATACCAGACCTGCTCCAGACACCGCAGTACACCCAGGCAAACGAGGCCAGGAACCCCTCGTTCCAGGCAGATGCAGAGCTCAACCTGTCCCGCCAGCGGCTTCTTCATGAGCGCCCGACGAGGCTTACGGCGCTGATCGGCGAGGCGGCGCTACGCCAGGCACATGGCGATCCCGAGACCACTCGCGACCAGCTGCGAGCGCTTGCCGCCGTCCGCGGACGAGCTGTTGTCTACGTTCTGCCGTCCCGGTGCGTGCCGTCATCGAGCGGCCCGGCGACGATCCTCCGCTTCGCCGCGGTGCCGGGCCTAGGCGCTGTGTACCTTCCCGGCCTATCGGGCGGAGCCTGCCTGACTGGCCGACAGGACATCGCCCGCCACACCAAGGCATTTGAGCAGCTCCGGACATCGGCACTGCCCCCCGCAGCATCTGCACGCTTCATCCGAGAGATAGCCGCGGCCTGACAGCATCAGAAAGTCGCCTGGTATCGGGACGGACTGTCTCAGTTACCCACCAGGGTCAAGACTGAGGTGGCGACGGAGCAGGACCGGCGGTCAGTTGTGCGAGGTATGCCGCAGCGCGGCGGTCTACCTCTGAGACTGGATCGGCGTAATACCGCAGCGTGGTCGCGCCGCCGCTGTACCCGAGACGGGCGGCTGTGTTGCGCAGGTCGAAACCGCCGACGAGGAGCTGGCTGGCAGCGTAATGACGCCCGCCCTTGATGTCGAGGTCCACCTCGGTGAGCCAAGCGCCGAATGTGGCGGACAGCGCCTGCCTGTCCAGTTTCCGCAGCACCCACCGGAATGTGGACATCGACGGCAGGACCCGTGCGGGGGCGACATCATGATCACAATGAACTCTGGTTGCCGTATCAGCTGGAAGCTTTCCCGTCGGTCTCGCCCGCGGCATCTGATGCCGCGCCTTGTCCGCTGACCGCAGGATGCTTGTATGGAACATCCTCGTCGATGTCGTATGCGAGCAAACTTTTTAGGTCTTCGTTCAGATCGCGCTCATCTTCGGTTGTTGCCGGAAGCTGTAGATGCAATTCCTCGTAAAGACGGAAACGGTTGAGATTTATGAGCAGGCTGAATGCCGCCCCATAATGCCTTGCCGCAACAACCGCGCCCCTATATGACAGATAGGTGATGACATACGGAAATAGCGCGACTAGGACCCATAGGCCGTAAGGCCAAAGAAACAATACTGCAGTACCAGTGGCGGCCGCTGATAGAAAAGTCATCCGCACCGCGAGGTCTAGCAGTGTGCGCTGATCGTTGACATAACTGACGTGCTTCTCTGGTGCAATCATTAGAAGGTGAGGAATCGACTGCAGCGCGTTCATTCCGTACTGACTTCCGGCTTGGATTTCAGCACGACGCAGCATGTTGCCGAGCCGCGTCGGCATGACTTGATCAAGCAGTGGCGGGAAGGCTGTATCGCGGACACGCTTTGCTTCAGCGTATTGCGAATTGAACTGCGCTCTGGAATGAGCGCTCGCCTTAACACCAAGACTTTCCCAATTAACGAGCACTCCGTTCGCCGAATTTTGCGTACGCTCGAGTTTCTTGCATAGCTTTTGATAGTGCAGAATGCGTTGAGTGCGAATTACCAGTGCCGCTCGGCTGGTACCCCAGTACCCTTCGAGGAATTGCACGATTGCAAACTGGATCGGATGAACGACAATCCCGAGTCCGATGCTCAGAAACGCTAGGAACGCAAGACCAGAGATACCAGGATGTTCAAGGGCGGTGAAAGCATGCCGCCAGTCTGGTCGATGTACCCAGCTGCCAGATACGACCAGCAAATAAACAAAGGTTACATACAGGGACGACGGCACGACGCTGATCACGCTAAAATAGCGTCCGATGGCCTGGGCGGCCCCAGCGCTGATATCGGTGACCGTAGTCCCTGGCATTGCCATGCTAAGCTCACTATATGCAGATGGCTCTTCGCCTCACGCCGCGAAAGATAATAGTTGCAACTACTGCAGTACCAAAAATTGCCGCATCCGCTGCACATGTATCGGTAGTGTTTCTTAGACTTCAGTTGGGATTGCCCGCGGCAGCGCGGGCATCGGGCCGTTGGCGCAGGTTGCCCGCCATTGAAGCCCGGCGGATCGTAGCCAGGTCCTTCGACACTCAGTCTCGACCGAACCAGCAGGAACGCCAGTCGTGAGCCGGTGCGCATGATCCCCCTTTCCAGCCAGGAGTTTACGCCGAGCGTTGCCCGTAGTCGATACTCGCGCGAAACGGATGACGTTACTCCACGGAACTGGCATGATTTCCCACGTGGCTGACCCCGACACCACGCGAACCGCGAAGCCGATGGCGGTGGACCCCGATGAGCCGAAAAGCCGATGGTGGAGTCGGCTGTCGCCATGGCTGTGGGTCCTGTTGGCCTTGGCCATCATAGTCGGCACGCAGGTACCGCGTGTATCCCACGTATTTGCGCCCGGGACATCGAGACCTAGGGCGGCGGCGAACACGACTATTGCGCCAACGCTGTCAGGTGTTGCTTACACCCAGGCCATGGCCGCAACCATGAATTTTGCCGGCGCCGACCTGCGGGGTGCTCGGCTGACTCATCTTGATCTGCGCGGTAAGGAATTCCGGAACGCTAATGCCGCTGGCGCTATATTTTCCGGCAGCCTGTTGAATGGCGCGGATCTCTCACATGCTGATCTGCGCGGAGCAGATTTTAGCGGCGCATGCCTGCAAGGCTCCGATCTGACTGGCGCTAAGCTTGCCGGTGCTAACTTCACAGGAGCTGATGTAGCGGGAGTCTCGGTTGCACACGCTGCCGTTTCCAATACCTTGGGATGGAATTCCGTTCCTGTCTCGGCAAGTTGCCTTAAAAGCTGAACGCACTACCGAAAAGCAGGCGAAAGGTCGATCTTGCTGTCGTCGGAGAGCAGGGCCTGAAGCGAGGGTACCGGCTTACCCATCCGCAATGCTCGATAATACACGTAGGAGCCGCATCGCAGCTTATATCCTTCCGGAGCGTTTACCTCTGCTGCCACCGCACAACTACCTGAGCCGAGAGTCGTCCTCGTATCTACCCAGAAGACCGTATCCGGAGTGGTCGCGATAAGGTTACTGAGTGAAGTTATGCTCCCAGAGCGGTACCACTGCCAGAACCACTCGCCAAAAAAAGGCCTCCCCGTAAATGGTGGCCATTGCGCCTCAGGGATATCCGCAAGAGGCATAACCGTCCATGAAGGTTGTATGTGAGGTGGTGAATACTCCGCATAGATCGCGATCAGCGCGGTAATCGAATCGCCGCGCCGCCAACCAAAGAGCGACCCGTGCAGTGGAACAGGCACGCTGTGGGTCAGGACTCGGCTGACTTCATCAAGGGCATCGCCCGCTCGGATCTCTTCTATATCCGAAATCCAGCCGGCTGGCCAAGGAGACAGGGAATAAATGGATTCGTGTTCACCATAGTTGTGCGAGAGCACGTAGAACCGCGCCGTGTCGCCGTCTTCAAGCATGAGGATCATCGAGCGGATAACTCCGCTGCAATGAGTATGGCGTATGGCAAGCGGGTACTCCGCGAATAGCTGTTCGCAAGAGCTGCGGATAGAATACTTCGTGTTCATCAAAACGCTGCCCTCACATGACCCATGGGAATACCGACTCCGGTCGCATCGAGAGACTACGACCATGGCCAGTCGCCACCTTGATCCGTTGCCGCGGTTACCTCTTCCCAACTAACGAATCTACGTTCGAACTGGCATCTAAGTCAAGTAGATAGGTAAGTTTTTTCGAAGGACAGACGGTCACTTGGCGGGCATGACGACGACCGGAGTTGGTCAAGATCGACGTTCGGCAGTCGCGTGTGGCGCCTAGCAGGCTCCCGCCGCCGGATTCCCTTCGGCCCAGTCCTGATGTAACGGCCAGGTCAGGGCTCAGGAGGTGACGGAGTGAATTGGGCGGTCAGCTGGGCGAGGTAGGCGGCGGCTCGCCGGTCCACCTCGGGGACCGGGTCGGCGTAGTGCCGAAGCGTGGTCGCGCCGCCGCCGCTCTGGCCGAGGCGCGCAGCGGTGTTGCGCAGGTCGAAGCCGGCGGCCAGGAGCTGGCTGGCGGTGTAATGCCGTCCGCCCTTGATGTCGAGCTTCACCTCGGCGGCGTCCGCGGCCGCGGCGATCTGATGGGTGACCCAGTCCGGGTTCCACGGCCGGGCGTGCGCCGGGTCGTTGGAGAACAGGTACGCGTCGTCTCGCAGCTCGGCGCCGACCGCGACCAGCGCGGCGCTGGTCTCGTCCAGGTAGGTCGCGATCAGCGTGCAGGTATCCGGGTCAATGGCGAGCCAGCGGTCCCGGTGGGTTTTGGTGTCCTTGCGGACGCGCTGGCCGCCGCGGACAACGTAGTTGAAAGCGACGTGCACCAGGCCGCGGTCCAAGTCGATATCGCGGATCTGCAGGCCGCACAGCTCCCCGCGGCGCACGCCGGTGACCACCACGAGCCACAGGTACAACCCCAGGGCAGCGCTGCGCGCCCGGGCCTCGGCGATCACCTTCGCCACGTCGTCCGGCGAGGTAGCCGGGATGGGCCTGCGGATCGTGGTAGGCGGCTTGGCCGTCATGGTGGGGTTCCGGTCGGTCCACTCCCACCGCTGCGCGGCGGCGAACGCGCCGGACAAGATGCTGTGGATGCCGCGGATCGTGCTGGGCTTCATCGGGTGGCAGACGTGCGGTCGGCATCCGGCGCGGCGGCAGTCGTGGCCGGGGCCGGGCCGCCTGCGGCTCAGGCGCGGATCATTACTGGGCTCTCCGGCAACGACCGCGACGCGGCCATGCCGCACGATGATCAGGCCGTCCGCGGCGAGGGCCTCGAGAGCCTTCCGGATGACGCCGGTGCCGATGCCCTGCAAGGCGCTCAGCTCGGTGATCGACGGCAGCTCGTCGCCGGGGGCGAGGCTGCCGGACCGGATGGCCTCCGCGAGCATCTCGGTAACCTGCAGCGAGGCCGGGCGGCGGTCGCGCGCTTTGATCACCAGGGCCGGGACGTTGCGGTGATCGGTGAACGGCCTGCCAGTGCAGGACAGGTCGCCGCAGCGCTTCAGCCGCGCGTAGAGCTGGTCGAGGATGGGACCGCGGACCTTCCGTACCTCCAGGTGCCCCAGAGCGGGCTTGATGGTGCGGCGGATGAATCCCTCGTTGGTCTGCCGCGTGGACACGTCCCATGGAGCGGTCGCCGCGTACTCGTCGAGGAGCTTCGCGACGGTCGCGGCGGACTCGGGGGTGCGGCCCTCGGAGGCTTCCTTCAGCAGCCTGCCGAGTTCGATGCGCGCCTGCTGCTCCGTCTTGGCGGTGGCCTTGAGGCGGATCTGGCGCCTGGTGAGCGGGTCGGTCCCGACGTATACGGAGACACGGAACGACCCGCTCGGTAGTTGCTCTATGTAACCTTTGGCAACCCTGGGCATACCAGCAGGCTAACTCTTCGCGGGGACATTCGTCCCACGAGTCGTCCCACGGAGGGTGGCTTGGTGGGGTGCTTACCCCTTCTGACCTGGAGCCGGTGAGCGGGATCGAACCGCTGACCTGCCGTTTACAAGACGGCTGCTCTGCCTGCTGAGCTACACCGGCGGGAGACTCTGAGCATCGTAGCCGATCCGCTCCCCAGACCGCGAAACCCGTCGCTCACCTGCGGATTCCCCACTGCTGGAC
>WNGK01007957.1_pt1 | contig 11051 bp, 13 predicted proteins | sample 5400601 | NCBI WGS metagenome assembly WNGK01 (sample SAMN13153376, study PRJNA577476) | soil metagenome | isolation source: 60 cm soil or saprolite under Garry oak tree replicate 1 | place: USA:California | collected 2016-06-15
CATCCATCGTCTCAAAACCTTGGCTCGCTCACTGCCCGCACAAGGTGGTCGGATCTTGCACGTTCCTGCCCAGCGTCATCGCCCAGTTCGTGATGCCTTTGTACAGATCAGAGGGCCGCGAGGTGCGCATCCAACCGCCTATTCACGGAGCAAAACTGGGCAACACGCAGGTCAAGGTCTGGGTGGTTCGCGTGTGGGAACCAGAGCCGCCGCAAGGTGTAGAGGCGCTGGAGTGGATCTTGGTGACGACTGTGCCGGTGGGAAGCGTCGAGGATGCATGGGAACGGGTCAAATGGTACAAATGGCGTTGGCTCCTGGAGGACTTCCACAAAGTCCTCAAGACTGGCTGTCGCATGGAAGACCGCCTCTTGCAGACGGTGCCGGCTCTATGGAATAGGCTCGGGTATCCTGACGCCAATGGCGATGCGTTTGTTGTGGTTGCGGCAGACCGCACAGCAAGCGCCAGAGACGCCGGCAACTGAAGTGGTCTCCAAAGAAATCGTCCGGGTCGTGACGCTGTTGGACCAACGTCCTGGAGTGAGACTCACCGCCAATGACTTATGGTGCACCATTGCCCGGATCGCGCGGCTACCTTAACCGCAAGAGCGATGGTCCTCCAGGATGGCAGACCTTATGGCAGGGGTGGATGTATCTCCAGACCGTCTTGCAAGGCGTTCATCTTGCGGCTCATTTTTCTCCTTCATGATTTGTGTATAAGTGTCAGGAAAAGGCATCGGGTCACAGGTGGATTTGGCGGTCGGTCCTGAGAGGGGTCTGATGTGGGCATCTGATGCCCTGAAGAGGGTCTTGCTGTTTGCAAAAAGCTATGGGGCACCCCGTACAAACGGGTATCCCATAGCTTTTTGCAAACCTGTAGAAAGGTGAGCATGAGACTTTGCCAGACCGTTTTTCGGCTACGCTTATGCGCTCCCTGTTTGCAAAAATCTGTGGGGCACCCAGAGGAAAAGGAGCAGACCCAGCAAGAAACGTGACAGGGAGAGGTAACGTTTCTTGCACGAGCGAGCGCGATCCTGAGATGTGACGCGCGGCCAGCCGTCACAGAGGCCACCAGGCAGCTCACCTATGACAGCAGATCGGGCGTCACAACCAGCCACCACCGCGATCAGGGAGTTGAGTTGTACCCTTGTGCCTCTCCTGGAGCGCGATCACAGGATTTTCCACCATCTGTCCACAGCGTATCCACCACAGAAGCCAGTTCTGCACAACGTTATCCACATTTTTCGCATGAAATTGGTGGATAAAGGGGTTGTCACTCTCTGCTCTGTCCAGGTACACTTCGGACAGAATCTTGAATTTATGTTCAAATTCTGGTATGATTGTAAGTGGAGAGGCACAGTGGAGTAGCTCTCCACTGGAAAGACGCTGGAGAACCTTGGGTACACTTTGGAGCTTGACTCTTGAGAACAAGCTGGGGGGCGTGGTCGTACTCCTAATAAGAGGTTGAAGCCATACTTCTGGTCCGAAGTTGGCAGAGGCACGCCCACAGCGTCCCGCTTCTCCACCCACCATCGATGTGATAGAGGGAAACGAACCAGTAAGAAAAGGTGTCGTGAGCAGAAGGGGTCCCTGCTATGACAAGTAAACGAAGCACACCACCTGATCTCCAGGTCATTCCGATGCTGGCCAAAGAAACCTTGTACGTAGGGATAGATATCGCAAAAGGGAAACACGTGGCTGGCTTCATCTCCCCCACCTTGCTGACTCGCCATCAGCGCTTTGAAAACTGCCCTGCTTTGACCTTTGACAACTCTCGTGAGGGCTTTCGCTCGCTGGTTGACCGCATCAGCGCCTACGTGCCACTCACTCAAGTGTATGTGGTCATGGAGGCCACCGGTCACTATCATCGCGCCTTGCTCCAGTACTTGCAAGAGCTGGACATTCCTGTCTATCTACTTCATGTTCAGCAGAGACTCAAAGGACTGCTCAAAACAGACAAGCGGGATGCACTTGGCCTGGCCAACCTGCTGTTCAATCAACTGGAAAAAGGTATCCAGGTCGGCGATCCGAGGCACTCTGTCCGTCGCCTGGCCCCTCCGACAGAAGCGGCGGCTCAATTGCACAGCATGGTCCGACACCGCTATGAACTCATCATAGAAAGTACCCGACGGAAAAACAAGCTGATAGCGATCTGCGACGAGATTTTCCCCGAGCTCGTCCAGATCTGCAAAAATCCGAATCTGCCGACGGCTCTTGCCTTGCGAAGAGCCTTCCCGACCCCAGCTACGCTCGCAACAGTCAGCTTGGCCGCCCTTCAAGAGGTCAGAGGTTTCAACCGTTCTCTCTCTGATGCCAGATTGCTGGAATTGCAACAGTTGGCAGGACAAAGCATTGGGACGAAAGATCCTGCACGGCTTCGTGGTCTCACTCTCGAACAGAGTCAGTTGATTGAAGAACTCAAGCTTATCCTTAAGCACCTTGAACAACTCGAAATCGAGATGACCAGCGTCATCGAACACTCTCGTGAGGGCCAGATCCTCACCTCTATCCCAGGGATTGGAGCGATCCAGGCGGCTATCATCATCGCTGTGATTGGCAACATTGCCAATTTTGAGCGCCCTTCGCAACTCAAGTCCTACTTTGGCTGGGCACCCACCATCTCCCAATCGGGAAAAACACTGGATCATGCCAAGCTATCGCCACGTGGGACGCGTCTGATGAAACAGACCATGTACATGGTGGTCTGGCAGGCGATTCGACTCAAAGAGAGCGAGTGGGCACAGATCTACGAACGTTTGGTGCCAATTAAGTGTAGTTTCGACGAAAGAACTCGCCAATATGTTGGAAAAGGCAAAATTATCGGTCGGCTTGCTGGGCAGATCGTGTCGGTTATCTATGCTTTGCTCAAAAAGGATCAGGAAACCGTGAGCAAGCTTCCGCCCGGTGCTGAGGCACCCGATCCGGTCCTATATGACCCGAAACTCCATAGACAACATCGCTCTGGACAATACCGACACTCTTCGCCTGGAGAAAAACCACGTAAGCTGATCCAATTGCCTCGTCGTTAGTATATTCTTCTCCAAAGATTCCATAAGAGGCTTGTTCTATCAAAGACTTCTCGCTATCGACTGATACCTATTTCATCATCGGGTCATAGTTCGTTCGTACTACACGATAGGAGAAGTAGCATGGTTTGTCTGTATGGGACCCTTCCTCCCTTTCCAAGCGGAAAAGCCTTTACCCTCATGGTGTTGCAAACAACACCGATGAAGCAGCGTCCACACACCGCAGGCGGGCTTCCATCCCGCCTTTAGGCCCAGTATTTCTCTTTTGTCGTCAACCATCGAACGCGCGTCTCATACCCTGAAAGTCGTCTCATACCCTGAAAAGGAGGAAGACCATGCCAGCACTGGCCCCAAAAAGCGCCATTCCCTATCGTCCGGTTTCGCCGGATGTGGCAACTGAGGAACCGCCACGGATTGCACGCGCCTCACGAACAAAGGTCGCACCACGCGAGCCAGCTCCTAGACATGCCATCCCGCGCCCGCATCTCCGATGGCTTCCCGTGAGCCTGGGGATGCTACTGATGCTCTTTATCGTGCTCTCTGGATCGCTGTTGCTCGGATGGATACAGACAGCCTTCGACGATCTCCACTATGGACGGCCACGCACCTTCCAGATGGACGCCTTTGTGGGGCATGAAACGGGCAGCGTGCCCAGCCATTTCATCGCGCTCAACTTACAGGGGCAGATCGAAATTATTGAATTGCCCAGCGGTGATGCCACCCAGGCCAGAATCTATGTTGGACCTCGCATCTATGGACCTGGAGCGGATCTGGTCCCGGTGACGTTGCGCTTCGTCGATGCCACGCATTCCCACCATCCTGATCTGCTCATTCTCTTCCAGAATACACAAGTGGTCTATCGCAATGTCAAGGGCGTCTTTCGACCTGCAAGCCCATGAGATCACCTGAGCCTTACTTTTCTTACACGTTCGGGAAGCCTTTCAGCAGGGAATCAAGCCCCAGCTCCGCGTCACTCTTCGCCATTACCTTCTCGATGGTTCCCTTGCTCAACTCGCGCGCCAGGAGCAGCACCTTCGTAGTATTCTCTCTGAGCCGCCGCATCTGCTCCACCAGGCGCTCAACTTCTGAGCGTTGCCCGTCGGTGAGTTGCATGGCCAGCCATCGACGGAGCTGCTCATCGAATAACCAGAAGTCGCCAGATTGAGTAGTAAAGGCTGTAATCACCCTGTTCACCGTCGCGTCATCCAGAATGTACGGCTTTGGGCGTGCCTGGAGTAAGTTCTGGTACTGTTCTCTATCGGCGGCCAGCATGCCGTCAATGTGCTGGGCCAGCGTAGGCAGTGCCTCTATTGGCTGAAATTGGGGAGCCTGCTGGGATTGTGTGCCTGATCCTCGCCCGGATCTTGATGATCGCCTTCTGTTGTTCGACTTCGACATGATTCACCACCTTCTGATCTTTTGGGACTTTTGCCGCCAGTGTAGCATACTGCTCTGGTCGGTGCGAGTATCCAGGACGATCAGGTAAGCATGCTAGAGCAGTTCGACATCATCAATATCTGCCCAAAGCGTGGTGGTGCCGGTTCTGGCCGTTCCCTGCACGATCTGGAGACGTTCTGAGCCATCCTGGTAGCGCAGAATGGCTGTGATTTTGCCAGTAATGGTGTCGCCCCGATTATCAAAGGTGGTGCCCATCTGACCGATCCGCGCATCGCCGAGGTTGATCCACGTTGGTGGTTCCTCTGGATGTGCACTTCTGAGTTCCACATACCGAATTTCATGCAGGACACGGCGCAGCGCCACCTTCTGTTCGTCACTGACTAGTTTGAGTTCATCTTTGATAATAGAGACAACCACCTGTACTGGTATGTGCGTTGCCATCGCTTTTGCTCCTGGTAGGCATAGTATCCTTCTGCTATCAGTATACCCGATACGGTGTGGTATCTCTTCCCATAGTGTAAATACGATAATTACCTAAATTTTGTGCGAATTAGCGACCATGCTTTCAGAACCCCCATTCCGCAGTGAGTATGCAGAATGGCTTGTCAAGGTTCTTCACAATGCAGAGCTTAAAGACTGCTCAACAGTGTAAATTGGCTTGCCATCAGCATTCTCCAAGATAAAATGCGGAATGTGGGTCAGAAGCCAGAGGCTTGCAAAATGAACGATGATGGTGCATACCTTTCTCAGAAGTGTCAAACCCAAGAGAGAGGGGCCATCATGATCGAGTCTACCATACCCACGATAGCGTCATTTTACCGCGTGTGCCAGTCTGGCAGCGATTGGCGTGCAGCTCAAGCACCTGGATGTGTTTGGTCCGATCCGCGAAACGGTGCTCATTGCGCAGAAGACGGTGAAGCACGCGCCAGGTGACAAACTCTACGATGCCTTTATCAGCCTGCTGGCGGGTGCTCACGGGTTGGTGGAAATCAATACCCGTCTGCGCAGCGACCCGGTGTTGCAGGTGGCCTTTGGCCGAAGAGCGTGTGCGGAGCAGTCGCTGGTGCAGCGGACCCTGGACGCTTGTACCGCTACCAACGTCAAACAAATGGAGCAAGCGATGGATACCATCTATCGCCAACACAGTCAGGGCTCTCAGCACGACTATCGAGCTGGCTTGCAACTCCTGGACGTGGATATGAGCGGCCTGCCATGTGGCCCAAAGGCGGCTTTCGCCCGGCATCGGGTATTTTGCCAAGCAGCGCAATCGGCGTGGGCGGCAGTTGGGTCGTGTGTTGGCCAGCCTCTACGCTGAGATCGTGGTGGATCGGCTCTTTAGAAGGCAGAACGCAACTCACCCGTGCCTTGCAACCCTTGATACGAGCTGCTGAAAGAACCTTGCAACTGGACAAAGCCAAACGGGTGCGGACCATTGTGCGCGTGGCTTCGGGGGGAGGCAGCCTGGACGATGTAAACTGGCTGCTCTGCCGTGGCTACCAGATTCATGCCAAAGACTATTCGAGCAGGCAGGCCCGCAGCCTAGCCAGGAGCGTACAGGTGTGGTTCGACGATCCCCATACCCCTGAGCGGCAAGCTGGCTGGGTCACGGAGGTTCCCACGGCCTATGTGCGCCCAGTGGTGCGCATTGCCGTTCGCTGCCGCAAGCAGGATGGGCAATGGGCGATCGGGGTCCTGATCTCGACTGTCTCGGCAAGTGACGTGCTTGAGCTGACCGGGCAGCCTCCGTCGCACCTCGCCGACCCACAAGCGGTGCTGTGGGCCTATGTGACGTTCTACGACCAACGAGGTGGGGGCATTGAAACCTCTTTGAAGGGCGACAAGCAGGGCCTGGGCCTGACCAGGCGCAACAAAAAACGCTTTGAAGCGCAGCAGATGGTGATGTTGTTGGGCTGTTTGACCCATATACCATCGTCTGGGCTCGTCGCTGGTTGGCAGCTCCCCAACTGCGGTCGTGTAGTGGTCAGAAAGAGACTGTTGTGATAGAGTAAGAGGAAAAAGCAGGTGGGAAGGTTACATGGTCACGGTCACGATCCATTGTCAGCATTGCGGAAGCGAAGAAGTAAAACGAAACGGGCATGCCCCCAACGGAAAACAGAAATACAGTTGTAAAGCATGTAAGAGACAAAGCAGGGAAAATCCAACACCACATGCCTACTCGGAAGAACGCAGGGAAGAGATCTTGAGAGCCTATCCGCAAGAGAAGTAGTTTACGAGGGATAGAACGAACCTTTAAAGTAGCTCGTAGTACAGTGATAGAATGGATAAAAAAAAGGCCGCAGCCCTCCCAGCCTTGAGTAAAACAGTGCTAGAAACTGATACAAATGATGCAGATGCAACAGTATTGGAATTGGATGAATTATGGTCATTTGTATTGAGGAAGGCAAATAAAGCGTGGATATGGATAGCGCTCTGTCGTAAAACCCGACAAGTAGTGGCATACGCAGTGGGAGATCGAAGCGAGAAAACAGGCCAAAAATTATGGGAAGCTATCACGCAACGCATATCGTGCAGGGCATTGTTATACCGATTTTTGGGCCGCTTATCAGGCAGTTATTCGCAGCGCGAGCAACACACAGCAGTAGGCAAGGAAACAGGAGAAACGGCTCACGTCGAACGCTGGAATAATACGCTACGACAACGTCTAGCTCGTTTTGTGAGAAAGACGCTCTCTTTCTCCAAATCGATGTTTATGCATGATGCTTGCTTGCGCCTCTTTCTCCATCGTTACAATCGTGAACGAGTCAGCATTCTCATGTAAACCACTACCGGTATTTCCACTCCTATCTCCTAGTACTACTTTGGTAGTTTCTCTGAAGCAGGTTCCACCCAGGTCAGGTGGCAAGCTCATTGCCCTTGCATAGGCTGCCAAAAAGCGGATTCTACCGTCTGGCTTGTAGAGCCGACCGAATCGAAACTAACAAAGTAGTACTAGAGCGTAGGCGACTACTTGACGCGTCTTTCGGCATAAAGCTATCCAAATCCAGACTCGATTTACCTTTTTTAAGACAAATGACCATAATTCATCCAATTCCAGTATAGTTGCTTCTGGATTATTTGCGTCAGGTGTCATCACAGTTTCGCTCAGAGCGGGCAACTTTTCCGCTTTTTTTTCATCCATTCAATCACTGAGGTTCGTGATACTCCAAAGGTTCTTTCTATTCCTCGTAAACTGCTGCGCTCTTGGTAGGCTCGGAGGATCTCTTCTCTTCGCTCTTCTGAATAGGCGTGAGGTGTTGGATTTTCTCGACTTTGTTTCTTACACGCTTTACAACGATATTTTTGTTTCCTGTTCGGTGCTTTCCCATTTCGCACGATATCTTCGCTTCCGCAGTGCGGACAGTAGATCACTGTGGTGACCATGAAACTTGCTGCCTTTTCAATGATTTTTCCCTCTTACTTTACCACAGCATTCTCTTTTCTACCACTACCATCGAGGTGACGCTCTTAAGGGTCATGCACACGCTGGGCCTCTTTCCTTCTTGTTCCAGGTTCCACACCGTCTTCATCACGATGTCGGAGGTTTCTCCTCAGCCGAACCAATGGGAACCCCCTCCAGGAGTCCTTCCTCGCTCTCGCCAGGAACAGATGCCTGTGGAACCTCCTTCGTTGAGTTGGTGGCAGATCCCTTCTGGTACAACGTCCCATCGGGCAGGATTGCCCCTTCGAGGGAGTCTGCCTGGCTCACCAGTTCTTCGGTGGTCATGCCCTCAGCTTCGCTCAGGTCGGCTTTATGCAGCTTGGCTCCGTACAGCCCGGCTTTGTGCAGCTTGGTTCCGCACAGCTTGGCTCCGCGCAGGGTGGCTCCGCTCAGGTTGGCTTCGCTCAGGGTAGCTCCGCGCAGGTCTGCTCCGTACAGCCCGGCTTGGCTCAAGTTGGCTCCCTGCAGCTTCGCTTTGCGCAGGGTGGCTCCGCGCAGGGTGGCTCCGCACTACAGCCGCACTTGTTGAGAGAGACACGGCCCTGAAACTCCCTCGGAAGGATATGGCTCAGGTCATCAAAGAACAGGAGCGTGCGATTGGAGGGTGGCTGCCATCTGTTCGAGGCGATCAATAGTCAGACGCTCGGTGTGACCCAGAGCATATTCGTAGCGATGCCCATGAATGCGACGATAGGCCATCCAGCAGGATCGACCAGGGTTGCGATAGGTACTCAAGCGGCCCTGCCGTCCGATGAAGCGGAAGGAGTTGAACGTCGCCAGCCAGGCAAACCACTCAGGAGAATCGGGCAGGATGTGTTGTTCTCCCTCCTTGGGACAGATGAGGATATACTGGCCTCTGGCTCCATACTCAATGAGCGGGATCAAACGCGTTTGTTGCCTGGGAGCACGGCAAGCCATGGAGGGCTGGGCTTGCTCGAACGACACCGCATGTGCTGACGGTGGAGGCAATGGCTCTGCGGCGAAGGTGCATTGGGCTTCCAGCGCGAGCAGGCGCTGCTCGGTGCGCTGCTCTCGCTCGCGGAGCAGTTGCAGTGTGAGATCGGTGAGTTGCGTTTGCAACGTCGCAACCTGGGCTTCAAGCTGGGCCAATCGTGCTGGAAGCTCTGTGTCGGTGTCTGGCAGAAGTCCACCGCCAACGAGAAGATTGCCTGATGGGTGAAGGACACGGCCATGCAAAGCTGCTAACAGAGAGAGTTGTTCGCTCGTCAAACAGGTGATGCGTGCATCTGTGGGATGAGGGTGCAGCGACATTTCGGCCTGAGTCAGCCATTGGCGCAAGGTTTTGGGGGTCACAGAGAGCCGTTGACAACACTCCGTGAAGGCAAGACTGGTCATGAAACGCTCCTTTCAGAAAGGACCGCAGGGTGATGGGTCCCGAATATGGGGAAAAATACCGATATTTTTCCCTGCAATGCGGTACAAAAGGGCTTGGCGAGGTCATTTCCCCGCAGTACGGCGTTTGGTATGGAAGTAGCTGGCCCGACTCTGGTGACAGCGTCGCCACCACGACCAAGCGAGGAGCAAGGGGGCACTGCGAGGCAGGGGCCAGAGCAAGGATGCCAGCAAATGGCGCACTTCGGGGATGGTTAAAGGAAGCAGGAGGCAGGTTCCCTCAACTGTCGGAGGCTCAGTCACAGCCAGGAGGGCTGCAGCACAGATGCCTGCGAGAGCTGCCATGACAGCCATCACCAACGTGATGAATCGATACCAGGGGGTGAAGCCTCGCACTTCGTAATCCTCCAGCCCGATCGTTTTGCCAATCTCGAAGCATTCTTCAATGCTCCATCTCTGGCCGATAGCCCGAACCATCTCGACCAGCGTCGTACCGATAGGAGCAAACACAAAGTAATAGGCTTTCTCGCTCGGGGTGTCCACGCAACGGCGGATGAGCAAGAAGTGCCGACCATCATCCTCCCAGCCATGCAGAATGGGCAGAACCGCCCAATCAAACAGGCGTGGCCCTTTGGTGCCGTTGCTCATGGAGAGGCGGTGCCAATCATCGGCATGAAGCAAGAGGGCTTCAGCCTCGGCCACGGTCATCCGTTTCCGACCCTCTGGTGTCTGGATGCCGACGGGTTCATCGCAGGCCACGGCTAGGGCATAGGAGTAGCCATGAGCTTCGAGCCACAGGCGCAGGTCGAGATTGCCGCCATACACGCTATCGGCAACCACCCAGTCGAAAGGGATTTTTGCTTTCCAGAGACGCTCGATCATGTGCTGAGCCAACTCACATTTCGTTCGAAAACGCGTCTTTTCTGGAATACCAGCCTCCCGGCAGCGCCCAGGATCGTCAATCCAGTCTTTGGGGAGATAGAGTTCGCGGTCGATGAGCGTGTGTCCTTTTTGGCTCGCGTAGCTCAGAAACACGCCGACTTGGCAATTCTCAAGAGTTCCAGTGGTTCCGCAATACTGCTTTTTCACCCCTGCTGACTTTTTTCCTCTTTTACGAAAGCTCGTTTCGTCAATCACCAGCACGGCATGTGGATCGCCCAGGCATTCCAGAACATAGGCCCGCAGATCGTCGCGCACCAGATCTGCAACCCAGACGGCGCTGTTCAGTAAGCGTTGCATGCCATCAGGGCGGCTTTCTCCAGCATGTTCGGCGAGCTGCCAGCCATTCTTGCGTGGGGTGGCGCTCACAATGCCTTTCAGGTAGGCCAGCACTCGCCGACGAGGTTCCGGGCGAGCAAAACGAGGGGCGATGCGGCTATGTACGTGTTCGAGTTCCTGTCCCCATTTCCAGACGTCGACGAAAGTGGTTTTGGCTCCTACAGGGGTGATATGCTGGAGTTGCTTCATGTCCTTCTCCTTTCCATGAGGCATGCTTGGGATTATCTTTCTCCTAATAACATGCCACATGGGGAAGAAGAAGGTACTGAGGCTTTTTAACCTTTTTTCAGATGCTTTTCTTACTCAGCTTCAAAGTGCGGCTGTAGTGCTCCGCTCAGGTTGGCTTCGCTCAGGTCGGCTCCATTCAGGTCGGCTCCGCCCAGGTTGGCTCCCTGCAGGTCGATTTGGCGTAGATTGGCTTTTTGAAAGTCAATGATGGAAGCTTCAACAACGATGGTAGGTTTAATAATCGCTCTATTGAGGTTGGCATCTTGCAGGAAGGTAAAGAGCATGCTGATGTACCCTCCTTTGAGCCTGCGCAGGGTGGTAAGGGTTTGGGT
>WNGK01007959.1_pt1 | contig 11049 bp, 10 predicted proteins | sample 5400601 | NCBI WGS metagenome assembly WNGK01 (sample SAMN13153376, study PRJNA577476) | soil metagenome | isolation source: 60 cm soil or saprolite under Garry oak tree replicate 1 | place: USA:California | collected 2016-06-15
AACTCGCCTTCGACCGCTCATTGCCAAGGGGCTAGCAGAAAAAAACCTTCTCCCCTGATCCGTAATTTCTGGCTAAAAGCCGAGTGCGTGACGTAGCCGTTTTTGAACGCGCCCGCGCTTCACCGCGACAGCGCGTGTTTGACGAGCGTAAGCGACTGGTTGATGGCGTCAAAGAATCGGCTGACGGTGTCCGGATCAGTCGCGCCGGACGCATTCCAATTGATGATGAAGGCGAAGTAGACCCACCGACGTCCAAAGAACATGCCGCCGGCAAGGGACCGGACATGGAAGCCAGAGATATCGACATTGCCACTCTTGGTATAGGCGCTCACGCCCAGCGGCAGGGGCACGAGATAAATGAAATCGCACAACGTGAGGATGCGGCGGAATTCGTTGAGCGTTTCGACGTGTTGAAAGAAGTCGCCCCGCAAGGCGCGCGAATAGTAGGAAACAAAATCGTCTGCCGAAGACGCGAGCGTCTGCACGTCGTTGAAAAACGGATGCACCTGCGGCCCTTTGACAACTTCCAGAAGTTGCTCCCAAGTCAGCGTCAAGTAATTGCTGGCGCCAAAGACATAACCGGTCAGTGCCCGGGTGCTGTCGGGGATCAGCGTGTTGTTAAGGCCTGCTGCCGCAATGAAACGGCGCACATTGTCCGCTCCGGCGAGCTTGAGCATCATGTCCGTGGCGGTGTTGTCGCTGCGGGTGATCATCGCTTCCATAGCGGTTCGCTCGGAAACAATACCGCTGAGGTTGGGAGGATTGAAAGTGGGGCTGCCGAACGACCAAACACTCGAGTCCAGCGCCAGTTCGGTCGCTTCCAGCACGGCGGCAATATCGGGCGAGTCTGCCTGCCGCAACGCCTCGCAGAGCACGAAGGTCTTGTTGGCGCTAGCCGCAAATAACCTTGTCCGAGTTTAACTGCACTACCAGCCTCGGTTTGCGGCGTGCCGATCGCGCAAAGATTTTCAGCGCCTTGTCACCCGGCAACGTATTGAAGAGGGAAACGATCTCGTGAGCGACCGCCGCCTGTTCCAGTATATTTGGCGTCCCCGCGGCGAGCGGTGCTGTCACCAAACCGGCGGTGGCGGCGGCGCCCGCTTTCAGGAATTGTCTTCTGGATTGGCCCATGGTCTCTGCTTGCCAGTTAGAAACGTAGAAGGCAAGCCTGAAAGAGTTCTCGACGAGATATGCTATATGATGCAGCGCCTGATAAGCCGAGCCGAAGAAATGCTGGCGCGACTTTCCTGCGTGATTTCAGTCCAGTAAAGCTCCGCGCGTTTCAAGCACCGCGCGAGCTTTCGCTCTAGAGAAATTCGGATTCTCGACTAAACCGGCAATATTGAACACGATCCCGTTCAACGAAGCGGACAGAGAGAGATCTAGTGCGTGATTAAGCAACGAGAAGAAGGCCGCGACGGCCCGAGCGCAGCCATGCCAACCCCCGAACAAGCCGGACATTCTTACAATTCAATCAGCCAGTATAAGAGTTTGGAGGACAATAATCTACAGCAAATAGACGAGATACTACACTCCAAGGTGTCGGAACACTTTACATTTTATACCTCGTTAGAAACGGCGGCTATGTTCGGCATTATAAAAATCGTTCGCATTTAAATCCTTACTATAAGGCTCTTACATCTACCAATGATTCAGTCAGATGAGCGTTGGTCTATGATATGCTGATAACATCCCGGCCATCCCGAATTTGGGCCAAGACGTTCCAGCGCAGGGCGCAACCGGTAACCGCTGAAATGGCTTTCCCCCTTCGGTAGCAAAGGAATCCTATTATGAACCTCCGATTAATTAAAGCTCCTGGCATCGCCTCACCGCTCCACGTCCGTTTCACTCCCGCGTCGCCGGTAGCAAACTCCGGAGTTTACTTCTATGAATAAACTTATCGTGGCAGCGATCCGCTGCTCTCTGATGCTCCTCCTTCCAGCCGTTGCCTACCCGGACAGTGCCCAGTGGGATCTCAATCCCAGCTCGGGCGATTGGAATACGGCTGCCAACTGGACGCCAATGACTGTTCCCAATGGGTCAACGGATATTGCGACGTTCGCTGTTTCGAACACAACCAATGTCTCCATCTCGGCGAATACCGAGGTTAGCGGGATCACGTTCACTGCGGCCGCCACGAATCCCTATACCATCACCGCCAGCGCCGCCTTCACGCTTATCATTAGCGGCACCGGTATCACGAACAATTCGGGGAGCACACAGCAGTTCGTGACCGCTGTGGGTGCAAACGGGGAGTTCGGGCTTATACTCTTCACCAACAGCGCGACCGCAGGGAATTCCACTATGTTTACCAACAACGGTGGCACGGTCAGTGGCGCAGCTGGCGGCTCTACAGTTTTTCGTGGCAGCTCAACCGCAGCTTCCGCCATCCTTGTTGCGAACGGAGGATCGAACGGTGGCGCAGGTGGGACAATTCTCTTCGCAGATCAATCCACTGGCGGCACATCGCGGGTCGAGCTTTTCGGGAACGGCAGCCTGGACATCAGCACCCACGCTGCCTCCGGTGTGACGATCGGCTCGATTGAGGGTGACGGAGATGCTTTTCTGGGAGCCAACAATCTGACCGTAGGCAGCAACAACTTAAGTACCATCTTTTCCGGCGTAATTCAGGACGGCGGCCGAGGTGGCGGGGTCGGTGGCTCGTTGACGAAGGTCGGCACGGGAACGCTAGATCTCACAGGAGCCAACACCTACACCGGCAACACCAATGTCAACGGTGGCGTGTTGAAGGTTGATGGCTCGATTACGAGCAACACGTTCGTCAACCATCACAGCACGCTCGCCGGTACTGGAACGATCCATGGCAATGTTACGAACAACGACTTCGGAACGGTCAGACCGGGAGGTGCGCCGGGCGCGCCGGGCGTGCTAACCGTCGTCCATAACTATACGCAGACACAATTTGCCACTCTCATGATCCAAATTGCAGGCACGAGCACCGGCCAATTCAGTGTTCTGGACGTTTTGGGAAACGCTAATCTAAACGGAAACCTCGATCCTGTGCTTTTGAACGGTTTTGTTCCCACGATAGGTGACTCCTTCACCTTTTTGGATTACGCGTCCTTCACTGGCGAATTTTCCCATATTCAGAATCAGGTTTTCAACCACGGGACGGAACAATGGTCGGTCATCTACCAAAATAATAGTGCCATCCTAACAGTGGAATCGCACACGATCATCCCCGATCACGGTTCAACATTTCTGCTCCTGACGTTGGGCTTGCTCGCTTTGGTGACGTATCGGCAGAAATGCTGGCACTAATTGATCTTCCTGTAGCGTTTTACGGCTCTTTGAAAGCCAATCGCATTCCTGACCGCATCCGGTCCATCGTACCATAGCGCACCGAATGGCAACGCATCGGAAATCAAATCGACCCCACATCGGTCTTTGCGCGGTCGAATCATGTCCGGCCTTTTCGGGTCATAGTCGGAAAACGGGAGTTTCGATCGTGTTTTCCCTCTGAAAAAGGGTGTGGCTGGGGGCGGAATCGAACCGCCGACACGAGGATTTTCAGTCCTCTGCTCTGCCAACTGAGCTACCCAGCCGTCGTTTCAAGGAAGATCGACGTAGAAAAATCACCCTCAAATGTCGGGCGTTCACTATGCAAGAATCCGGCTCTAGGGCAAGCGCTTCAGTTGCTCTGACGCTGGCATGGGTGCGCGTGCGCTACAATTTCAAAGATGGTGTAGTAGGGCGCGACCGCTGGGCGCGCCGACGAACGAGATTCGGACGGCCAGGCGGTCCGTTCCTACCAAAGGATCAGTCGCCGAATTTGCGCGGCAATTCGACCGCGCGCTTGAGCAAGCGCAGGTAATGGTTCCGTGAAATCTCGATGCCGCCGAAGTGTTGCAAGTGCGGCGTGAGCCATTGGGTGTCGAGCAACACGAACTTTTTCGCACGCAAATGTTGCACGAGCGCCACCAGCGCGATCTTCGACGCGTCTGTAACGCGATGAAACATCGATTCGCCAAAAAATGCGCCGCCGACTGCGACCCCGTAGAGTCCGCCGGCGAGTTGACCCTCCCTCCAAGCTTCGACCGAGTGCGCGTAGCCAAGCTCGTGCAATCGCGTATAGCTCTCGATAATTTCCCGATTGATCCACGTGTCTTCGCGCTTCGCGCAGGCCTCGATCACATCCGAAAAGCGATCGTCGATCTTGATTTCGAAAGTTTTTTTCCGCGCGACGCGCTGTAGGGCATGGGGAAGATGAAATGCATCGAGCGGCAAAATCGCGCGGGGATCGGGTGAGAACCATTCAATCGTGCCGTTCCCCATCGCCATCGGAAAGACGCCAAGCCGATAGCCTTGCAACAAAAGTTCCGGATCGATCATGGCGCGTTAAAGAGTTGGAACGTTAAAGCGTTAAGGCGCCAACCACCAGTGTGACCCCTGCAACGCTTCAACGCTTGATCGCTTCAACCGTTCGACGATCCAGTGTTCTTGCAATCCTGCGCTCGCTTTCTAAAATGAGCAGATGAAGCGCATGCCGATCTTGCTCGTGATCGCATCGATGGTGCTGGTGGGCGGCTGCGCAGATCCGCTCGAACAACGCAGCACGGAAGAAGTACAAGGCCAGCTTCAACGTGGTGTTACCGGCCAGGGAACGCTCGGCCCAATCGAGCGGCCCTACAACGATCCCGCGAGCGAGCACAGCGTGCCGCAAACTCACGAGTAGCGCGTGAAGACGGCGGCTCCATCAGCGCATTCAAGAATCCTCATTCTCGATTTCGGTTCCCAGTACACACAAGTCATTGCGCGGCGCATTCGTGAATTGCAGGTTTATTCGGAGATTGTTCGCTTCAACACATCCGCAGCTGAAATCGCCAAGCTGAAACCGAACGGACTCATTCTCTCCGGTGGTCCGGCAAGTGTTTACGACAAAGACGCGCCGCATCTCGATCCAGAAATCTTTTCGCTCGGCATTCCGGTGCTCGGCATTTGTTATGGCTTGATGCTGATAGCACATCACCTCGGCGGCCAGGTTGTGTTCACCGGGCGACGCGAGTACGGCGCTGGGACGTTGCACATCGCAAACGGCTCGCAACTGCTAGGTGGGCTCGGCCCACAGATCGATGTCTGGAACAGTCATGGCGATGAAGTGACGGCGCTGCCGAAGGGATTTCGCGCTGCCGGGAGGACGGAGAGCTCCAACTTCGCAGCGGTGGAGGATCCGGAACGCAAACTTTACGGGCTGCAATTTCATCCCGAAGTCGCGCACACGCCGCGCGGGAAGGAGATTCTGCAGAATTTCGTCTATCACATCTGCCACTGCACGATGGACTGGACGATGGGTTCGTTCATCGAAGAAGCTTGCGCACGCGTCCGCGAACAGGTCGGTGATCAAAAAGTGGTGCTCGGTTTAAGCGGCGGCGTCGATTCTTCCGTGACCGCGGCGCTCTTGCACAAAGCCATTGGCGACCAGCTGACCTGCATTTTCGTGAATAACGGACTGCTCCGCTCGCGCGAGGAAGAAATCGTTCAGCGCGTTTTCGGCGAAAATTTTCACGTGCGTTTGAAATATGTGGACGCGAGCAAACGCTTCCTCGCCGTGCTCAAAGGCGTGACCGATCCGGAAACAAAAAGGAAAATTATCGGCAGCGAATTCATCAAAGTGTTCCAACATGCGACTGAGGAGCTGCTCGAGGAGGACCGGAGGAACGGCGTCCGCAAACGCGGCGGTTACAAGTTTCTCGCGCAAGGCACCCTTTATCCAGACGTGATTGAGAGCGTATCGATCGAGGGCAATCCTGCGCAGGTGATCAAAAGTCATCACAACGTTGGCGGATTGCCCGAGAAAATGCACTTCAAGCTCGTCGAACCGGTTCGACAATTATTCAAAGACGAAGTGCGCCAGGCTGGTTTGCAGCTCGGGTTGCCGAAAGAGGTTGTGTATCGTCAGCCCTTTCCGGGACCGGGCCTTGCCGTTCGCATTCTCGGTGAAGTCACCCCGGAGCGATTGTCGATCTTGCGCGAAGCGGACACAATTGTGGTGAGCGAAATGGAATCTTCTGATTGGTATTATCGCGTGTGGCAATCCTTCGCTGTCTTGCTCCCGGTCCGCTCGGTTGGCGTAATGGGCGATCAGCGCACTTACGAAAATACAATCGTGCTGCGCATCGTCGAAAGCCAGGATGGCATGACTGCAGATTGGGTGCGACTTCCCTACGACTTGCTCGCGCGTATCTCCGCTCGAATCAGTAACGAAGTCAAAGGCGTCAATCGCGTCTGTTACGATATCTCAAGTAAACCGCCGAGCACGATCGAGTGGGAGTGAATTCGATTGCGGATGGCGGAATGTGCTTCGCTTGCGCGGCAGTCTGGTGTGGGTAGCGCACGCGTCTTGCGTGTCCGCCAGTCGGACGGACTCGTCCCGTGGCGAGCCTGCGTTGGCGTATCGCCAGCGCGAACTTTCCTAGATCTGCGCCAAGATTTCAGAGGTGGAAGCGTTCACGAAAGATTGTTTCGGCGGGACGCCGAAACCAGCACGCGAGACGCGTGCGCTACCCAACCCCCGCGATCCGGCGAAGGGCGATCGCGCCTACTGCGAATCGCTGATCTCACTGATTGCGCGAATGAATTCTGCAAAGTCTTTACCATTGCGCGCGGCGTGATTTAACGCACTGAGTCTGGCGTCCGATGCGGCTTCGGGCAAAACGATCCGACGGATTTGCGATCGATTTTCGAAGACGATTTCGTCCCACTGGATCGAGGAAATCTCGTTGTTGAAACGTGCAACAGAACGGCCGCGAAAAAATGCGCGTGTGGTTTCTGGCGGACAGAAGATTGACGTTTTGATCTCGTCTTCGGTCACGACGCGGCGCATCGCCCCCTGACGCACAAGCTCGTAATACAGGCCATGCTCAAGATCGACATTGTGATATTCTAGATCGATCGATTGCAGCCACGGATCCTTCGAGGAAAGCTTTTCTTCTGCCTGCAACGCATCAAGCAAGAACTTCTTCGCCATCCAATCGACCCGGTCGCGCGTCAGCATAACGTCGCGCTCGAGATCGTTGAGAACATTCTCCCATTCGCGCAAGATCCATTGTCGATCCTCGTCCGTGCCATCGTCGATCCTGGCCGCCGCCTTGAGATAAATCCGTTGCACATCGATTGCGGAAATCTTTCGTCCGTCCTTTAACTCGATAATCCAGTCGTAAGTTTGATCGCGGCTAATCGATTTGTTCGCATCGATCGGTTGCGCGATCTCGAGTTGCGGCGCTTCCCCGCGTTCGATCAGATCGAGAACAAGCGCCGTGGTCCCGATTTTCATGGCTATCGCCCATTCGCTCATGTTCGAATCGCCCAGGATAACGTGAAACCGCCGATAGCGGCTCGCATCGGCATGCGGCTCGTCGCGCGTATTGACCAGCGGACGACGATTCATGGTGTCAATACTTACCAGCACACTGAAAAAATCCGCGCGTTGCGAAATCTGAAAAACACCAGGCTCGCCCGACGCGCTCTCCGCTTCGATGCCCATCTTTCCTGCGCCGGCGAAGATTTGGCGTGTGATGAGAAACGGCAGAACGCCGGCGACGATGCGGTCCCATGCGATCCCGCGGCTCATCAGGTAATTATCGTGACAGCCGTAACTGTGCCCGACAAAGTCGCTGTTGTTCTTGTAAAGACGGACTTCGTGGCCAGGCGGCAATTTCTGGTTTCGACGCCGCGCGCATTCCGCCAGGATGCGCTCGCCGGCCTTGTCCTGTGCCACGATTTGCCGGAGCGTCGTGCATTCCGGAGTAGAGTATTCCGGATGGGCGTGGTCATTGTAAAAACGGGCGCCATTTGAAAGAACGAGGTCGCTTTTTATTTCTTCGAAACTGAGCGCTCGATTTTTGTCGATCTCATAGTAAGCCGATTCATCGGTGTCCTGGAGCAATTCCCTGGCACGAAAACCGCGGGCATCGAGATGTGGATCTTCCAACTCGTAATCCCATTTCATGAGCGCGCCGTGTTCGGTGTAATGCCGCACCAGCTGTATCGATTCGGCGACAACATCGACACTCTCAGCATCGCTTACCGTAATGCCGTACTCCGTCTCAAGACCGAAGATGCGTTTCATCGCCCGCCCACCCCGATCGTCTGTTGTCCCGTTTTCTGTAGGAGAAGCTGACAGCTTCCCCTGCCACAGGGTTCGTTGATGAAATCCAGATAGTACGGCCAATCGTCCGCTTTCTCGGCCAAACCATGCCGCACCGGATTGTCCTGCACATAAATCCATTTGCTGTGCAGGTTCTCATCGGATCGCAAAAGGCGATCAAAACAACCGCGCTGCCATTCCCACGGCTGCGAACCAAGCATTTTTCGCAGCACTCGTTTGAGACCCGTGGAAAAATCGCCGACGGAAAGCCCGCGGTTTTCGATCGGCGAAACGATCAAGTGTGCATGATCAGGCATGATCACAGCAGCGAGCACATGCCAGCGCCGAAGCTGCGCGACTGTCGCTTTGATGGCTTGAAACATTTTCGGATTAGCCAACACTTTGCGTCGGTCTTTTACGCACAGGGTTACAAAGTAAATAATTGATTTTTCCCACGGTAATTGAATTTCCGGCAGCCGCGGTGGTTCGCCCATATCATCGAGAAGCTGACAGCTTCTCCTACAATCAAAGGAGCATCAGATTATGCCGGATGGTGCACGACTTCGTCCGTCTGCAAGCGGCTTCACAGGCGCAATCTTGACGACGTTTTCCGGGTCGTAATCGATCAGCTTGAGCCAGTCCTCGGTGATGTCGGTCGTCGGGAAGATGTCGTTCTCGACATACTCCGCGTTGAATGCGAGTTGTAAATCCGTTTCCCGAATTCCTTCCTCCTGCTGGGTGGCGATGGCCCGTTTAATCGCCATGGCTTTCGCCCGCTCGACAATCGAGGCAATGATCGCACCGCTGATGAGGTCACCACGGTACAGCGTTTCTTTACGTCCGCTGCGCAGGGTCACCTCGAGAAACTTGTTCTCGTCGCGTCGCGTAAATTGCCAATCGACAAACCGTTCGATCAATCGATCGATGGACGCGCCGATACCGTCGGCTTCCTTCGCGAGCACGCCATCGTAAGGGAGATCGTCGGTGAGATAGATGCGATAAATATCACGCGCACCCCGCTTGTCCGGACGGTTGACTTTGATTTTTCGATCGATCCGGCCGGGGCGCAAAATGGCAGGGTCGATCAGGTCAGCACGATTGGACGCGAGGATAATTACAACGTCATTAAGTGAATCGATTCCGTCCATTTCCGAACAAAACATGGGCACGAGCGTGGAAAGAATGTTCGAATAACGCGAGGCGCGGCGGGTGCCGAGAATCGACTCGGCCTCGTCAATAAAAAGGAACGGCATGAAACCTTCGCCGCGTTTCTCGCGAGCCGTGGCAAAAATTTCGCGCACCATCCTTTCCGATTCACCCACCCACATGTTCAAAATCTCCGGGCCTTTTACGTGCATGAAATATTCACGCATCTCGACGCCCGTTTTTTCCCGAAGCTGCTTCGTCAAGTTGTAGGCGGTCGCTTTTCCGATCAGCGTTTTCCCACAACCGGGGGGACCGTAGAGGAGGAAACCTTTCGGCGTGGCGTGCTGAAATTTCTTGAAAAGATCGACATGCAAAAGCGGAAGCTCGATCGCATCCTTGATCGCCTGGAGGGCGGCCTCCTGACCGCCGACTTTTTCCCATGGCAGTTCCGGCACGTTATCCAGATAATGCTCGTGCGATTTCGTGCTGGAGAGCATCTCGAGCGCCATCCGGTAGTTTGAATCGACACGTACTTCGTCGCCCGATTTCAAGGTTGCCTGCGCAAGATCAGCGGAACGTTGCAGCACCATCGATTGCAATCCGTGCTCCGAGCCGACACGCAATCGATCGTTGCCCAGAATTTCAGTGATTTTTGTCACAGGTCCTGCCGTTTCAAATCCGAGATCACCGACAATGACGTATGCCTCGTTGACAAGGACGCGAGTGCCCTTTTTCAACTTCGCCAGCGGGATGCGCGGATCGACATTGCAATAATAGTCGGCGCCCCCCACGACGATGTGTGCGGTATCGTGCGAGGTGGCACCGAGAAATGTGCCGATGCGGTTCGCCGGCGAAGTCACCTTTTTAATGACTTCCTCGAGTTTCTCGATCATCCGGCGAGCTTCGACCAATACTTCTTCCCGATCGGAAATGTCCGGGCGCAAATCGAGCAGTTCGCGCCGAATCGGATCGCCCGGAGGCAACGACGCGATCACACGATCGAATGAATCGAGGAGATTACCTGGGCCCGGCTCCCCTTCCCCGCCCTGAAGTCCTTCGCTGCGCTCGTCGCTCATTTATGGTTTGGGTCAATCCGCCGAACCGAGTGTGATTATAGCGTCGTCACGCGCATTCCGCAATCTTCGACGACGCCGACATACAAATGTTCAACCATTATCCCGATCTTGTGTTTCAGAAAAAGATGGAAGACGACGCTCTTCGCATCCAGATGTAAAGCGCATCTCCTCTCGCGCAGCTGCGGGATGCAACGTCACGTTGCTTGCGGCTGGGGACAGCTGCCGCTACAGTTTTTTCGCTAGGAGCCTTAGCTCAATTGGTTAGAGCGCCGCCCTGTCACGGCGGAGGTTGCGGGTTCGAGCCCCGTAGGCTCCGCTCCTAGGAATTCAGACAAGAGCCAGTCTCGGGGCAGATTCGGGACAACATCGCCGCCCTACCGTGCGGATGTCCGGCCACTGACGCACCCAACAGTTCCATGGGCGCAACCCCGCTGTTAGATAACTTTTACGATGGCGACCACAGGCCGCGATTGTTTCGACTCTCGTCGCTTTCGTATGAATCGGCCAAAAATGAACTTCCCATGTTTTAAGGCGCCCTGAGATCCCCATTGTTCGCATTTCAGCGCTTAAAGTTCGTTTTCGACCAACTCATACGCAAACGACGAGAGTTGGAACAACCCCGATGGGGAAGACCGTTCACTAAAAGTTATCTACCCCGGGGGCCCTGAGGTTTTCCACGGATTGCATCCACTTCATCGCTGCCGAGCCAGCGCAGGAACT